>Ga0194120_10004494_pt1 | contig 21473 bp, 21 predicted proteins | sample TA2MahCa65mmetaG_FD_148642 | JGI IMG/M metagenome (GOLD analysis project Ga0194120, IMG submission 148642) | Freshwater microbial communities from Lake Tanganyika, Tanzania - TA2015019 Mahale Deep Cast 65m | ecosystem: Environmental > Aquatic > Freshwater > Lake | place: Tanzania: Lake... | reverse complement strand
CTCTGACTTCCGCATGCTCGCTCCGTCCGGGAATGTACATCGGATTGGACTCACGGCATACGGAAAAGTTGCAAGGCATTTATGCAAGGCTCAATAGGGAGAGAGCGCGACCCAGACCGGCGTGGGCGCGCAGGGCGCGCCCTGGCCAGTCCGGGACGGGGTACGCAACGTCTGTGCCGGCCGTACGTCGCGGCTGGGAGATCCGGTCCGGGGGTGCCGGGATCGAGCCCGCCCCCTGTGGCGCTGACGCGACACACCGTCCAAACTTGCTATTTTACTTGCGTAACGCAAGTGTTAGGATGGCCCCAGGCCGGTCACCGCGAATGAGCAGGACCGGGCGAACGCGGCATTTCGCCGCGGGACCGGCGGGTCCGAACGCGCAGGGGAGACAAGCTCATGCAGGCAGAATCTGGTCGTAGGCTGCGTCGTGCAGTGGCGCTGGTGCTGGCTTCGGCAGTGGCCGCGCCCGCGGCCTGGAGTCAGGGCGAGTCAGGCCCCACGCTGGAGGAGATCATCGTCACCGCGCAGAAGCGCGAGGAAACGCTCAGCGACGTGCCGATCTCCGTCAACGCAGTATCCGGCGACAAGATCGCCGAGGTCGGCATCGTCCGCCTCGATGACCTCAAGGCCTACGTGCCGAACCTGCAGGTCACCGAGACGGGCATCGCCAACAACATCTACATCCGCGGCATCGGTTCCGGCCTGAACCAGGGCTTCGAGCAGTCGGTCAGCATCTACGCCGACGGCATCTACCGCGGCCGCGGCCACCAGTCGCGCATGCCGTTCCTCGACCTCGCCCGGGTCGAGGTGCTGCGCGGCCCGCAGCCGATCCTGTTCGGCAAGAACGCGATCGCCGGCGCGGTGAACCTGGTCAGCGCCCGACCGACGCCGGTGTTCGAGGGCTCGGTGCGGGCGCTGTATGAAGTCGAGACCAACGAGCAGGTCGCCGACCTGGTGCTGTCGGGACCGCTGGCCGGGCCACTCGGCGCGCGGCTCGCGGTGCGCTATCGGGAGAGCGACGGCTACGTGAAGAACCCGATGCTGTCGCGTGACGAGCCGAGTCGCGACGAGATCGCCGGCCGGCTGACGCTCGAACTCGCGCCGGACGAGGATTTCAATGCCAGCCTGCGACTCGAGGGCGGCAGCTTCGACGTCGACGGACGGCAGGTGGAGATCTTCGGCGAATTGCCGTCGGCGGCCTATCGGCGCCCGCGGGACAACACGATCCAGACGCCGAGTCCGTTGTTCCTCGGGCGTACCTATGCGCAGATCCTGGCCAATACGACCTTGCCGCCGGCGATGGGCGGCATCACCCTGTGGCAGCACGACCCGAGTGTGCTGAACAACACACTCGACTATCAGCGCTCGTCGAACGGCGACTGGAGCCGGCTCGATACCCGCGAGGCGGCGCTGACTGTGAACTGGCGGGTCGGCAGCGTCACCGTGACGTCCGTGACCGGCTACAGCGAGTACGAACTCGACGAGCTGTGTGACTGCGACTTCACCAGCGCACCGGTGTTCACGGCCGGCATCACCGAGGACTTCGACCAGTTCAGCCAGGAGCTGCGCCTGACTTCGGACACCGGCGGGACGCTCGAATGGATCGGCGGGGTCTTCTACCAGACCTACGACCTGGTCGAGACCGACTATGTGCACGTGCCGGCGAACAGCTTCATCGTGCCGCTCCTCAACGTGACCCCGGGCCTGCCGCCGGGTTCCGGTGCGGCCTTTGCCAATTCGGCCAACCCGCGGCTGTTCACGCAGGACAGCGAGCTGTACGCGATCTTTGCGCAGGCGACCTGGAACATCTCCGATGCCTTCCGCCTGACGGTGGGCGGCCGCTGGTCCAATGAGGACAAGACCGGCTCCCGCGCCAATGACCTGACCGCCGGAGTCGGCGGTGCGTCATTGCCGCCGGGGCTCATCGACGTGCTCTACAACGCGGTGTTCGGTATCTCCCGGCACAGCGTGTCGGGCTCGCGCTCGGAGAGCAAGTTCACGCCGCTCGTGAATCTGCAGTTCCGTTTCGGCGAAGACTCGATGGCGTACCTTTCATGGGCGCGCGGCAATAAGTCCGGCGGCTATGACACCCGCTCCAACAAGAGCCCGGCGCAGGGCGGCACCTTCGAGTACGAGCCGGAGGAGGCCGATTCCTACGAGCTGGGCCTGAAGACGCGCATCGGTCGCGCGGCGGAACTGAGTGCTGCGGTCTTCTATACCGACTACACCGACCTGCAGACCAGCGCCTTCGACGGGCGGCTCGGGTTCAATGTCGGCAACGGCAGCGCCGAGGTGCGTGGCGTCGAGGTCGAGGGCCGGTGGCAGGCGACCGACTCGCTGTACCTGTTCGGTTCCTTCGCTTATCTCGACTTCGAGTGGAGCAAGTACTTCGGCCAGTGTTACTTCAACCCGCCCGCAACACTGGTTGTGCCGCCGAACTGCAATTACAACGGCTTCACCAACCAGCTCAACCCGGAGATCACGGCGGTCGTCGGTGCCGACTTCCGCCAGCCCGTCGGGGCGACGCTGGAGTGGCGAGTGGGTCTGGATGTCACCTACACGGACGACTTCCTGACCTCGCTGACGCTCGATCCCAACTCGGCCCAGGACAGCTACGCGAAGCTGAACGCGCGCCTGGCGCTTGGCGCGCAGTCCGGTCAGTGGGAAGTGGCGCTGATCGGCCGGAACCTGACCGACGAGAAGACCATCAGCTATTCCGGTGACACGCCGCTCGCAGGCTCCACGTTCGGCGCACGTTCCTACTACGGGTTCATGGATCCGCCGCGGACGCTCGCGATCGAGGCAACGCTGCGATTCTGAAATGGTGCCGGACGTTCGGTTCGGTTGTGTCAACCGAACCGAACGTCCGGCACCTGATCAACGCCAGTCGAGGCGGAAATGCGCCGCGCGGAGCGCGGCCAGGCGCTCGCGCAGGCGGCGGGTCGGCTCCGCCAGCGCCGGAATCTGGCGGTCGTGGACCTCGATGAACGCCTGCTCGATGCGTTCCTGCCAGCCGGCGTCGAGCAGGTCGTTGAGCACCCCGATCTCGGCGCCCTCGATGTCCATCTTCAGCAGGCGTACGCGCCGGTCGCCGAGAGCATGCAGGAAGTCGGTGAAGCGGATGCCATCGACGGTCACGTAGTGATCATCGCGGACACTGCGCTTCGCGCCGAGCAGAGACGAGCCGACCGAGAAGTGCACCGGATCCTCATCCGCGTAGCGGTGCAGGTACAGCTTCACCGGCCCCGGTTCGGGGGCCAGCGCCGCCTGAAAGGTGCGGACATTCGGAAAGGCAGCCGTGCTCTGCAGCAGGCAGGCATAGGCGTCTGGATTCGGCTCGAAGGCGTAGACCTCCGCGCCACTCCGGGCCATCGGCACGGTGAAGCGGCCGACGTTCGCGCCGCAGTCGATCGCAATGTCGCCCGGTCGCAGCTCCGCGACGCAGGCATCGAAGGCGGTCACCTCGGGGCGGTGCTTGCGGTCGCGACGCCGGCTGTCCCAGCGCCGCAGCCTGGCCAGTAGCTTCATGGGCGGGGCAGCTTAGCGCGAGGGCGGAGGGGTGTCGACGGCCGCGCCACGTTCGCGCAGGCGTGACCGGGCGCGGCGGATGGCCGTGCGCAGCCTGGTCGCCAGACTGCCGCGATAACGGCCCTTGCGCAGGTGCTGGATCCGGTACACGCCCGGCACCTCGATCGGCGAGCCCGCCGTGCGCAGCAGCCAGCGGAACGCGCGGTCCTCGCGCAGCTTCGGCCAGTAGCGCGACGGCCGCTGGTAGGCTGCCAGGCCCGCGCAGTAGCCGCAGGCGCGCGCAACGTCTCCATGGGTGATCTGCAACGGACCGGTCGCGCGACCGCGCTGGCGCGGGCTGAAGCGCGTCAAGTCGAGTGCGGTCACGCGCGGTGCACCGCGGGTCGCCTCCAGCAGCGGGTCGCCCGGCGGCAACAGCTCGCTGCAGTGTTCCACACGCGGGAATACGAGCGCGTCGCGGCGGCCCTGCAGCGCCAGCGCCAGGCCGTCGAGGCAACCGGCGTGAAACACGACGTCGCAGTCGGTGAACCAGATCCAGTCACAGCGCGTCGCGCGGGCCGCGAGATTGCGGCCGATCGCCCGGCGGAACAGCCAACCGCGACGCAGCACCTGCCAGTTCCAGGTGACGCCGGGTACCGGCTGTGCGCCGAAGTAGGCCAGCAGCGCCACCGTGTCCTCGTCCTCGGCGGCGTGGAACACGGTCATGGTGACCCCGAGCTGCTGCGGCGGGTACAGCACCAGCGAGCTCAACTGGAAGGCCAGCAGATGCGCGTAGTTCCAGCAGTGGCTGACGATCTCCAGACTCAGCCGGCCCGTGCGCGCCTCGACGTCCGGAACCTGCGGCAGGAACCAGCGCGCCGGCACGAGGCCGCCGGCCGCGACATGCAGCAACGCCAGTTCGAGGCGCTCGCGCAGACTGCGCTCGGGAACGTCGGGATCACAGGCGGCCGTCATCGGCCGGCATTGTCACACAGTGGTCACGCCGGGGTCATTGGGCTAGGCTAGCGGCGCCAGTGGAGAATCCGGCATGGTGTTGCGCGCGCTGACCGCGGCCCTGGTGCGGCCTTTCGGATATACGACCGTGCGCACGCCGCACGGCTTCCGCATTGCGAGGCGGCACGACCGCGAGCTCGTCTACCTGCACGAGTACGCCGGCGGCTACGAGGAATACCGCCGCACGCAGATCTTCCACAACCGGCGCAAGCTCGAGGCGGTCTGGGCCGATGACGGCACGCTGCAGGCGATCGCGGAGCACCTGCGGCGGCACAATCCGGAGCCCCGCGCCGGTATCTGCCACGGGGCGCGCAACGGTTACGAAGTCGGAGCGCTCGCGCGCCTGACCGGCGCCGAGGTCACCGGCACCGACATCGCCGAGACCGCCCGCCAGTTTCCGAACATGGTGGTCTGGGACTTCCATGAGGACAACCCGGACTGGCACGGCCGCTTCGACTTCGTGTACACGAATTCGCTCGACCAGGCGCTGCGGCCGGACCAGGCGCTCGCTGCCTGGGTAAAGCAGCTCGCGCCCGGCGGGCGGATCTACATCGAGCACACGATGAAGCACTCGGCGGCCGGGGCCTCGGAAATGGATCCTTTCGGTGCGCACCCGATGTGCATGCCGTACCTGTTCTTCCGCTGGGGCAGGGGAATGTATCGTCTCGCCGATATCCTCGAGCCGGGCCCGAAGCGCAACAACCGCCGCCCGGTCTGGGTGTTCGTCCTCGAGCGCGAGCCGGGGGCCTGAATTGGGCCTGCGTCGCAGCTATCTGCAGTTCATTGAGGACGCGGCCAACCGGACGCTCGGTGAATTCCGGGGCCGGCGCGTCCTGGAGCTCGGCAACCAGCGCATCGGACGCCGCGAGGGCATCCGTGAGCGGACCGGGCGGGACTGGTTCACGAACCGCGGCGCTGAACACATCGCGCTGGACTTCAACGGCAAGGACGGCGCGGTCGCGCTCGACCTGTCGCGGCGCATCGACCGGCCGGACTGGCGCGGGCATTTCGACCTGATCACCAACGCCGGCACGACCGAGCACGTCGAGCCGTTCGCGGCGCAGTGGGAATGCTTCGCCAACCTCCACGACTGGCTCAGGCCCGGCGGCATCGCCATCCACATCGTCCCCGGCATCGAGGAGCTGCAGGCGCGCGGGCGCTGGCAGAACCACTGCAACAACTACTACTCGGCGCAGTTCTTCGCCGACCTCGCCGCGGCCAACGATTACGCGCTGGTGGCCTCGACCGTGCTCAACGACCTGCGCGCGGTCTGCGTGCAGAAACGTTCCGACCGGCCATTCGCCAGCGAACGGGCGGCGCTGCTGGCCGGGATCACGCGGCGCGAGGGCGGCATCGTCTATCACGGCATCGACGACCCGGAGCGGAACCGGCCGGTCCACGTGGCCCGCCGCTGGCTGCGGCGGCTGGGCTGGCGGTAGCGGGCGGCCTCAGTCCGCGGGCGCGGCGGTGAGCGGGCGATAACGCCGGTCGCGATAGGCGTGCGCGGCCCACAACAGATGGGCGAGGGCGTCGCGTTCCAGCTCCGCGTCGTGCGGCAGCGGCTGCAGGCGACCTGCCCGGTACGCGAAGGTCTCGGCGGGCAGCTTCGGCCGGTGGATGGCGACGCGCTCGCCGGCAAGGAACGCATTGGCGTCGCCGTACTGCATCAGCGCGCGCCCCGGCAGGTCCTCGGGCAGCGCCAGCAGGTCGCGGCCGATCATCGGATGGGGCGCGTCGATACCGAGCAGGCCGAGCAGCGTCGGTCCGAGGTCGATCTGGCTGGCGACGCGGTCGTAGTGCCGCCGCGGCACGCCGGGTCCGGTGATGAGTGCCGGGATTTGGAAGCGTGCCACCGGCACGAGGTCCTCGCCAACCACGCGGGCGGCATGGTCCGCGACCACGACGAAGATCGTGTCGTGGAAATACGGTGCGGTGCGCGCCAGCTCGAACAGGCGTCCGACCGCGTAGTCCGTATACTTGACCGCGTTGTTGCGCGTAGCGGCCGGCTGCTCGAAGAGCTCGATGCGCCCGGCCGGGAACTCGAACGGATCGTGATTGGACGTCGACAGCAGCAGCGCGAAAAACGGCTGGTCGCCATGCGCGAGAAAGGTCGCGTGCGCCATGGCGACCAGATCCTCGTCCGCCACACCCCAGTTGCCAAGCAGCACCGGATCGCGAAAATCGCGCTGCTCGATCACCCGCGCGAAGCCGTTCTGCAGCAGGAACCGTCCCATATTGTCGAAGTTGCTGACGCCACCGTAGATGAACTCGGTGGCGTAGCCCTGCGCCTGCAACAGGCTGCCGAGCGTGAAGAAATCCCGCTGTGCCTGCGGCAGCTTGAACACAGCCGGCGCCGGCGTCGGCGGGAAGCCGGTGACGATCGCCTCGAGGCCGCGCACGGTCCGCGTGCCGGTCGCGTACAGGCTGGTGAACCACAGGCCCTCGGCCGACAGCCGCTCGAGGTTCGGCGTCAGCGGCAGGCCGCCGAGACTGCCGACGAACTCGGCGCCAACGCTCTCCAGTACCAGAATCACCAGATTCGGCGGGCGCGGCGGCGGCGCAGCCGCCACGCGCGCCGGCCCGCGGTAGCGGGCGACGCGGGCCTCGATCTCGGTCGGCTCCAGGGTCCCGTAGAGCCGGGTCGCGTCCACTTCCTTGCGGCTCATGTAGATCGCGTTGAACAGCGTGTAGGTCGAACTGACCGCCAGTTCGTTGGCCAGGTGATTGCTGCTGAAGGTCGCCGTACTGAGATTCGCCGGCCGCGGGCCGAGGCTCGAGCGGCCGCCGAGGAACAGCAGCACGATGACGAGCGGTGCGAGCAGCGCACGCCGGCGCCATGGCCAGTCCGGCCCGGCCCGCATCTGCCGGCGCAGCAGCCGCCAGAACGCGAATGCCGCCGCACCGGAGACCAGCGGCACCAGCAGCAGTTGCAGCGGATAGCTGCGTGCCAGCATCGTGAACACTTCGCGCGGATAGCGCAGGTACTCGTAGTAGACGCGGTCCGGCCGGTGGTCGTACTCGGCGATGAAGGCCGGCGTGGACAGCTCCATGTGCACGAGCAGCGCGGCGGCGAGCGCCAGCAGCGTCGCGGTCAGCCACTCGCGCAGCGCCCGGCCGGGCAGCAGCAGATACAGCAGCGCCGGGATCGCCAGCAGCTCGCACAGCAGGACGGTGTCCATGCGCAGGCCGATCGTGAAGATCCGCCACGGCGCCGCGACACCGGTGATCCGCTCGTGGAACAGCAGCAGCAGCCCGGCGCGCGCCAGCGCGAGCCAGACCAGGCCGAGCAGCAGGGCGAGGAGCAGCACGCCGGCCGGGCCGAGGCGGGCCTGGCCCCGGGTCACGGCGGGCAGCGACCCGTTCATTCGCGCGGTCGCAGCGCCACCGCGGGTGCCTGGCGGCGCGCCAGATTCTCCTGCAGCACTTCGGTGCACTGCCGCACGCCGATGCGGCTGCCGGCCAGTGAGCCGTCCTGCTGCCGCAACGCGAGCATTGCTTCCTCGATCGCCGGCTGCGCGGCGAACAGGCACGGCGTGCTGTAGATCACGAGGCGCACACCGGCCTCCTGCAGCTCGCCGAGCGTGCACGGTGGCGACTTGCCGCCGGCGATCTGGTTGAAGCAGAACGGCCGGTCCACGCGGCGCGCCAGCTCGCGCACGGTGTCGAGGGATTTCAGGCCGTCCACCAGCACCGCATCGGCGCCGGCCGCGGCGAAAGCCAGCACGCGCCGCTCGATGTCGGCCGGGTCGGTGCTGTCGGTGCGGGCGATGACGAACAGGTCACGGCGGGTCGCCAGCACCAGGCGCAGCTTGGCCAGGTACTCGTCGAGTTCCATGATCTGCTTGCCGTCGAAGTGCCCGCAGCGGCGCGGGCGCTTCTGGTCCTCGAGCACGACGCCTGATGCTCCGGAAGCCTCGAGCACCGAGACCACGTGGCAGGCCACTTCGGCGTCGCAGTAGCCGTCGTCGATGTCGACCAGCAGGTGGTGGGCCGGCAGCACGGTCCGGATCCGCTGTACGAAATGGACGATCTCCGACCAGGTGATGAAGCCGATATCGGGCAGGCCATAGTGACTGGCGGCGAAGCCGAAACCGCTGACGAACAGCGCGTCGAAGTGGCGACCGGCGAGCGCGGCCGAAAACACATCGTAGACGCCGATGCAGGGCAGGATGCTGCGGTCCTGCACGGCCTGGCGCAGTCGCTGGCCGGGGGTGTGGTCTGGACTCATGCCGGGCTCCGTCCGCTCTCCTGGTCGATGACGCCCAGTATGCCGCCAATCGTGGCCAGTTCCTCGGGCGCGACGCCGCGGACCGCGAAATCGATGCCACAGGTCGTTTCCAGCCAGGTCACGATCTGCAGGATCGCCAGCGAATCGATCAGACCGGAGGCGACCAGCGAGTCGCTGTCGGTGAGGTCGGTGACCGGGCGGCCGGCCTTCTGGATGCTGCGCAGGAAACCGAGCAGGGCCTGTCGCTGGTGTTCGCGGGAATCGTTCATGCGCCACCGGCCCGGGCCAGCAGAGCGGGCAGATCGAGCGCCGGGCGCGCGGCGCAGGCCGTGCGCACGGCCTCGCGGTTGATCTTGCCGCGCGAGGTCCGCGGGATCTCCGCCAGCAGCCACCAGCGCGCCGGCAGCTTGTGCTCGGCAAGGTGGCTCTTCATCCAGGCATGCAGGCTGGCGATGGCCGCATCGCTGGCGTCGCCGAGCACGACCGCCATGCCGACGCTCTGCCCGTAGATCGGGTCCTCGAGCGCAAAGGCGCAGACATCGGTCGCGGCCGCATGCCGCTCGACCACGGCGTCGATGTCCGCCGGGTAGATCTTCATGCCGCCCTTGTTGATCTCGTCGCGCTCACGGCCGCGCAGCAGCAGCCGGCCCCGCTCGTCGAGGCAGCCGATGTCGCCGGTCTGGAACCAGCCGCCGGCGACCGCCCGGGCGGTCAGGTCGTCACGGCGGAAATAACCTTTCATCAGCGCCGGCGTATTCAGCCACACGTAGCCGGATTCGCCGGGTCCGCATTCCAGCTCCGGCGCCGGCAACTCCGTGGTGTCGTCGCTGCTGAGCACCTTGATGACGGCGCCCCAGCCCGTGCCGATCAGGCCATCCTCGGCTGGCACGTCGGCATCGGCGAGGCCCGCGACCCAGCTTCCGGTCTCGGTGATGCCGTAGGCGTTGCAGACCTGGCGGGTCCCGGTCCAGCGGCGGATGTCCTCCCAGGCGGCGGCCGACAGCGGCGCGGAGCCCACGTGCACACGCTGCAGCGAGCCGCGCTGCGGCGGCCGGGCGAGCCGCAGCGCCAGCTTCCAGATGGCCGGCACCGAGGACAGGAAAGTGATGGCGTGTTCGTCGATGACCGCGCCGATCCGCGCGACGAGATCCGGCCGGAACGGCGGCGTGATGAACAGGTCCTGGCCGGACAGCCACGGGAACAGGCTGTTGCAGATCAGGCCGTGGCCGAAGTGCGTCGGCAGCATGCACAGGCTGCGCGCAAACGCGGCGCCCGGCAGGTGATCGTGCAGTCCGGTCCAGCGCGCGCGCAGGCTGCGGTGCGTGTGCACGACACCCTTCGGGTCGCCGGTCGATCCGGAGGTGAACAGGATCAGTGCATCGTCATCGAGCCGGAGGTCGCCCGCAGCGCCGGGGCTGGCGCCGGTCTCGGTCGTCGCCAGCACGCGCACGCCGGCCTCGGTGAGCGCCGCGGTCACCTCGGCCGGCGTTGCCTCGTCAGCGATCGCCAGCACCGGTGTCGCGGCACGCACGAGGTTGCTGACCTCGAACGCGGTCAGCCGCGCATCGACCGGTACGGCGCAGGCCCCGCTGCGCCAGATCGCCAGCAGCTCGGCAAAGAACTCGAGCCGGTTGCCGAACGGCAGGAACACGCGGTCACCCGGCCGCACGCCGAGCGCCTGGAAACGGCCGATCCGCAGCGCCGTCTGCCGGTGAACTTCCTCGGGCACCCAGCGCCGGCCGCTGAACGGTTCGATCAGGGATCCGACCTGAAGCTGCATCAGCATACGCGCTACCCGTGTCTCAGCCGAATCCGATCAGGCTCGTGACGAAGCCGATGCGTTCGCCGAAAGAGGCCTCGCCGCGGTGCCAGACGTGGATCACGGCGAAGAACGTCCAGACACCGAAGATCGCCAGTGCCCGGCGTGGCAGGCTGCGTGGCGCCGATTGGCCGGGCCGGCGCTGCTGGCGGCGCATCGACAACCAGATGCCGGCAGCCAGCAGGAAGCAATAGGTCAGGCGAGGATGGAACATGGCCGCCAGTGCGGCCCAGTCCCCGCGCACCAGCGGTACCGACTTAATCGCATGATAGTACAGGTTGCCGAGAAACGCCGCCGCGAAGACCGCTGTGCACAGGCGCAGCTCGGGATGGCGGCGAAACCAGCGCGTAAAAGTCGGCAGGAAGAAAGTGTTGACCAGCAGCTCCTTGAAGTAGAAGTAGTAGCGGTTCCAGAACTCGACGATGCTCTCGGCGAGCAGCGGCTTGTAGGTGTTGCGGAACGCGTGGAAACCGAACAACCGCAGGCAGCCGACGATCACGTGTCCGTTCGCACCCATGCGCAGCACCAGCCGGAACAGCTCGCCGTACAGTGCGAGCCAGCCCATCCAGACCGGATGGGCGCCCGGTCCGGCCTCGATCTGGGCCTGCAGCATCGGGATGCCTGGCGTGACCCCGCCGAGCGCGCGGCGGATCCCATTGTCCTCGCCGAACAGCAGGCCCTCGACGAGGTCCTTGCCGATCGCGCAGACGGCCGCCAGCACGAACAGCTTCAATCCGGCGAGCTGGGAGCGCGCCAGCGCCTCGGCGTCGTGCGCCTGCACGCTCTTCAGGTAGTCGTGGCCCTTGCCGTACGGCGTGTCGGTTCCGCCCCAGGGCGGCCACAGGTAGATCAGGTGGTCGCGCAGGCTGGTGCCGGCCAGGCGGCCGCGCTGGGCCGCCAGCAGCAGATAACCGAGGCGCCACAACAGGAACGGCATCGCGACCGCACAGCCGACCAGAGTTCCCTGCACTGGCGGCGTCCCAGGCCGCGCGAGCCACAACACCAGCAGCAGCGCCCAGAAGCCGCTGTGCAGGCAGAGCAGGGGATGGCGCTGTACCAGGGCCGGCAGCGACCGGAACCGCTGTGCAGCCCGGTACCAGCCCCACAGCCAGGCGGCTAGCAGGAGCACGACCAGCGCGGCTTCCAGCCATCCTGGCTCGAATCCGAATCGCGTGCCAGCCTTGCGCAGGTCCATCGTCGGCCGCGCGATGGCGACCAGCACCGCTGCACCGGCCAGCACGATCCGGCGTTGCTGGGGTGCCAGCCAGTGCAGTACTGGTCCCAGGTGCTGCATCCACCAGCCGATGACCTGCGGCTGGCGGTGGAAGTGGCGGAGCTGGTCCCAGGTCACGGAGCGGTCCCGGCCGGAATACCACCCCGGACTCTACTGCGCATAATGTATATTATGGTAAATTATGGATGGGTGGCCGCAGCTCACCGGCCAGATGCGGCCGCTGCCCTTCGCCGTCCTTCAGCACGAAGACCCGCCGGCCGTCGGCTGGCCAGTGCTCCAGCCGGGCCATCCCGGGCAGGAACAGCGGCAGCTTGAACTCGACACTGATCTGCAACGGCACGGCCTGGATCGCCGTGCCGAGGGCTGCCAGCGAACGAGCCATGGACCACATGCCGTGCGCGACGGCGGAGTTGAAACCGAACCGCCGGGCCGTGAAGTCGCCGATGTGGATCGGGTTCAGGTCGCCAGACAACAGCCCGAAGCGCCAGCCGACGTCAGCCGGAGCCTCGATCGGCTCAGAGAGCACGGCGGTGCCGGCTGCCGGCTTTTCGTAGCGCAGGGTCTGGCGGGCGCTGCGGGCCGCCTGGGCGGAACTGACCGGGCGGCGCGCCAGGGCGACGACCTTCTCGCGCCAGGCAATGCCGTCACGGTCCTCGAGTTCGCTCCAGACGTCGAATTCCTGTCCGCGGTCGGCATCGCGGAAGCCCTCGACCCAGCTCCGCAAGCGGTACTGACTCCCGGCTGGCAACGGCCGGACCTGCTCGATGACGGTGGCGACATGAATCAGCCCCATCAGGCGGACGGGAAACTCCGGCTCCGTCAGGATAGCCACGATCAGCGGCATCGCCAGCACGTGCGGATACGTGGGCGGCAGCAGGCCGTCGTCGTTGAAGGCGCAGACCTCGCGGTAGCGACGCAGGTGCGCGGCAGCCGCCTCGACGGCTCCGGCACTGGCTTCCAGTCGCGGTACGGTGACTCCCGCCGGTACCAGGCTCTCGCGGCGGCCGAAGATGGCCCGCGGGTAATAGCGGTACACGTTGGGAGGACGCTCGAAACGGAACTCCACGCTCGCCCGGCCCATGAATTCCCTCCGGGCGCTGGCCACGGGCGGATGATAGCCCATGGCGGCAGCGTTCCTGAATCCGTCAGCCGGCGCCGCCGGCCGGCGGCGCCGCCGGGGCCGGCGCGGTGTCCAGTTCCGCCAGCTTTTCCGCAACGGCCTGCCGGATTTCCGCTGGCAATTCCTGCCGTTGCAGCGCCTGCCAGCGGCGCCGCGCGGTCTCGTCGTCGCCGCGCCGCCGGGCACTGAGGCCGCCATACCAGAGTGCCCGCGGCTCGTCCGGCGCAAGCTGCAGCGCATCTTCGAAGAGCTGCCCTGCCCGACCTGCGAGCTCGTTCTCGTCGAGCAGGACCAGCGCCTCGCCGTAGCCGACGATGGCTTCCGGATCGCCGCCCGTCGTGCGGGTGTACGCCTCCAGGAATGCGTCGCGAGCGCCGGCGAAGTCGCCGAGCACCGCGCGCGAACGACCGAGCAGCTTCCAGCCGGTCACGTCATCGGGGCGTTGGGCGAGCCGTGCAGCCAGCAGGTTGATGACCTGGTCCAGGCTGCCCGGCATCTGCGCGCCGGCGGGGGGGGCCGCCCGTGACCACGACCGGTCGCTGTTCGCGGCGTAGAAGCCTGCAGCCAGCAACGGCAGGCCCCCGCAGACCAGCAGCGCAGTGCGCCGCGCGCCCGCCCGCCACAGGGGCACGGCGAGGAACGCCGCTGCAACCAGCGCCAGCAGCACCGCCAGGACGATGAATACCGTCACGCTTCGTCCTCGTCGCCACCCGCGATCCCGTTCGCCGTCGCTGTACGCGCGCGCCGGCTCACGATCGCGGCGGCGATGCCAAGCCCGACGAGCAGCAGCAGCGCCGGCGCCGCCCACAACAGCCAGGTGCGCTGCGTGACCGGCGGCCGGTACAGCACGAAGTCGCCATAGCGCCCGGTCACGAACGCGCGCACCTCGTCGTCCGTCCGGCCCTCGGCCAGCAGCCGGCGCACTTCGCGGCGCAGGTCCGCGGCGAGCGTCGCATTGGAATCGGCGATGCTCTGGTTCTGGCAGACGAGACAACGCAACTCCTGCGTGAGGCGCTCGTAGCGCTGCTGCAGTACCGGATCGTCGAAGGCTGGCTCGCTGTCGATCGCCGCCGCCGGAGCGGCGGCACTCAACACCAGCAGCAGCGCGAGCAGCCTGATCATGGCTCCGCCTGCCCGAGACGTGGCACGAAGTCCCGCTGCCAGGCCTCCGCTGTCATCGGGCCGATGTGCTTGTGCAGGACGACACCGGCGGCGCTGACCAGGAAGGTCTCCGGGGCGCCGTACACGCCCCAGTCGATGGCCGCGCGCCCATCGCCATCGAAGGCCACCGCCGCGTAGGGGTTGCCGAGTTCTTCAAGCCAGCGCTGGGCCTTGCCGCGTTCATCGCGCCAGTTCAGGCCGACGAGCGGCAGCCGGTTCTCGCGCGCGATCGAGAGCAGCACCGCGTGCTCCTGATAGCAGCCGCCACACCAGGTCGCCCAGACGTTCAGCAGGTACGGGCGACCGCGGAAATCCAGGCTGCCGACCTGCGCGCGCGGATCGGCGAGCGACTCGAGCGTGAAGGCGGGCGCCGGCTTGCCGATCAGCGGCGAGGGAATCACGCTCGGGTCGCGCTGCAGGCCCGAATAGAAGAATACGACGAGCACGACGAACAGCGCGATCGGCAGCGACAGCAGGATGATCCGCTTCACCGCGCGCCCTCCCCGGCCTCGCGGCGGTAGCGACGATCGGCCGCGGCGATCAGGCCCCCGAGAGCCATCAGCAGCGCGCCGAGCCAGATGCCGCGGATCAGCGGCTTGTACTGCAGGCGCAGGCTCCAGCGACCGCCGCCGAGGTCCTCGCCGAGCGCCGCAAACAGGTCGCGCGCCGCGCCGACCGCGATGCCTGCCTCCGTCATCGGGTTGCCACCGGAGTCGTAGACCCGCTTCTGCGGGCGCAGCGTCGCGAGCCGCCGGTCGCCGTCCATGACTGCGACTTCGGCCTCGGTGGCCACGTAGTTGGGACCGCGCAAACCGTGCCGCAGCCCGATCAGCCGGAACTCGTAACCGGCGAGTTCGGCGCCCTCCCCGGCCGCGAGCGCGGTATCGCGCTCGACCTGGAAGGCCTCGACACCGGCGATGCCGAGGGTAGTCAGGCCGAGGCCGAAGTGCGCGATGCTCATGCCGACGATCGTCGCCGGCAGACGCGCGCCGCTCAGCCGGCGCGCTAGCAGCACCAGCAACGCCGAGGCCATGACCCACAGGCCGAGCGCCAGGCCGAGAGTCGCGAGGGGACGGATGCCACCATACACGGCTGCAGCGATCACGGCGGCCACCAGCAAGGCAGCGCCGCCGAGCCAGGCGAGACGCGGCCCGTTGCCGGCGAGGCCGCCACGCTTCCATCCGGCATGCATGCCGAGCCCGAGCAGCAGCACCAGCGGCAGCATCGGCACCAGGAACACGGCTTCGAAGTACGGCGGCCCGACCGAGATCTTGCCCAGCTCGAGCGCATCGAGGAACAGCGGGTACAGCGTCCCAAGCAGGACCAGCGCCAGTGCGACCACCAGCAAAGCGTTGTTGAACAGCAGGAAGGACTCGCGCGAAGTAACGGCGAATCCGCCGCCTGCGGCAGCGCGCGGCGCGCGCCAGGCGAACAGGCCGAGCGCGCCACCGATCACGACCGCCAGGAAGCCGAGGATGAACAGCCCGCGCGCCGGATCGGTGGCAAAGGCATGCACCGAGATCAGCACGCCGGAACGGACCAGGAAGGTGCCGAGCAGCGACAGCGAGAATGCCGCGACGGCGAGCAGCAGCGTCCAGTTCACGAACAGACCGCGTTTTTCGGTGACGGCCAGCGAGTGAATCAGCGCAGTGCCGGCGAGCCAGGGCATCAGCGAGGCGTTCTCGACCGGATCCCAGAACCACCAGCCGCCCCAGCCCAGTTCGTAGTACGCCCACCAGCTGCCGAGCGCAATGCCGAGCGTCAGGCAGATCCACGCGGCCAGCGTCCACGGGCGGGTCCACTTCGCCCACTGCGCATCGAGTCGCCCGGCCAGCAGGGCCGCACAGGCGAAGGCGAACGCGACCGCAAAGCCCACGTAGCCGAGGTACAGCAGCGGCGGATGGATCGCCAGCGCGAAGTCCTGCAGCAGCGGATTGAGATCACGGCCGTCGGCTGCGGCCGGCCACAGGCGCGCGAACGGATTCGAGGTCGTCAGCAGGAACAGCAGGAAGCCGACGGCGATGATCCCGAGCAGACCAAGCACGCGGGCCCGGAACTCCGGTTCCAGCCGCCGGCTGCACAAAGCGACGGCCAGTGACCAGCCGGCCAGGCACAGCGCCCACAGCAACAGCGAGCCCTCGTGCCCGCCCCAGGTCGCGGTGATCCGGTAGAACAGCGGCAAACTGGCATTGGAATTCGCGGCCACGTACTCGACCGAGAAGTCGCCGTTGACGAAAGACACGACCAGAGCCGCGAACGCGACCAGCACGAAGATGAACTGGCCGGCGACAGCCGGACCGGTGGCGCGCAGCAGCTCGGCTCGACCCCGGGCGCCGCCGGCCAGGCCGAGAACGGCCTGTGCAGCGGCCAACAACAGGGCGAGGACCAGGGCGAAATGCCCCAGCTCCGGAATCACCCGCCGCCTCCGCCCGGCTGTGGCGGGTGCATCGAGTCGGCGACCTCCGGTGGCATGTAGTTCTCGTCGTGCTTGGCCAGCACTTCTTCGGCGACGAAGCCGCCCTGCCCGTCCAGCCGCCCGTTCGCGACGACCCCCTTGCCTTCCTTGAACAGGTCCGGCAGCACGCCGCTGTAGCGGACCGGGATCGAGTGCCGGTTGTCCGTGACGACGAAGCGGACCGTCAGGCTGCCGGGATCACGCTGCACACTGCCGGGCGTCACCAGACCGCCGACCCGGAACTTGCGCTCGACCGGTGCCTCGCCGGCGGCAATCTGGCTGGGACTGAAGAAGTACAGCAGGTTCTCCTCGAACGCCAGCCGCGCCAGCAGCGCCGCCGCGCCCACGCCGGCGAGAATCGCCGCGACGCCGACCATGCGCCGGTGCCGCGGCGTCATGCGTCGGCCTCGAGGCCGGCGAGGCGGCGTTGCGCCTCCGCGCGGGCGCGCGCGTGGGCCCGGCGCGCCGCCCAGGCATTCCACAGCAGCACCGCACAGGCCAGCCCGAACGCCGGCCAGACGTACGCGGCGTAGCCGCCCATCGCGAGGAACCGCGCGGCGTTCATCGGGCCAGCTCCGCGCGCAACCAGGCCGCGTCGCGTTCGCGCCGCAGGATCTCGGCCTGCACGCGCCGCGTCAGCAGCGCTGCGAAGCACAGCGTGAAGCCCGTGAGCATCACCAGCAGCGGCCACAGCATGTCGAACGTGATCGACGGCTTGCCGAGCTTCGTGATCGTCGCGCCCTGGTGCAGGGTGTTCCACCAGTACACCGAGTAGTGAATGACCGGCAGGTTGATCACGCCGACCAGCGCGAGGACCGCGGCCGCGCGGTCAGCGCGCCCGGTATCGTCGATCGCGCCGTGCAGCGCGAGGAAGCCGAGGTACAGGAACAGCAGGATGAGTTCGGCGGTCAGGCGGGCGTCCCAGACCCACCAGGTGCCCCACATCGGCTTGCCCCACAGCGAGCCCGTGGCCAGCGCCACGAACGTGAACCAGGCGCCGATCGGCGCCGCGGCGAGCGCCACCGCATGGGCCAGCTTGATGCGCCAGATCAGGCCGATGCCGGAAGCGAGCGCCAGCGTCGCATAGACCAGCATCGACAGCCACGCGCTCGGCGCATGCACGTACAGGATGCGGAAACCCTCACCCTGCTGGTGATCCGCCGGCGCCAGTACCAGTCCGCCATACAGGCCGATCAGGATCAGCGCCAGCGCCGGCCAGCCGAGCCATGGCGCCAGGCGCCCGGCGATCCGGTAGAAGTGCGGCGGCGAAGCGAGCTTGTGCAACCAGGTCCGGTCCATGTCCTCGGTTACTCCGCGCTGATCCTGAGCGCCGCGGCGGTGGCGAACGGCGCCAGCGTCAGCGCCAGGACACACAGGGCCGCCAGCAGTAACAGCGGGCCGCGCGCGCCACCGCCGTCAATGGCCAGAGCCACCGCGCGGGCCCCGAAAATCAGCGCCGGCATGGCGAGCGGCAGCACCAGCAGCGACAGCAGCGTACCTCCGCGGCGGACGCCGACGGTCAGCGCCGCCCCTACCGATCCCAGTGCGCTCAGTATGCCGGTGCCGAGAGCCAGCGATATAGCCACTGTCCACAGCGCCGGTGCCGGTACTCCGAGGGTCACGGCCAGCACCGGCGAGGCGACCACGAGCGGCAGGCCACTGATCGTCCAATGGGCCGCGGTACGTGCGGCAGCCAGGAGGACCAGCGGCTGGCCCGACAACAGAAGCTGTTCCAGCGTGCCGTCCTCGTGGTCCGCGCGAAACAGGTACTCGAGCGCCAGCAGCGAGGCGAGCAGCGCCGCGACCCACAGCACGCCGCCCGCGATCTGGCGAAGCTGCGCGAGTTCCGGGCTCAGCGCCAGCGGGAACAGGGTCGTCACCATCACGAAAAACACGACCGGCTGCAGCACCTGCTCACGCCGCCGGAAGGCGAGCAGCAGGTCGCGACGGTACAGCAGCAGGACGGCCCGCAGCGCTGAGGCCATCAGGCAAGCTCCAGCCGTCGCAGCGATCGCACCGGCAGCTCGGGGAGCTGGTGCGCGGCGAGCAAGACGAGGCCGCCGGCGGCGACGTGCCCGGCGACGACGCCGGCCAGCAGGGCCGTGCCGTCCGCATCGAGATTCGTGAAGGGTTCATCGAGGAGCCACAGCGGGGTCAGTGCCAGCACGACCCGGGCCAGCGCGAGCCGCCGGCGCTGGCCGGCGGAAAGCGCCCGTGCCGGCAGATCGGCGCAGCGCGCAATGCCGACGCGCTCGAGTGCAGCGCCCGCCTCACCGGCCTGCAGCTCGCGCCGCAGGCCCGTTGCGAATTCCAGATTCTCGAGCGCCGAAAGATCCGCCTTCAGTGCGTTGTCGTGCCCGAGATAGGACAGCGAGCCCGAGTAAGCGTCGCGATCCTCGACGATCGCCCGGCCGCCCCAGCGCACGCTGCCCTGCTCCGGCGCCAGCAGGCCGGCGAGTACACGCAGCAGCGTCGTCTTGCCGGTACCGTTCGGGCCGGCGACGTGCACGGCCTCGCCGGCCGCGACGGCGAACGACAGTCCCCGCAGCACATGGCGTGATCCGCGCCAGACATGGATTCCTTCAGCAGTAAGTGTCATTGAAACAATAAGTTATAAGTTATATCTCGAAGAACACAGAGAACGAATCCAGCGCCGGACGGTGGCTGTTGAGTCCATGCATAGCTTAACAGGCCACGCTGGGTGTCCACGGGATGCGCAGCTCGCAGCCGCTGTCGCGGCACCGACGGGTATCCTTACCGCCATGCGTTACTCCCTTTGCAGCCGCTGGCTCGCCGCGGCAATTCTGCTCGCCATCGGCTCCCTCGCCTCCAGCCCGCCGGCGCAGGCTGTCAGTGTCCAGGGGCTGATCAGTGACCTGTGCCAGTACCAGGTGCTCGACAGCGATACCTGCTCGGCCAGCGCAGTGCTCGACTGCCTTGTCCAGAGCGGCGGCAACATGGGCGGCATGCAGCAGTGCGCCGCGGACTATGACCCGCGCGCGCAGAAGTTCATCGACATCTACGGCGCCGCGACCAGGCCGGACTACGTCCGGCTGATTGAGCTGGCCGGCCCCATCGTCGCCTGCAAACTGCTGCCGCCGGGACCGCCGACCAACGTCCTGTGCAGCGCCGCATTGAAGCCGATCATCAGCAAGGCGTTCGGCAAGGCGGCGAAGATCTACGGCGCGGCGGCGGACGGCGACTGGCTCACCGTGATCTACGTGGTCGGCGATCCGACCATCGCCTGCGCAGTCGTGCCGTCGTTCCCGGGCAAGGATCTGACCTGCGGCACCGTGGCCCAGCTCCTCGTGGAAGGCGGCAAGCTGCTGAAGCAGGGCGCGGAGGCCGGCGTCAGCGCGCTGGAGGGCGGCGTGCAGGCGCTGGGCAACCTCGCCTCGTCCGGGCTGCAGAGTCTCGGACTCGGCAAGGCCGGCGTCGCAGTCGAGAACCTCTTTTATCGGGACGCTGCCCGACCGCTGCTGCACCAGCGCGCACTCAAGGCACTGACCAGCCCGGGCAAGAACACACCGTTCGGCGGCCCGTCGCTCGGCTTCGACGCGAAGCTGATGCAGCAGTGCCAGAGCTACGTCGACTGGCATGGTTCACAGAAGGAGTGGGCGGCGGCGGTGTGCAAGAACAAGAGCCAGCAGTTGCACGATGAGGCGACCGCGCTCGCCAACCTGGTACGGGTCGCACCGGCGGCCTATTTCGAAAACATCCAGGCCACGGCCTCGCTGCTGCTGGCGACCAACTTCTGGCAGGGCAAGACCGATCAATTCATCACCGGCATCCGCCAGTTGCCGCAGGCGCAGTGGTCGGAAGCTGGTCTTCAGACTTTGCCATCGCCATTCTCCGCGCTGCTCGGCAACTGCTATGCGAACACGCGGGCTGCCTTCCCGGTACCGCTGGCGCCGAATCTGACCGGCGCGCTGACTCCGCCGAACCTGTGGGGCTGGGTCTGCGGCTCAGCCGGAATACGCCTGTCGTTCGCGCTGAGCGCGGAGAAGGAGCGGATCACGCAGCAGGTGATCCCATTGCTCACCGGCGCCGGCTGCGTGCTGCCCAAGAGCGGCGACTCCTCGCTGAAGTTCGACTGCAACAACGGCAAGGCTCTGCTGCTGTGTCACGCGCTCCTGCCGCACGCGAATCCGAACAGTCGCTGCCGGCGCAGCGCCGACTTCAAGACGACGACCATGCCGCTCGCGCGCGCGACGCTGCAGCCGGTGACTGGTGTCCAGCGGCAGGAGGCGGCGGTCGCGGCGCCGGCACAAGCTGCGCCCGCGCAGGTGGTCGCTCCACCGCAGCGGCTCGCGACGGCGGTGGCCGCGGGCCTGGCCCTGCGCCCGGTCGCGATCGAGGCTGAAGCGCTGTCGCGTTCGGGTGGCGTACGCGTGAACGGCGGGCGGGCCGACGTGCAGCCGATGCAGGGGTTCGGATCCGGCTGGAGCGGCAATGAGCAACTCTTCTGGAGCGGCGGCGCGCCAGGCTCGACGCTGGAGCTGGTATTCGACGTCCCGGTCAGCGGGCGTTATTCGATGGAGATGCATTTCACGCGTGCGCCTGACTACGGGCTGCTCCGCCTCGATCTCGATGGCGAACCGGCTGGTGAGGGCTTCGACGGCTTCGATCCCGGCGTGGTGCCGAGCGGTCCGGTCGCACTCGGCACGTTCACGCTGGCCGCGGGAACACACCGGATCCGGGTCACGCTCACCGGCAAGAGCCGGCAATCGAGCGGCTACTTCGCCGGGATCGATCGCCTGCGGCTCGTGCCGGTCACAGCCGGGCGCTGAACTGCCTCTCGCGAATTGGTGCCCCGGACAGGAATCGAACCTGTATGGCCTTGCGGCCAGCGGATTTTAAGTCCGCAGCGTCTACCCGTTCCGCCACCGGGGCGTCGTCGTGATCTCGGCCAGCGATGTGGAGTCCAGGGTCGGA
>Ga0194120_10004489_pt1 | contig 21493 bp, 18 predicted proteins | sample TA2MahCa65mmetaG_FD_148642 | JGI IMG/M metagenome (GOLD analysis project Ga0194120, IMG submission 148642) | Freshwater microbial communities from Lake Tanganyika, Tanzania - TA2015019 Mahale Deep Cast 65m | ecosystem: Environmental > Aquatic > Freshwater > Lake | place: Tanzania: Lake... | reverse complement strand
CGCCCGCTGCTCCTTGCGCACGAAGCAGTCGTCGAACCTCCGCAGCAACCCCTCCAACTCCGGCACCAGAGATACCAGCGAAGCGGCTTCCATGCCGACGCTCCTTCAACCCCACCCGCCCCAAGACCCCATCGTCCGCATGGCTCCAACTTCTTGAGCAAATCTGGCGTTGTGGTGCTGAGGGGGTTCAGCGCTTCGGGGCTCGGCGCCTGGGCGACGGGGTCGCGCGGGCGAAGGCGCGGAGGGTCTCGCGGCTGACGTGGTGCTCGATTCCCTCGGCGTCGGCGCGGGCGGTGGGCCGGCTGATCCCCAGCGAGCGGAGGAAGGCGACGATGAGGTCGTGGCGACGCTTGCATGCCCGGGCCAGGGCCCTGCCGCCGGGGGTGAGGAAGACGCTCCGGTAGGGCACGGTGGTGACTAGCCCGTCGCGGCGCAGGCGGGTCAGCGTGCGGCTGACGGTCACGTGCGTCACGCCCAGGCAGGCGGCGATGTCGACGACCCGGGCCTCGCCCCGGGAGGCGATCAGGTCGTCGATGATCTCGACGTAGTCCTCGGCGAGTTCGGAGGCGTGCGCTGCCCGCGTGGCGCGGTGCGACCGGGCGAGGGCGCCGGCGCCCGTGGGCGTGGCGCGCCGGGGGCGGCTTCGGGGGCTGGGCTTCACGGGGCATGGTAGGTCGGGCCCGCCCGGTCCGGAGCACCGGCTGCCGAATGTAGCCTACACTACACTCCGCGTGAACCCGCCCGCGGCGCGTGCCGATGGACCCGGGCGGGACGCGGGAGGCTCGACATGCGCATGCTTGCGTGGGTTGTCGCGGCGGTGGGCGTGGCCCTGACCGCCCGGGCGGAGGGCCCGGCGCCCCGGAAGGTGGTGGCGACGACGGGCATGATCGCGGACGTGGCGAGGGTCATCGCGGGCGATCGGGCGCGGGTGACGGGGCTGATGGGCGAGGGCGTGGACCCGCACCTGTACAAGGCGACGCCCGGGGACATGCGCCTGCTGGCCGACGCCGACCTGATCCTGTACAACGGGTTGCACCTGGAGGGTCGCCTGGGGGACGTGCTGGTGCGGATGGCGCGGCGGACGCCCACGGTGCAGGTGACGGACACGATCCCGGAGGCCCGGCTGCACGAGCCGCCCGAGTTCGAGGGGCACTACGACCCGCACGTGTGGTTCGACGTGCGCCTGTGGAAGGCCGTGGCGACGCGGATCGGCGCGGCCCTCGCGGAGATCGACGCGGAGGGGAAGGAGCACTACGCCGCGGCCGCGGAGGCCTACGGGCGCTCGCTGGACGAACTGCACACATGGGCCGAGGAACGATTCCGCAGCATCCCGGAGGAGCGGCGGCTTCTGGTGACGGCCCACGATGCCTTCGGGTACCTGGGCTCGGCGTACGCGCTGCGGGTCATGGCAATCCAGGGCATCAGCACCGACTCGGAGGCGAGCATCAAGGACATCAACCACCTCGTCGACACCGTGGTCGAGCTGAAGGTCCCGGCGGTCTTCGTCGAGACCAGCGTGCCCCGCAAGACGATCGAGGCCCTGGTCGAGGGGGCCCGGGCCCGCGGGCACCGGCTCGTGATCGGCGGCGAGCTGTTCAGCGACGCGCTGGGCCGGGACGGCACGCCCGAGGGGACGTACATCGGCATGGTGCGCCACAACGTGAACACGATCGTCGGCGCCCTGGGCCCGAGCGACCGGCCCGCCGCCGGGGTGGCCCCGCGATGATCATCGACAGGTCCCATCCCGGCGTGACGACCGAGCCCGCGGTCGAGGTGCACGACTGCACGGTGGCCTACGACCGGCGCCCCGTGCTGTGGGACGTGGACCTCCTGCTCCCGCCACGGCGGCTGATCGCGATCGTGGGGCCCAACGGCGCGGGCAAGAGCACGCTGCTCAAGGCGATCCTGGGGCTGGTGCCGCTGGCGAGCGGGAAGGTGGAGGTGTTCGGCAAGCCCCTGCGGCAGGCCCGGCACCTGGTGGGGTACGTGCCGCAGCGCGAGAGCGTCGACTGGGACTTCCCGGTGAGCGCGCTGGACGTGGTGCTGATGGGGCGGTACGGACGGCTGGGGTGGGTGCGGCGTCCGGGGTCGGCGGATCGGCGCGCCGCGCGCGAGGCGCTGGAGAAGGTGGGCATGTCCGCCTGCGCCGACCGCCAGATCAGCCAGCTCTCGGGCGGTCAGCAGCAGCGGGTGTTCCTGGCGCGGGCCCTGGCCCAGGACGCGTCGCTCTACTTCATGGACGAGCCCTTCGCGGGCGTGGACGCGGCGACGGAGAAGGCGATGGTGACCGTCCTGCGTGGCCTCCGCGAGGGCGGGCGCACCGTGGTCGCGGTGCACCACGACCTGCAGACCGTGCCCGAGTACTTCGACCACGTGGTGCTGCTGAACATGCGGCTGGTGGCGGCGGGGCCGGTGGGCGAGGCCTTCACGCCGGCGAACCTGCACAAGACCTACGGCGGGCGCCTGACGATCCTGGACGAGGCGGCGGAGGCGGTGCGGCGGGCACGCGGGTAGCGCCATGTGGGATGACGTCGTCCGACTGCTGACCCTCCAGGACGCGAACACGCGCGTGGTGCTGATCGGCGCCGGGCTGCTGGGGCTGGCGGCGGGCGTGGTCGGGTCGTTCGCGGTGCTGAGGCGCCGGGCCCTGGTGGGCGACGCCGTGGCCCACGCCGCACTGCCCGGCATCGGACTGGCGTTCTTCGTCGTGGGCGAGCGCGACTTCGGGGCGTTCCTGCTGGGGGCGCTGGTGATGGGCGCGGCGTGCGCGGGCCTGATCTCGCTCGTGCGGGCCTACACGCGGGTGAAGGAGGACGCCGCCATCGCCGTCGCCGTGGGGGGGTTCTTCGGGCTGGGCATCGTGCTCTCGCGCCTGGCGCAGAACAGCCCAGAGGGGAACAAGGCGGGGCTGGACGGGTTCATCTACGGCAAGGCGGCGTCGATGATCGCGTCGGACGCGCGCCTGATCGCGTGGGTGGCGGGGGGCGCGCTGCTGGGCGTCGCCCTTCTCTACAAGGAGCTGAAGGTCCTGTCGTTCGACCGCGACTTTGCCCAGGCCCAGGGCTGGCCCACGCTGGCGCTCGACCTCCTGGTGATGGGCCTGATCTGCGTGGTGACCGTCGCGGGGCTGCCCGCGGTGGGCATCGTCCTGATCGTCGCGCTCCTGGTGATCCCGCCCGCGGCGGCCCGCTTCTGGACCGACCGCCTCGGCACCATGCTCGTGCTCGCCGGCGCGATCGGGCTGGGGGCGGGCGTCCTCGGCACGGCGGTTTCGGCGACGGCGCCCGTGCCCGCGGGGATGCTCAGCCGCGGCTGGCCCACGGGGCCGGCGATCGTGCTGTGCGCCGGGGCCGCGTTCCTGGCCTCGCTCCTGGCGGCGCCGCGCCGGGGCGTGGTGGCCGGGGCGCTGCGCCGGGTCGGCCTGCGCCGGCGGATCCAACTGCAGAACCTCCTTCGCGCCATGCACGAGGCGGCGGAGGGATCGCCCGGAGCCCTGTTCGAGCCCGGCGTCGAACTCATGCTCGAGCGCGGCTGGTCTCCCTCGCGGGTCCGCGCGGTCGTCCGCCGCGCTCGGCGCGCGGGGCTCGTCGAGCCGCCGGGCGCCGACGATCCCGGGCGGGGGCCGCTGCGTCTGACCGAGGCGGGCGCCCGGGCCGCGGCTTCGGTGGTGCGGGCCCACCGCCAGTGGGAACTGTTCCTCATCGAGCACGCCGACATCGCGCCCGACCACGTCGACCGCGACGCCGACCAGATCGAACACGTGCTGCCGCCCGACCTGCTGCGGACGCTGGAGGAGCGGTTGGCGGCATCGGGGCGTGCCACGGTGCCGGTCTCGCCCCACCCCCTGCCCAAGCCCGCGCCCGGGGCTGGGGGGACACCATGAGCGCCACGGTGGCCGCCGCGTTCCTGCGCCCCGACGACTGGTGGACGATCGCGACGGCGGCGGTGTGCTCGGTCGCGTGCGCCATCCCGGGGTGTTTCCTCGTGCTGCGGCGGCAGTCGCTGCTGGGCGACGCGATCTCGCACGCGATCCTGCCCGGTCTGGCCGGGGCGTTCCTGCTCACCGGCTCGCGCGACCCGTGGTGGATGCTGCTGGGGGCGGGGGCGGTGGGGCTGGCGACGGCGGCCCTGTCGGGCGTGCTGCACCGGCGCGGGCGCGTCCCGCCGGACGCCGCCATGGGCGTCGTCTTCTCCGTCTTCTTCGCGCTCGGCGTCGTGCTCATCTCGCTCGCGGCGGCCCGCGTCGACCTGGACCCGGGGTGCGTGCTCTACGGCACGCTGGAGATCGTCGCGTTCGACACCCTGTCGGTGGCGGGCGTGGAGGTCCCGCGCGTGCTCGTGACGCTGAGCGTGGTCCTGCTCGTCAACGCCGCGCTGGTGGCCGCGTTCTTCAAGGAGCTGAAGGTCGCGTCGTTCGACCCGGCCCTGGCGACGGCGATGGGGTTCTCCGCGGGGCTGATCCACTACGCGCTCATGACGGCGACGGCGGCGACGGCGGTCGTCAGCTTCGAGGCCGTGGGGTCGGTGCTCGTCGTCGCCATGCTCGTGGCCCCCGGGGCGACGGCCCACCTGCTCACGGATCGCCTGGGGCGCCTCGTCGCCATCGCGTGCCTCTCCGCGGGCCTCTCCGCGTTCGTCGGGTACCTGGTCGCGCTCGGGCTCAACACGTCGGTCGCCGGCTCGGTCGCGACGATCGCCGGCGGGCAGTTCCTGCTGGCGGTGCTGCTGGCGCCGCGGCACGGAGTCGGGGCCCGGGCGGTCGCGCGGCGGCTGCTCTCGCTCCGCATTGACCGCGAGGACGTGCTCGGGACGCTGTATCGCCGGCATGAATCGGGGGCGGCGAGCGGCGCGGAGCTGGCCTGGGCCATCCCCGACCCACGCCGCGCGGCCCGGGCGGTCAGGGCGTTGCGGCGCCGCGGGCTGCTGGAGCGCGCGGACCCGCTTCGGCTGACGCCGGCGGGGCTGGACGCCGCGCGGGGCGTCGTGCGCACGCACCGGCTGTGGGAGACGTTCCTCTCGCGCGAGCTGGGGCTGCCGCTGGATCACCTGCACGAGGCGAGCCACCGCGCCGAGCACTTCATCTCGCCCGAGATCCAGCGCCGCCTGAGCGCCGATTCGCCCGACACCGACCCGCACGGCAAGCGGATCCCGCCGCGCGAGGGGTGATGCGACCATCAACCACCGCCGAACCGGGCGCGGCGCCATGGTGCTCATCCCGGCCGGGATGTCGAGGGCACGCCGCCCGCCTCGCCGGGATCGGGGACCCGGGCGCGGCCGCGAGGGGCGCGGGCCAGTATGGTGGCATCGGCGGCCCGGCCGCCGAAGGGAGCACGCTCGTGGGACGCGCCATTCTCGCCGTGATCGTCGGGTACATCGTCATGGCCGCGGTGGTCTTCGGGCTGTTCACCGGGGCCTACCCGCTGCTGGGGGCCGACGGGGCGTTCAAGCCCAACTCCTGGGAGGTCTCGACGACGTGGCTTGCCGCGAGCTTCGCCCTGGGCCTGATCGCTGCGGTGATGGGCGGTCTGGTGTGCGGCGCGGGCCGGCCCGGCGCGGCTCAGCCCCGCAGCGACGCCAGGTCGATGACGAAGCGATACCGCACGTCGCCCTTGAGCATGCGTTCGTAGGCCTCGTTGATCTTCTGCATCGGGATCCGCTCGATGTCGGAGACGATCCCGTGCTCGGCGCAGAAGTCGAGCATCTCCTGCGTCTGCTTCAGCCCGCCGATCAGCGAACCCGCCACGGCCCGGCGCTTGAAGATCATGGGCATGACCTGGACCGGCGGGTGCGGGCGGTCCGGGGCGCCCACCAGGCACATGGTGCCGTCGCGCCGCAGCGCGTTGACGAAGGGGTTGAGGTCGTGGGCGGCGGCGACGGTGTTCAGGATGAAGTCCAGCGAGTTGGCCCGGGCCTCCATCGCCGACGCGTCCTTCGAGATCACCACCTCGTGCGCGCCCAGACGCCTGGCGTCCTCGGCCTTGCCGGGCGAGGTCGTAAAGAGCACCACTTGGGCACCCATCGCCCGCGCCAGCTTCACCCCCATGTGTCCGAGGCCGCCGAGTCCGACGACGCCCACGCGCGTGCCCTTGCCGACCCTCCAGTGCCGCAGGGGCGAATAGGTGGTGATCCCGGCGCAAAGCAGCGGCGCGGCCGCGGCCGGGTCGAGCCTGTCGGAGACCCGCAGCACGAAGTCCTGGTCCACCGTGATCGACGTCGAATACCCGCCGCAGGTCAGCGGCTCGGTCCCGTGCTTGTCCGGCGAGCCGTACGTCAGCACCATCCCGCCCTCGCAGTAGTTCTCCAGCCCCTCGCGGCAGGAGGGACAGTCGCGGCAGGAATCGACCAGGCACCCCACGCCCGCCATCGACCCGGGCTTGAAACCCTTGACCTGGGCCCCCACGCGCGTGACGCGCCCGATGATCTCGTGCCCGGGCACGCACGGGTACAGCGTCATGCCCCACTCATTTCGCGCAAAGTGAAGGTCGCTGTGGCACACGCCGCAGAAAAGGATCTCGATCTCAACGTCGCGCGGCCCGGGGTCGCGGCGCTTGATTGAGACAGGCCCGAGCTTGGACGTGGCCGAAGGGGTGGCGAACGCGGCGATGGTCTTGGGCATGGTGAGAAGCTCCCGGGATCCGACACACCGTGTTGGCCATCATTGGAGCAAGGAGAGCCGAAGGGAGGAACGCCTATTCGGTACCGCCCTGCTCGGCCCGCCCGAGCCTGGTGCGGAGTTCGTCAGGGAGTGAAGCCCGCACGACATCCGTAATGAGCCCAACCGCGGCCATGTCCATGATGTGCACCTGGTCGATCGGCCTGAAGCTGGTGAGCTTCATCCGCACGAGCGCGGGGAGGTCGAGAACCCAGAAGCCCTCCGGGTCGAGCACCGCTTCCTCGACCGTGGGCGACGGCTCGACGTACGAAGGCCGGATGCGCTCCCCGGCCCACACAAGGTGCACGCCGGACCTCCTGCTGGGCTCGTCCGGGTCGATGAAGAGCACGAGATCGCGAAGATCCTCGCGGGAGTAGCCCAGCGCCGTGAGTGCCGCGGTGATCCGCGCCGCGTCCGCACGGCGCACGAGGATGTCGACGTCCCTGGTGGCACGAGTGGCGCCAGGGTCCACGCGCCCCACCCACGCGGCCACGGCGTTGCCGCCGACCACGGCGTACGGAATGCCCGCGGCCTCGAGTGCGGCGGTCGTACGCCGGAGTCGCTGGCGGATCCGTTCGATGGCCATGAGGTGAGGCGCGATTCCCACCGAAGATCATAGCGGCAACCGTGGCAGGCCATGGCTCGCTTCAACGGCCTTCACGTCTCCAAACCCACGTGTGGCTATTCGCGAAGGCGGGAAACGCCGCTTCGACGTACCAGTCGCGGCTGTATCCTCGGCAGCGATCTCGCATCCCCGTGACGAGCTCCATGAATCCGTCCGTTTCCTTGTGAACGCAAACGGGTTCGTCACTGTCGTGCGGATCGAAGCCGAGCCAAACCCGGTCGAATCCCAGGCAGTCCTGCTTCCATGCCCTCACGGACTCTACATCGGGCCGGCGGAATGAACCGACGTGCCTATCGCCGGCGAATACGCGGACCGCGTCACCCTCCTGTGTCACGCGGGTCGGGAAAGGCCTGCCCTCTTCTCTTTTCCGGGACAGTCCGAACATCCGCCCTCTTGCACTCAGATGACCCGATCTTCCTTCCCAATCCCCAGCGCCGGCCTCACGTCCACCTGCACCAGCGTCCCCTTCTCGCCCTGCACGCGCCGGGCCTGGTCGGGGTCCACGTAGTCGCTGTGGCAGTCCGCCTTCCCCTTGTCCGCGCCCACCGCCTTCTTCGTCTTGCTCGCCAGCCTGTGGATCTCGTCCGGCGACAGCACGCCGCGCTTCGCCAGGATCTCCTGCTGCTCGGGCGTGAGCGCCGCGCTCTTGACGGGCGCGCCGGCCCTGCCGCCCGCCCCGATGCGCTCGAAGCCATCCGCCTTGCCGCTGGCGAACTCCTGGATCTCCTTGCTGATGCGCACGCTGCACCAGTCGTGCCCGCACATGGCGCAGAAGTCGGTGTCCACGTCCAGGTCCTCGTCGTGGTAGGCCCGAGCGGTGTCGGGATCGAAGGAGAGCTCGAAGTGCCTCTCCCAGTTGAGGGCGGCCCGGGCTTTGGTCAGCTCGTCGTCGCGGTCGCGCGTGCCGGGGATGCCCAGGGCCACGTCCGCCGCGTGGGCCGCGATCTTGTACGCGACGCATCCCTGCTTCACGTCGTCCTTCTTGGGCAGGCCCAGGTGCTCCTTGGGCGTGACGTAGCAGAGCATCGCGGCCCCGTGGTACGCCATCGCCGTCGCCCCGATGCAGCTGGTGACGTGGTCGTACCCGGGGAACATGTCCGTGACCAGCGGGCCCAGCACGTAGAAGGGCGCTCCGTGGCAGAGCGTGCGCTGGACCTTGGCGTTCCACTCGATCTGGTCGAAGGGCACGTGCCCGGGGCCCTCGATCATCACCTGCACGCCGAAACGCCACGCCCGCTCGGTCAGCTCGCCCAGCGTCTCGAGCTCCGCCAGCTGGGCGTCGTCCGTCGCGTCGGCCAGCCCCCCGGGGCGCAGCCCGTCGCCGATGCTGAACGTCACGTCGTATTGGCGCAGGATCCGGCAGACGTCGTCCCAGCGTTCGTACATGATGTTCTCGCGGTTGTGCACGAGCATCCACTTGGCCAGCAGCGAACCGCCCCGCGACACGATCCCGATCAGCCGGTCCTTGACGAACTTCAGGTGCCCGCGCCGCACCCCCGCGTGGATCGTGAAGTAGTCCACGCCCTGCCGGGCCTGGCGGTGCAGACCCTCCTCGATCGTCGCCCAGTCCAGGTCCTCGATCTTCTTCCCGATGATCATGGAGTAGATGGGCACCGTGCCGATGGGCGCCGTGCTGTGCCGGCAGAACGCCTCGCGGCACTCGTCCAGGTTCCCCCCCGTCGAAAGATCCATGACCGTGTCCGCCCCCCAGCGCACGGCCCAGTCGAGCTTCTCCAGCTCCTCGTGCGTGCCCGACGACACCGGGCTGGCCCCCATGTTGGCGTTCACCTTCGTGCGGCTCGCCCGCCCGATCGCCATGGGGTCGAGGCGGTGCCTGAGGTGATTGACGTTGGCGGGGATCACCATGCGGCCCGCGGCCACCTCGTCGCGCACCGCCTCCGCGCCCCGCCCGGGGAAGAGCGCCTCGAAGTGCGGCTCGCGCTCCGCGACGCGCCGCATCTGCGCCGTCACGATCCCCAGCCGCGCCGACTCCAGCTGGGTCACGGGCGAGAACGCCCGCGGATAGGCGACGCGGAGCACCTCACCGCGGGCGGTCGTGAACTCCCGGACCGGTTTGTCGGCGTCGCGCGTGGCGCACACGCTCGCCGAGGGGCGAACACCGTCGCACTCGTGTCCCAGGCTCGCCACGCTCCATCCGTCGGGCAGGAAGTCCCAGGCGGTCTTGGCGCTCGGGGCGGGCATGCCCGGCGTGTCCGGGCTGCTGAAGGCCAGGGGCCCTCCCACGTCCGGGGCGTTGGCGAAGGAGCCCGGCGTGGTGACGCCGGGCGTGCCGCCCGGGTTCAGCCCGCCGCGAAGCGGGGCCCGGAGCCGGCGCAGCGGGCGCCCGGTTTCGGCGCGTGGATCGATGCGTGGTGTCGTCATGATCGCTTCCCTCCGCCGGTGCGAACCGGATCAGGTTCAACGGGTGCGTCTCAGCGACCGGGCCAGGCCCCGGCCGCGCCCCGAGCGTGTTCGAACTGTATCGGCGACCGGCGTCGCCTTCGCGTCACTGCCCCGACTGCGGGCGGGCCTTGAGCGTGCACTCGACGGTCATCTCCTTGCCCTCGCGCATGATCGTGATTGTCACCTTGTCGCCCGGGCTGTGCTCGCCGAGCATGGGCATCCAGGCCTCGACGCTGTCGATCGCCTTGCCGTTCCACTTGATCATGCGGTCGCCGACCTTGAGGCCCGCGTCGGCGGCGCTGGTGCCGTCGTACACGTCCCCCACCACCACGCCCTTCTCCGAGCCCGAGTAGTCGCCCGGCGCGATGCCGAAGCGCACGCGCACGCGGGCCGGGCCCACGGGCTGGTCCGCCGCGGGCGGGGCCGGCGGCGCGCCCGGCGCCGGCGGCGTCGCGTCGGCCCGCGGGCCCTGGTCGGCGCGGGCGCCCGGACGCGGACGCTCCGGATTCCCGGGCGACTCCATCCGCCCCGCGCTGGCGAAGGGCAGCGGCTCGGTCCGCGTCGCCGCCGCCACGCCGATCGCGTGCACCAGGTCCGTCACCTGCGCAAGGCCCTCGGGGTTGATCAGCCAGGGGAAGTCGCGGCTGGTGTGATACTCGCGGTGCAGCCCCGTGAAGAAGAACAGCACGGGCACGTTGGCCCGCGCGAAGCTCGCATGGTCCGACGGCCCCAGACCGCCCGGCTTCTCCACGATGTCCAGCCCCGACCCCGCGAAGTACGGCTTGGCGAAGTCCGCCAGCCCCTCCGCGGTGCCCGTCCCGTGCACCTCCAGCACCCCGTTGCGCAGGCGCCCGATCATGTCGAGATTCAGCATCAGGTAGTGCTGCTCGAGCGGCGCGATCGGGTTGCGGACGTAGTGCCGCGAGCCGTTCAGCCCGGACTCCTCCGCGTCGAAGCCCATGAAGATGATCGAGCGGGCGTCGGCGTCGGCGGGCAGGGCCGCGTAGTCCTCGGCGAAGCGCTCCGCCAGGATCAGCATGCCCGTCGTGCCCGAGGCGTTGTCGTCGGCGCCGGGGTGCACCTTGCCGCGACCCTCCCGGTCCCCCGACCCGAAGTAGCCCAGCCCCAGGTGGTCAAAGTGGGCCCCGACCACGACGTACTGGTCGGCGAGCGTGCCACGCCCCGGCAGCACGCCCGCGATGTTGTGCGCCGTCACCGGCTCTCGCTTCACCTCCGTCGCCAGCGTCGCCACCACGTCGAGCTTCATCTCGATCGGCCCGCCCGACTCGTCCGCGGTCTTGCGCAGCTCAAGGAGCGACCGCCCCTGTGGATCGGCGGCCCGGAGAAGCTTGTCGCCCACCTCCTGTGACACCTGCACGACCGGAACGTTGACGGATTGCCCGGTGGCCGTGCCCTGGGCGTCCTCGAGGCGGTTGACGCGGGCATCGTCGGCGCCGGGCGGGTTGACGAGGATCACCCCCGCCGCACCGTGCGCCGCCGCCGCCGCGATCTTCTGGTCCAGCCCCGCCCGCGGCGTCCAACCCCCGCCGGACGCCCACCGGCTCTTGCCCTCGTCGTTCATGGGTTCGAACCGCAGCACCACCGCGATGCGCCCGGTCAGGTCCGTCCCCTCGGGGTAGCTCGTGTAGCCCTCGGGCCCCTGGTCGACCGAGTACCCAACGAACGCGAGCGGGCCCGCCACCGTCCCCGTGCTCGACATGCCCAGGGCCCGAACGTTCGTGCCCGCCACGGCCCCCAGCGCCACGCCCGAGGCGGACAGCTCCTGGCGCCCCACCGTGACCATCGTCCCCTGGCGGAACGGCTGGCGGTACGACGCCCGCTCAGTGACGGCCTCGCCGCCGTCGGGCGCCTTGGCGGTGCGCGGGAACGCGGGCTCCAGCCCGATCCGCGCGAACCGCGACTCGATGTAGTCCAGCGCCAACCCGCTGCCGCGCGAGCCCGGCGAACGCCCCTCGAAGTAGGGGTTGGCCAGCGTGTTGATGTGCAGGCGGGCCAGGTCGACCGCGCTCGCCGCGACCGACCCCGCCTCGCGAGTCTCGGTGGGGGCGACGGGGGCCTGGGCCCAGGCGAGCGACGACCCCGCCAGCATGGCCAGCACGACGCCGGGAATGACGACTCGACGACCGACCGGTGATTCCGACACTCGCATCGCAGGGTCTCCGTGCCCGGCCAGCCCACCGGGCACCCGAAGGGTAGCCGCGGCCCGGCGGATCACCGGCGTCGCGCCCCGGAAGCGGCCCCCGCGGGGGCAGGCCCTACAGTCTGCCGATCGCCCGGAACGGGCGGTCCCGGCTCATCCGAACCAACCCCGACGCGCCGGGCGCGTCGCACCTTCCGGGCCATTCCATGAACGCTGACCCCGCCACGCTCGCCGCCCCGCGTCCAGACGCCCCCACCGCCCCCGGCGCCTCGCTGGCGCCGACCGACCTCTTCGCCCATCGGCACATCGGCCCCAACGACGCCGAGGTCGCCGAGATGCTCGGGCTGCTCGGGTACCGCTCCCTGGACGAGCTGACCGACGCGACGGTCCCGGCGTCGATCCGGCTGCCGACGCCGCTCAGGCTCGGGGGCCCGCGCGGCGAGCACGATCTGCTCGCGGAGTTGAGGCGCGTCGCCTCGCAGAACAGGGTGTTCCGCTCGTACCTCGGGCTGGGCTACCACGGCACGATCACGCCGCCCGTCATCCAGCGCACCATCCTCGAAAACCCGGGCTGGTACACCCAGTACACCCCGTACCAGGCCGAGATCTCCCAGGGACGCCTCGAGGCCCTCCTGACCTTCCAGACCATGGTCGCGGACCTGACGGGGCTGCCCCTGGCCGGGGCCAGCCTGCTCGACGAGGCCACCGCCGCCGCCGAGGCCATGGCCATGTGCTTCGCCATCGCCGGCGGGCGCGAGGGCGGCAAGCCCCGCTTCCTCGTCGCCGACGGTTGCCACCCGCAGACCGTCGCCGTCGTCCGCACCCGCGCCGAGGCCATCGGCGTCGAGGCCGTCGAGGGCGGGCTCGACTCGCTCGAGCGGGGCGGCGTGTGCGGCGTGCTCGTCCAGTACCCCGCCAGCGACGGGCGGATCGAGTGCCTCAAGGCGCTCTCCGCGCGGGCGCACGACGCCGGGGCCCTCGTCGTCGCCGCGACCGACCTGCTCGCGCTGACGCTCCTGGCCCCGCCGGGGGAGTGGGGCGCCGACATCGCCGTGGGAAGCGCCCAGCGCTTCGGCGTGCCCATGGGCTTCGGTGGCCCGCACGCCGGGTTCATCGCCACGCGCGCCGAGCACGCGCGCCGCCTGCCGGGCCGCATCATCGGTGTCTCCAGGGACGCCCGCGGCAACACCGCCTTCCGCATGGCGATCCAGACCCGCGAGCAGCACATCAAGCGCGAGAAGGCCACCAGCAACATCTGCACCGCCCAGGCGCTGCTGGCGATCATGGCCGCCATGTACGCCGTCTACCACGGGCCCGAGGGGCTCACCGCGATCGCGCGCCGGATCCACGGCGCCACCCAGACCCTCCGCGCCGGCCTCCTGGCCCAGGGGCACGCCATCGACGGGCACGCCGTCTTCGACACGCTCCGCGTCCGCCCCAGGGGCCGGACCGCGGCCCAGGTCGCCGACGCCGCCCTCGCCCTCGGCATCAACCTCCGGCTCATGGGCGACGGCTCCCTCTGCGTCGCGCTCGACGAGACGGTCAGCGAGCGCGACCTGTGCGACCTGCTCGCGGCGTTCGGCGGCGGGAAGGAAGACCTGACCGCGCTCGCCCCCCGCGCCGACATCCCCCATCCGTTCCCCCGCACCACCCCCTTCCTCACCCACCCCGTCTTCAACACCTACCACAGCGAGACCGAGATGCTCCGCTACATCTTCTCGCTGCAGGAGCGCGACCTCTCGCTGGCCCACAGCATGATCGCCCTCGGGTCGTGCACCATGAAGCTCAACGCCGCGAGCCAGATGCTCCCGGTCACCTGGCCCGAGTTCGCCCACCTCCACCCCTTCGCCCCCGCCGACCAGACCGCAGGCTACCGCGCCATGTTCGCCGATCTGGAGTCGTGGCTCGCCGAGATCACCGGCTTCGCCGCCGTGTCGCTCCAGCCCAACGCCGGCTCGCAGGGCGAACTGGCCGGGCTGCTCGTCATCCGCGCCTACCTCGACTCGCTGGGCCGGGGCCGGCGCGACGTCTGCCTCATCCCCGACTCGGCCCACGGCACCAACCCCGCCAGCGCCGTCGTCGCCGGCCTGCGCGTCGTCCCCGTCGCCTGCGACACCAGGGGCAACATCGACCTGGGCGACCTCCGCGCCAAGGCCGAGCAGCACCGCGACCGACTCGCCTGCATCATGGTCACCTACCCCTCGACCCACGGCGTGTTCGAGGAGGGCATCCGCGAACTCTGCTCCATCGTGCACGAGCACGGCGGGCAGGTCTACATGGACGGCGCCAACATGAACGCCCAGGTCGGCCTCACCAGCCCCGGGCACATCGGCGCCGACGTCTGTCACCTCAACCTCCACAAGACCTTCTGCATCCCCCACGGCGGGGGCGGGCCCGGCGTGGGCCCCATCGGCGTCGCCAGGCACCTGGCCCCCTTCCTCCCGGGGCACCCCGTCGTCTCCCCCTTCGCCGTCTCCGAAACCTCCCGCGCCGGGCGCGGCGCCCCCGACGCGGGCTCCAGGCCCATCGGCGCCATCAGCGCCGCCCCCTGGGGCAGCGCCGGCATCCTCCCCATCTCCTGGGTCTACATCGCGCTCATGGGCGGCGATGCGCTCCGCCGCGCCTCGCAGGTCGCCATCCTCAACGCCAACTACATGGCCAAGCGGCTCGATCCCCACTTCCCCGTGCTCTACACGGGCCGCAACGGACGCTGCGCCCACGAGTTCATCGCCGACTGCCGCGCCTTCGAGAAGTCCGCGGGCGTGAAGGTCGAGGACATCGCCAAGCGCCTCATGGACTACGGCTTCCACGCCCCCACCATGAGCTTCCCCGTCCCCGGCACGCTCATGATCGAGCCCACCGAGAGCGAGCCCAAGGGCGAGCTCGACCGCTTCTGCGAGGCGATGATCTCGATCCGCGCCGAGATCCGCGCCATCGAGGAGGGGCGGATGGACCGGTCCGACAACCCGCTCAAGCACGCCCCGCACCCCATCGCCGCCGTCGCCGACGACGTCTGGGGGCACGCCTACACCCGCGAGCAGGCCGCCTACCCCCTGCCCTGGCTCCGGCGCCGCAAGTTCTGGCCCAGCGTCGCCCGCATCGACAACGCCTACGGCGACCGCAACCTCGTCTGCGCCTGCCCCCCCATGAGCGAATACGGCGCCTGATCCGCGCTCCCGCCCATTCGACGCTGCGCCCACGCCCGGGATGAGCAGTCCGCGACGAACCCCGGGATCATGCGCCCGCGAGAGGTCCCGACCCAAGGGCGCTACGCCCCGCCCCGCGCCCCGCGACGAACCCGCTCGCCCAGGCCCACTGGAAGTTGAACCCGCCGATCCGACCGTCCACGTCCAGGACCTCGCCGCACAGGTGCAGCCCCGGGCACACCCGCGATTCCAGCGTGTCGAGCCTCAGCTCCGAGAGCGGGACGCCCCCCGCCGTGCACTCCGCGAACGCGAAGCCGCGGTCGCCCGTCACGGGCACCGGCATCTCGGCGACCAGCGTCGCCAGCCGCCGCCTCGCCTCGCGCGGCACGGACCGGGCGACCGTCCCCGGCGCCACGCCCGCCACCCCGCAGATCCCCCCCGCCAGCCGCTCGGGAACCCACGCCCTGAGCACCACGAGCACCGACGCCCCACCCGCCGCGACCAGCGCCCCGGCGATCGAGTCGGGTGTGTGTCCGGGGGCCCAGTCGATCACCAGGCGCGCGCCGGGGTCGTCCGCCCGGGCCGCCGCCAGGTGTCGGCTGATGTTCATCGGGGCCGGTCCCGAAAGCCCGAAATGCGCGCACAGCACCGCGCCCGTCCACCGCTCCAGCCTCTTGCCGGTGCCGCTGCGCACCTCCAGCGTCGCGTCGCACGACACGCCCGACAGCCCCTTGAGCATCGCGCCGATCGGCTCGTCCGACAGCGTGAGCGGCACGAGGGCCGGAAAAACCCGCGGCGTGATCGAGTGCCCCAGCGCCTGTGCGATCGCGTACCCACCGCCGTCCGACCCGCTCTTGGGCAGCGCCTTGCCGCCCGTCGCCAGGATCACACGCCGCGCCCGCGACTCCCCGCCCTCGTCGGCGAGCACGAACCCGCCCTCCGCCGCGCTCACCCCGCTCACCCGGCACGGGAACCGCAGCTCGACGCCCAGCCGGGCGCACTCACCCAGCAGCGCCCCGAGCACCCGGCCGGCGTCGTCGCTCACGGGGAAGAGCTTGCCCGTCTCCTCGCGCTTGAGCTCGACGCCCAGCCCGCGGAAGAACCCCACCGTCTCCGCGACGCCGAACCGCGACAGCACCTTGCGGATCGCCGGGCGCGTCGAGCCGCAGAAGTCGCGCTCGTCCACGCGCTCGTGCGTGACGTTGCAGCGCCCGCCCCCCGCGACCAGGATCTTGAGCCCGAGCCGCCGGGCCCCGTCGAACGCGACGACACGCGCCCCCGCCCGCGCCGCCTGGATCGCCGCCATCAGCCCCGCCGCCCCGGCCCCCACCACCGCGATGTCGATCCGCTCGCGCACGCCCCACGGTACGGCGAGCGGGTGCACACCGCCCCCAGACGCTCGCCCCGCTCCCGTGCCTCGTGCCTCAGCACCCGCCGTTGAACAGGTTCATGTACGCCAGGAAGTCGTTGAAGTCGATCGTCCCGTCCCCGTTGAAGTCAGCGCGGGGGTCGCCCGCGTTGAAGAGGTTGAGAAAGGCGAGCAAGTCGTTGAAGTCGACGACGCCGTCGCCCGTCAGGTCCGCCGGGCAGGGGATGGGCACTCCCGTCGCCCGCACCGTCTGCGTCCCCGCGAAGGTGCTCGAGATCGACTCGAGCACCAGGTCGAGCAGCACGTTGGCGGTGACGCCGGTCGTCGCCGTGGGGAGCGCCAGCGGCATCTGCGGCAGGGCCTGGTTCAGCGCCTGCGCGTCCGAAAAGTCAATCGGGCGCGACCCCGCGATCGTGGCGCCCCCGGGCGTGATGGTCAGCACCCCCTCGATCGGCAGCACCGTCGGGGCCCCGGGGATCGAGAAGGGCTGCCCCAGGAACGACCCCTCCGCCGTGATCTCCACGATCGGCAGCAGCAGAGTGTCGTAGGTGTCCGGCCCCGTCTGGACGAGCGTCCCCGGGCCCTGCGAGCCCACCTGCGTCAGCGTCATCGCCGTCACGTCCGCCTCGCCCAGCGGGATCGGCAGCGGGATGCCCAGGTACGTGAACGTCGGATTCCGCGTGCGGAAGGTCTGGAACGAAAGCGTGACGGTCAGCGGCAGGCGGATTGTCCGCCCGCCCAGGAGGTCCGCCGAGTAGTTGCTGATCTCCGCCGTCCCGCCCGCCACGTCCAGCCGAACGTCGAACGTGCCCGTCGAGTCGGTGTTGATCCGCCCGCCGAAGCTCACGTCCACCGTCGTGGGCACCGCGACGTTCTCCGTGGCCCCGAACGTGCCGAAGAGCCCCGGCTTGGTCCGCGTTCCCTCCGGGTTGGTCTTGGCGTCGTAGTCGCCGATGAGCGTCCCGGCGGTGTCGCCGCGCACGCTCAACTGCGCGTCGATGCCGCTCACGCTTCGATCCAGCGTAAAGCGGAGCGGCTGCCCCGCGGCGACGGCGCACAGCCCGATCGCCGCCACGATGGTCATGTGTGTCCGGAACATGCGGTGCTCCATCCCCGGTCGTTGATGGGGAGGATACCACAGGTCGGCAACCCCACAATGCCCTGAGCGCCACGGCGGCCTTTGGACCGGCCGGGGGCGGGCAAGCCGGCAGAACCGCCGCCCCGGCCCCCCCATGGGCATGGGGCCTGTTATCGGGCCAGGTCAGTCGGAGGCGAACGCCCGGCGAGCCGACTGCCGCCTGGCCGTCGTCAGCCACTTCGAGCCAAACCCGGTCGCTCGGCGGATGGCACGGGTTCACTCTCAGGCGCGATCGAGACCACCCGCCGTTCCAGCCGCGCCGTCAGACCCTGGCGTGCCATCGTTGACGCAGCAGGGCCAGGTCGGCGCCGCACTCGGGGCAGGTTCGGCAGTCGGGGGTCGCGATGGGGTACAGGCAGTTGTCGCACAACATGAACGCCGCGCGTCTCGCCCGCCGAGCCACGAGCCGGCGACGCATGAGAATGACGATTCCGGGAATCCGATGCACCGCCGCGGCCGCGAGCGAGATCGCCAGCCAACCCGCACCCACGCGCCGGGTCTCTTCCACGCACGCCAACGCCGCCCACGTTGCAGCCAGCGCGACCAAGGGCCCCAGCATGGCCGCGACACCCCATCGAGCCTGCCTCTCCATGATCCGCGCTCTCAGTGCCACCTCGGTTCAGTGCTGAATGATGATCACCCCGCAGCCGCGCACGCACGCCATGATGGCATTGACCCGGATTCCCCAGATGGGAACTCGCGTTCCGGTATCATGGCGCAGCGTTTGACCGCGGGAGTACAGGCTTCTTTGCACGATCGGACACGGACGCCCGGAGGGTCCGATGGGTGAAGGCACAAGGGACGCCCTGCGGGTCGGTCTCGACGGCAGCCTGAAGCTCGAGTTCCACGGCGCCTGACGGACGTTGGGGCGACCAGCGACGCGGGGCTCCTGGCCTACCGCGAACCCGATGACGCCCTGGATCTGACCGCATCGGCGCCGGGTCTGCTCCGCGACCGGCGGACCGGGAAGAACACGCAGCACACGATGACCGCGCTGCGCCAGTCGGTCTACAGCCGCCAGGCGGGGTCCGAGGATACCAACGACGCGGGCGCGCGACTTCACTCGGCGCGAAGAAGAACGTGTTCGATGCCGCGTGATCGGCCTCCGACCTACCACACCAGCCCTTGCACGCGCCAGCCCGTCCGCGCGCCGCGCCAGCCCTCCCGCGCCGCGCGTTCGGCCTCGAACGGCCTTCGTTGACCCTTGAACGGTGCGCGTCGAGCCTTCGACGATCGCCGTAGACCCTTCCACGCGCCGCGCCGACCCTTCGCCGTGAAGCGTCGGACCCTCAATGCCGACGATCGAACCCGCTGCGGCCAGCATCGCCCGTGCGAGTCCGGGCGTCAATGACCCGCTGATGCCTGGGCAAGGGGATGCCCATTCCTCCGGCTCCTCCATACCCAGAAACGTGAGCTACCTCGAAGGTCTCGCGAGGATGACGGCGACAGTTCCGTACGCCGGGCCATCAAGGGCTCCGAACTCATGCTCGATGTCGATCTGTGGCCCAAGCTTGCTCGCCCACCAACCGTCGTGAAGTTGGCGTGCGGCGTGCGTGGGCTTGTCGTTACCATCAGCATAGATGGCGATCTTCTGTTTGCTTCGTTCCAAGGTTGCGTCGGAGCGTTCCGAGTAGCCTCGGAGCCCATATGCCTGCACGAACGCCTCGATGGTTTCTTCTCGCTGTACACCTGGCGGCCAATAGTGTTGGCCCATCGGGTCGGGCCACCACCAATAGTACGTGTCTTCGGCCGCCCACGCGATGCAGTTGTAGCCTTCGTCGTATGGGCTGGTGGGGCGACTGTTCGCCTCAGTGAGATTGGGAAAGGGTACTTGCATCGCACGCACCAAGTCCTGGAACTTCATGCACGAACGAGACCCTTGGTCTCGCCCCATCGAAGCCAAGCGCTCTTCATCTTCTTGACCGAGCCACGGTCACGCGGCACGACGGGATCTTCATTCGAGATGGCCTTCAAAGCCCAGTACCAATGGCCTGAGTTCTGCCGAAGATCCTCCAGGATCAGGGGGAGCGCTTCGGCACCCATGCCGATGATCGCCTGATACGCTGGGTTCATGGCGATTGCCGTTGTCGACGAAAGCCACTGGGTTTCAGCCCGCCACTGCTGCGCAAGAGACCGGAAGCGATCGCGGCGATGATCCCGCCTGTTGGAAGCCGGGAGAGCGTAGTAGTCGGTGAGATCGTCGAGTTGACGCTGGAGTTGTACGGACTGCGCGCTCGCACCCATGGCCGTCACGGCAAGCAGCAAGTTCGCCGAGAGAACAAGCGTTGGGGTGTCTCGAATTGTTGGCGCCCGCGGCGCCGGAGATGATGTGGTCATTTGAATCGCTCCAAGGCCGCTTCAGTGAAGCTCCCAAAGAACAGACGGTTCTTCACCTCTCGAAGGCCATCGAACCTTCCCCACATTTCACTTTCGGCAATACCTTGCGGTTGCTCCGAAAAGGCGTCGAGGTCGAGTATGCAATCGGTGCTGTTTCCTTCGAACGACTGTGTCAGGATGGCGACCGCATTGTGTTCTTCAAAGGGGATGACCACACGTAGCAGGTAGCCGGCGACGGACTGCGGAAGGGTCGGCCCGATGACGAAGTTGGTCAGAAAAGTCTTCTCAAACGACTCGCCAATGGGTAACTGAACGCGATTGATGAAACGTGAGGCGATGCGAACGATCCTCGTCGGCTTCACGGCCTCAGCGTATTTGGCCCAGAGCGCCGACGCCTTGACCTTGAGTTCGTCCCAAGTGCCATACGGCTGCAATCGTGACAATGTGAAGCCATCGAGACGGAACTGGACCACCCATCTCTCGTCGGTCGAGCGAAGAAGGAAACCGCGCGGTTCGTCGACAGCGGTCGAGATGCTGGGCGACGCCGGCGGCCCCAGACTGATCTGACCGGCCCAGCGCCAGAGTTCCATCCTCGAGGGGAACTCGGCAGCCATCTCCTCGCAGGCAGCCTTCAGCGCAGCGGTCATCGCTTCTGCTGACCTCTCGATCCGGATGTCGATCAAGCCCTCAACGATGGGGGCTTTGGTGAGACTGGGCCAGCTGCTCGTAGTCATCGCGGTGGGATCCGGATCGGTTACTGCTAGTGTACATGAAACGGTAGGCGACCGTGCCAGCGGCAGGGTGGGACGGGTACAGGTCGCCCCTGCGGGGAGTCTGGGCCGTGGAAGCGGTGGCCCCGGGAGAGTGTTCTCGCTCGCCGAGTTGCGCGAATCCGAGTTGGCGAGGATTGTTCGTGACGCCGGCTCGCGCGGCGCCACGCCCGAGCGCACGCCCCCCGTCCCTCCGCGAGTGCCAGGAACGGCGCGACCTCGGATTCATCGAGTGTCTCGACAACGACGGGACCTATCGCTTGCGTTGAGCCGCGCCGCCGCGGCCTTCGCCGCCCCGGAGGTGTACGAGTTCCTGGAGAAGGAGGGCTGCCTGTGCGCCAACCGGCTCCCGGCCAACGAGGTGCTCCGGCGGGAGATCGCGTACCTCCTGACCCGCCCGGTGGGCCGTCCGCCGCAGCGGCCGATCATCTTTTGCGACAGCGTCGCGTACCGGGCCGCCAGCGGGAGCACGTCCCGCCGCGTGGTGGCGAAGGTGGAGTGGCACGCGGGCGAGCTGTTCTTGCGCGTCGCCTTCATCGTGACCAACCTGCGCCGGGACGAGGAGGATGTCGTGCGGTTCTACAACGGGCGCGGGACCGCCGAGCAGTGGATCAAGGAGGGCAAGAACGCCGTGAAGTGGACGCGGCTCTCCTGCCACGACTTCGCCGACAACCACGCGCGGCTGCAACTCTTCGCCCCCCCACCCGGCGCACAACCTCGGGAACTTCCTTCGTCGGCTGGCGCTGCCCGCGGGCGTGGCACTCTGGGGGGGGCCATCCCGCGGTACGCTCCCGCTCGATGGCCCACGGTGGTCGTGGGCGGAAGAGTCAAACGGCGAATCCCGGCTTGGGTCGCGTCCCGAGCCTGCTCGGCGCCCACGAACCGCCGGGCC
>Ga0194120_10004485_pt1 | contig 21499 bp, 17 predicted proteins | sample TA2MahCa65mmetaG_FD_148642 | JGI IMG/M metagenome (GOLD analysis project Ga0194120, IMG submission 148642) | Freshwater microbial communities from Lake Tanganyika, Tanzania - TA2015019 Mahale Deep Cast 65m | ecosystem: Environmental > Aquatic > Freshwater > Lake | place: Tanzania: Lake... | reverse complement strand
TCGCGTTTCCGACGTCCCTGGCGCCTGTCCGGGAGGCCCTGCTGGCGCGGGCGACCACGGGGGCGAGGCGATGACCGGGCCGGCCGTCCGGGAAGGCGTCGTCCCGGGCCTCGCCCGGCGCATACCGGACCGCGGCGCATGACCGGGGCAGCCACGGCCGGCGGGTACCTGGCGTCCCTGCCGGACGGCATGCGCCTCCTGGCCGAGAGGGTTCTGGCCAAGGCCGGGGGCATCGCCGCCGACTATCCCGAATGGCCGCTGCTCGCCCTGCCGGGCGCCCTGGCCGACGCCTATGGCCTCGCCGCTGAGCGGCGGGAGGCCCTGCTGGCGGGCGCCGTGCTCTTCTACGCCGCGGCCGACGTCATCGACGACGCGCAGGACGGCGACCTCGACCCGGCCGACTGGGGCGAGCCGCCGTGGCTGCGGGCGGTCAACGTGGGCAACGCGCTGCTATTCACGGCGCTGGCCGCCTTCCTGGATGCCGCGCCGCCAGCCGGCCGGGGCGCCATGGCCGCGGCCGTGGCCCGCGCCGGGTTGGCCATGACCGGCGGCCAGCACCGGGATTTCGAACTCGGGCCGGGCGGCACCGCCTACTCGGAGACCGAGTACCTGGCGTGCATCGAGGGGAAGTCCGGCGGCTCGCTGGGGTTGTTCTGCCGGGCGGCGGGCTTGGCGGCCGGGGTGGCCGACGCGGCCCTGCTGGATCGCCAGGAAACCCTGGGTCGGTGCGTCGGCGCGGCCGTCCAGCTCCGCTCCGACATGGTCGAGATCTGGTCGACCGGGCCCAGCCGCGACCTGGCCAATGGCCGCCGCACCCTGCCCGTCCTCTACGGGCTGGCCGCCTCCGACCCGGCCGGCCGGGCCGCGCTGCCCGCGCTCCTCTCCGATGCCGGCCGCAAGGTCGAGCTGATCGCGGCCCTTGACGCCCTCGGGACCGGGCCATACTGCGACCTGCGGCTGGCGGCCTATGCCGGCGAGGCCCTGGCGGCGCTAGACGGCCTGGGCCTGGATCCCGACAGCCGGGAGGCGATCGCCCGGTACGTGGAAACTCACGGCCAGCCTCACTGGCGCACGGCGATCTGAACGCACGGCGATCCGCGCACGGCGATCCGAACTTGACTTGCAGATGATTGTTCGCTAACATTCTGATCATCCAGGAGGCGACCCGCGATGGCCACGCAGTCCCACCGCAAGTTCATGACTTACGAGGAGTTCGAGGCATTGCCCCGCGAGGGGATGATCACGATGCTCCTCGACGGGGAGTACGTGGTCTTGGTCTCACCCACGAAGCGGCACCAGCGCATCATTGGCCGGCTCCATCTGCGCCTCGGCAACTTCCTCGAGGCGCACCCGGAGCTCGGCGAGGTCTACCTGGCGCCGCTCGACGTCGTGCTCTCCCGCGAGGCGCGGCGAGTCATCCAGCCCGACATCTTCTTCATCTCCCGCGAGCGCCGGGACCGGGCCGAAGGCACCCTGATCGAAGGCATGCCCGACCTGGCAATAGAGGTGCTCTCGCGCGACGCCAACCGCTATGACAAGGGCAAGAAGCTGCAGTACTACGACGAGTACGACACGTCGGAGCTGTGGCACGTGTGGCAGGACAAGCCCAAGATCGAGGTCTTCCGCCGGGACGCGGCCGGCCGGCTGCGCCTGGCCCTCGAGGTCGGCCGAGCGGATTTGCTGCAGACACCCCTGCTCCCCGGGTTCGAGCTGGATACCGCGGCGCTGTACCGGGACCTCCTGTAGTCCCCGGCGGGATCCGAGGATCGGGTCCGGCCGAGCCATAACGAATTATCAAGCGCCGGCGCGCCCTGGCATCGCCTGATCGGCTCGAGCCACGGTCGAGATTCGGCTTGGCGAAGCCGCTCGTGTAGTGGTATGCCGTATCGACGACGGCTCGACCCACCATCATGGCGCCGTCGTGCAAGACGCGTGAAAGAAGGGAGTGTTAAACAAGCCCGAGCGAGAGGCCGGGGGGAAGCGGGCCGTGCCTCGGGATTGCACGTGGAAAGGAAACTGTCGAAGTCATGAAGCGCTCGATCGCGGTGGCCTGTGCGGTGATGTGCGCGGCGTCCTGCGCCCTCTTGCCCATCCCGGGCGGTCAGCCGCCGCCGGGCGCCCAGCAGACGCAGGGAAGCCAGCAGCAAGGCGAGGCGCCTGCTTCCGAGGAGTTCGAGACTTTCAGCGGCACGGTCCAGGTGCCTGCGAGCGCCACCGGCCAGACGACCGCGTCCTACCGGGCGCAGGCGGTTACCTGGAAAAAACTCGACAAGGCGGTGGTCAAGCTCCGAGGTCTCCGCGACGCCAAGATCGCGGAGTTTGTCGCCCCGACCATCGACCTGCTTTCCGAAATCCAGCGCTACGCCAAGTCCAATAGCAAACTGAACAGGACCAGGGCGCGGGAAAAGGTGCCGGCCCTCCTCGCGCTGCGAGAAAACTTGCGGCAGATCAGGCAGTCCGTGCCCCTGACCGCGCGCGAGGCCGACGCGATCAGAAGGACGATTCCCGAGTTGGATCGCGTGCTCAACGCATTCAAGAGTAGCGACAGTTTATTGATGACCAAGATCCGTCTCGCTCTCAACAAGGCCAGGCCGGCCCTCGCCCTGGCTCTAGCTCCCCCGCTCGGTAATGCTCATACCGACCGCGAGGGAAAGTTCATAATCAAGATTCTGCGCAAGATCCTCAAGTACCGGACCGCGAGCGTTCCGTTCACGGTACAGGACGAGCATCCCGACCTCCCGCCCGACACGCCTCCTGCCGACGCCGGCCCCGATCCGGATCCCGCCAAGGATCTGCCGCTCATTTCCGACGAGGAGGCCGCCGTCCCGGGGAAAATCGTCGCCGTCGTCCAGCAAGAAGAGGAAGAAGAGTCGGCCTCGGGCTACCGGATCCAGACCACCCTCGAAAGTCCGCTGTTCCTGATGGCCTTCGTCGAGCCCGTGTCGGCCGGGACGGCGCCATCACAGGTAACCCCCGGGTCGACGACGACGCTCGTGAACACCGCATACAGCAAGCTCAAGGCCATGTCGCCCGCCGAGATCCAGAAGACCGCCGAGGCGATCGACCGGATGTGGAGCGAAGAGGAGGCACTTGCCGCCTTGCAGGGCCCGCTGGGAGCCCTGCGCGCGCTAGTGAGCCTCGCCAGCCGCGATCCGGCGTTTGCCGAGACCGTGAAGGCGTCCCTGGCCTTCGTACCGCCGCCGCCGCCCGTACCGCTCGGCGTCACGGCTTCGGGATGGCCAGAGGAGCCGCTCTTCGTACCGGGCCCCGACGCCGGGGGCCAGGTAAAACCGACCACCGTGCGGCTCGCCGCCACCGTCACCATGACCGACCTCAGCACGGGCAGCACCGTCACGTGGTCCAGCAGCGCGCCGTCGATAGCCAAGGTCGACGCGACCGGTCTCGTCTCCGCGGTGGCGGACGGCACGGCCAGCATCAAGGCGACCTCGGCTGACGGGAAGCGCAGCTACGCGGACAGCGTGACGGTCGTTTCCGGCGGCTGGATCAAGACGGAAGTGAAGTAGGGAGAAGACAGATATGCTGACGAATCGAACCAATATCTCCCTGCTGGTCCTGGCGGCGACGCTCACGGTCGCCTGCTCGACGCGGCTCTTCCCGGTCGCCCAGTTCCGGACGCCGGTCGAACCCCGGCTGGATCTCGCGGCGGCCAGCCGGCCGGCCGCGGCTCCCGGCGAGCCCGGGTTCCGGGCGACCGATCCCACGACGTGGGAGCGGCATGCCGTCTTCGCGATCGCCTGGCCCGAGCGGCGAGCGCAGGCCATTCCCGACACGACCACGACCCTCGTGTTCCGCGCCCTGGACGCCAGCCAGTCGGTCCTGGCCGAGACGGTCGTGGAGAGACCGGCCGGCGCCACGTCGAGCGTGGCGGTCCTCCCCAAGGAGGCCGACAAGTTCCTGCCCCTGGGCGAGCTGACGCTGTCGGTGCAGGCGAAGGACGCGTCCGGATCGGTCGTGGCATCGGCAACCAAGGCCGTCGCCGTGGTGCCGAACCAGACCGTCGCGGTGTCGCTCGCGCTCCTTCCCGCCGCGACCCCCACCCCGGCTCCGACGCCGACGCCGGCTCCGACGCCGACACCCACCGCGAGCCCGACGGCCACTCCGGGACAGACGGCGAGCCCGACTCCCACCGCCACTCCGACCCCCACCGCCACTCCGACGTCTGCACCCACGCCGACGCCCACCCCGACTCCGTCACCGACGCCGACCCTCGCGCCCACGCCGGTCCCGGCGAACTTCGGCACGGTCTCCGGCGTCACGCTGCAGACGGCGCGAGGCTGGATGGGCTTGGCGAATCTGGGCAACAACGTGTATCTGGCAGGCGGGGCAAACGGCTCGACCATGTACACGAGCGTCGAGAAGGCCACGCTCGACTCGTCCGGCAACCTCGGCGCCTTCTCCACGGTCTCAGGCGTGGCGCTCGGCTCCGCACGCGGCGTGCCGGCGACGCGGATCGGCAACTACCTGTACATGCTGGCCGGCTACCCCAACCTGAGCAACGTGGAGCGCGCCCCGATCGACGGGTCCAACAACCTCGGCAACTTCCAGGCCTACCAATCGGCGTCGCTCTCGTCGGCGCTCTGGGACTTCGGCACCGCGGTGGTCGGCAGCAACTTCTACGTCATCGGCGGCGGCAGCGGCAGCTTCACCTCGACCGTCCGGAAGTCGGCGATCGACTCGTCAGGCAACCTGGGAGCCTTTTCCAACGTCGGGAACCTCACGACCGGCCGGTACCGCCACGCCACCGTCCAGCTAGGCAACTACCTGTACGTCATCGGCGGCGACACCGGGTCGCCCACGACCAGCATAGAGCGCGCCCCGATCACCGGGGGCAATCTCGGGACCTTCGCGACGGTGAGCGGCACGACCCTCCAGCAGGCCCGGTCCTGGTTCGGGACGGCCACCGTCGGTAACCGCCTCTACGTCTTCGGCGGCGGAAACGGCAACGGCGCGGTCTACAGCAGCGTCGAGCGCGCCACGTTCGACAACGACCCGGTCTCTGCGACCTACGGCAACCTGACGAGTACCTTCGCCACGGTGAATGGTTACACGCTGGCCATCGCCCGCCAAGCGTTCGGGACCGTCGTGAGCGGCAACACCGTGTACGTCATCGGCGGCCACAACGGCTCGGCGCCCCTGGGCAGCGTCGAGAAGGCCGTGCTGCCCTGAAGAGGTTCCGACCCGAGACCGCACCCTGGAGATTCCAACGAATCATCAAGCGGAAAATAGTCGGAGGGGCGGCCGGCGAGGCATCCGCGGCGTCGTTGCCATGTCATGGGCGTCTCGCGCGAGCGTCCCGAAATCTCGGTCCTTCATGAAGAGGTAGGCGTACCTGGCCTGGTCCTCGCGAAAGGAAGCGGCTGCATCCATGAGACGAATTCTTCCCTGCGCTTGTGCGTTGGTCCTCGCGACCTCCTGCGCGCTGTTGCCGTTCAATCAAGCCGCCCCCCCCGCTCCGCCCGCGACGACAAACACGTCGGTGACGCCGGAAGGGAACGCCCCGGCGCCGGTCGTCTTCGAGGGCAGCCTTCAGGCCCCGGCCGCCTTGGCGACGGCCGCCGGCTACCGTACCGCCAACGTCTGGATGGTCCCGGTCAACGACGCCAAAGTCATTCCCGTCCCAACGAGTTTGATGGATGGAGTCACCAATCTCGACCAGATAGCCTCGCGTGCCGAGGCACAGGCCGAGCGCAGGCGCCGGGCTCACTTGAAGTTCAGCGAGGTGCGCTCCGTCTTGCTCGAGGGCCTCGAGCCGATCGTCAACTTCAACTCCACCACCCGCGTCGAGGGGAAGCCCGATCCGGTGTATGACCTGCCGGTCGCGGACCTGGCAACCTATTCGGCCCCGCTGCAGGGCCTCCTCGAGCGATTGGCCGCCTCGGCCTCTGCCGATCTCTCCTCGGAGGCTGCCGCTCAGGTCAACGATGCGCGCATTGGGCGCCAAGTTGACGCGGGGACCCTGGGCGAAAAGGTGAGTCTCGTTCGGGGTAGAGCCCGGTCCACGCTCCAGCTTCTGGAAAGGCTCAAAGGGCCCGCGGGCTCGAAGTGGGAGATCAACTCCAGGCGGTCGGGCCTGAGCACTAGCCTGAATGCCTTTGCCAGGCATCACGCCTCCCTCAAATCGGAAACGATCAGCAAGCTGCTGAGCGATTTGAAGGAAGATTGGCAGGCGGGGACGAAAGCTGCCGAAGAGGTCAGGACCCGGTACCTGGCCCTGAGGGGCCTCACGCTGGCGGGGTGCGCGCTCGTGGCTTCCGCAACCACCGACTCCCAAGGGAAGTTCAAGGTCTCCTTCACCGCGCCCGCAGGCAAGGCGACTTCGACTAACGTCATCTACACCTCCTTCATCTCCGCCGAGGCGATCAAGGCCTTGAAGGAAGGAAGAGACGTGGCAACCCTCGAGGGGGCGACCGCTTACTGGGGCACGGTTCTTTCGAGTATCCCGATCAAGGACAGATTCGCCTACACGCTGAAAACCAACATCGCGGTGATCAACGGCCTGTGGCAGCCCAAGGGGGCGGCCGGCTACCGGGCGGCTGGACTGCCGGGAATGGCCATGCAGATGACCCTGGCCGACGGGTCGCGCGCCGCGGACATCACGCCGGGCACGACGTTCGCGGTGTCTTCCGTGAGCGACTTCAACGTCACGGACCTCGGAGCCTTCGAGGAAATCGCGAAGAAGGCCGCCGCGGTGATGTCGGAAGAAGACGCGCGGCTGGCGGCCACGGGAAAGCTGGCCGCAGTCGCGGAGTCGCTGCTGAGCAAAGACAGCGACCTACGCGGCCTGGTCGCGAACGTGATTTCCAAGGCCCAGCCGAATCCGCCCGACCCGGAAGCGACTCCGACACCGGCTCCCGGCCCTACGCCACAACCCCAGGCCGCGTTCGTCATGGTCGTCGCTTCCGACACCCGGCTGCACCTGGCCGGAACGGGCGAGGGCACTGACCTGCTGCCGTCGGAAACCCCGTTGTCGGCCGAAGTCCGGATGACCGACGGCGCGACGCACAGCGCCGTGACGTGGCAGACCAGCGACGCAGCGGTCGCGGCCGTCGACGGCTCGGGGCGGGTTACCGCCGGATCGAAGGCGGGAACCGCCGTCATCACGGCCGTCTCCAGCGACGGAAAGGCCAGCGGATCCATCGAGATCGCCGTGCAATCGGGCGGTCTGGTCGAAGTGGAGGTGCGATAATCATGGCCCGCGTTCGCCAATCTTTCCGCCTGGCGGCGGCCGGCCTTTCGACCCTCACGGCGCTTTCCTGCTCCGTCTCGCCTACCGCCTTGCGCCAGCCGCTGGCCGGCAAGGCCGTTCCCGCGTTCACTCTCGACTTCCGGCAGGATCCTGTCGGGCAGGGCGCCGGGGCCGCGGGAGGCGGCATCCCGGCGGCGGCTCCCGCCGGTGGCATGCGGCCGCGCACGGCCGTTATCCGGATCCGCTGGCCGGAGCGCGGGCTGCAAGCCATACCGACCGACACGGCGATCCTGGAGTTCGCCGCCTTCGGCCCGGACGGCACGCAGGTCGCCACCGCCAGCGTGACGCGGACGGCGGGCGCCACATCGAGCGTGGTGGTCCTGCCGTCCAACCCCGACGCCTTCCTGCCCGTAGGCAAGAACAGGATCTCGGCGTCGGCCAAGGATACCGCCGGCGCGCTGTTGGCGACCGCATCGGCCGAGGTCCAGGTGCTCGAGAACCGGGCCGTGTCGGCGTTGCTGGAGTTCCCCTCGCCTGCCACGCCCGAGCCCACGGCGACGCCAACGGCCGCTCCCACGGCGACACCTACGGCCACCCCCTCGGCGACGCCGACGGCCGCTCCTACCGCCACACCGACGGCCACGCCCGCGCCGACTCCGACGCCCACACCTACGCCGACGCCAACGGCCTCGCCGACTACATTCGCCACCGTGCCGGGTGTATCGCTCCAGACGGCCCGAGGCTGGATGGGCTTCGCGACGCTCGGCAGCAATGTCTACGCCATCGGCGGGGCGAGCGGCACGACAATCTACAGCAGCATCGAGAAGGCGACGATTGGCACCTCGGGGTTGAGCACCTTCGCGACGGTCGCCGGGGTTCAGCTGACTTCGGGAAGGGGAGTCCCCGCGAACCGGATCGGCAACTACCTGTACATGCTGGCCGGCTACCCCAACCTGAGCAACGTGGAGCGCTCCCCGATCGACGGGTCCAACAGCCTGGGCAACTTCCAGGTCTACCAATCGGCGTCGCTCTCGTCGGCGCTCTGGGACTTCGGCACCGCGGTGGTCGGCAGCAACTTCTACGTCATCGGCGGCGGCAGCGGCAGCTTGACGTCGACGATCCGGAAGTCGGCTATCGACTCTTCAGGCAACCTGGAAGCCTTCTCAAACGTCGGGAACCTCACGACCGGCCGGTACCGCCACGCCACCGTCCAGTTGGGCAACTACCTGTACGTCATCGGCGGCGACACCGGGTCGCCCACGACCAGCATCGAGCGCGCCCCGATCACCGGGGGCAATCTCGGGACCTTCGCGACGGTGAGCGGCATGACCCTCCAGCAGGCTCGGGCCTGGTTCGGGACGGCCACCGTCGGCAACCGCCTCTACGTATTCGGCGGCGGAAACGGGAACGGCGCGGTCTACAGCAGCGTCGAGCGAGCCACGTTCGACGACGACCCGGTGTCCGCGACCTACGGCAACCTGACGAGTACCTTCGCCACGGTGAATGGTTACACGCTGGCCACCGCCCGCCAGGCATTCGGGACCATCATGAGCGGCAACTACCTGTACGTCATCGGCGGCCACAACGGCTCGGCGGCGCTGGCCAGCGTCGAGAAGGCCGTCTTGCCCTGATCCATATCACGCGATTGCCGGCGTCGGCAGGCGGTCCCGGTCGTTCACCGCCTGCTGACGCCGGGTTATCTTCTGAATTCCGCCTTCTCGACACGCCGGGCGAATCAAGCCTCCAGGGAAATCTCGTCGTAGAGGCGCCGCGTCTCGGGCAGGGGGATGGTGTCGAACTCCCGCTCGAGAATGGCGCAGAGCTCCCTGAACTGGCGGATGGCCTCGATCCGGCGGCCGGCCCGAGCAAGCGCCCGCATCAGTGCGACATGCAGGTCCTCGAGCGCATGGTCAGAGCGAAGCGCGGTGCGGTAGCAATCGATGGCCGCCTCGAGATCTCCCGCGTCAAGGCAGATTTGCGCGGCACCGCGCAGCACGCCGATGTGCAGGTCGTGGAAGTGGGCGCGGGCGGGCTCGCACCACTCGCTGGCGGGATCGTCCTGGTACAGGGGGCCGGCGTACAAGGCCGCGGCGCGCCGATAGGCCACGAGCGCCTCTTCGGCCCGGTCGCGCTTCGCGAGCCGATCGCCCGTCGCGGCCATGTGCCGGAAATCGCGAAGGTCCAGGGTGTGTGGCACGGCGCGGTCGAACTCGTAGAAGTCGCCAACTCGGCGGACCAGCTCCAGCGGTTCGCCGCCCTGCCCGACCAGCGCGCGGCGGAGGGAGTGCATGGCCGTCGCAAGCAGGTGACGGGCCTTCTCTGGCGGCGTCTCGGGCCACAGTAGGGCGAGCAACTCGTCTCGGTGGATGGCCCGGTCGTCGCGCACCAGCAGCGCCTTCAAGATCGCGAGGGCGTGCCGCCGGCGGAATGCCTCGGGAGGGATGACGGCCGTACCCAGCGCCAGGCGGAATGCCCCCAGGCAGCGGATATCCAGGGCGACACGACCGCTACGTTGCGCGGTCGCGGCCGCATCGATGCCACTCCAGACGGTGGGCGACGTCTGGACCATCGCCTCGCGGTTCGGCGCGCCGGCGGCCGTGAGGAGGTAGCGCGCGCTGGCGAGGACATCCCCCGCGGCAGCCAGGGCATCATGGAGAAAGGCCATGTGGGCCGACGGGAAGGGCAGGTGCCGATCGTAGCACAGTACGGCCACTGCCGCGGGTCGCCGTGCCGGCGCGGCCGGGTCCCGGCCCGAGACTTTCGGCACCAGGGGCAGGCAAGCGATCGACGTGACCCCACGCGCGACAGCCCGACAAGCCGGACTCGCGTAAGGCTCCTCCTCTCCCTGGCTGATGCAGGAGCCATCCACCCAGGCGGGGCAAGCGATGGCCGGGATGCCCCCCGACACGGCGCGCCTGGCGCCTGGATTCAGATCTCGCTCGGCCACGATCGTGTATGCGGCCCCGTCGTCTCCTTCAGCCATCAGGAGCATCCCGCCGGATGCCCCGGCGCCAGCGATCAGGGCGTCGAGGACGGCCGTGGCCGTCGCTTCGAAGTTGGCCCGGGGGCTGCGCAGCGGATCGACCGAGAGAGCGCGAACCCCATCGGCGACGCGCAGGCGTTGGAGTTCGATGGCGAGGCCAAGATGTCCCGCCACGCCGGTCAGTGCCGCCTCCTTGGCCGGGAGGTCGACGTCGCCCCGGCGAAACACCAGATGAAGGCTGCCGGCGAGGCCCCGGCCCCAAACCGGGACGCCTGCGAAGCCCGTGTAGCCCTTACGAACGGCATGCCGGCGCAGGAACCGGTCGTCGGCCCGCAAGTCCTTGCTGAGCAGCGGCTCGCCCGAGGCCGCCAGGATGCCGGGGAATCCCTCGCCCAATTTTTAGCGGGATCGCTCGCGAAACACCCGCAGATCCTGGCCCGCCTGCGCGGCCATGACGACGTCCGTGCCGGATGGTGCCGTCAGGAAGAGCTCCGCCGCCGCCGCGCCCGTTGCCCGGAGCAAGCGCTGCAAGGCGCCGTCGAGGTCGAGGGAGCCGGCTCCAAGCCCGAGGTCGACCGCCCCGGACAACGTCGGCGCGAGGTGGACCAGGATCGTGGGGGCGGGCCTTCCCAGCAGGATGGGAGTCGCCAGGAAGTGGGCGGCCGGCCCGGGGGGTCGCCGGAGGGCCACGCGGCAAGGCCCTACCGGTCCAGCCGAACCCAGGCGCGCCCGGAGCGGGCAGTCCTCCCACGTCCTGGGCCGGCCCAGATCGTCGTGGCAGCCCAGGATCGCGTGGCAGGGCCGGCCAATCGCCGCAGACCGCGCCGTGCCGGCCAGGATCGCCGCTTCGGGCGACAGGTCGAGCAGGCGGCCGCTCTCGTCGACCGCCTAGGCGAGGCCACCTTCCCGGAGTTCCAGGCGTGCGCCAAGTCGGCCCGGCGTATCGGGCCCGCCAGACCTGGTGATAAGTCCCCCTCTGTGCTGTAAAACTACGTGCGGTGGCGCTTTGCAGGGCATTGGCCCGAGTTACTTATGCCTGTGCGCGGCGAGCGCAACCCCCGTAGTTTTTACGTATTCAAGGGGGCTGGCTACCGATCCTCGAGGCGGTGCCGCATGGCCTCGATCTTCTCCTGGCGCGTGCGCTCGGCTCGCTCTTCCAGCTTGCGCCGGGCGGCCTTGATGCGGTCGGACTTCTCCTTCATCAGCTTGGTCTGGCCGTCGTAGACGCCCATCGACACCAGGTAGGTGATGACGATGGCCACGAACATGCCGCCTGCCAGGTAGACGTAGAAGATGTTGGCCATCTGGGTGAGCGCCGCGTACCCGCCCGACGCGGCCAGGAGCAGCCACAGGATGAGCCGCAGCGACGACAGCGAGTCGCGGATGCGCTGGGCCTTGTCGATCTCGGCGTCGTAATGGGCCGAGACCGAGGCGGCCAGGCCCGGATCCCTGATCGCCTTCTTGATGCACCGGCGCGCCTCGTCCAGCAGGCCGGCCTCGGCGATCTTGGCGATCATCGTGGGAGTGAGGACCGTCCCGGCGTTGAGCATGATGGCCTGGCCCTTGCGGATCGGCTTGTAGAGCATGTCGCCGGCCTCGACCTGGAAGTCATCGTCGAGGTCGGGCCTGCCTAGGATTTCGTCGTCTTCCTGCATCTGGCGCCTGTCTGTGGCATTATCCCCCCGCGCGCATGGCGCTAAACCCGCCCGGCGCCGGGAATGTCCTGGCGATCCAGAGCGGGATGAGGCGCTTGCTCTCCCCGGTGCAAATGGCCTCGACCTGCGCGTAGACGGTGTTGAAGACCGGCAGGCCGGCGCGGATGTCGCCCGCTGGCCGCTCCCGCAGCACGGCGCGCTGCATGTTGCAGGCGTAGATCTCGAGGTCGCCGCCATCGTCGGGCCTGAGGTGGAAGTAGCCGAACCCCCGGCAGATGGCGGCTCGCGCCGGATAGACGCTGCAGCGCCCGCCTTCCAGGAACGGGCAGTCGATGGGCAACTCGGCGAACTCGGGCCGCACCCGTTCGCCCCGGTCCATCCGGGCCTGGATGGCCTCCAGGGCGGGCAGCAGCGGGCCCGCCTCGCGCCAGAAGCGCTCCGCGAAGGCGGCGATGCGCTCCTCGCTCCAGTGCTCGAGGATGTGGTCGTGGAGCGTCTCCCACTCGCTCTCGAAGATGCGGAAGAGCGCCTTGTGCTGCGCGCAGCAGGCGCTGCACCCGGCGGCGCACCGGCTCCGGGGGTAGGCCGCCCGGACACCTTGCGCGAGTTCCTCTATCACCGCGTAGGCGTCGCGCTCGTCTCCGGAACGGCCCAGGTTGTCGGCACCCGGCAGGTGATCCCGGGCAAACGCCAGGGCGTCGGCCAGGGGAGCGAGGGGGAGGTCGATCATGACGCGGGCAGGGACGCCCGCGCCACGTCGGTCGGCAAGCAAGCCCGCACGGCGCCGATCAGCACCACCCAGGCCGCCACGATCATCACCGCCGTCAGGCCCGCGTCCACCCTCCCGACCAGCGTGCCGCTCGGGAGGAAGTTGCCGAAGATGAGTTGCACGCCGGCGACCTGCGTCGTGACGAAGACGAACCCGAAGGGCACGAGCGTCACCCAGGCGTACCTCGCCCGGCCGGAACGCACGATCACCGTCGTGCCCACGGCCAGCGCGATCCCGGCCAGGAGCTGGTTGGCCACGCCGAACATCGGCCAGATCTGCTGGATGCTCCCCGTGAGGATGAACCAGCTCCAGCCCGCCACCACGAGCGAGCTCGCGATCAGGTTGCCGGGAAGCCAGTCGTGGCGGGCGAAGGGCTTCCAGACCGCCCCGACGTACTCGGCGAGGATGAAGCGCGCTACCCGCGTGCCGGCGTCGATGGTGGTCAGGATGAAGAGGGCCTCGAACATGATGGCGAAGTGGTACCAGTAGGCCATCATGGCCTTCAAGCCGGGCAGCGAGGAGAGGATCTGCGCCATACCAACCGCCAGGGTCACGCCGCCGCCCGTGCGCCCCGCGAGACTCTCCTCGCCGACGGCGACCGTGATGGACGCGAGGTTCTCGGTCTTCATGCCGAACTTCTCGAAGACCTCGGGCGGCAGGTTTATCGCGAAGTAGTCGCCCTGGGGAAGAATGGTGGCCGCGATCAGCGCCAGCACGCCCACGGCGCTCTCGAGGAGCATCGACCCGTAGGCGATGGGCCGGGCGTGCGCCTCGCTGCTGAGCATCTTGGACGTCGTGCCCGAGGCGACCAGGGCGTGGAAGCCGCTGATGGCGCCGCACGCGACGGTGATGAAGACAAACGGGTAGAGCGGTCCCGGCACGAGCGGCCCGCCGCCGTGCACCCACTGCGTGAGGGCCGGCATCTGCAGCGTGGGCTGCACGATCACTACCGCGATGAAGAGCAGTCCCACGGTGCCCAGCTTCATGTAGGCCGACAGGTAGTCCCGCGGCGCCAGCAGGAGCCAGACCGGCAGGACCGACGCGATCAGGCCGTAGACGGCCAGGAGCAGCGTGATCTGCCGCGCGTCGAAGGTGAACGCCGCGGCCAGCGGAGATCCGGGGACGAGGCCGCCCACGAAGACCGCCGCCAGCAATGCGACGACGCCCGCCGCCGAGGCCGGCAGGATGGCGCCATGGCCGCCCCGCTGCATCCAGACGCCCATCGCCAGGGCGATCGGGATCGTGCAGGCGATCGTGAAAGTTCCCCACGGACTCCCGGCCAGGGCCTTCACCACGACGACGCCCAGGCCCGCGAGGGCCACCACCACGATGAAGAGGATGGCCAGGCCCGCCACCGCGCCCACGGCCGGGTGGATCTCCTCGCGGGCGATCTCGGGGAGGCTCTTTCCGCCGCGGCGCACCGAGGCCACCATGATGACGAAGTCGTGCACGGCGCCGCCCAGGCAGACGCCGATGATCAGCCAGAGCAGGCTCGGCAGGAAGCCGAACTGCGCCGCCAGGACCGGTCCGATCAGCGGCCCCGCGCCGGTGATGGCCGCGAAATGGTGCCCGAAGAGCACCCACTTGTGGGTCGGCACGAAGTTCTGGCCGTCGAACCTCGCCTTGCTCGGGCATTCGCGGTCGGGATCGAGCGCCAGGACCCGCGCGGCGACGAACGCGCTGTAGTAGCGGTAGGCGATGGCGTACAGGGCCACGACCCCCACGACGATCCAGAAGGCGTTCATGGGCCAAGGATACAACTCTTGATACGTGACGCGGATCACCAAAGCTGGGTAAAAGGGGAGCAAGGAGGCGTTAGTGTCGTCGCTCGAGGCGGAATTCTCCCGCGAACGCAAACGCAGAGCCCGCGATTCGTTCCAACAGGCCTATCGCCTGCAACGCGAGGCGATGGCCGAGGCGGATCGGGCTCTCCGCCGGGAACTCTTCGAGTGCGTCGTCGCGCACTATCGCCGCAGCCTCGAGTTCTACCCCACGGCCGAGACCTACACCTTCCTGGGCTGGGCCTACAGCTTCCTGGGCGACTTCAAGGCCGCGATCTCGGCGTGCCAGCGCGCCATCTCGCTCGATCCCGACTACGGCAATCCCTACAACGACATCGGCGTCTACCTCATGGAGGAGGGCTCGTACGACCAGGCCATCGCCTACCTGCGCAAGGCGATAGGCGCCAAGCGGTACGACTGCCTGCATTACGCCCACTACAACCTCGGGCGGGTGTTGCTGGTCAAGGGGCGCATCCACGAGGCCGAGGGCGAGTTCAGGCGCGCGCTGGAACTCGAGCCGCAGTACAGCCTCGCGCGCAGCGCCCTCTCGCAAATAGCGACGCAGCGGATCAAGGGAGCGCTCGACGTCTAGCCAGGCGGTCCTGGCCGGCCTGGCGGCCGGCGGTCTGGGGAACTTCCTGGTCTGGCTCTTTCGCGTCGAGCAAACGGCCGTGCGCCGGCAGGTGCACGGCCTGCCGCTGCTGGCCGCCCTCGCCGCGGGCCTGGCGATCTGGCTCCTGGCTTGCGGAGGCGCCGTGGTCGATCTGCGGGTCGCCGCGGCACTCGGCCTGCTGTTCGCGACGCCCGCGCCGGATGCCGCGAGGGGCCTCCTGGACCCGCATCTGGCCGACGCCGCGGGCGACCGCCCGCGCCTGGCCGCGGCGGCCGGCGTCGGGCTCCTGCTGGCGTTCGCCGTGCCGCTCGCGCGCGGCGCCATCCCGGGACCGGTCGCCGGCCTGGTCGTGCTGGCGGTCGTGACCGCCAGGCTCGTGACGCCGCTTGGTCCCGTTGTTGCCGCGGCCGCCGCCCTGCTGGTGACCATCCTCCTGAGCTAGACCACGCGTCCGGGCGGGTAAACCAGCACGTAGAGGGACGTGCAACCAAAGTGATCGAAGTCGAACAACTAGCCAGACTGCCATTCTTCCAGGGCTTCACCGGCCAGGAGATAGCCAAGCTCCTGTCGGTGGCCCGTCACAAGGTCTACGAAGCCGGGCAAACGGTCTTCGGCGAAGCCCTGCCGGACGATTGCTCGCTGTTCATCGCGGTGCAGGGCGGCATCCGCGTGTCCATCGCCGGCAAGGACCACCAGAAGTTCGTCATCGGCAATGCCGGCGAGGGCACCATCTTCGGCGAGATGTCGTTCGTCGATGGCCAGCCGCGATCGGCCACCATCACGTCGACGGCGCCGCTGACGATCGTGTCGATCTCGCGGCAGGCGTTCCAGGGTCTGTCGGCCTCTGATCCCGCGGTGGCGCTGAAAATCATGAGCCGTCTGGCGCACATCATCAGCATGCGTCTCCGCAACGCCGACAAGTTCGTGGTCGAGGCCAAGGCGATGATGGCATCGGGGGCCGCCGCCGCCGCCGCGCCGCCCCCACCTCCCCCGCCGCCCAAACTCGAGCCGCCCAAGGGCCGGGTCATCCTGCCGGGTGGGCGGGTGCTCGACGAGTCCACGATTCCGCAGACATTCCAGGAGGTCGAGAAGCTGCCCGAGATCTCCAACCGCTCGCCGGGCGGCCTGCAGGCCAGCGACATCAAGTCGACGCCCGACTTCCTAAAGCGCGGCGATCCGCAAAAGAAGGACCCGCCGCCGCAGTAACGCGGCTCATAGCGCCTTGAGTGGCCTGGGGCCTCCCGGGCGCAGGCACGGAGGCCTGCGCCACCGATGTACCGGGTGGGGCCGGCCTCTGTGCCGGCCGGGTTGGCGGGGCGAGCAGCGGCGCTATCGCACCTTCGACTCGACCGCGTCGTACTGGAAGGTGAACGTCTGGCCCGGCGAGACGAAACCCGCGAAGCCCAGGCCCAGCGGATCGTGCTTCTCGAAGCCGCGGCCGTAGTGCATCAGCCAGGTGATGCGCTTGTGGTCGGGGGCCATGCCGCGATCTAGCTGGAAGATCGAGATGTGCACGTTGGACGGGCCCTCGAAGAGCTGGCAATCCTGGAAGATGGCTTCGAGCGGCTTGCCTGTCGGCCCGTGCGTGGGCGGCAGCTCGACCGTATCGGAGGAGAAGTAGATGGTGTCGCCGATGAACAGGCTGTAGGCGGGCTTCTCGACGACGTGCAGCGTGGGCGCGAGGCGGATGTCGGGCAGCCCGGGAATCCGGATGATCTCATTGTCCCGCAGCGGCCGGGGCGTGTAGTAATCCGCCAGTCCCAGCTGCTCCGGCCGGCCCTCGGCATCCTGGCTCCGCAGCAGGCCGCCGCGCAGCGTGCCACTCCAGAACTCGTCGAAGACCGACTCGTGATAGAAGACGTTGGGCCGCGTGTTCCAGACGTACCGGTTGAGGTATGCCCAGTACTCGAACCCGCCCACATGGTCCGAGTGCACGTGGGTGACCAGGGCGTTCTTGATGGCGGAGAGGCGGCCTTCGCGCTCGAGCTTCGGCGCGGACACGAAGCCGCAGTCGATCAGCAGGCTCTCGCCGGTCTCGGGCGACTCCAGCAGGACGTTGTTGTTGCCCAGTTCGGAGTAGATTCCCGAGCCGCAGCCGACGAAGGTGAGATGGAACGTCCGCTTCACCGGAAGCTCCTCGCCAGGCCGCCCAAGCCAGCTCCCACCGCGAGCAGGCCGGCAAGGCCGGCGGCCGCGGACCAGCCTCCGGCCGCCAGCGTTTCCAGGAAATACGGCGCGATGCGCCAGTCGAGACCCGTCACGATACCTGCACCGATTGCTAGCGTCATGACTCCTGTACCCCCGAGCAGGGTCAGGAGCGCGCTGCCGGGTCCGCCGACCGCCAGCGGCCACAGCCATGCGGCAGGCAACAAGAGGATGGCGGCCGCGTAGGGGTTGACCAGCAAGGCGTAGCCGGCAGCGAGAGACAACGCGACCAACTCGGCGGGCACCTGGCTGCGCAATAATGCCGTCCGATCGCCCGGAGGCACGGTGAGGCCCGCGAAGAAGCGGCGGGCCGGGCGCAATACCAGCCATACCAGGGCCGCGCCCGCGCCCACCAGGAGCAGCGGTTGCAGCGGCGGGAGCGGCAGATCCGGTGCCGGCGCGGGCGGCACGTCTCGCCACCCGCCAAGCGTCGGCAGCGCCCACAACCCGAGCAAGGCGAAGAGGAGGGGTGCGAGGCGTACCGCGAAAGCACCCAGCGATCGGCGCAAGGCGCCCGCCCTGCGTCCGGAGCGGGCGACCGCGAGGGTCGCCGCCATCCACAGCGGCATGAATGCCATGCCCAGGGCGGCCCGGGCCCGCGTCTCGGGGATCTGCGCGTCGGCGGACACGGTGACTGCCGGCCGCGCCTCGCGGGGCGGGAGGTCGGCGCCGTCCAGGGTGCGGACGAAGCGAACAGCCAGGCGGGAAGCCCGCATGACCGGAGGCGCCGTCGCGGTGGCCATATGGGCCGAAGCATACCCAGTTTGGCCGCACTCGTAGGTGACGCTAGGCACGCGGCCTGCCAGCAGGGGGCCATGAGGGCCCGTAGCGCGGCCTCCGGCCCTCGCGAACCATTCGCCGACGCCCGTGGCGTCGGCCAGGGTAGCGCCCTCCGCCGCCGCGACCGCGACCGCCGTCCGGCGCAGCCAGATCGGCGCATAGCCGTGAGGCTGCCCGGCCGCGCCGAGTGCGGGAAGGCACGAGCCCGCCGGGAGCGGGCCCACGCCCAGGCCAGCGATGATGCGGCCGGCCGCGGCGAACGTGCGCGCGAAGACCGCGGCGCCCAGATGGCCGGATCGCGACCCGGCCTCCAGCAGGACCAGCAACGTGGCCGTCGTGTTGCCGGCCAGCGCCTCGGCGGCCGCCAGCACCGCGGCGGCCGCGCGAAGGGACGCCGGGTCCCCCGGCTCCAGGGGCGCCACGAGCAAGATCATCGCCTCCGACCGGCCGGGGTGGATCCCGGCGACATTCTCGTCGCGCAAGACTCGCTGCCGGAAGACCGCGAAGCCCCGGCTCGCCAGGCGCGCCTCCACCTCCCGCGCATACCCGGCGGGCGTAGCCTGCCGCGCCAGATCCGCCTCGACGCGGTCGGGCGCCGGCGCGCCGATCGCCGGCGGCGCGGGCGACAGGCCCTCGGGAAGCGGTTCGGCCTGGCGCAGGACGATCGCCGGCACGAGCAACGCGACGGCGTACGCCAGCAGCATGAGCGCGACCGGCCGGCCCGGCCTGCGCCCGCCCCGGCGCGTAGCTGCCGGATCGCTCATGCGGCGCGGGCTACCGCTTGCCGCTGTCGAGGCGGCCGCGCAGCTTCTCGGCGAAGGAGAAGTTGCCGGCGCGCTCGGCCGCGTCCATGGCCAGCCGGACTTCGTGGCGGGCCTGGGAAATCTCGCCGGCCTGCTCGAGCGCCCGGGCCTTGAGGTCGTGCAACTCGGCCAGCCACTCGGTCTGGCCGACCCGCAGCGCGAGGCCGAGACAGGTATCGACCAGCTTCAGCGCCTCCTTGGGGTTCTTGCGCTTCAGGAAGAGTTCGGCCAGGTTGCCGGTGGTGGTCACGAACTCGGTCGAGTGGCCCACCTGCCGGGCCAGGCGCTGCGCTTCCAGGAGGTGCACCGTGGCCCGGCCGAGATCGCCGCGCTTGATGAAAAGGTCGCTCAGGTTGTTGAGGACCATCGCGGCGCCGCGCGGGCTGGCCAGCTTGCGGAAGATCGCCAGCGCCTTCTCGTAGTCGGCTTCGGCCTCGGCGAGCTTGTCCAGGGACACCTCCAGGATCCCGAGATTGTTGTGGCAATTGGCGATGCCCTCGAGATCGCCGATCTCCTCCCGGAGGGACAGGGCGGCCTGGACCTCCGCCAGAGCGTCGCCAGGTTGCTCACAGCGGATGTGACAGATGCCCAGCACGCCGTGGACGCGCGCTTTCTCGCCTGGCAGGTCGAGCGTCTCGAACAGCGCCTTGGCCTCGTCGGCCAGCACGATGGCCTCCTGGAACCGGCCCATGCGCCGCTGCATATCGGCCAGGCCGGCCTTGGCGCGGGCCCTGGCCACCATGTCGCCGCGCGCCGCCTCCAGCGCGAGGTTGAACTCCTCGAAGGCCTCCTTGACCTCGTCGCGCCGCTCGAACGCCACGGCCCGGGCGTGGTGGTACTCGCTCCTGGGCACGAGCGCCGGATCCAGCTTGGCCAGGTCGGCGAAGGCCTCATCGATGCGGCCCAGCCGAATGCGGATCTGGGCGAGCGCCAGTTGCACCCCCAGGCGCGCCGGCAGCGCCGGATCGGACCAGTCGCGGATCTTCTCGGCCCAGCTCATGGCCTCCAGGTATAGCCGCTCGGCCTCTGCCGGCACCGAGACGAGGGCTGCCCGCTCGGCCGACCGCACCGCGTAGCAGTACTCCTGCGCCGGCGTCTCGCGCTTGGCGCGCGCCTCCAGGGTCTTGCCGGGCAGGGTCTGCAGGCGCCTGGCGACCGCCTCCTCGAGGTCCGCCGGGAGCGGCTGCCCGGCGCGGTAGGCCGCCAGATCCGGGCGCACGTCCCAGGCACCGCCGGACCCGGTGAGGCCTTTGGCGGCGATCAGCACGTCCAGGGCTTCGAGCAGTTGGGCCGGCAAGCCGCGCGCCCGCCTGCCAAGCTGCTTGACAAGCTGGTCGACCGGCGGAGGTGCCTGCGCCAGGTTCTGGCCCAGGCGGGAGGCGGCGATCGCCAGGAGTTCGTGCTCGGCCAGCGGCGGGAGTGCCAGCAGCGTCGCCGCGAGGCTGCCGCCGTTGAGGGTCTCGATGGTCTGGCTGTCCGCGTCTCCCTTTGACGTCCCGGTGGCGAGGATCATCAGGTGCTGGGCGTCGTCGGCCATCGACAGGCGCATGGCGAAGTCGATGAACCAGTTGCGGGAGCCGGGATCGGCCCAGTGCAGGTTGTCGAGGATCAGCAACTGCGGCCGGCTGTCGGAGCGCGAGAGGAGTATGTCGCCCAGCGCCGCGAATGCCGCCTGCTGCAGCGGCGCCGGGTCGAGCATCCGCACCGCCGGGTGACCCGTATCCAGGCCGAGCAGGTGGGAAACCAAGGCGTTCATCGCGGCGGGTTCGGCGAACGTGCCGGCCAGCCTGGCGACGGCTTGGCGGATGCTCGCCTCGTCGGCTCCCGGATCGCAGCCGATCAGGGCATGGATCAGGCCCGAAACCATGTCGAGCAGCGGCGGCTCGGCGACCGGCGCGCAAGACACCGTGAGCACGTCGCCCGCCGCTCCCGTCACTTGCTGGGCGAAGCGCTCCGCGAGGGCCGTGCGCCCGCTGCCGAGCGGGCCCGTGAGCAGCACGAGCTGGGCCTCGCCGGTTCGCGCCCGGTCCCAGCAAGCGCTCAGCGCGGCCAGTTCGGTCGTGCGTCCGGCCCAGTACGTATGCAACGGCGAGTGGATCACGGTTCCGGGTTCCTCGGTCCGGCTCATAATGACATGGATCGAGCGCCATGAAGTGTCCCAACCTCCACTGCCTCCAGTCGCTTTCCGGCGACCCCGAGGCCTGTCCCAATTGCGGCCTGCCCCTTCCGGGGGCAGTCCTGGGCGAGCGCTTCCGCCTGGAGCGGGTGGAGTCGGCCTCCGCGACGGCCGTGCGCTTCGGCGGACACGAGGGAACCAGCGCGGTGCGGGTCCGCGTGTACCTGGCCGGCGGCGGCAAGGGCCAGCGAGTCGGCGTCATCAGCAGGGAAGTCGCCGAGGTCCGCGACCTCGGATCGGGAGGGATGCCCCGGGTACTGGGCGCCGCGGTGGCAGGCCCGCTGCCGTGGGTGGCCACCGACGGGGGCGATCACCTGGCGCTCGATCGCGAGATGCTGCGCCAGCAGCGGCCCTACTCCGAGAAGGAGGTCGTCGCCGTCCTGGAAGGGGTCGCCAGGACCCTGGCGCCGCTCCACGCGAAGGGAATAGCCCACCGCGGCATCCGGCCAGACCAGCTATTCCGTCGCGATGGCGACGCGCACGTCGGCCTGGGATTGCCGAACTGGGGGGCCGACCTCGAGGATCGC
>Ga0194120_10004480_pt1 | contig 21510 bp, 11 predicted proteins | sample TA2MahCa65mmetaG_FD_148642 | JGI IMG/M metagenome (GOLD analysis project Ga0194120, IMG submission 148642) | Freshwater microbial communities from Lake Tanganyika, Tanzania - TA2015019 Mahale Deep Cast 65m | ecosystem: Environmental > Aquatic > Freshwater > Lake | place: Tanzania: Lake... | reverse complement strand
GCGCAGTCGTGGCGCGCGGCCCCTCCGCAGCGCCCATGCCATGGGCCGCAGGGCGGGCACGGCCAGCCCGCGCGCGGTTCAGGAGCGCATCCGCTTGAACGTACGCTGTCCGCATTGTAGCGCGGTGTTCCCGGCAGGTCCGCTGCCCGACAGTGGATCCAAGACCGTCGAATGTCCGCTGTGCCTGCTGCGCTTTGACGCCAAGGGCGAAGGCACGGTCAGCGTGCCGCAAACGGCCCCTGCCGGCCGTGCCGTGGCAGCCGACGACGAGTTCGAGCAGTTCGGCCTCGGCAGCCAGGTGCAAACCGCTGTCAACACCGGCCTCACGGTGCCGCTGGTATCGTCGCCGCTCGGGCCCTCGGCACCGCCGGTCGCGCCGCGCACCACCGCCCCGGTGCGGCCGGCGCCGGTGGACGACGAGGTGGATTTCGAGGCCCTGCTCTCCGACGCGGTGGGCGCAGTCGAGAAGTACGACAAAGGCGCGCCGCCGCCGACCTCGCGCAGCAATCCGTATGTGCGCATCAGCGCACCGCGGTCCGCTGGCGCGGGTTCCGGCGCGTTCCCGGTGACCGAGAGCGTGTTCGGCGCTACCGACGGCACCCGCGAGCCGCTGGGAACCGCCGCCAACAAGACCGGTGTGTTGCAGACCGGCGCCTCGCGGTCGTCGGGCCGCATACCCCAGTCCGCGCCCGCGTCCGAGCAGATGGCACCGACCCAGGTGCTGCCCGGAGGCTCCGGCGGTTCGCCCGCCGGTTTTCAGCCGTTCGTCAACGTCCACGCCACTGCGGACTTCCTGGCCGGATTCGGCACGCCGGCGGGTTCGGCGCCCGCCGAGGGCGACCAGCCGGCCGGATTCGACCCGTTCGCCGGGGCGGCTGCGCCCGCACGGCCTGCGGCCGACGACGATTCGCTTTTCGAGGCACCCGGCAGCTATTCGCCCGCCTCCGACGACGACGGGCCACGCGGGCGCGGCGCGGCCGAACCTGGCGCGAACCGGCCCATCGCCAGCGTGGCCCCGCCGACCGTGGGTTCCAAGGCCAAGGCCAAGCCAGCGCTGACCTTCGACCGGTTGCTCGGCTTTGCGATGGTGGTGGCCGCAGCCGGCGTGGTGACCGACTACCTCGGCCTGGGCCTGTTTGCCCGCAACTTGTGGAGCCCGCCCCCGCCGCCGCCCGCCAAGGTCGAGCGGGCCCTGCCCAAGGACCTCGCCACGCCCGTGGTGCTCGACGACACCCGCAAGGCCTACGAACTCGAACTGGCGCGCCTGGACAAAGCCCTCCAATTGCGGCCCGACTCCGCAGGGCTGCACGTGCGCCGCGCCTCGGTGTACATGGACCTGCTCGAGCGCTACCCGGAGGCGCTGCAAGAAGACCCCGAAATCAAGCGCGGGTTCGACGAGTTGGTCAAATCCGGCAAGTTCGCGGGTCCGCGACTGGTTGCGCTCGAGGCCGTGGCCCGCGCCGACATGGCGACGGCGCTGGCCCAATACGACGCGCTCAAGACCGGGTCCTCCGATGACCGCGGCGTTGCGGCCCGCGTGCGCCTGACCGACTTCTTGCTGCGCGTTGAGGGGCAGGCGCTCAGCAACCCGGGCCTGACTGCAGCGCCCGAAATCGACCCCTTGCAGGTGTCGGGCGCGGAGGACAAGGGCCTGATCGAGGCCAAGCACCTGCTCGATGCCACCCTGGCCGAGGCGCGCGGGGCGGCCAATGCAAGCAAACTGGTGGTGCTGCAAGCAGAGTTCAACGACCGCATGGGCAGGCCGGCCGACGTCATCGCAGCGCTGGAGCCGCTGGTCGCCAAAGCGCCCGACCATCTCGATGCGCGCCTGCTGCTGGGCAGCGCCTGCCTGGAGTCGGGCCGCCTGGACGACGCCCACAAGCAGCTCGACCACATCACCTTGGCCTTGCAGGGCGACGCCAAGGCCCCGGCCATGCCGCGCCGACTCGCCTTTGCGCTGGCCCGGCTGGCGGCCCGCCATGGCGATCGCGAGGCGCAGATCGCGGCGCTGCTCGGGCAGGTGCAGGCCAATGCAGCCGACGAATTGGCCGTGGTGCGCTACGCCCGGCTGGCGCTGGCCGAAAAGCACCTCGACGACGCGATCAAGGCCCTCAACGTGGGCAAGAAGAACCAGAAGTTCAAGTCCGTGGCCTTCGAGGTGGTGTTCGTCGAGTACTGGCTGACGGTCAACCGCAACGAAGACGCCCTGGCCGAACTGCGCGAGGCGACCAAGCACTACCAGGACTCGATCGAGCTGCTCTACCTGCGCGGCCAGGTCGAGGACAAGCAGGCCCATTACGCTACGGCCCGCGACTTCTTCTCGCAGGTGCTGCAACGAGAGCCCAAGCACTTGCGGGCGTCGATTCGCCTGGCCGAATTGCAGGCGGCCGCGAACCGCCACGACGAGGCGCTGGCCACCTTGGAGCGTGCACGCCAGGCCGTCGGCGACGAAGAGACCATCTTGCGCATGCGCGCAGAAGAGCTGGTGGCGCTCAAGCGCGCCGACGAGGCGCGCAAGGTGCTGGACCAACTGCTGACCCTGGCGCCCGAGAACCGCAAGTACCTGCTCAGGGCGGCCCAGATGGACTTGCGGGCCGGCCAGACCGACCGCGCGCTGACGTACCTGCGCAAGTTGCGCGCGCAGAAGGCGTTGGACCGCGAAGCCGCCATGCAATTGGCGCGGGCGCTTGGCGAAAAGAAGGACTTTGGCGAGGCCGCGGCGACGATCGAGCCGTTTGCCGATCAATTCCAGGCCGACATCGAACTGAACTGCCTGGCCGGTCAGTACTGGCTCGACGCCAACCAGGTCGAAAAGGCGGCGACCTACATCCAACGCGCCGTGCAGGTCGCCAACGGCAAGAGCGCCCTCGCGTTTTTCCAATGGGGCCGGTTGGCCTTCAAGAAAGGCGACGTCGCCTCGGGCACCTCGCGCATTCGCCAGGCGATCGGCCTGGACCCGATGGCCCACGCGTTTCGCTATGAGCTCGGCCGCACCCTCATCGGCGTCAAGAACGACGCCAACTCGCGCAAGGTCGCCATCGAAGAACTGGAGACCATCGTGCGCAGCGCCGAGGGCCTGGCCGCAGCAGGGCACCCGGTCCAGTACCTGTCCGATGTGCACCGGCAGTTGGCCCGCGCCTTCCTCGACACCCACGACTACGGCAAGGCGGCCCGCCACCTCAAGGTCGTGCTCGACAAGACACCTGACGACATGGAGAGCAAGTCCGAACTCGGCCGGGCGCTCTACTTTCTCGGCAGCGGTCAGGCGACCCCGGTCCTGCGCGATGTGATGGCCCGCCGGTCCGGCGACGCACGCGCGGCCCTGTACCTTGGCCTGTCGCTGCTCAACCGCCGCCAGAGCAGCGACGCATTGCCGTACCTGCAACAGGCGGCCGATTCCGGCGACAAGCGCTTGGTCGAGGCTTGGTACCACATCGCGCTCATCCACAAGGAGCGCGACCAGATTGCCCAAGCCCTGCGGGCGATCGACACCTATCTCGAGCGCGCACCCTCCGACGAGACCTACCGGCTGGACGCCGAAAGCCAGCGCCGCAGTCTGCAGGGTAGCTTGGGTGGCAAGAACAAGAAGGCGCGGTAGCCGATCTGCCGCGCGGTCAGGCCCGCAGCGCCGCCAGCGCGCGCATGGCTGCCGCGATCGTGTCGGGCTGCGGCACGCTGTGCTTCTCGTAGCCCCAGGCCAAGCCGACGCCGGGCACGTCCAGGCCGGCGAGCAACTGCGGCGGCGCCAACAGGTCGTAGAAACACGCGTCGGTCACGCGGCGCAGGACATGCTCGCCGAAGTTGGTGATCTCGGTATCCTCGTTGACCACCAACAGCCGGCCGGTCTTGCGCACTGAGGCGAATACTGCCGCCTCGTCCCACGGGTAGATGGTGCGCAGGTCCAGCACTTCGGCGTCGATGCCGTCGGCCGCAAGGTCCAGTGCCACCGCCGCGCACTGCACCAGTTGTCGGCCGTAGCTGACCACCGTCAGGTCGCGGCCCGCGCGCACGGTGCGCGCCTGGCCAAACGGCACGCGGTAGTCCTCGACCGGCGGCCAATCGGGCTGCCAGTGGCTGCGATCGCCGACCGGGGCGTCGATCATCTGGTGCAGTTGCCGCTCGTCGGCCGGTTCGCCGGGGATGAGTTCGTCGCCTTTGGCGCGCATCAAGCCCTTGGGCGCCATGAACAGCACGGGGTTGGGATCGGCGATGGCCGACAGCAACAGGCCATAGGCGTCCTTGGCGTTGCTGGGCATCACGATGGTCCAGCCCTGGATGTGGCTGGCGATGCTCTCAAAGCTGTGCGAGTGGTACATCGAGCCGTGGATGCCGGCGCCCACCGGCGTCATCAGCACCAGCGGCACGTGGTACTCACCGGCCGACGACCAGTGCGCGTTGCCGCACAGCTTGAGCAAGTCGATGCAATTGTAGATGTAGTCGCAGAACTGGATCTCCGCCACCGGCTTGCCGCCCGCGTAGGCGATGCCGAGCGCCGTGCCCACGATGCCCCGTTCGTCGAGCGGCGTGTTCCACGCGGTCTTGAGGCCCTGGCTGCAGGTGAACACGCCGCCCAAAGGCGGCCCGACGTCCTGGCCGAACACATCGGTGACGCCCAGGTGGGTCTCGCCGTAGTGCAGGGCGAGGCGAATTGCTTGCGCGAGGGTGGCCATGGGCTGTGCTCTGGGACTGGAAAAGGGGGAAGGCGTGCAGAAGGCGCCGATCCATGAGCGCCGGAACGAAGCAGTCCGCTGGGCGAGCCGGGGGCGACTCAGTTGCCGGCAGGGCCGCGGTACCAGACGTGCTGGAGCACGTGTTCCTTGCCGGGCATGGGCTCGGCGACCACGACCTTGAGCGCGTCGGACAGCAGCGAATTCCACTTGTCCCACACCAGCTTGAGTTCGGTCTGCGTTGCGAGCCCGTCGTCGACCAGGCGCTTTTCGTACAACTGCACGCAGTCCGGCTCGTCGTGGCGATTGGCACCCGAGCTGGAGCTGTGGCCGTAAAGCCGGCTGCAGTTGACCTGCAAGACGAACGGCTTGCGCTCGTGCCGCACGTAGTCCATCGCCTCGACCAGCGCATGCCAACTGGCGATCGGGTCGTTGCCGTCGACGCGGGCGTTCCGGATGCGAAAACCGTCGGCGCGTTGGTGCAGATGGGGCGTATTTTGCACCGTGCTCGCCTCGGTCGAGATGCCGTAGCCGTTCTGGGCGACCAGCATCAGCACGGGCAATTCACTGCCCGGTCGCGTCGACCAGTTCATGGCGCTATAGAAATCGCCCTCGGCCGAACCAGCGTCGCCACCGGTGACGATGCTGCAGCCGATGCCGCCGTGGCGCCGCTGCATCAGCGCCGTCCCCGGCGCCATCAGGTATTGCGTCTCGATGGTCGGCGTGACCGGCACCACGTTCCAGGGCTTGATCGCGAAATGGTTGACGAAATTGCGGCCCTTGCTGTACGGGTCGGTCACGGTGCTGCGCATCTGTCGCAGCAGATCGATGGGTTCGGACCCCATGGCCAGCACCACGGCCGACGACCGGTAGTGCAGGTGCAGGTAGTCGTAGGCAGGCCCGTGCCCCTTGTGCACCAACAGGCCGAGCGCCGCGCCGTAGGCCTCTTCGCCGGGTCCGCCGATCCAGAAGTAGCCGTGCCCCGTCCGCATCATGCGGATGAGCATCTCCTCGGTGGCGCGCGCCTTGACCATCAGGTCGTGCAGGCGCACCTGCAGGGCGGCGTCGAGCGCGGGCGGCATCCATCGCGCATCGCTGGGTCCTGGCACGAACGTCGGCGTCAGCACCGTATCGTCGCTGCGGTTGTGCACGGGCAAGGTGGGCTGCATGGCAGTCAGAGGGTGCGGGGCTGTGGCGGAAAACGACCGCGCGGCGCGATCGGGGCCGCACAGTGTAGGGGTTTTCCGGGCGCGGGGGAACCCCTGCAGGCATCGCTGTGTGGCTCCTCACACGGTGGCAACGCCGGGCGCGCCTGCCTTTGCCGCCGTGCCTGCCGCCCAGCGCGCCCGCGGCGGGCGGCCGACCCCGGCCCTTGCACCGGGATCCACCGTGAGGCAAACAGTTGCCGCCTGAGCGTCCATCCGCAATACTGGCCGCCGCTTGCCCGGAGGCCCCTCGTGTCCCTGAACTCTATGGTCTGGCTGACGTTCGCGGTGGCGGTGGCGTGCCGTGGTCCGGTCCAAGCCCCTGCGCGCGCCGCCGGCGATCTGCGCGCCGATCTTCCGGCGGCGGAGCTGGCCCGGGCGCAGGAAGGCAAGGCGCTCTTCCACAAGGCCTATACGCCACAAGAGGGGCTGGGGCCACACTTCAACTTCGAGAGTTGCGGCTCCTGCCACGACAAGCCGGCTTCGGGCGGCCATGGCGATGCCGCACACAGCGCGCGCTTGACGCGGGTGGACGGCGATGTCGATGGCCTGCCGCTGCGGCACCTGCCAGGCCATGCGCCGCTCGTGCCGCGGCCGGGTGCGCCGACCAGCCTGCACAAGCCGCCGCCTCTGTACGGCCTCGGGCTCGTCGAGGCATTGGACGACGCGGCCATTGCCGACCATTGCGGCCAGGCGCCCGAACTGGGCATCGCCGGCATTGCCAACGTCAACCCCGGCCGTCAGCGCGTCGGCCGCTTTGGCTTCAAGGCGCACACGGTGACCTTGCAGGATTTCATCGCCAACGCACTCACCCTCGAAATGGGCCTGACCAATCCGCTCGAACGCGACCCGCGACATTTTACCGACGGTGACGCCGTGGCCGACCCCGAGGTGCCGACCCGTACCGTCGAGCGCATCGCCGACTACGTGCGCGCGCTGGCTCCGCCACCGCCCGGCGCCGCCCATCCGGCTGCCGAAGCGCAGTTCGCGGATCTTGGCTGCGCGCACTGCCATCGGCCGGCGACCGCCCCCGGCGTGCAGGCCTACAGCGATTTCTGCGTGCACGACCTCGGTGCGGCGTTTGACAACCGCATCCCCGATTTTCGTGCCGGTCCGAGCCATTGGCGCACCGCCCCGCTTTGGGGACTGCGCTGGCGCGATCGCTACTTCCACGACGACCGAGCCGGCGACCTCGATGCCGCCATCCGCATGCACGGCGGTGAAGCGGCCAAGGTGGTCGAGCGCTATGCGGCGCTGGCCGAGGGCGACCGCAAGACGCTCCTGGTCTGGCTCAATTCGCTCTAGAGGGTGTATTCCAAATATGCCGGATACGAGGGTCAGGAGGCGCCCGGAAGGCGAGGCGCGACGCGGCGACCGACTGAGGCGTGCTTCGGGCACGCCGCAGGGAGGGAGCAAGGAGCAAAGATGCGTGCCGGGATGCATCCTGAGCCGCAGTCGGTGTTCCTTTGAATACACCCTCTTGGAGGGTGTAGCCAAAGCCCCGTCCCGCTACGGCCGAAGATCCTGGGCATCTCGCGGCTTACGTCCTCCCCTGTCCGAATCAGTGTGCTACTGGCTCGGTCGGCCTACTGCGAGTGCGCCTCGGTCGGTCGCTGCGGGCGCGCTCGCGATCTGCCGGCATGCTCTTCGACCTCGCAACAGACGAGGTTTGGCTACACCCTCTTGGGGTCCGGAAACGATGTACGCCATCACTGCTTGGGCCCGTTTGATTGCTCGGTGCGTCGCCAGCTCGCGGACCGAAGGTCCGGCTCGCGCCTCCATCTCGATTCGGGAGTGACCGAATTATGATTTCCCAATCCTTTTGCCGTTCGCCTGCCGCGCTGACGTTTCGCCTCGCCGCGTCACAGCGGCTACCCTGCGCCCGGCGGTGCCGCGACCGCCCGGAGTCCGCCCCGTCCCCTCCCCAAGCCCGCCTCGGACGGGTGCATGTCACGTGCGCCGTCGTTGCCTTTGCCTTGACCGCGTGCGCCAAGACGGCGGCTCCGTCCGACGCTGCCGTGGACGCACCCGCGGTGGCCGACGCCGCGCCCGCTGCGGACGTCGCTGCGAAACCAGACGGCCAGCAGGGGTGCGCCCCCGGCCCGGTGGCTGCCGGCGCTGTGCGGGCCCGGCCGCTGGCGTGCGCCGATGATTTGCCGCAGGGGCGCATGGCGGCGGCGCGCGCGGGCGATCTGGTGCTGGAGAACGCCCGGGCGCGCTTCGTGGTGCGCACCGGCCCGCATGGCCACGCCATGGCGGGCTTGCTCGGCGGCAACGTGGTGGACGCCGTCGCCCTGGACAGCAAAGGCGTCCAAATCGGGGTGGACGCGCTGCACGAATGGATTGCAGGGGCCGGGTTCTTTCTGCTCTCGCCCGACCATGTCGAGGTGACCCACGACGGCAGCGGCGCCGACGCCGAGGGGCCTGTGGCGATCGTGCGGGTGCGCGGCAAGCTCGCGCCCTTTCCGGTGGTGGCCGCCGCGTTGCCGCTGGATCCACCGGCCGCCACCGTGCAACACGAATACTTGCTGCGGCCCGACAGCACGCGGCTCGAGATCCGCACGACGGTGGTGCCGACGTCCAAGCAAGCCGAGACCATCCTGGTGGCCGACATCGGCCTGTGGAGCGGCAGCCTCGAACTGTACCGCCCCGGCAAAGGCGACGGCCACAACGACCTGCCGCCACCCGCACAGTTGCACACGGTCGGCATGGCGCCGGTCGATCGCGACCCGCTGGCGGTGCCCTGCGCCGCGGGTTTTGCAGGCGGGGTGTCCAGCTTCGACGCGGGGTCCATCCTGGCCTTCGTGCAGACCGACACCAAGGTGCCGGCGGAGGGCAAGGCGTTCCGGCGCTTCCTGGTGGTGGGCGGCGACGGTGGCCCCGACCTGGCCGCCGCGATGGCGACCGCGGGCGAGGCGGCCGGCTTGTCTTTTGGCAAGCTCAAGGGCACCGTGGCCGGCATGCGCCCCGGCGTCGAGGTCGAACTCCTCGGCCCCAAGGCCGCGCCGCTCACCCGGTGCCGGCCCGCCCCGACCGGCGCCTATCAATGCCGCGTGCCGGTGACCGCGGTGGCGGCTCGCGCGATCTGGATCGGCAACGGCAACGGCCAGGGCGGCGGCGGCGGTCAGACCCAAGACGCAGCGGGCACAGCCTTTTCGGTCGCGGCGGGCGCCGAGGCAACCCTGGACTTGCAGGCGCCTGCCGCCGCGATCTTGCAGGTGCAGGTCAAAGATACCGGTGGCGCTGGCCTGCCGTTCCAACTCATCGCCCAGCCCCAAGGCGCGATCGCCAAGGTCGGCGGCCGCACGTTCGTCGACGCCGACGGTGAGGCTTCCTTCGAGTTGCCCCCTGGCACTTGGAAGGCGTGGGTGCACCACGGTCCAGAGTTCGCAGTCCACGAGGCGGAGGTCGCGGTGGTGGCCGGACAGACCGCGAAACTGGCGGCGACGTTGCAGCGCGTGCTGCACACCGAAGGGTGGATCGCCGGCGATTTCCACATCCATGCCGAACACAGCGTGGACAGTTCGGTGCCCAACCGCCAGCGTCTCGTCGACGCCGCCGCGGCGGGCATCGAATACGCGGTGGCCACCGACCACGACTTCGTGACCGACTACGCGCCGTTCGTGCAAGAAGCGGGACTGCAGGGACGCTTGACGGTGGCCAGCGGCGTCGAGGTCAGCACGGTCGCGCTCGGCCACCACAACATCTGGCCGTTGGCGGTCCAGCCCGATCAGCCGGGCAACGGGGCTCCGGCGTGGTTCGGAAAGGAGCCCAAGGCCTTGCAGACGCTCTTGCGCGGCGGCGACGCCAAACGGGTCGTCCAGGTCAACCACCCGCGCGGCAGCCAGTCCTATTTCGAAGGCATCGACCTCGGCCCGCAGACAGACGTGGCGCTCTTGGCCTTCGACGCCATGGAACTGCTCAATGGCAAACGCATGCAAGACACCGAACAGGTGCTGGCCGACTGGTTCGCCCTGCTGGCGCGCGGTCTGTCGGTGACCGCCACCGCCAACAGTGACACCCACAGCTTGAGTTCAGGGGCAGGTGGCGTGCGCACCTGGATCTGGGTCGGCCGCGATGCCGCCGGAAAGGGCCTTGACGAGCAAGGAAAATTCACCGCGGCCCAGGCCGACGAGGCGCTGCGGCGCGGCAAGGCCGTGGCAAGCGCCGGGCCGCTGCTGGAAATTGAACTCGACGCGGGCGGGGCCAAGGCCGGCATCGGTGAGGCGCTCATCACCGCCAAGACCGACATGACGGTGCGCGCGCGGTTGCAGGCGCCAGCGTGGATGCCGCTCGGCACACTGGAAATCTACCGCGACGGCGCGCTGGTGCACAAAGCCGAGGTGACCAGCACGGCTGTCGTCGACGGGCGCCGGTTGGCCGTCGTCGAGGTGCCGGCCAAACCCAAGACCAGCGGGTGGTGGGTGGCGGTGCACCGGCCCAAGGGCAAGGGGACGAACCCCGCGGTCGCCCAGCAGCCGTGGGCGACGACCAATCCGGTGTACGAAGGGGTCGTACCCGATTGATCTGGCGGCAATCCCTGCCGCACCTGTGCGCCGGACGGTCGGCGTGTCGTTTCGGGTTGGTCGCGCGGGTGCGTGCGGGTGATCCGCACACCGCGGCGAGCGCACCGGTCGGTTCGCGCCGACTACGGCACCGCCACCTCGACCAACGTCGGCGGCGCCGGCACCTGCAACCCCTGGTCGGTGCTGTCGTTCTGTTGGTTGGCGAAGCGCAGGACCGCATCGAGCCCGGCGGGCGGACCGGGCTCGCCACAGGCCTCCGGTCCTGTCATCAACGCAGGCCGCGCCGACATCGGCCAGGCCGCTGCCGACGCGTCCAGCGCGGCCAAGCCGGTCGATCCCAATCCCTATGTTTCGCACGTGCGCGTGTTCCAAGGAGCGGACTTCTTAGGCGGACCGTTGGCCCAGACCAGCCTGGAGGGGTATGTGCCAGCGACCGTCGAGGTCAAGCTGTTCGTCGCCGATTGCAGCAAGGGCTGGGTTCTGGTGTCGATGGTGCTGCACAAGAAGGACGGCACGGTCATCGGCACCCTGGACCCCGACCCGCAGCAGCCGGGGGGCCGGTCGCTGTGCACGGGCACGGGCGAAAAGGCCGGTCACAGCCTGTACGTGACGTTCAACCTGCCAGACCCCAAAGCACTTTTGCCTGCGGCGCAGGTGTCCGGGATCTTTCGCGCCAAGTACGAGCCTGACCGCCCCTTCGCCAGCAACGTGCCTGCGGTGACGGTCGCCGTCAACGCCATCAGCCTGGCCGTGACCAGCGGCGAAGTCCTGTGGGCCGGCACGCTCACGACGGGGCTTCTGGGCCTGCGGCAAGGCCCGCAAGGCGTCGAGCATGTGCGCTACTCCGGGGAATGGGCCTGGACCGGTGCTGTGGTCAAATTGGCCAATGCGAGTTCGTGGCCGAAATCCTCCAAGGCCAGCGGGCCGCCGACCTCGACGGTCAACCGCATCGTCGCCGATGGGGCGGGCGGCCTTTTCATTGGCAGCGCCGCAGGTGGCCTTGCCCATTTCAAGCCCGGCGCCGACCCTTTCGACCAGACCGCGGCCGCTTGGCGGTGGTGGGCTGCTCCGCCGCCTGTCCCATCCAATAGCACGGATCTGCTTGAAAAATACTCGCCAGTGCTCGCGCGGAACACCGTGCTGTCGATCTTGCCCGATGGCCCGCAGGCGACCTGGGTGGGCACGCCGACGCACCTGTGGCACGTCGTCTTGCCTGAGGGCGCGGAGTTTCCGCAGTGGACCGAAGTCGTGCCAGGCTCGGCGTTTGCGCTGGCGCGCAGCGGCACCGACACGGTGTGGGTCGGTTTTGTTGCGCTCGACCCGGCCGTCGCGGGCGAACCGCCGCCGGGCGTCTTGCTGCGCCTGCACCGATCCTCCGCAGCGGACCCTTGGCAGAAAACGTGGTTCACTGCGGCGCAGTTGGGCATGCAACCCGGCGTCATCCCCGATCTGGACGTGATCAGCCTCTACGTGCAGGACCCATGGCTGTGGATCGGCACCAACGCGGGTCTGCTCGGCGCGACGATCTCCGCCAACGGCCTCGCAGTCGGACCTGGCAAGAGCTTGCGCTGGAAAGAAGGACCGGACGGTCTGGTGGACGGCGACGTGCTGGCGATCGCGCCCGTCGGGCCGAATTCCCTGTGGCTCGGCGCGTTCGACCATTGCGAGCAGGACGGCGGCGCACTGATTCGCCTGGATTTTGGCGCGTTGCCGTTTGACGGCGCGGGTGACAGCCTGACGACGTGGACCACCGCAAGCGGCTTGAAAGACGCCGACGTCGCCGCCATCGTCCCGCTCGGGCCGACGCGGGTGGCCTTTGCGACGTTCAACCACAATCTCGGGATGATATTCAATGGATTCATTGGTTTGAACATGAAGCGCAGCCAAGCGGGGTGCGTGGCCTCGCCGCCCGGCAAGGACGGCGTGACCATCTTGGACACGGCGGGCACGCCCACCAGCACGGCCGACGACGTCCTTTTCGATTTCTAGGAGCCTGTCGGACTATCGTCCGACTGGCTCCGTGCTGGTTGCGATCGGGGCAGCGACCAAGAACTGCCTAAAGTAAATTCAGGCAGTTTCGGTCGCTGGCAGGCCGCAGCCGCGGCCTGCCTAGGAGCCTGTCGGCCAGAATCTGCCGATTCTGGCGTTTCGCCGACAGGCTCCTAGCTGGTTGCCCAGCTTCCAAGAGCGCTCAAGACCATGTTGATTCGCCAGGTGGCCCCTTGATCTCACCGATCGCCCGGTCCGGCGTGTGCGTTGGACACCTGCGCACCCCTGCCGCACTTGAAGCAGCGATCCAAGCGCCGTAGGCTTGAGGCGCGTTCCACAGGACTGCCATGACCACCACCCCAGCGACAAACCCGGCCCAAGCCACCCACCCGGCCAACGCCGCGACCGACCACTGGAACACGATCTACGCCACCAAGGGCGCGGACCACGTCAGTTGGTACCGGCCGCATCTGGACGAGTCGCTGCGCCGGATGCAGGCGCTCGCCTTGCCCGCCGAGGCCCACCTCATCGACGTCGGTGGCGGCGCATCGACTCTGGTGGACGACTGGCTCGACCTCGGCTTTCGCAACGTGCACGTGGTCGACCTCGCGGCCACCGCCCTGGACGTGGCCAAGGCGCGGCTGGGCGAACGTTCGGCCAGGGTGCGGTGGCAGGTCGCCGACATCTGCAAGGCCGACCTGCCGGCCGACACCTTTGATTTCTGGCACGACCGCGCCGTGTTCCACTTCCTGCGCGACCTGGATCAGCGCGCAGCCTACGTCGCGGCGGTGCACCGTTCGGTCAAGGTCGGCGGCCATGTGCTGGTGGCGACCTTTGCCGCGGGCGGACCCACGCGGTGCTCGGGCCTGGAGGTGGTGCGCTACGACGCCGACAGCCTGCATCGCGAGTTTGGCGGGGGCTTCGAACGGGTGGATGCGACCCAAGAGGTGCACCACACGCCGTGGGGCAGCGAGCAAGCGTTCGTGTACTGCCTGTGCCGGGTCCGCGGCTGACGGTGCCCACGGCCGTCGCGGCACCCTGCGCCCGCCCCACCAAGAACTGCGCGGCGCCTTGGAGGCCTTGCAGGAGCGTTGGATCAGGCGCTCGGGCGAAGGCACCCTCGACCCGCGCCGGTTGTGCGCGGCGCTGCTTTCCGGCGACGACGCGCGGGGCGGTGATCTTCTGCCAAGAATACGGGCAATTGCGAGCTGACGGCCACCAGCGCCGGGCGAATCGCGGCGCAGAACGTGCCAAGCGGCGACTCCGGTTGGGTCCTTGCCCCTGCGATCCATCCGCCCAACCGGAGGGCCGCGCGCCAAAGGACTTCGTGCCGGCGCTGGGTCGGGAAGCGCCGTTCCCGGCCGTCGTCGTGCCTTGCGGCGATTTTGCCCGGTAGGACGCGCCGCCGTAGACTGCCGAGCGCGCCGACCCGCGCTCGAGGCCGCCATGAGAACCCATTACGCCCACCTGCTGGCCCTGTGGGTCGCTGCTTGCACCGCGCCCGCGCCGCCGGCCGCGAATTCGGCCGCGTCGGCATCGGGCGATGTGGCGGCGGGCGATGCCGCGGTGGGTCCGACCGGCGACGGCGAGGTCAGCGGGGCCGCGACTCCCGCGGAGACGGTGCAACGGGCCAGTGGCGACGCGCCGACCGACACAGCGACCGCCCACCCCGACGCTGCCGTGCCGGAGACCGCCGCCGACGCACAGGATGCCAACATGACCGGTCCCGACGCACAGGCGGACGCGGTCGGCGCAGAGGGGTTGGCTGGCGACGGCGCCGTCGCCCCGGCGGACACCGCAGCAGAGACAGCGCCTGCACCCGATACCCTCGCCGCCGACGTCGGCGGGCAACCGGACGCGGCCGCACCGAGCCCCAAGGTCAAGGTCGTGGTCAGCGCGGGGCTCGTCGAAACGACGGCGTTCGGCGGAAAGCTGACGGTGCAGTGCCAGGCCCTCGGCGATGACGGGACAGCGGCGGGGGACCCGGGCGACTTCGTCGTCACCTTTTCCGGGGGCGCGGCCACCGCCAAAGAGGGCGCTTGGACGTTCGCACAGCCTGGCGCCTACGCCGCGATCTGCACGTCGGCCAAGTTGGGCTATGGCACGGCCCCATTCACCGTTGCCAGCGCCGGCCTCGACCCGGGGCTGTCGCGTCTGGCGACGGGCCTTGGCAAGGCGCCGGCCCTGGTCAAGGTCGTACTCGACAGTGCCGCCAACGTGGTCGTGCAAGAAAAGGCCCTGGCAGATTTCCACAAGGTCGCACTGACGATGACCGCGGGCCTGGGAACCGGCACCAAGGTGCTGCTGCCGCTGCCCAAGGGCCTGCCGACCGAGGCGGCGCTCAAGGCCAAGGGCGAGGCGGCGGCGCCCGACGACGCGGCGTTCGCGGCCGGGGTGGCCAAGCTGTCGGCGGCGTTGCAGGCCGTGCATGCGGCGGTCAAGGCGGTCGATCCCAAGACGGCAACCGAAGTGGACAAGGTCAAGATTGACGCCGCATTGGCTGTTTTGGCAGCGCAACACCAGGCGTTGGCGGCACTCAAGCCCTCCGCGCTCGCGGTCCGCGAGCAACTCGGCGCGCTCGATGAGCTGCTCGGCGTGCACTTGCCCAAGGCCGCCCAAGCCCACGCCCTGTTCTTGTCCAAGGTGCTGCACGCCCAGCCGGCGGCGCCGCCCCTGCCGCCATGCCCGGGCTGTTTTTCGCTGGTCGGCGTGGCAGTGTCGCTGGGCGTGCAATACGCGCTGTCCGCGGTGCCGAGCTATACAGGCATCCTCAAGGATTTGGGCTGGGTCATCGGCGAGATGGTCGTCACCATGACCATCAAGGGCGTGTTGGACACGCAGTTTCCGCCTGCGGCCGGCGGCCCGAGCATCATCGCCATTTCGGCCCTGGGCCAGGGCGCGGTGCCGGGGATGTCGCTGAAAATCGCCGCCAGCAACTTTGGCAACAACCCCGGCGAATGTTCCGTCCTTTTCATCACGCCGCTCGTCGCCAAGACCATCGTCGACGCCATCAAGCTGGCGGTCGGCGGCATCCCCTCGCTCAAGGACCTGAAAAGCAAAAGCGCGTGGGAAGCGGCCAAGGTCATCAAGGAGGCCGTGGACAAGCTCAAGGAGGCCGCCGAATTCGCTGGCGGGCTGCCAGACTTCGCGGCCTCGGGCGTGGTGACGATGGCATCGCAGCCGGGGTCGACCTTTGACAACGAGTTCGGGGTCATCAACCTTGGTGTCGTGCCCAAGAAGATCAACTGCGGCATCGTGCCCAAACCGGGCATCCTCTACCCGGTGTGCGCGTACACGGGCGGCGGCGCCAGCTTCGATTTGCTCGTGATTCAGGAGAGTTGCAAGTAGTCGCCGGGCCGGCGCGCTGCGCGGGCGCCGCCAACCATCGCGTCGAACTCGGCCGTCGGTGCCGACGAGCGAATGGCGACAGCTACACGCCCTCCAGTCCCCGCCGCCGACTCAGCCCCCGCCAGGCCTCGGCCACCGCGAAATGCAGCAGCGGCACCGGCAGCGGCAGCACCCACACCAGCCAGCGCGGCACGTCCGAGCCCGGTGGCCAGGTTCCCAGCACTGCATCGAACACCGGCGAGACGAAGCCGTGGCCGGTGGCGGGATCGGCGTGGTGGTGCAGCAAGTGCCACTGGCGCGCCAGGCGCAACCCGTGCGGGCAACTGGGGTAGTGGGCCACGGCGTGGATCAGCTCGAACAGCGCGTACGTCACGTTCAGGCCCGCCACCGCCACCAGGCCGGGCCCCACACCTGCGATAGCCGGGTACACCGCCAAAGCAGAAAGCCACGTCCCCAGTACCACGTGCGTGGGGCCGTGCAGGTAGAGCGGATCGCCCGGCGCCTGGTGGTGTTTGGCGTGCGCCTTCGGTGCCAGACCGTGAAAAACCCAGCGGTGCACCAGGTACTCCACCAGCACCCAACTGCACGCGCCCACGGCAAAGGCCAACAGCGCGGCGCGCCAAGCCAGCGGCGCCAGCCACGCCTGCACCGCCAGCACCGCCAGCGTCGTTGTCGCATTGTGGAGCAGCATGCCCCGCGTCGAAGGCGAGCGGGCGACGTTGCGTCGCCACCAACTCCGTTTGACCTCCATCGGCTTCTCCAGGTCCCTTGGAAGGCAGCCCGGCGGCGCACACGAACCGCGCGTATCTTCGGGGCAAGGGCCGCGGTTGTCCAGTAGGGCACTCCAGAAGCCGGCTACGGCGTGCAACCGGCCAGCGTCACGTGTACGCAGGTCGAGTTGAAGGTGTTGCAGACGTCGACTCGAACTCGGCCGTCGGTGCCGACGAGCGAATGGCGGCAGCTACACGCCCTCCAGTCCCCGCCGCCGACTCAGCCCCCGCCAGGCCTCGGCCACCGCGAAATGCAGCAGCGGCACCGGCAGCGGCAGCACCCACACCAGCCAGCGCGGCACGTCCGAGCCCGGCGATCCTGGCCCTGACTGCCGCCATGAGCGGCGCAGGATTGCGCGGCAGATTTCGCGCAGACAGCCGTCCCAGAACAGCTACGGGTAGGCGCGGCGCAGCGGCAACGACCCGCCGAGCACGCCCACCCAGATGTCGCCGTCGTGCACGAACACGCGGGTCGGATCTCCGGCCGCCGTGCCGCCCTGCAACCACAGGTCCGCGGGACCCCACAGCCCGGTGATGACCACCTCCCACGGTGCTTGCGCTGCCGCTATCGGCCGCCGCAACACCAGGCCGTCGCGACGCGCGGCGAGGTATACGAAGCCATCGGCGCCCACTTCCACGTCCGAGATGCCATCGACGGGCGCCTTCGACGTCAACTGCGGAGGCAGCGGGATGCAGGCGGCCGATTCAACGGTCTGTGGATCGGCGCACGGATCGGCCGACCCGCGGCGCTTGAGCCAATTGCCATCGACAATGTAGAAGGTCTGCTGCTTGGCGTCCCAGGCGCCGACCAGGAACGGCGGCATGTTGGGCGCCGCGTCCTTGTTGGTGGGCAGGTGGTACACGCCGGTCTGCAGCACCACCCACTCGTTCGCGAAGACCCGCATCGGCCGGGCCATTACGCGATCAGCGCCGGTCGGGCACAAGGGGGGCAGCGGCGGACAGTCGCCGGGGCAGAATGCGGCTTCGTGCAGCGGGTCATCGCACTGCAGGTTGCCGCACAGTCCGCCGAACAACGACTTACAGTCCTTGGCGCAGTGCAGTTGCTCCCAGTCGTTCAACATCCTCAAGGCGCTCGACATCGACGCGCGCTCGAAACCCGCCGGGCAAGGTGCACGAACGCGGACGCCGTAGCTGTCAAGGACACCCTTGATACCGCGGCGGCCCAAACCGCCAGGTCGGCTTGCCCGCGTACTTTCCGCCGCCCTCATACGCCAGGTGTGCCGTGAATTCGCGGTACTGGCACCATTTGGACTCCGCGCTTTTGTACAAGATGCCGCCGGTCCGGTACTTCTCAGTCGGAATGTCGAGGGCGTTCTTGGCGACAGCCCAATCGGCGTAGAGCATGCCGGTCTTGACGACCTTGGCCCCGCTGGCGACGGCGGCGAGTTCGGACTTCGCACCCTGCTCCAGGGCCCTGTCGCTGTGGACCTTGGCCGGAAACTGCAAGCCTGGCGCCAACCGGTCCACCTCGGCCCAAAGTTCGTCGATGGCCTTGTCGAGCGGCGCGAACAATTCGGCCGGGACTGCGAGGCCAGCGGCAGCCAGCAGCGGCTTGTGCGCGGCAAGCAGGGTCGCTTTGCCCTTCTCGCGGTCATACAGCAGGTCGCGGCCGATGGACCCCGTCGGCGACAGGAACCCGTGCTTGCTCGCCAGCCCGGACTTGGTGGCGACCATGGTATCGACCCACTGCTTGCAGTCGTTCGCCACTTTCGCCTCGACCATCGCTGCCGCCAGCGCCTGGCGCCGAGCCGCCGCGTCGCAGGGCTTGAGCTTGAGGTCCGCGTATTTCGCCTTGCACAGTGCGTCGAGCGCGGCGAGCTCTCTCATGCCCTCTTGCAGCCCCTCTGCCGTCACGTTGACGGCTTCAAGGCGCGAACCGGACGCCTCTGGAAACAGCGACAGGCCTCTGGCGAACGGTTTGGACTCTTCGGCAAAGGCTTGCATGCGCTCCCGCTGGGCGTCGTTGGCCGCCTTGGCCGCGCTGCGGGCTTGGACCAACCGCTCGCGAAAGGCCGCGATGTCGGCCAAACGCTGCCGCATCGCTTGCACGGCCGGGTCGCCCTTGTCGGCCTCGTCCAGCGTCTGCAGTTCATTGCCGCGCCTGATGGCGTAGTCCAACTCGTCGACGGTGACCGATGCCGTGCCCTTGGTCACTTCTTCGAGCCTGAGCGCCTTGAACACCGAGTCGAGGTTGCGAAGGGTCCGCGTCGTGGCTGGCGATACGGCGAAAGCGGACGACGCCACGGTCAGGGCGACCAGCCAAATGGCGACGCGCAGCCCTACTTTCTGACACAAGTTCGGGTTCACCCGCAGCTCGGTCCGATTCGTGCTTTGTCGTGGGTGGCCAACCTCGCGTCCGAGGCCGCCGACTCGCGACGACAGGCGGAACATGATCTTGTTTTTCGGTCGGTTCGCACAGCTTTTGGCCAGCATGGGGTGCACGGCTTTGCCGCGCGAAAATGGGCCGCAGGCGGTGGGGGGCGACCGCACCCCAGGATTCGCCAGCCCCAGGCGAGATGCCCGTCGCTTCGCCGGCCGCGCCGCGCACGCAAAGGCGGGGTCGCGTTTGGCGATGCTGCGCTGGTCGCTTGACGGTGTCAATGCTTCAAGGGCGCATGCCGACACCGATCGCCGTCGGCCTTGCGCTGCGGCTGCAAGGGCCTTGGCCCAGGCTGCGCGCCAAAGCCCGTCGGGGTTCCCAAAACCGCGGCACCGCCTGAGCCAACCACCACGCCTTAGGGACTGGAAAATAATAAGTCGATCACTCTCACATCAGGGCGGAGCCGCGAGTCGGACCTTTGGTCCGCGAGCTGGCGACCCACTGAGCAAGCAAACGGGCCCAAGAAATGATTGAGTAAATCATTTCCGGGCCCTTACAACCGCCAAACCTCCACCTTGCGCCCGCCTTTCGTCACCGCCGCCGACACCTCGCCTCGCTGCTCCCACGGCACCTCGCGCCGCCGCGCGTCGAAAATCACCAGCGTGCCCTCGTCCAGCCCCAGCCGCCCAAGGTAGCCGTCCAGTTGCTGCAACCCCGCGCCAAGCGGGTCGCTTTGGCCGTCGCGCCACACCTTGACCTCCAGGGCCAACTGCTGGACGACGGCGCCGGCCTGCCACTGCACGAGCAAATCCAGGCGGCCGCGCCCAACGCCGAACTCGCGCGCTATCATGCCGCCACCGTTGACGATTTTCTGAAGGAACGCCATGAATACGATTTGATGCGCCGCTTCGGGCCAGTGGGCCTCGCGCACCATCCACTCGCCGTTGCGCCGCCAGAAATCGGCGAACTGGACCATCAGCACGGGCAGGTCGATGGTGCCATCTGGGCGCTGCCAATCGGCAAAGTTGGCCTCCATGTTGCGCTGCCATGCGCCGGCCAGCTGCCTGGGAATCACTTCGCGGTACATGTCGTTGGCGATGTCCAACTCGCCGCGCACTTCGACAACAAGGCCGAGATCCTTGCAGTATTCGACGTCGGCCTCGTCCACCGCGCCGACCCGATGCGTGCCCGCGAGCATAGGCTCCAGCACCCGCCGCACCCGGTCCTCGCGCAGCCGCGCCATCAGGCTGTCGATGTGGGTGACGCGGGCGAGGATGAGTAGTTCCTTGGCCGCGTCGATTTGTGCCACGTCGATGGCGCCGGTCCACTTTTGCTTGCGAACGACGAAGTCGGCCAGGGCGTTGACGAGGAACGGCTGGCCGCGGGTCAACTGCCACGCGCGGTCGATGGCCGCGTCCGAAAAGCTTTGGCCCGTTTCGGCGGTGTGCTGGGCGTAAAGCTCCGCGATTTCTTCGCGGCTGAAGAACGCAACCGTCACCGCCTCGCGACTGACGTTGAAAGGCGACGATGTGCCGATGTTGGGCGAACCACCTGACGCAGCCTTGTAGTCGCGGATGTTGCGCATGCCGAACAGGCAGATGCTGGCCGGGAACGGCGTGTGGTCGCGGGACAGGTAGCCTGCGCGCAGTTGGCTGAGCACGGCCATGAGCGGCGCGCCTTCCAGCGAGTCGATTTCGTCGAGGATGAGCACCAGTGGGCGGCGCAGTTGGCGGCACCAGTCGCAGAGAAAGCTGCCAAGGCGGCGTGGTGCGCCCTCGTAGTCGCCCGCGCGAGGCGCCTCTTCGCCTGCTGGCAGTTGCGCCCGGCTCGCGGCCTCTATTGCATCGACGGCGATGCGCAATGCCGGATCGACTTCGGCGATACTGCGGGCTTCTTCCAGCGTTGCGTAGACGACCGCCCACCGGCCATCGGCGCGCAGCATATCGGCAAAGGCCTTCATCGACGTGGTCTTGCCCGTCTGCCGCGGGGCGTGCAGCACGAAGTAGTTGTCGTTCTCGACCAGCGACTTCAGGTCGGCCGGAATGCGCCCCAGCGGCGGCAGCGTGTAGTGCTTGGCCTCGTCGTTGGGTCCGGCCGTATTGAAGTGGCGTGGCATAGCTGACTCTGACCGCGGGGCGGCGCCGCGGGCGGCTAGCGTAGCACGGGCGCGGGGTTGCGGGTAGCGAAGGGGGGCTGAGCGCTTCGCAGGGGAGAAGAAGCGTGTGGACCGATGCGCGCGAGCCACAGGGAGCTGATCTCTTGGCTGCAGCCGACAGCGTTGAACGTTAGGGGCTGGAAAATAATAAGCCGATCACTCTCACATCAGGACGGAGCCGCGAGTCGGACCTTTGGTCCGCGAGCTGGCGACCCACGGAGCAAGCAAACGGGCCCAAGAAATGATTGAGTAAATCATTTCCTGGCCCCAACTCCGTCTGACCTCCATCGGCTTGTCCAGGTCCCTTGGAAGGCAGCCCGCCGGTGCACACGAACCGCGCGTATCTTCGGGGCAAGGGCCGCGGTTGTCCAGTAGGGCACTCCACCAGAATCCACCGCCCCGCGCCGGCCAGCCGCGGAGCGGCGGTGCCGGCGCCTTTTTTCGCCTCCACGCCGTGCCCGGCAGCGCCCGGCGGACCTTTTTTGCCCCCGGTTTTGCCGCCCCCCGCT
>Ga0194120_10004478_pt1 | contig 21514 bp, 17 predicted proteins | sample TA2MahCa65mmetaG_FD_148642 | JGI IMG/M metagenome (GOLD analysis project Ga0194120, IMG submission 148642) | Freshwater microbial communities from Lake Tanganyika, Tanzania - TA2015019 Mahale Deep Cast 65m | ecosystem: Environmental > Aquatic > Freshwater > Lake | place: Tanzania: Lake... | reverse complement strand
TCAACGCCTGGCTGCAGAACTTCCGCCGCGTCGTCACCCGCTGGGAGTACAAAGCCCAGAACTACCGAGCATTCGTCCAACTCGCCTGTATCTGCATCATGCTGAGACAATTTTGAGACTGCCTCTAGCGAGACTCCTACTATCTTGCCGACGATGACGACCGCGCTGAACGCCGCCACCGCCTGCCAGTGACGCGCGATGAGCGCGGGATCGATGAGCAGTCCGACCGACACGAAGAAGATTGCCGCAAACAGGTCGCGAACCGGCTTCACGAGCTGGTCGATCGGCTTCTCCTCGCCGGACTCCGCGATCAACGCGCCCGCGATGTAGGCTCCGAGCGCCACCGAATAGCCGAACGCATGCGCGAGCAGCGAGACGCCGAAGCAGAAGCCGATGCTGGTGACGAGAGTGGTTTCCGGGCGCCCCAGTCGCTGGATGCCGCGCACGCCGCGCGGCACCACGAGCAGGCCGATCGCAACCAGGCCGATGAGGAAGGCAGCGAGCTTCCCGGTGGTGATGGCCATCTCCGAGGCGGAGAGCCCCGAGCCCGAGGCGATTGCGGTGAGCGTGGCCATGAGCAGGATGGCGAGCAGATCCTCGACGATCAGAACGCCGACCACCAGCTCTCGCAAAGGCCCCCCGATGGCCTGATCGTCGAAGACCTTGGCGATGATGGTCGTGCTGGAGATGGCGATCAGAGCCCCGGCGAAGAGGCTCTCGAGCGTGGTCCAGCCGAGAAGCTGGCCGCTCACGAAGCCCAGCCAGATCATCAGGCTGGATACGAGCAGCGCCGTGAGGCTCGGCGCGGGCCCGAGCCGCAGGAGCTTGGTCAGACTGAACTCGAGCCCGAGCGAGAACATGAGCAGGATGACCCCGAGCTCCGACAGCGTCGCGACGATCTGACGGTCCGCGACGAGCGGAATGGGCACGCTCGGGCCGATGATCAGCCCGGCGATGATGTAGCCGAGGACGACGGGCTGACCCAGTCGTTGGAACACCACGGTCGTGACGGCTGCAACGCCGAGGACGATCGTCAGGGCGACGAGGAAAGCGTGGGCATCCATCCCCTCGCGAGATACCACGGCCCGATCTGCGATGCGAGCGTGCGCGGGCGCAACCACCGCATATCTTTGCCTTCATCCAAGAGAACCGGAGGCGAATCCATGACTCGACCTGCACGCGTCTGCGCCGTGATCCTTGCGCTTCTCGCGACCGGCTGGGACTTCGAGGCCCGCGCGCAGCAAGCGCAGCCCGCGCCCGGATCGCCGGCCGCCACGACGACGATCGACGGCAAGCAGCTGCCCGCACCCGATCCGAAGTTCGGCGGCGTGATCAAAGACGACGCGCTCGGCTCGAAGGCTTGGTGGGCGCCGCGCGTGGTGCCGCCGAAGCAGGCCCCCAACATCCTGCTGATCATCACCGACGACGCCGGCTTCGGCGTGCCGAGCACCTTCGGCGGCGTGATCCCGACGCCCGCGATGGATCGCATCGCCAAGAGCGGCCTGCGCTACAACAACATCCACTCCACCGCGCTGTGCTCGCCGACCCGAGCCGCGCTGATCACCGGGCGGAACCACCACTCCGCGGGCTTCGGCGTGATCTCCGAGCAGTCGACCGGCTTTCCCGGCTACAACAGCATCCTAGGCAAGGACAAGGCCACGATCGGGCGGATCCTGCTCGACAACGGCTACGCCACCTCGTGGTTCGGCAAGGACCACAACACCCCGGCGTTCGCCGCCAGCCAGGTCGGGCCGTTCGATCAGTGGCCGACCGGAATGGGCTTCGAATACTTCTACGGCTTCGTCGGCGGGGACGCGAACCAGTGGCAGCCGAATCTCTACCGCAACACCACGCAGATCTACCCGTTCCAGGGCAAGCCGGATTGGAACCTGGTCACGGGAATGGCGGACGACGCGATCGAGTACCTGAGCCGCATCCACCAGACCGCGCCCGACAAGCCGTTCTTCGTCAAGTACGCGCCCGGCGCGACCCACGCGCCGCACCACCCGACCAAGGAATGGGTGGAGAAGATCCGCGCGATGCACCTCTTCGACGAGGGCTGGAACGCGCTCCGGGACAAGATCTTCGCGAACCAGAAGCGCCTCGGGGTGATCCCGGCCGACACGCAGCTCGAGCCCTGGCCGGTCGAGATCCTCAAGAACTGGAACGACTGCACGCCCGAGGAGAAGAAGCTCTTCATCCGGCAGGCGGAGGTCTTCGCCGCCTACGCGGCCTACAGCGATCACGAGATCGGCCGAGTGATCCAGGCCGTCGATGACATGGGCAAGCTGGAGAACACGCTCGTCATCTACATCAACGGCGACAACGGCACGAGCGCCGAGGGCGGCCCGACCGGCACTCCCAACGAGGTCGCGTTCTTCAACGGCGTGAGCGTGCCCGTCGCGGATCAGATGAAGTGGTACGACGCCTGGGGCACGGAGCAGACCTACAACCACATGTCGGCGGGCTGGTCCTGGGCCTTCGACACGCCCTTCACCTGGTTCAAGCAGAACGCGTCGAAGCTGGGCGGAATCCGCCAGAACATGGTCGTCTCGTGGCCGGCGCGGATCAAGGACGCCGGCGGGCTGCGCGAGCAGTTCATGCACGTGATCGACGTCGTCCCGACCCTGCTCGAGGCGACCGGCATTCCCGCGCCCGAGCGCGTGGACGGAATCGCGCAGAGCCCGATCGAGGGCACGAGCTTCGCGTACACGTTCGATGCGAAGAACGCCAAGGCGCCGTCGCGCCACACGACGCAGTACTTCGAGATGATGGGCCAGTACGCGCTCTATCACGAGGGCTGGCTGCTCGGCACGAAGGTGAACCGCGCGCCCTGGCAGGCCTTCGGCGCCGCGAACCCCGATCCGCTGAACAACCAGGTGCTCGAGCTCTACGACCTGTCCAAGGACTTCAGCCAGTCGCAGAACCTCGCCGCGAAATTCCCGGACCGGGTGAAGCAGCTGAAGGAGCTCTTCGTCGCGGAGGCCCGCAAGTACCAGGTCTTCCCGATGGACGCCTCGGTCGCCGCGCGCATCGTCGCGCCGCGACCGAACATCACCGCGGGCCGAAGCGAGTTCGTCTACACCTCGCCCATGGTCGGCCTGCCGCAGGGAGACTCCCCCTTCCTGCTCAACAGCTCCTACACCATCACGGCGGAGATCGAGGTGCCGAAGACCGGCGCCGAGGGCATGCTGCTGACCTCCGGCGGGCGCTTCGCCGGCTACGGCTTCTACCTGCTCGCGGGCAAGCCCGTCTTCGTCTGGAATCTCATCGACCTGAATCGCGTCCGCTGGGCGGGCGCGGACGCACTCGCGCCGGGCCGCCACCGGATCGAGTTCGACTTCAAGTACGACGGCCTCGGCGTCGGCACGCTCGCGTTCAACGACATGAGCGGCCTGGGCCGATCCGGCACCGGCACGCTCGCCGTGGACGGCAAGCCGGTCCAGACCATCGCCATGCCCAACACGCTGCCGATGATCCTGCAATGGGACGAGAGCTTCGACATCGGCTCCGACACGCTCACCGGCGTGAACGACGCGGACTACACGCCCCCGTTCCCGTTCACCGGCAAGCTCGAGAAGCTGACGATCCGGATCGACCGGCCGCAGCTCTCACCGGAGGACGTCAAGAAGCTGCAGGCCGCGCAGCAGCCGAGGGACTGAGTCAGGAACGCGGCGCGGGCGGGAGCGCGTCGAGCAGCGCCTTCGTCCGCGCCGCGATCGGCGCCTCCATGATGCGATCGGTGTGGATGTAGAGCGCGTCCTCGCGAACGGCGCGCAGCACCATCTCGCCCACGGCGTCGGGCGCGACGCCGGAGCCGAGGAATGCGTCGACGGCCTCGACCACCTGCGCCGGCGGCCGCGGCGCGGACTCGGGCTGGGTGCGGAACGTGTGGTGCAGGATCTTCGTCGCCACCGGACCGGGACAGAGCACCGAGACGCCGATCCGAGCGCCTTGCAGCTCGAAGCGCAGCGCCTCCGACAGCCCGACGACCGCGAACTTCGCCGTGTGGTAGAGGAAGCCGGCACCCGGGGCGGCGAGCCCGGCGCCGGACGCGGTGTTCACGACGTGGCCGCCGCCGAGCTCCGCGCTGCGCGCACACATGCGCGGCACGAAGGTCTGCAGCCCGTTCACGACACCGTCCAGGTTCACGCCCAGCGCGAAGTCCCAGGTCTCGTAGCTCATCTGGTCCGCGGGCACGGTGAGAGCGACGCCCGCGTTGTTGAAGAGCAGCGACACCGGACCGAGTCGCGACTCGGTCTCGTCGGCCGCGCGCGCGAAGCCGTCGCGATCGCGCACGTCGAGCACGAACGACTCGACCTGCGTGTGCTTGGCGAGCTCCGTCCGCGCCTCTCCGAGCGCCGCCGCGTCGACGTCGGCCAGCGCGAGCTTCGCGCCCGCCCGCGCGAATGCGCGCGCGATCCCCAGCCCGATGCCGTTGGCGGCTCCGGTGATGAACGCCGTTCGACCCGCGATGTCCTGCACGTCGCCTCCCCGTCGGTGATCCGCGCGTAGTCGACCAGAAGGCCGCGGCCGGGAGGCTTCAGGCCGCGATCAATCCGTACAGCCGCAGCAGCGCCTCGGTCTTCGGCTCGCGGCCGCGAAAGCTCGTGAAGACCTCCATCGCGCGGCGCGAGCCGCCGAGCGCGAGCACGGTCTCGCGGTAGCGGCGGCCGATCTCGCGCAGGCGCGCGGCGTCGGCCAGGCCCGCCTCTTCGAACGCGGCGAACGCGTCGGCCGAGAGCACCTCGGCCCACTTGTACGAGTAGTAGCCGGCCGCGTAGCCGCCGGCGAAGATGTGCGAGAAGCTGCACAGGAAGCGGTCCTCGGGCAGGCGCGGCAGCACGGCCGTCGTCTCGGCCACGCGCTTCTCCACGTCGAAGATCGACTCGGCGCCCGACGGGTCGAAGCGGTGGTGCAGCTCCAGGTCGACCACCCCGAAGAAGAGCTGGCGCAGCATCACCGAGCCCGCGCGGTAGGTGCGCGCGGCGCAGAGCTTCTCGAAGAGCGCGTCGGGAAGCGGCGCGCCGGTCTCGTGGTGCCGCGCGAATCCGAGCAGCGTCTCGCGGTGGTAGCACCAGTTCTCCATGAACTGGCTGGGAAGCTCGACCGCGTCCCACTCGATGTTGCGGATGCCGGAGGCCAGGCCGTGGTCGACGCGCGTCAGCATGTGCTGCAGGCCGTGGCCGAACTCGTGGAAGAGCGTCTCGACTTCCGAGAACGACATCAGCGACGGCTTCGCGCCGACCGGCGGCGTCTGGTTGCAGACCAGATGCGCGACCGGCCGACGCGGGCGGCCGTCGGCGTCGGGGAAGAGGCGGCTGCGGCCCAGGCATTCGTCCATCCACGCGCCGCCGCGCTTCTCGGCCGGCCGCGAGTACGGATCCAGGTAGAACGCGGCGAGCGGCTCGCCCGACTCGTCGCTGACGCGGAAGAAGTGCACGTCCGGGTGCCAGACCGACGCCTCGCCGTCGGCCGGTCGGATGCGCACGCCGAAGAGCTTCGAGGCCAGCTCGAACAGCCCCTCGAGCACGCGCGGCAGCGGGAAGTACGGCCGCAGATCCTCCTCGCTGTACGCGTAGCGCTCCTCGCGCAGGCGCTCGGCCCAGTACGCGACGTCCCAGTGGGCCAGCTCCTCGCTCTGCCCGCGCGATTGCGCAAACGCGCGCAGCTCCTCGAGCTCGCGACGCGCCGCGGTGTAGGAGGCGCGGCGCAGCTCCTCCTGCAGCCGCTCCACCGCGGCGACGTCGGGCGCCATCTTCGTCGCCAGCGACAGCGCAGCGTAGCTCGGAAAGCCGAGCAGCCGCGCCTCTTCGGCCCGGAGCGCGAGGATGCGCGGGATCAGCACCGAGTTGTCGCTCTCGCCCGAGCTCGCGCGCGTGACGTGCGCGCGGTAGAGCTTCTCGCGCAGATCGCGGCGCGCCAGGTGCTCGAGCGCGGGCACGAGCGAGGGCGCGTCGAGCGTGATCCGCCACGGGCCGTGCTCGGCGGTCGCGCCGGCCTCGCCGGCCTCGCGCGCCGACTGCGCCGCCAGCGCCAGCGCGCTCTCCGGCAGGCCGGCGACCTCGTCGCGATCACGAAGCAGCAGCGCGTACGCCTTCGTGGCGTCGAGCACGTGGTTCGAGAACGCGGTCTGCAGCTCCGCGAGCTCGGTCAGGATCGCGCCGAAGCGCTGCTTCGCCTCGCCTTCCAGGCCGACACCTGCGAGCACCGCGTCGCGGACCAGGATGTCGACGATGCGCCGCTGCGCGGGCTCGAGCGCCGCGAACTCCGGGCCCTTCTGCAGCGCGACGAACGCCTCGTACAGCGGCCGGCTCTGCGCGGCGCGGATGCCGAGCATGACGACCTGCGGCTGCACCGCCTCGTGGGCGGCGCGAAGCGCCGGGTCGTTCTTCACGCCGACCAGATGGCCGACGACGCCCCAGACGTTGCGCAGCCTGTCGTACATGCGCTCGAACGGCTCCACGGCGCCCGTCCAGGTCGGCTCGACGGAGCGCTCCAGGCGCTCGAGCTCGCCGGCGAGCTCGGCCAGCAACGCGCGCATTCCCGGCTCGACGTGCTCGGGGCGGACGTCGCCGAAGCGCGGCAGGCCACTCGGATCCAACAGCGGGTTCGCGTCTGCGGGCGCCTGGCTCATCAGAAGCGAAGGGTGTACGAGACTTCCGTTCCCGGGTCGAGCGGTCGCGCGACCAGCTCGACCCAGCTGTGGTCGCTGGCCAGACGCAGCAGCGCGCGCCGCGCGAAGACCCGGCCCGGCTCGACGCGAGGCGAGACCGCGCCACCCGGAACGTAGACGCGAGCCGTCACGCCGCGCGCGATGGCTCGTCCTCGATTCGCGAACACGACTCGGACGGTGTCGGCAGAGACGGGCTCCAGTCGGGCGTCCACCTGCTCCCGCGCGAGCCACCAGTCGGCGAGCTCCGCCGGATGCGCGAACCACGCTCCCCGCGAGCCGAGCTCCTGCCCGACGCTGTCCAGCAGCGCCTGGCGGCCCTTCGCCTGGCGCCACTCGGCCTTCGCGCGCAGCGAGAACACCGAGCCCATCCGCTCGGCCCGCTCGTAGCCGGAGAGCAGATCGCGGAGCAGCGCCGCGCCCTCCGCGTCGAGGCGCGGCCGCGGCTCCGGGATCGACACGAGCGCCCGGCCGGAATGGGTCAGCACGTCGGGGATCACGCGCTCTCCCGCGGCCGTGGTCGCGACGCGGCAGCCGGATCGGGTCAGGCGCAAGAGCTCCGGCTCCTCGACCCGATCCGCGTCGACCCGGCAGCGGTCGCCGGGCTGGTCCGCGGGGCCGCCGCCGTCGACGAGCACCGCGCACGGGCGGCCGTCCGGCCACGGCCGGAGCTCCAAGAGCGGGGCTCGGGATGCGAAGAGGAGCGCGTTGGTCGCGATCCGCTGCGCTTTCGGGGCATCGGCCAGCGCCCCGAGCGAGAACCCCAGCCAGGCGACCCGGGCGTTCCGATGCCGGCCGACCAGGGCGACCGACCGCGACCTCGTGTCCCCGAGCTCCAGCGCGCCCGCCGACGCCGAGGCGAGCGCGCGAGCTCGGGTGGCCAGCGCGATCTCGTCACCCGGCGCGAGCCCCGCGACGAGCGGACTCCGGCCGACGACCGTGAGCCGCGTCTGCCCGGCACCTGAACGTGCGAAGCGCTCGCCAGGAAACAGCCTCGCGAGCACCGGCTGATCGACCCGGCCGCCGGTCTCCGAGCGTCGCCCCGCGAAGCCGGTCGCGATCAGCCCGCCACTTCCCGCCAGATAGGCGTCCAGCGCCGCCCAGTCGGCCTCGGAGAGGCGCTCCTGCCCGGGGAGGATCCAGACCGAGTAGCGGCTCGGATCGAGCTCCCGGAGGCTCTCGCCGTCGAAGACCTCGATCGGCAGGCCGAGCGCAGCTCCTGCCTCGCGCCATGCGTCGAGCTCCGCGTGGACGGCTCGCTCGCGAGCCTCCCGGTTCGCGCGCAGATCGACCAGAACCAGCGGCCGGGTCGGCACGGCCGCGAGCCGCGCGCGCGACTGCCGCGCGGACTGGTGGTCGACGAGGCCCAGCGAGAGCAGAGCGAGGAGCAGGATCCCGGCCGCCCAGACGAGCGCGGCTGGTGAAGACTGAACCCGGTATCCGCGCACTGCCATCGCCCGCTCCGCGCCCCGGGCGACTCTTCGGCGAGGCGGCGCTCAGCGCTTGAGGGAGCGGAAGCTCTCCTTCAGTCCGAACAGCGGGCGGAAGCCGGTCTCGCGCACGAAGCGCTCGCCGGCGATCGTGCACGGGTACTTGATGTAGTCGATCGCGCCGGGCGGGATGCGCACGAGCCCGAGCGAGAACAGCCGCCGGATCAGCGGGCGGGCCACGGGCTCGGGAAGCGGAAGCGCGCTCCCGCCGGTCTCGTGGATCGCGATGCGGAGCGGCACCTCTCCCGGCCCCGTCACGTTGTAGACGCCGCGCAGCCCGCGCTCGAGCGCCAGCGCCGTGGCCTCGACCTGATCCTCCTCGTGCATGAACTGGAGCATCGGGTTGAAGCCCATCATCACCACCACGCGCTTCTGGCGCAGGTAGTTCACGATCGAGTTGTCGCTGTAGTAGCCCAGCGTCGGCACCGGCCGCAGGATCGAGGTGCGGATGTCCGGGTACTGCCACATGAACGAGGTCGTGAGCGCGTCGACCTCGACCAAATCGCGGATCTCCGGGTAGTTCCGGCCCGCGAGCAGCGGGTGGTCCTCCGCCATGAAGCTCGGGTTCTCCGGCAGCGCTCCGTAGACGTAGCTGGTCGACATCACCACCAGCTTCTTCACGCCGTAGGTCCGGCAGTGGTCGAGGAGCTTGCGCGTGCCGCGCACGTTCACGTCGAAGCGCGCGGTCTCGGAGCCCCGGAAGTGGCGCACGAAGCCAAGGTGCACCACGGCATCGGGCTGCTCCTTGCGCATCACGTCCTCGAAGGCTCGCGTGCGCACGTCGAGCTTGTAGAACGGCGCCCCGGCCGGGCGCCGCTCCCAGTCCTCGCTGTCCACACCGATCACGCGCTGGTCGCGAGACAGCCGTCGCGCGAGCAGTCGGCCCTGCCCGCGCGCGACTCCGACGATCATGACCTTGTCCACGTCGACGCCCTTCGCTTCGCGGATCGACGGGTATGGTATAAGAAGGCGCGAATGGACACGAACTTGAAGTTCGAAGCCATCCGCATCGCCGCGATGCCGGATGTCACGGTGAGCGGCGTCGTGGCGACCCCGAAGTGGTGGCCGAGCGGCCAGCGGATCGGCTTCGTGATCGGCCACGACCTGGCCGGCGGCATGGACGAGCCCAACCTCGTAGCGCTCCAGCACGCGCTGGCCGAGGCCGGGCACCTGGTGCTGCGCTTCAACTTCCCCTTCGCGGAGCAGAACAAGAAGCGCCCGGATTCCCCGCTCGTCCTGGACCGGACCTTCAAGACCGCGGTCGCGACCGTCCTGGCGGATCCCGAGAACGCCCCGGTGCGGATGCTGGTGGGTGGAATCGGGCTGGGAGCCCGCGTCGCGACGCGCGCGACGGCCCAGGGGCTGAAGGTCGACGCGGCCTTCTCGCTCGGCTTTCCGCTGCACGCGTCCGGGAAGCCCGGGCTGCAGGACGTCGACTACATGTACCGGATGATCTGCCCGATCCTGTTCGTGCAGGGCGCGCGTGATCCCCACTGTCGCATCGACCGGCTCGAGGAGCTGCTGCGCAGGCTGGGCGCGCCGACGCGGCTGCACGTGGTCGCGGACTGCGGGTCGGGGATGGAGCCGGTGAAGCGCGGCGGCCGCAGCGTCGAGGCGATCCGCGCAGAGGTCCTCGGACAGCTCGAGCTCTTTTTGCAAGAGGTGATCCGGCGCGGCTGAGCTAGGCTTCCGGCGTGGCTGATCCCGACGGGCCCGCAAGGGACTCCGCGCTCTCGGTCCTGTTTCACGCCGAGCGGCGCCTGGCCGCGCGACTCCAGGGCGTGATCCGCTTCGACGGGCAGATCTACCGAGAGATCAGCGCCGACGTGCACTCGATCCCGCAGGCGTTCGCGTGCGTGGTCACCACCTCCGTGCTGGTCGGGCTCGGGCAGAGCACGCTCGCGCTGATCTTCCTGTTCACGGCGCTTGCCATGCTGCAGTGGCTGGTCGTGACCGCACTGATCTGGACGGTCGGGCGCTTCGCCGTCGAGAGCCGCGCCGACTACGCGAAGCTGCTGCGCTGCACGGGCTTCGCGTACGTCTGGTTCGCGCTTCTGGTCGGCTACAGCCTGCCACTGGTCGGGCCGCTCTTCGCCTGGGCGGGCGTCCTGCTCTCGCTCGCCTCGCTCATGGTCGCGACGCGCGAGGTGCTCTCGACCGACGGGCCGAGGGCGTTCGCGATCTGCGGGGTCGCGCTGGGGCTGCCGCTCGGCGCGTTCTTCTGGCTGGCGGTCTAGCTCGAGGCCAGAGCGAAGACGTTCGGCGAGCTCGAGACCCCGGCCATGACGCGGCCGCGCACGCCGACGCCCTCGACCTCGAGCAGCAGGCGGAACAGGGCATCGCTCTTCTCGCCCAGGGCGAGGCTGCGCCGGCCGTCGGGCAGACGCAGGTAGATCGAGCTCTGCTCGGGCCGCCCGTCGCGATCGAAGCGGACGGTGTAGCTCTCGATCTCGGCCGGGCCCTCGGGCGCGTCGACGAGCGCAGGGCCCTCGAACAGATGCTTCGGCAGCTCGACCTTGGAGGCCCGGTGGTCGGCTGCGTCGATCCGCGCCCGATCGGTCGAGAGCACGGCGATCGCGTGCTTGGTCGCGCTCATGCCCAGCCCCGAGACCCAGCCGACCCTTCCGGCTCCCTCGCGCAGACGCAGAACGGTGTTGGCCAGCCCGTGCATCGCGTAGTTGTTGCCCGGGCCGCCGTGGTGGGCGAGCCCGCCGGTCTGGGTCGGCGGCCGCGGATCGCTGGCCGAGAGCCCGAGCGCGTCGAGCGCGAGTTCGACGGCGCTGGGAAAGCAGCTGTACAGGTCGAAGAGATCGACCTCGGCGACGCCGAGCGCCGCGTGCGCCTGCGCTGCCCGCGCAGCCGCCGCGTAGGCCGGGCTCGAAGCCAGGTCGAAGCGCTCGGCCGCGCTCCAGCCTTCCTGCGCCGAGGCGCCGCCCAGGAAGTTCACGCGGCGGTCGGGCGCGATGCCGAGATCGTCGGCCGCGGACTCCGACATCACGATCGCCGCCGCGCCCTGGTCGACCTCCATGATCGCGTTCATGAGCTTCGGGTACGGAAAGCCGATCCAGCGATTCCGCGCGTCGACGCGCGCGATCTCCTCGGCCGTGCGCGGCTCGGGGAACCACGAGAACGGATTGCGCTCGGCCACCTGCGAGTAGCGGAACATCAGCTCCGCGAGGAAGCGCTGGTGCGCGGCGATCGAGCGCCCCGCGCGCGCGCGCAGGGCGTTCTCGAAGATCGGGTACATGTCGACCGGATTGCTGACGCCGTGGCGCTGCTCGAGGGCGTTCCCGAACGGCTTCATCGTGGCCATGAAGCCGGGCATGCGCGCCCCGCCCGGCGTCCAGTCCGAGAGCGCCGCGCCCTCCTTCGCAGCCCGCATCCGGCTGTAGACGGCCTCGGCCCCGACGAGAAGCGCGATCCGGATCTCACCGTCGGCGATCCGGTTCGCGACCTGGTTCAGAAGCTGGATCGGTCCCTCGCCGCCCGCGGCGACCTCCTCGGCCAGGCGCGGCTTCGCGCCCGCGAGCTCCGAGAAGCGGCCGGTGAGATCGTCGTAGGCCCAGGCCAGCGGCGGAATCGCGCCCACGTAGTCGACCTGGCCCAGGACCCCGGGAAGGCCGGAGTCGGCGGCGGCGCGGCCGGCCGCGATCGCCATCAGCCTCGCGGGCTCGAGCGGGTTCCAGGTCTCGCCGTCGAGCCCGGGGCGGTTTCGAACCTGGCCGACGCCGACCACCACCGCGCGCTGGTTTGACATGCCCCGGCCTCCGACGGCAGCTTACAAGACATGAACGACGAGCTGTTCCTGGAGCAGATCGCCTGCGGCCCGATGCAGAACTTCGTCTACGCGATCGGCTCCCGAGTCACGCGCGAGGTGGTGCTCGTCGATCCCGCGTGGGCCGTCGAGGGGATCGTCTCGCACGTGCGCGAGCAGGGCTACGAGCCGGTCGCCGCGCTCGTGACTCACTACCACCCCGATCACGTGGGTGGAACGTTCTCGGGTCACCGGATCGAGGGCCTGCAGGAGCTGCTCGAGCTCAAGGGAATGAAGGTCTACGCGAACCGCCACGAGGCGGCGGGCCTGGTCAAGGTGACGGGCATCTCCGATTCCGACGTGGTGAAGGTCGACAGCGGCGACACTCTGAAAGTCGGCGACGTCGAGATCGACTTCCTGCACACGCCCGGACACACGCCCGGCTCGCAGTGCTTCATGCTGCGCAACGCCCTGGTCTCGGGCGACACGCTGTTCATCCAGGGATGCGGCCGCGTCGATCTCCCCGGCTCCGACCCCGACGAGATGTACGCGAGCCTGCGCAAGCTGGCCTCGCTTCCCGACGACACGGTGCTCTACCCCGGCCACGACTACGGCGGCGGCGCGCACCGGACGATGGCCGAGACCAAGCGGATGAACGCGTACCTGCGCATCCCGAACCTCGAGACCTGGCGCGAGCTGATGGGGGCCGGCTGAGCCATCCGCGCCGGGAATCCGGGCCCTGAAACAAGGCGCTGCACCCGGTTGAAACGCTTCGACCCGTAACGTAGAGTGCGCGCCGAATCCCCCGCGCGACAACGCTCGGATTGCACGGAGATCCGCCCTCATGAAGATCCTCGTCTGCTTGAAGCAGGTGCCTCACAAGGACGCACGGCTAGAGCTCACCTCCGACGGGAGCTGGATCCAGGACGCGAACATCAAGTTCGAGATCAACGACTACGACAACTACGCGCTCGAAGAAGCCCTGCGGATCAAGGACAAGGACGCCGCTTCCGAGGTGCTCGTGCTCTCGATCGGGCCCGATCGCGTGCAGCAGTCGCTGCGCACCGCCCTGGGCATGGGCGCCGATCGCGCGATCCAGATCTGGGACGACGGGCTCGCGCACGCCGACTCGCTCGCGATCGCGAAGTCGATCGCCGCGGTGGCTCGGGCCGAGAAGTGCGATCTGGTGCTGCTCGGCCTGATGGCGGACGACACGAACTTCGCGCTGACCGGCCCCATGCTCGCGGAGCTTCTCGACGTTCCGCACGCGACCGGGATCACCTCGGCGAAGTTCGAGGGCGGACAGGTCGAGGTCGAGCGCGAGCTCGAGGGCGGCGCGCTCGAGGTCGTGAAGCTCCCCCTGCCCTGCCTGCTCACGGTGCAGACCGGCATGAACGAAGTCCGCTACGCCTCGCTCAAGGGAATCATGCAGGCGAAGAAGAAGCCGCTCGACAAGAAGTCGCTCGCGGACGTCGGGCTCGCCGCCGGCGCGGTGGCCGCGAAGGTCAAGATCGAGAAGATCTTCTCCCCGCCGAAAGGCGGAGGCGCCGAGATCCTGTCGGGCTCGAAGGACGAGGTCGCGAACAAGTTCGTCGGCAAGGTCAAGGAGCTGGGGCTCCTCTGAGCCACGGCGCGACCTGGAGATAAAGCGATGGCAAAGACACTGATCGTCGGCGAGATCCAGAAGGGCAGCCTGCGCGAGTCCACGCTCGAGCTCGTCGCGCTGGCGCGAAAGCGCGGCGGCGACGTCGCGTCGCTCCTGATCGGAAGCGGAGTGGCCGGCGCGGCGGAGGCGCTCTCCAAGAAGGGCGGCGGCAAGGTCCTGGTGGCCGACGACGCGTCGCTCGCGAACTACACCGCGGACGGCTACGTGCGCGCGATCCGCAAGGCGATCGACGCCGAGAAGCCCGACCTGATCCTGATCTCGAACACGCCGATCGGCTGGGACGTCGGCGGCCGGCTCGCCGCTCAGCTCGACTGCGGGATCGCGAGCGACGTGATCCGGATCGAGGCCGAGGGAGACGACCTCGTCTTCGTGCGCCGCATGTTCAACGCCAAGTTCGACGCTCGGCTGCGCATTGCCGGCTCGCCGCGGATCGCGACCGTACAGCCCGGCGCGTGCGAGGCGCACGGCGGCTCCGAGCCGGGCAGCGTCGTCGCGCTCGACGGGGTCGGCGGCGGCTCGCGCTCGACGTTCGTCGAGGTGCGCGTGGCGCCCGCCGGCGGTCACGACCTGACCAAGGCGGAGATCATCGTCTCGGGCGGTCGCGGCCTGCAGAAGCCCGAGAACTTCGACGCCGTGCTGAAGCCGCTGGTCGAGGCGCTCGGCGGACAGATGGGCGCATCGCGCCCCGTCGTCGACGCCGGCTGGCTGCCGCACGAGTACCAGGTGGGAAGCTCCGGCCAGGTCGTCGCTCCCAAGCTCTACGTCGCGGTCGGCATCTCCGGCGCGATCCAGCACCTGGTCGGGATGAAGAACTCGAACTTCATCGTGGCGATCAACAAGGATCCGGACGCGCCGATCTTCGAGGTCGCGGACGTCGGCATCGTCGGCGACCTGTTCGAGCTGGTTCCCGCGCTCACGGCCGCGCTGAAGAGCGCCAAGGGCGGCTGAGCAAGCGCCGTCAGGCCGAACGAAGCCTGACGACGGCGACCTCGGCGCGCGCACCGATGCGCACCGGGATGAAGCTCACGCCGACCCCGCGGCCGACGTAGAGCTGCGCGCCTGCGCGCTCGAAACGGCCCGACCAGAAGCCCTCGTGCGTGTGGCGAAGCGGCGTGCGGCCGGCGAACAGGATCTGGCCGCCGTGCGTGTGGCCGGAGAGCTGCAGATCGACGCCGACGTCGGCGGCCTCCTCGAAGAAGTCCGGGTGGTGCGCGAGCAGCACGATCGGCTCCTCGGCCGAGCGGCCGTCGAGCGCGCGCTCCAGATCGGGCCTTCCGTTCAGCAGGTCGTCGACGCCCGCGAGCCAGAACGCCGCGCCGCCGCGCTCGATGCGCACGCCGCGGTTCTTCAGGATCTCGACGCCCTGCTCCTCGAGCACCGAGCGCCACAGCCAGGGATCGCGCGCCGCGTCGTACTCGTGATTGCCGTAGATCGCGAAGATCCCCAGCGGCGGCTGCAGCAGCGAGAGCCCTTTGCGCAGCAGCAGGATCTCGTGGTCCCAATGGTTGACCAGATCGCCGCCCAGACAGACCAGGTCCGGGGCCTCGCTCGCCACGCGCGCGCAGACGCGCATGAAGTCGCCCTCGTCCAGGTAGTTCCCGGCGTGGAGGTCGGAGAGGAACGCGATGCGAAGCCCGTCCAGGCCCGGCCCGCCGCGCGCGAGCCGGATCTCCGGACGCGTCACGTCGCGGTGTCGCTCGAGCCAGTCCGAGAGCCCGCGTCGGACGTCACCGCGGTAGACGGCGCGAGCGACGACCGCGAGCGCGTGCGAGATCAGCAGCGAGAGCTCTGGCCAGGACCCCGGCCATGCCCAGGCCCGGCGGCGTCGGCGCAGGTCGCGCGAAGCGGTCGGCTCTCCGCTCTCTCCAGTCATTCACCCACACGCATCGCCGGGAACCACGGTCACCTTGATCGCGCCACTCGACTTGTCGCCGGCGCAGCGGAAGGCCTCCTCGACCCGCTCGAGCCCGAACTCGTGCGTCTGGAGCCGGGCCAGCTCCGTCGCGTAGCGCGGCAGGAGCGCGACGGCGCTCGCGAACTGCGAGCCGCGCCGGCCCGAGCCGTACATGTTCGAGCCCACGAGCTCGAGCTCGCGCGTGGCGAGCTGGTACCCGGACAGCTCGGCGCGCTTCGCGAAGACCCCCAACACGACGATCCGGCCGCCGGCCCGACACCAGCGCGTGGCGTCGAGGAGCGTGGACGCGTGGCCGCCGACCGTCTCGATCACGACGTCGGGCTCCGCGGCTCGGACCCAGGCCTTCACGTCGTCCTCGGCCAGCGGGACCAGGCCGAGCTGCCGGGCCGCCTCGCGCTGCTGGGGATGCCGCGCGGTGATCGCGACCTCGAGCGCAATGTCGCGCGCGAGCATTCCGGACAGCAGCCCGATCGCTCCGGCTCCCAGCACCAGCACGCGGCTGTCCGCGGCGAGCCGCGCGAGCGAGACGCCGCGCACGCAGACCGCGAGCGGCTCGGCGAAGGACGCCAGTCGCGGCGACACCGACGGGTGTACTCGGTGGAGCGCGTAGGCGGGCACGTCGACGAAGTCCGCGATCCCCCCGGAGCGCATCACGCCGATGATCGAGAGCTTCTCGCAGAGCTGACGCCGGCCTGCGACGCAGAAGGCGCAGACCCCGCAGACCTCCATCGGCTCGACCGCGTAGAGCGCGGCGTCGAGACCGCGCGGGCCCGCGAGCGGAGTTCCCGCGATCTCGTGCCCCGGCGCGATCCCGAGCGGCGCGGGGAGCTCCCGCCGCCACAGGTGCAGATCGGTGCCGCAGATCCCGCAGGCGAGCACGCGCAGCCGGACCCAGTCGGCGGCGAGCGGCGGCGGCGCGACCTCTGCGACCTCGACGCCGTGTTCGGTCCAGCGCGCCTGCCGCACGGTCGGCCTCAGCCGCGACGCGCTTGGATCGGCACGAAGTCGCGCTTGGAGGCCCCGGAGTAGATCTGCCGCGGGCGCCCGATCGCCTGCCCGTCGCCGAGCAGCTCCATCCACTGCGCGATCCAGCCCGGCAGCCGGCCCATCGCGAACATCACCGTGAAGCTCGGCGTCGGAATGCCGAGCGCCTTGAAGATGATCCCGGAGTAGAAATCGACGTTCGGATACAGCCGCCGCTTGGCGAAGTACTCGTCCTCGAGCGCGATGCGCTCGAGATCCATGGCGATCTCGAGCAGCTTGGAATTGACGCCGAGCCGTCCGAGCACGTCCATCGCGGCCTTCTTGATCACGGCCGCGCGCGGATCGTAGTTGCGGTAGACGCGGTGCCCGAAGCCCATCAGCCGCGAGGTGTCGTCCCGCGACTTCGCGCGCTCGACGAACTGGCGCGCCGAGAGACCCTCCTCGGCGATCTGTTCCAGCATCTCGATCACTTCCTGGTTCGCCCCGCCGTGGCGCGGTCCCCAGAGCGCGTTGATTCCGCCCGCGATCGACGCGAACAGATTCGCGTGGGAGCTTCCGACCAGGCGAACCGTCGACGTCGAGCAGTTCTGCTCGTGGTCGGCGTGCAGGATCAGCAGGACGTCGATCGCGTGCACGATCACCGGATCCGCGACGATCTGCTCGCACGGCGTTCCGAACATCATGTGCAGCAGGTTCTCGACGTAGCCGAGGTTGTTGTCGGGGTACAGGAACGGGTGCCCGATCGAGTGCTTGTGCGCGTACGCTGCGATCGTCGGGAACTTCGCGATCAGCCGCACGACGCTGGCTTCGACCTGCCGGGCGTTCAGCGGGTCGAGATCCTCGGGGTAGAAGGTCGAGAGCGCGGCGACGACCGCGGCGGCGACGGCCATCGGGTGCGCGTCCTTCGGGAACGCGCTGAAGAACCGCTTCAGGTCCTCGTGCAGCATCGTGTGGTAGCGGATGTTCCTCGCCCACGCGTCTGACTGCGCGGTCGTCGGCAGCTCGCCTCGGATCAGCAGGTAGGCGACTTCGAGGAAGTTGCTGCTCTCGGCCAGCTGCTCGATCGGGTAGCCGCGGTAGCGCAGCAGACCCTGCTCACCGTCGATGAACGTGATCTCGCTGGTGCAGCTGCCGGTGTTCTTGAACCCGGGGTCGAGCGTGATGCAGCCGGTCAGCTCGCGCAGCTTGCTCACGTCGATCGCGCGTTCGCCTTCCGAGCCGGTGAGGATCGGGAACTCGTAGCTCTTGCCGTCGATCTCGATTCGGGCCATCTCCGTCATCGCGCGGCATGATACACACCTGACCCGGGGAGCGCCGCGTTGAAGACCACCCGAACCAGGCCGCCGCTCTTCGAACTCGCGCTCACGTTCCTCTCGGGGAACCTGCTTCGGCTCGTCGGGCGGACGCTGCGTGTTCGCCACGAAGGTGAAAGTCATCTGGACGGCGCGCTCGCCGCAGGGCGACCCGCGATCCTGTACGGCCTGCACGGCCACCTGCTGATCGGCGCGTGTGACTTGGGGCGTCATCGCCCGTACGTGATGATCAGCGAGAGTCGCGACGGCGAGCGGATCGCCCGGACCGTCGAGTGGGTCGGGTTTCGCCCGATCCGCGGCTCGAGCTCGCGCGGCGGGGTGCGCGCCCTGCTTCAGATCGTGCGCCTGCTCCGGGGCCCGGTCGTCGCCTGTCACCTCGTCGACGGCCCGCGCGGACCGCGCGGCGAGGTGAAGCCGGGGCTGATCCTGATGGCGCAGCGCTCCGGGGCGGCCTTGGTCCCGGTGCTCTACGCGATGCGCTGGAAGGTCCGGGTCGGAAGCTGGGACCGGATGCAGATTCCGATGCCGTTCGGCCGGGTCGTCGCGCGCTTTCTCGCCCCGCGCGAGGTGCCGCGGGATCTCACCGCCGAGGCGGCCGAGGCGCTGCGGCTCGAGATCGAGCACGATCTCGCGCGCGAGGAGCTCCGTCTCGAGAGCGAGGTCACGAGTCAACCCCGAGGCCGCGGCGGCCGAAGCGAGGCGGAAGCTCCACCGAAGGACATCGCGGAGGCCGGCTCGTGAACTCGCGCATTCTCGGACCCGGAATTCTGGCGCTGGTGGTCATCGCTGCGCTCGCCTCCTGCTCACCGCCTGCCGCCGAGCTGCCGCCGGACGGAGCCGAGCCGCGAGCCGAGAGCGTCGCGCCGCCGACCGCCCCGTCGAGCGCGCGCGGCGAAACCCGTGCCGAGCGCCGGCCCGCCGCGAGCGCGCAGACCAGCGGCCAGTACAAGTACATCGACGAGCGCGGGAGGGTTCAGCTCGCGGCGCGGCTCGAGGACATTCCCGAGAGCCAGCGCTCGACCGCCTCGCAGATCGGAGGCCCGGCCGCCGCGACGCGCAGCCGCGCGCCAGCCGACGACGTGCGCGCCGTGAACGACGTCGACGTCACGATCTTCACCACGAGGTCGTGCGGCTACTGCCGCGCCGCGATGGCCCACTTCGACAAGCTCGGCCTCGACTACACCAACCGAGACGTCGAGCAGGACGAAGAGGCGCGCGCCGAGTACCTCGAGCTGACCGGCGGCCGCCGCGGCGTGCCGGTGATCGTCGTCGGCGATTCCTGGATCCAGGGCTGGAGCCGACCGGAGTTCGACCGCCTGCTGGCCTCGGCCCGCTAGTCGGGCGCAAGCGGCCCGGATCCTTCGGTCCCGGGCGCCCCTGGCCGATAGAGTGCGCGTGACCGCGCCGCCGGATTCCCCCGCCAAGTCGCAAGCCCACGGATCCGCGAGTGGAGAGCCGCGCCCGCCGCTCGGCCTGCCGGAGCTGCTCGAGATGCTGCTGCGGCAGAAGGCGATCACGGCGCAGCAGGGCAAGGACCTCGAGGCGCGCGCCACCACGCTGCGCAGCCGCGTGCTGAAGGACCGCGTCGGCTCGGTGCGCTCGCAGGCCGCGGCCCGCTACGACGTCTCCGCCGCCGAGATCGTCGCCGCGGCTTCGCTGCCGCACGCGCAGAAGGATCACCGCAAGCTGGACGAGGACGCGATCGCCCAGGCGATCGCGAGCGAAGCGGGGCTTCGCTACGCGAAGATCGACCCGCTCCGGCTCGACAACGCGCTGATCTCGAAGACGTTCTCGCGCCCGTTCGTGCGCCACCACGTCGTGATCCCGCTCGCGCAGGAGAGCGAGGGGCTGGTGATCGCGGTCGCCGACCCGTTCGACACGACTCTGCGCGAGACGCTGCAGGACGTGCTGCGCCGGCCGTTCGTCTACGCGGTCACCTCCAAGCGCGACATCCTCGCCGTCGCCGATCGGGTCTTCGGGCTGCGCTCGAGCATCCGTCAGGCGGTCTCGGAGCTCGGCGAGCAGAGCCCGACGCAGACGCTGGTCCAGCTCGTCCAGCTGCGCTCCAACGAGGAGCTCGCGAGCTCGAACGACGAGCACGTGGTCGCGGCCGTCGACTTCCTGCTGAACTACGCGTTCGAGCAGCGCGCCTCGGACCTGCACCTGGAGCCGCGCGCGAACGACGCCGTGGTGCGCTTCCGCATCGACGGCATCCTGCACGACATCGAGTCCTATCCGCCGGCGGTGCACGCGGCGATCATCTCGCGCGTGAAGGTGATGGCGCGGATGGACATCGCCGAACGACGCCGCCCGCAGGACGGCCGGATCAAGACGCAGCGCGGCCAGGCCGAGGTCGAGATGCGAGTCTCGAGCCTGCCGACGGCGTTCGGCGAGAAGGTCGTGATTCGCGTGCTCGATCCGAGCATCCTGCAGGCGGATCTTCAGGATCTGGGCTTCGCCCCGCACGAGCGCGAGCTCTACGAGAAGTGGATCACCGCGCCCTCGGGCCTGATCCTGGTCACCGGCCCGACCGGATCGGGAAAGACCACCACGCTCTACTCGACGCTGCGCTACCTGGCCGGTCCCGAGGTGAACATCACCACCGTCGAGGACCCGATCGAGATGGTCGATCCGCGCTTCGTGCAGGTTCAGGTGCAGCGGAAGATCGAAGTCACCTTCGCGACGGCGCTGCGCTCGATCCTGCGCCAGGACCCCGACATCATCATGGTCGGCGAGATCCGCGACGCCGAGACCGCGCAGATGGCGGTCCAGGCCGCGCTGACCGGCCACCTGGTCCTCTCGACCGTGCACACGCGCGATGCGGCGGGCGCGGTGACCCGGCTCGCCGAGCTCGGCGTCGAACGCTTCCTGCTCTCGAGCGTGCTGCGCGGCGTGCTCGCGCAGCGCCTGTTGCGGCGCATCTGCTCGCACTGCACTTCCGAGGGCACGCTCACACCCGATCAGGTCGGCGCGCTCGGGATCAAGGTTCCCGTCGAGCGCCGCGAACGGCTCAAAGTGCGCTGGGGCGAGGGCTGCGTGGAATGCCGTCATACCGGGCTGTACGGGCGCACGGGCGTCTTCGAGCTTCTCGACGTCGGCCGGCGCGTGCGCGAGCTGATCAAGAAGGGCGAGGATGCGGCCGAGATCTGCCGCGGCGCGCGCGTCGAGGGCATGGAGTCGCTGCGCGAGAGCGCGCTGCGCCGGCTCGCCGAGGGACTCACGACCTACGAAGAGGTCGTGCGCGCGACCTCGGACATGGACTGACGCGATGAGCCGCGAGTGCGCGAGGGAAGTGAGCCTGCTGGTGAAGGCGGGCTGGCGCTTGATCCTGCTCGAGACCTTCGAAGAGGAGCGCGCGCTCGCGACGCTGCGGGCCGCGGCGAAGGCCTGCGGCCGAGAGCTGATCCCGTGGTCGGTCGCCTCGGGTCTCGGCGGCGCCGGCGTCGGCGCGGGCTCTTTCGACGACGGGCTGCGCGCGATCTCGGCCAGCTCCGATCCGGCGCTCTTCGCGATCCTCGACGCGCATCGCCAGCTCCACGACCCGCTCGCGCTGCGCAGGATTCGCGATCTGCTCGAGATCCTTTCCGAGCGCAAGCAGGCGATCGTGCTCGTCGCGCCCGCGCTCGATCTGCCGCTCGAACTCGTGCACGAGGCCGCAGTCGTCGAGCTCCCACTGCCGCGCGCCAGCGAGCTCGAAGCCGTCTTCAAGTCGGCGATCG
>Ga0194120_10004476_pt1 | contig 21530 bp, 31 predicted proteins | sample TA2MahCa65mmetaG_FD_148642 | JGI IMG/M metagenome (GOLD analysis project Ga0194120, IMG submission 148642) | Freshwater microbial communities from Lake Tanganyika, Tanzania - TA2015019 Mahale Deep Cast 65m | ecosystem: Environmental > Aquatic > Freshwater > Lake | place: Tanzania: Lake... | reverse complement strand
AGCAGGGCGTTCAGGGTCCGCAGGGTGAGCCGGGCGCGGACGGGCTGCGGTGGCGCGGCGCGTACTCGCAGGGTCAGCGGTACGAGGTCGGCGACATCGTCGGGTATGAGGGCGGCGCGTTCGTGTGTGTGGCGGCGACGATGCAGTCGCCCGTGACAGGCTCGGGATGGCAGGTGCTCGCCGAGGCAGGCAAGACGGGATCGCGTGGACCGAAGGGCGAGCGAGGCGCGGACGGCACATCGGCAACGCTCGCGGACGGCGACTACGGCGACATCACGGTCAGCGGCAGCGGTCTCGTGTGGACGATCGACGACGGCACGATCACGCCTGCGAAACTCTCCACGGGCGGTCCTCAGTGGTCGAGCAACGGTGCATTAGTCGTCAATATCGGCGCAACCTCACTCCCCGTCGATGCGCTAACGGTGAAGAGTGAGGCGGATGGAGCACAGGCTGCTCCTGATCTCGTGCTGACGAGGCTTAGTGCAACGCCTGCGAACAACGACACGCTCGGTCGCATCCGCTTCCGTGGAAACGACAGCCTCAGCAACGAGGAAACCTACGCGAACATCCACGCGCAGATCAGCGATGTCACAGCAGGCTCGATCGACGGGCAACTGACCTTTTCGGTGATTGCCAACAGCATTGAAACTAATCGAGTGGCAATTACCGAGGAGGCAACTGCGACGAGCACGACAGCAGCGTCAGTCGTGATTACGGGTGGCATCGGTGTTAGCGGTGCAGCGTTTATTGGTGGCACAGGCAGCGTTGCGGGTGTGTTGACAGTGTCGAATACGACCGAGACTTCATCGACGAGCACGGGCGCGATCGTCTGCTCGGGCGGCATTGCAGCAGCGAAGGCGGTGCGAGTCGGCAGCACACAGGCGAGCACAAGCAACACCACGGGTGCGTTGATCGTGAGCGGTGGCGGCGGCTTCGCAAAGGACTGCACGGTCAGCGGCATCACGGTCGGCACAGCCAGCGCAAGCGCACCTGATCCGACGACATGCGCTGCACTCGGTCAGTCTGCGCTCTCGGGCAACAACAAGAACATCTGCGTCGGTGTCGGTCAGAACGCAGGACTCAACAACACAGGCTCCCAGATCGTGGCGATCGGCTACAACGCGCTGAACGGCAACACGGCGACCTCGTGCATGGGCATCGGTCCCGGCGCACTCTTCTCGAACACAGGCTCATCGTGTGTCGGTGTCGGCGCGGACGCGCTGTACGACAACGATGGCACCTTCTGCACGGGCGTGGGCTACTTCGCTGGCGGCGACAGGAACGACGGCACCGCCAACACGATGATCGGATATCAGGCGGGCGATGTCCTGACGACAGGCAACAACAATGTCTTCATCGGCAACAACGCAGGAGGCACAGCGACGAGTGCCGATCAGAATGTCATCCTCGGCTCGCAGTCAACCGTCGGCACGGCGACCGACGACAACTGCATCGTCATCGGATACAACCGCACAGGATCAGGCTCGAATACCACGCTGATCAACTCGACGACGACCACGCAGACCACGGTGGACGGGACGACATCGAGCACGCTGATCGTGAGCGGTCAGAACCTGCGGCTCGTGACCCAGCGCACCATCGCGACAACAGGTACGACGGGAATCAAGGGCGACATCTGCCACGACGAGAACTACATCTATGTCTGCACGGCAACGAACACATGGAAGCGAGTGGCGATAGCAACATGGTGAACCCACGCGAAACACCAGAGCGAGCGGAGTTCTTCGTCGAGGCGACGCAGGCGGCGGTTGAGCGCATCGCTGAACTGACGCACGAGATGCCGAGCGAGTACACGCGGTCGTGCATGGACCGTCAGGTGCGTCACATCGACATCATGTTTGAGTCTGCCTTCATCATCGCGCATGCAGGTGAGGATCAGGCTGCGGCTTGGGCGGACGCTGCCGCTCGTGGTCGCGCATGGCTGGAGGTGAACGATGCATGAAGACTATCAACCGAGCGCACAGGCGGCGTGCCTCATCGTACAGCACCTTGACAGCATGGCACGCGAGATCGAGGGCGTGCTCAACGCAGGATCGGTGGACGAGATCGCACGGCTCGCACCGCTCGCAGAGCATATCGAGCAGACCATGATGAAGCCGTATGTGTACCGCTACAGCACGACAATACAACGCGACAACTGGATGCGAGCAGCGCAGGCGGCGCGGGTCGCGCTTGGGGACCGCGACTGATGTGCGGAGTCTGCAAGAGCGCAGCGCAACCGCGACTGCACTGGCTGGACTGGCGTGCCGAGCGTCAGGTGGTGCGCTACGCGGGAAAGCAGGAGTCGTTCGCCGACCTTGAGTCCGCGCTGATGGAGCAGTTCAGCACGCAACTCGAACGGGAACTGCGGCGCATGAACGACGAGGCGGCACGCGCATACGCGCAGTCGATCCGCACAGGCGACGGCGATGCCATGCGAGCACTTCAAGCAGCGCAGCGTGCAGTCATCACGACCCGCCCAGAGATCGCGGCGCAGATCGCCGAGGTCGGGCGCGAGTACACGAGGCTCATCGTGAACGCAGGCTTCGAGGCGGGAGCGCAGGGCTTCTTCGAGGTGTCGGGCGAGCCGAGCCGCAGCGTGATCGCCGCGACCGCCCGTGCATCGCAGCGCATGGCTGACAGCGTCACGCGCACGCAGGCACGGCTGATCGGCAACGCCATCCGCACGGGTGTCGAGGAGGACTTGACGAGCCGCGAGGTGCAGCAACTGCTACGGGCAGGCGGACTCGACGCGACCAGAGCGCAGGCGATCGCACGCACCGAGACCGCACGCGCATACAGCGACGGGCAGATCGCCGCATGGGGCGACACGGACGGCATCGTCACGGGCAAGACATGGCTCGTCTCGCCGTTCGCGTGCGAGTTCTGCGATGCGGCTGCGATCGAGTTCGGCGACAAGGCGATCCCGCTCGATCAGGACTTCTACCCGCTCGGCTCCCAGATCATCGGCGAGAGCGGTAAGTCGCTCACCATAGGATTCGAGGCAGTCTCTGGTCCGCCACTGCACCCGAACTGTCGGTGCAGTATCGACGCGGCACTGGAGGAACTGCCAGAGGGCGACGGCGAAGGCATATTCGAGGTCACAGTCACATGATGCACCACAAGACACTAGATGCGGCATACAGCAGCGAGGACGGCACCAAGTTCGTCGCCACCATTACCACCGACACGATCGACCGCGATGGCGAGGTCGTCATCCCGGCAGGCATGAACAGCAAGCAGTACGAGCGGAACCCCGTGCTCCTGTACGCGCACGACCCCAAGATGCCGATCGGCAAGATGGAGACGCTGCGACGCGGCGACGGCAAGATCGAGGCGGACTTCCGACTCGCGCCTCGACCAGAGCAGCACGAGGGCGAGTGGCTGCCCGACACGGTCGGTGCGCTGATGAGGTTCGGCGCACTGCGCGGCGTGTCGATCGGATTCCACGCGCAGGCGAACGGCATGCGGTCGGCAAGCAAGGCGGATGTCGAGCGGTACGGGGACGGCGTGAAGCGCGTGTTCTCGAAGTGGAACCTGCTCGAAGTCTCGGTCGTGAGTGTGCCCGCGAATCAGGAAGCACTCGTCACGGCGATCCAGAAGGGCGTGGCGACGGCGGCGGCGGTCAAGGCTCTCGGCATTGAGCCAAGTATCGACCAGACAGCGCAGCCCGAGCGAACCATGCACAGGGTCATCGTGAGCGTGCCAGCGGTCGGCATCGACGATGTGCGGCACGCTGCTCGCGTGGCGATGGCGAAGGCTCGCGGACGGTTCCGCTTCTGACCCTGCTATAGTTCGACAAACGGTGACTCGAACCGATGCGCGGACAGCGCGAGCGGGTGAGTCGGACGAAGGGTCAATCACAACACGCACACAACGCAGCATCCGCTGCGTGGAGATCACAATGCTCAAGACCATCACGGTCGAGGAGTTGCAGAAGCATCTGCAGTCACTCGCCAATCAGGTCGGCGCGAAGCGATACGAGGCAGCCAAGAATCTGATCTTGGAAGGTCTCGTCATCGTGGACGCTGAGGGCAACCCCGTCGATCCCGACAACATCGAATACAAGGTCACACTGCAGCCTGCTGCAGCAAGTGAAGAGGACGCGATGAAGCCCGAGGACGAGGAGAAGCCACAGGAGCCGAAGATGGCAGACGACGAGGAGGACGAAGAGAAGTCCGCTAAGTCGCTTGTCGTCGAGGCTGTCAAGGCACTCAAGGCGGAGACGCAGGTCTCCGCATCTCACCCAATCGCAACAAAGGAAACTCAACTTATGGACATCTCTCAACCGCTTGCTCGGAGCAAGCACTTTCAGACAAGCGAGGAAGCCTACGGCTTCGGTCGTTTCGTTCTCGCATGTCGCGGGCACATCAAGTCCCGCGACTGGTGTGTCGAGAAGGGGCTCATCACGAAGGATCATCTGTCGGGCAACAACACGCTCGGCGGCTACCTCGTGCCTGACCAGTTCAACAACACGCTCATCAACCTGCGCGAGTCGTTCGGCATCTTCCGCCAGAACGCCAATGTGCTCAGCATGGAGCGCGATGTACTGCAGGTGCCGCGTCGCATCTCGGCTCTGACCGCGTCCTTCGTGGGCGAGGCATCAGCCGCGAGCGAAACGCAGCAGAACTTCGACCTCGTGACGCTCGTCGCCAAGAAGTCGGTCGTGCTCACCCAGATCAGCGGCGAACTCGCCGAGGACAATGTGGTGAACCTCGCCGATCAGATCGCAGGCGAGATGGCGTACGCGCAGTCCAAGTTGGAGGACCAGTGCGGCTTCATCGGTGATGGCACATCGACCTACGGTGGAATCGTCGGACTGGCGAGCGCGGTCGGATCGGCAGGCACCAAGACCTCCTCGGTCGCCATGACTGCGATCACCCTCGCAGACATCCGCGACGCTATGGGACTTCTCCCACAGTACGCGGACAACGCGAACACCAAGTTCTACATGCACCGCACCGTGTTCAACTCGCTCTGCCAGCGTCTTGCTGAAAGCGCAGGCGGCGCGTCGGTTGTGGAACTCGGCGATGGAGCAAACAAACTCCGCTTCCTCGGGTATCCAGTCGTTCTCGCGCAAGCGATGAACAATGTCACCGGGTCGGGCGCAGTCATGTTCCACTTCGGCGATCTTCGTCAGGCAGCACTGCTCGGCGACCGCAAGCAGAACCAGATCGCGTTCAGCGACTCGGCATCCTCGTCCTTCGAGGCTGATCTCGTCACCGTGCGCGGCATCTCTCGGTTCGACATCGTCAACGCGAATGTCGGATCATCGACTGAGAAGGGCTCGATCGTCACACTCAAGGCAGGCGCCTAATCACGAAAGGACAATGAACCCATGTTTTCACTTCAAGGCGTAAAGCATCAGAATCTCGTCTCACCGCAGAGCGTTGCAAGCGATGCCACCGTGACGAGCATCAACATCGACACAAAGGGCTTCAGCGAACTGCAGATTTGTGTGATGCGCCAGACGCACGCTACGGCGGGCTTCTCGGCTCTCACGATTCAGCAGTCGGACGATACGGTCGCGAGCAACTTCGCAACCGTCACTGGTCTCGTGGCTGGCACGGATTACACCGTGGCAAACGCGATCGGCGGAGCAAACACGAGCGTCACGAATGTGTCGTTCGTTGCGAATGTCGATCTTCGTGGCAAGAAGCGGTACTTCCGCATCCTCATCACACCTGCATCTGCTACCGCAATCTGTTCGAGTCATGCGATCCTCGCACGAGGTTCACAGAGCGCACTCGACTCGGCGGCTGGCGCAGCGTCGTTCGTCCAGACTCCAGACTGATCTCGCATCAGTTCCACCATTTTCAGCACGCCCGATCCGCAAGGGTCGGGCGTGTCTGTTTTCGGGGTGTACTATGCGCGGCATGAAGATCGACATCGGTTGCGGACCGCAACGCTACGAGGGCTACACGCCGCACGACTGGACTCTGGAGCATGATGCTCGTGTGCTGCCATACGAGGACAACAGCCTCGAAGAGATACGCGCATCGCATGTGCTCGAACACTTGCCGCGAACCGATGTCGAGGAGACGCTGCGGCACTGGGTGAGCAAGATCAAGCCGGGCGGCATCCTGCGGATCGCCGTGCCTGACTTCGACGAGATCGTGCGGCTCGCTGCGCTCGACCGTGACAGCGAGGACCAGTCGAAGCCGCCGTTCCCGTGGGAGGCGTACATCATGGGCGGACAGACGACCCCGTACGACTCGCACCGCACACTCTGGAACTACCCGAAACTCAAAGCGGCAATGGAGCAGCAAGGGCTGGTCGACATTACAGAGTGGAAGAACGACTACTCGGGCAGCGACAACAAGATGCGCGAATGCAGCGACCATGTCTTCTCGCTGAACCTCGCAGGGCGCAAGCCCGGCAACACCGTCTTCGACGCTCCTCCGCCGAAGTACAGCGACATGAGGGCGGTGATGACGATGCCGAGGCTCGCGTGGACGGACAACATGTTCTGCGTGTCGCAGTCGTGCATGCAGTTGGGCATACAGGTGCAGAACTCGATCGGCGTGTTCTACGGGCAGGGCATTCAGCGCGTGCTCGAAGCGTGCGCGGCGTGCGACGACCTCAAGTGGGCACTGACGATCGACTACGACTCGATCTTCGACTGGAGGGACATCGTGTGCCTGCGTCAGATTGCGGAGGATGCAGGACTGGACGCGATCGCGCCGATGCAGGCGGGACGCGAGCGCAATGTCGCGCTGTTCAACACGGTCGCTGAGGACGGGACCGTTCAGCCTGCAAAGGCGGAGGACTTGGCGAAGCCGTGGTTCCCCGTCTCGACGATGCACTTCGGTCTCACGCTCATCAGGCTCGAAACGCTCCGCAAGATGGAGAAGCCGTGGTTCAAGAGCGAACCCGCGCCCGATGGGACATGGAACGACGGTCGCATGGACGACGACATCTACTTCTGGCGCAGGGCGAAGGAGCACGGGTGGACGATCGGCATCTCGCCGAAGGTCCACATCGGACACATCGAGTGCATGATCTCGTGGGTGACTCCCGACAAAGGCAAGGAGTACCAGTCGATGTTCTCGTGGCTTCGTGGTGGCAAGCCGTGGTATGTCCGCAACCGCGAGAAGGTCTGGCGGATGCCGACCTCGCTGCGACCGCCTGAAGCACAGGGATAGGATTCGGCATGGCAGTCGGCACCTACGCGCTCATCACCCTGCAGGAGTTGAAGGATCACCTCGGAATCACGAGTTCGAGCGACGACACGGTGCTGGAGCGTGCGATTGACCGTGCGACCGCTCGCATCGAGTCGTACATGGGGCGCAATGTTCTGACACGCTCCTACGCGGAGTGGTACGGCGGGAACAAGGTGCGAGCGATCCGCACAAAGCAGTATCCGATCAACTCCGTGACGGGCGTGTTCACGGGCATCCGCACGGCGTTCACGGTGTCGAGCACGGTGTCGAGCGATCTCCGCGTCACGGTCAGCGTGAACAGCGAGGCGGTCGGGACAGGTGCGCCGGGTCTCGTCATCTCGCGGACGACCAGCGGCGGCGTGACGACCACGACTACGCTCGCGTTCTCAACCTACCCCGATGTGACTTCACTGGTGGCAGCGATCAATGCGCTGACGGGCGTGTCGGCGAGCGTGGTCTTCGCCTGCCGTACGGCGCAACTGCATCCGCGTGCGGGTGGCGACTGCCTGTCTGGGACGGTCAACATCCACTGCGCCGAGGTCGGTGCGGAGTATGTGTACGAGAGCGATACGGGCATCGTGCACATCCAGTCGGACGCGTTCCCGCTCGGCGACACCTACCTCGCTCGGTTCCCTGCGGCGTACCAGTCGGTCCTGATCGAGTACACGGCGGGCTACACGACAACGCCTGACGATCTCAAAGAGGCGTGCTGCGAGGTCGCCGCGATGCTGTACCAGACCCGCAAGCAGGATCGGAGCCTGTCGAGCGAAAGTCTCGGCGACTACTCGTACAGCAGGGCGACGATGGCAGAGGTGAACGAGATGCTCGCCTCGCTGCTGAACGAGTACCGGGAGGTCGTTTGAGCAACATACGAGCGTCGATCGACCGCTTCGGCGTGTCTGTCACTCCGTTCACCCTGACCGACAGTACGGTGGACGCAGGCGGCGCAGTGATCCGATCGTGGGCGGCTGGGACGGAGTTCACGATGTTCCTGCAGCCTGCGATGCCGAGGGAGTCCGTGGTCGCAGGTGCGCGTCGCGCCTCGCTCGACGCTCGCGGGTACTGCGACATCTCGGTCACGCTAACGACGGGTATGCGAATCTCCTTTTCGAGCAAGACCTACGAGGTGCTCGGCTTCTACACTCCAGACTTCCGCGCCACACCTGATCGGCTCGCGTACCAGATCGTGTCGCTGCAGACCGTGGAGGGCTTGGCGTGAAAGCGAAGCACAACTTCAACTCGGCGCACTTCGCACAGTACATCGCGGCTGACTTGCAGCGGTCTGCAAACACTCTCATCCTGCAGTATCAGAAGAACCTCAAGAGAACCCTGAGCATTGCAGGCACGGGCAAGTTGTATCGGGGCGGCAGACAGCGCAAGGGATCGCTGCGGAGACGATCGGTTCCGGGCGCACCGCCAGCGGTCGATACTGGCGAACTCCGCCGAAGCGTGCAGTCGCAGCCGACACTGACATCCAAGCGGAGCAGCCTGATTCGGTTCGTGATCGCGGGAGTCAAGAAGTACGGCTTCATGCTCGATGCAGGCACTGGGCGCATCGCTGCTCGACCGTGGATTGCCAGGAGCGCGGACCCTGTCCGAGCGGTCGCTGCATCGGTCGTTCAGAGAAGTCTCAACAAAGCCATCCGCACCTACAGACCCCCAAGCCCACGATGAGCCAGATCGTCCTCACAAGCCTCTACAACAAACTCATCAGCGACACAGGCGCAGGCACGGTCTACACGATCGTCGGCGGTCGCATCTACCAGATCGAGGCACCGCAGGGCGTGACGCTTCCGTGCCTCGTGTTCAGCATCAGCGGCAACGAGACCGAGATCTTCATGGGCACGTCGGTGAAGTCGCGGCAGGAGATGACCGCGACCTTCGTGTTCTTCTTCAAGCCTGACTCAGCCGCCGCTGTTGCTACCGCGATGACTGCTGAGGCCGCGCTCTTCACGCTCCTGAACCGACAGTCGCTGCCTCCTTCGGATGCCACATATACTTCCATCGACTCGTATGTCTTGACACGCGGCGTGCCTGACATCGGCGAGGACTTCATCACGGTCGAAACCACCTACCGCATCATCGCAATCAAGGACACCTAATCATGGCAGCAATCAGCGGCGCAAACGGCAATGTCTCGTTCACAGGCGCGGTCGGACTCATCAAGTCGTGGACTGCAAATGTCGCTCCGTCAGAGATCGACATCAGTGCGTTCGGCAGCGTCGGCAAGCAACGAATGCACGGCATCCTCGACATCACGGGGACGATCGTGGCGACGATGGACAGCAGCAGCAGCCCAGTGTCGTCCTCTGCGTGGTTCATTCAGAGTGCAGCAGGCGCGACATGCACGCTCAAGGCGGAGGACGGAAACTCGCTCGCGTTCAACGCGCTGATCCGCTCGGCTGACATCTCGGTCGATGTCAACGGCGAGGCGACCGTCACCTACAACTATCAACTCAACGCGCCGACCAACGCGACGAACTACGCTTCCTGCGTGACGGTGGCTTGGACATGATCGACTTCTTCGCCAAGCGCGAGACCCCAGACGACTGGCGTGTCGAGTGGGTCAAGGGCGGCGAAGCGGACGGTCGATGGGTGCAGGGCGACATCACGCGGCAGGCAGCGATCGAGGCGGCACTCCGCACAGCGGACATCTTTGACAAGAGCACGGTCTCCTGCGTTACCATCCGCAGACGCAAGGAGATCACGAGATGGACAAAGCCCACAAGACGCGCATGGTGAAGATCGGGCGGCACACGCTGTCGCTGCTCTCGGCTCGGGACTTCATGGAGATCGGCGAGGCACGATGGCACTCGATCTCGCAGCGCACTCTGGAGATGCTGACCGACTCACGAGCCGAGCCTGCACAGCGGGTCGAGCAAATGAAGGCGGTCTACGACCTGCGCGACCGCACGACCACGCTCGCGCTGCAGCACGCGGCGACGATCGAGGGCGCGTTCGATGTCATCGAGCACGCATGCCAGAAGGTCAAGATCGATCCGAGCGAGGACTTGGCAGCGATGCAGCCCGAGGCGGTTATCCGTGCTGCGCTCTCGCTCCTGTCGGTCGATGTGGACGGGGAGACCGACTCGGGAAACGCGTGAAGGCGACGAGCGACACGGACTGGTACGCGCTCGCCGCCTTCATCTGCAAGTATGCGCCGGGCTTCGGCGACCCGCTCGACATGCCGCTCGACCGCCTGATCGCCACGGCGGATGCGGTGTCTGCGATGGTCAAGCGCGAGGCGGACGCGATGGGCAAGGGCATAGGATGATGACATGAGCATGGGCGGCGGCAATCCTGCAATCGAGATCAGCGTCACGGCTCGCATCGACGAGTTGGAGCAAGGACTGAAGGCAGCGCAGGCAAAGGTCGATGGCACGGTCGGTCCGATGGGGAAGGCTGGCGAGAGGGCTGGCATCGAGTACTCTCGACAGTTCAGCGCGATTCTTTCACGAGGAGTCGGTGCTCTCTCTATTGCAAAAGTGCTCAGTAGCAGTTTGGAAGAAGCCTCAAAAACATTTCTAGCAGGCGGGTCACTTGATCAGACGGCTGAGTCTTTCGTGAACGGACTGGCTGATGCCTTCAAGCGGCTACCGATCGTCGGTCCGCTGACGCAGGCTCTCGAAAACTTTACGAACGGTGTGCTGGATCGGTTGTTTGATGATGGTGCACGATTCAATACCGCTAGAGATAGGTTCATTGAGCAGATTCAGGGGTCGGTTGAGGGTGTTGCTGAAAGAACGACCGCTCTGAAGCAGCAGGCGAAAGACATCGCGCAGGATCGGTTCCTTGCACGATTTGCGGGTGAGTCACCCGAACTCGCAAGAGATGCAAAGATTGAGGTGGAAAATCAAAGGAAGTTGCGACCACTGCTCGAAGAGCAGAGGAAACTCAAAGATCGCATCTTCGAGCAAGAGTCGCACACCTCGAACCTGCAGCAGCAAAACAACCCCATTATTGCAGGTGCAGCAGAGAAGGCACTAAAGACACTTAGAGATGAGTATGCGGCAAGAGAGGCAGTGATCCAACAGATGAAGGCTCAGACGAAAGAGCAGATCAAACAGAACGAGGCGAGGGACACTGCAGAGATCAACGCCATTGATCTCAAGTACAAAGAGGAAAAAGCCAAGGAGGCAACCGATGCAGCGGCAAAGGCAGCAAAGTCAAAGCGCGACGCAGATATCAAGGCACTGCAGCAGACTGGCAAGGCACGCGAGGAGGCGATCGCAGCGCAGATCGCTGCGCTGGAGAAACAATCGCCAGCCGCACGCGCCGCCTCGATCGGCGCACTCACGCAACAGTTCGCAGGGAACATGGGCGGCAACATCCAGACCGCGCTCGGGACATTCCGAGGCGGCGGCGCAGCGGTCGCCGAGCGAGCGTTCCAAGAGGCGAAGGCGCAGACTGAGAAGCAGGAGAAGATCGTGCGACTGCAGGAGGAGATGAAGCGGCTGCACGAGGAGACGAACCGCAAACTTGACGCGATGAAGGGAGCCGCCTGATGCCGACGGTCATCGAACTGCAATCGAGCAGGCAGTACAACCACAACAAGGGCAAGCCCACGGCGACCCGCGAGTTCATCGTCATCGACGCAGCGAACGAGAGCGAGGTGCTCGCGCTGTTTGGCAGCACGCTCCCGCAGCAGAACGAGTCCTATCCAAATACCAGTGCGTTCATCTATGACCTTGTGGCTCGTGACTTCTCGATTCAGAAGGTGCCCGAGCACCCGCAGGCGTTCCGCATCTCGTTCACCTACGAGCCGGAGGGCAACATTGTCCCGGCGAATGTCAACCCGTGGACGAACGACAAGGAACCCGGCGAGGTCGGATATCGAACCGCGCAGGCGAGCAGCCGTGCAGAGTTGGTCGATCTCTGGCGCAGCGTGCCATACTCGACGATCAACACATACGAGGCACAGGGCAGCATGGACAGCGACACCGACATCGGCGGAACCGCGCTGGATCAGCGCGGCATCCCGGTCTCGTGTCTTGAAGTGAAGCAGGAGATCAGCATCACGGTCGTCGATCAGGAACTCCCGCGTGCATCAGACATCCAAGACGCGCTCGGCAAACGGAACCTCGTGCGATTCCTCGGATACGACGACGGGCATGTTCTCTTCACAGGCTTCGACGGTTCGATACAACCCGAGACGGGCAACACACAGTGCACCTTCAAGTTCTTGTTCTCATCGTTCGCGCATCTCGTGCAAGTGCCGAAGCGATCATCCCTCGGTGATGTCGTGACGGAGAACGATTCGACGAGCGCGTATTATGGCAAAGCGTTCAAGGTCTATCTGCAGCAGCCGTTTCGGTTCACTTACGACTTCAACTCTCTCTCGCCGCACTTCTCAGGACTCTAAACATGGCTGACGAAATCTCACTCGCGCTCACTTGTGACATCACGAAAGACAACCTCAAACTCTTCTTCCGACCGGGCACAATCACGCCCGATCTCGGAAGCACGGTGAACGATGCAGGCGTGCGAACCTGTAGCACTTCATTCGCCGCACTCGCGACGACGGGTGGGGCAGCGACGAACGGGTACATCTTCATGCGGAACCTCAGCACGGGCGCAACGGCGACCAACGATGTCATCGACATCGCGCACACTTCAGCAACAAGTCAAGCATTTTGCAGATTGGGTCCGGGCGAGATCGCGTGCTTCCGAGGTGCGACTGCTCTGGCGGTGACCAACATTGCGATCCGCGTGCAGAACACCGCTGCTGCATCGACTGGCGCACTGCACTATCTGATCCTGTCGCCGTGAGCCTTCCCCGTTTCATCACGGGGCGATACGGCAAGATCACGGCGGCTCACCTCAACGATACATTCGAGGCAGTCGAGCGTGTGCGCGGCACACCGCTCGCACAGCCAAAGGTGGTCCCGCGTGTCGGGACGATCCTCGCACGAATCCGCGACCTGACGACGGACGCAGTGCAGGGAGTCGCGCAGGGCACAACCGTCGGCACAAGCGGCGCGACGGCGCGACAATGTTGGCTGTACGACTGGGAGGAGGTCGGCTTCGGGGTCGGCGATTGGGAAGCCACGCCCGGCACGGGTAGCACGATGAGCCAGACAGGACCCGAGCAGGTCGCAGGTGGCGTGCAAGGCGAACTGGTTGGCGACGCGACCTATGTTCCGTGCGTGGACTTCTCGCCGCAGCCGAGGCTGATTTCGGGCGACCTTGTGCTGCTGCGCCCGATGCAGGTGCGGCTCGGCAGCAAGTATGTCTCGATGCTCGCGCTCGTGCTGCTTGAGCCGACGACATTCCTCGCACGGCTTACATCGAAGGAGTCTGTCGATGGCGTGTACCGATTCGTCGGCGTGACCGCGCAGGTGACGCAGATGCTCGGTTCGTCCAGTGTCCGTCCTGCCGTGAACCTGTACGAGATCAATGCGCTACGCTCGCGCTCGTCCTCGTACGCGAGCGTGCTCGCGCTGACCGAGGCGGCGACGACCACGACCTTCTCGGGCAGTAATGACTGGGGGCACGGACAAAGCCTGACGGGTGCAGGCGCGACCGTCACGAAGGGCACGCTGCCCGTGGGTGGCACTGGCACGGGTACGATCGTCGTCATGCACCGAGCGGTCATCGAGTACGACACAGGCACTCCACGAGCAGCGGATACCGCGTACTTCTGCTTCTACGCCGTGCCACCCGTCAGCGCAGCATGTGACGCATGAGCATCATTCCCGCACTGCTCTCGCAAGGCTGCTGCTGTGCCGAACCTGAGCCGGGCGGTGCGACTGGTCGCATCATGTCGAAGTTTGGGCTGATCACCGAATGCAATGTCGGCATACAGCCCACGCCGAATGACGAACTCGGCTGCGTGATGCAGTCGAGCAACTGGCAGCAGGTCACGCTCTGCGACCCGCTGACACCTGATGACGAATCGCTCTGGCTTGGCACGGCGGCACACGAGCGGGCGGCGATCGTCGTGCCGTACTCGCTGGCATCGAGCGAAGCATTGAGCGGATCGAATCACGAGCCAAATCACTGGATATGGTGGACGAAGAACAGGTGTCTCGAACTCGACCTGTACTACCCCGGCGCGAACGCCTGCTGCTGCTCGGGCGGCGAGGCGACTTATTCACTGTTCTTCGAGTCGGTCCCTCCGGCGGATGGAGGCACGACCCTGCAGCGATGCGGCGAGGACGATCAAGGCGGTCGCTGCATCGACGGCGCGTTCGCCGAGGACTTCGATGCGTGCTATCTCGCAGGTGACACGAACCCCGAGCCGCTTGTGGGGACATACGAGCAGCAGTTCCTCGGACCGTTGTACTGGTGGTCATTCAACCCGTACTACCCCGCTGCGACTATTGAGGAGCAGTACGAGGCACACGGCACATACGGCGCGGTGTGCAATACCACGATCCAAGATCGCAGCAATCAGGGACTCTCCACCTATCAGGTGAGGACGGCGAAGTACCGCTCGCCAGACATCTGGGAGATACTGAACTTCAACGATGGCAAAGCGATCGGGGTGATGGTGAACTCGCCGAGCAGCGTCTTGCGCCGGGGTCGAGTCTCGTACTACGAGCGGCACGAAGCGATCGACGCTTACAACGCTCGAAGCACCGCACCCTTCTACATCGACGATCCAACCGACTGGGACGCGCAAGGAGCGCACGGGCTGTTCCGCTACTTCTTCGCTTTCGCGGCGGAGGAGTTCTCGTATGTGAAGGGCGATGTGCCGACGACGCAGTTCTTGTCGCAGGGCAACAACGCCTCGCTCATGTCAAAGGCTCTGCCGTCGTACTTCCATCAGATCGCGGACGCGGTCCCGATCTTCTCGTTCCAGACCAACTACATGACCTGCACGGGCGCAGTCGGCGGCGGTTCGGACAATCTGACATACGCGCTCGCGGAGATCGACCACAGCGAGCATGGGAACTACACCTCGCCGCAGCAGACACAGAAGCCTGAAGACCTCGATCCGACGCTCGAAGGCTGGCAGGATCAGTGCATGGCGGTCGATGCGGCACTGCGAACAGCGGAGGCAGAGGACATGCTCGCCTGCAAGGATTGGCGCGAGGAAATCTGGGACGACTTGCAGACGCTTTCGGTGTTCCGCACATCGCACGACTCGGCGTGGACGCAGATGGCTGCGCTCGAACTGGAGTACACGACGGCGCAGGCACTCAAGCCAGTCGGACCTGCGCGTGTGCGCGGCGACTACTTCGACATGCGGCGCATCGACCCCGTGACGAAACTCGTGGACACGACCACGAGACCGCCGTCACTCGCTCGGTGTCAGGACGATTCGACGGGCATGGGATCGGAGTACGCGGACGACAGCGACAGCGGCGCGGTCACGCTCCAAGTGCACAAGGACATCTACAACCTTGTTGTGGCTCCGAGCGGCTTCTACGAGACGGCGACGGCAGCGACGACGATCGTAGTCGGCGAGCAGTACAAGATCGCGTCGATCGGCACGACAGACTTCACGACGGCAGGCGCATCGAGCAATGCGGTCGGCGTGATCTTCACGGCGACGGCAACGCCGACAGGCACGGGCACGGTGCAGCGGTTCGATGACGAGGCGTACTTCGCGTGGCAGCGTCTCACGCAGTCGGTCTACTTCCGCACGAAGCCGATCGGATGGGACACGAGCGCACTCTTTCAAGACGGAACGAGCGTCGCGCTCGACTGTCGGTTCCGATGGCTGACCAATCGCGGCAGCGCGTTCTACCCCGAGGATTCGAGCACGGTCATCGCATCGCTCGGCACGAACGACGACCCACTCTCACTGCAGCCGCAGTGGTGCACGAACGGGTCGCCGCAGGACAGCACCTCGTACTCGTACGGTGGCTTGTGCGTGCAGGCGGCGTGCGATGATCTCGGATCGAGCGTCGCGTACTCGTGGAACAGCAGCATCCTCGTCGCTCGGTTCGCTCGCTCGCACTTCTACACGGGCGGCTCGCAGCCTGTGTGTCGAGGCTACGAGACACCTGTCCAAACCACGGGCGACTGCTGCGCCATCACAACGCAGACCAATACGAGCGACACACTTGTCGAGTGCCCGTTCGAGGACTCGAATATCTGCTTCGCTCGGTTCACGAATCGACCGTATGAGTGGAACGACGGCGCGGTGCCGTTTCGCATGGAGCCGACCGCACTGAACCTCGTGGATCGTGCTGCGATCTGCTGCGAGTACCCGCACCCGCTGCAGAGGGTGTGCGATGTGAACAACAGCGAGACGAAGACGGGCAACGATCAGACTGTCGATGACTGGGTCGATGATCCAGACAACTACCCCGAGGGATGCGAAGACGACAACTGCCAAGAGACGACTCTGAATAGGTGCAATAGTGGGACGCTGTGTGCGCGAGCCTCGACGACACTGTCGCCGGGCTTGGGTGGCACAGGCGAGTACCACTGCGGCGCGGTCGAGTCGGTGATCGACGCGCCTGCAGAGCCTGTCGCATTCAAGCCCGGCTCGCAGTATTACGACGACCCGTTCAACCCCGGATGGGCGACGAAGCCCGCATGCAGCGAGACCTACAAACTCAACGGCTTTGTCGGTGCGACCGAGCAGACCGCAGGCGGTGCGGTTCGCCGCTACCCCGTCGGGCACGCGCAGGAGGAGAGCGTGCTCGGCACGCCGTTCATCATGCAAGCGTTCTCAAGTACTCCCAAACTCCAGTCGAGCGAGTGCTGCTCGATCGACGATCGCAGCGATCAGCGCATGGGGCTTGTCGCCAGCGGCGACAACATCCAGAAGTACCACTGGCTCTCCTTCCCTGCGATCTCGATCACGACGGGTCCGTGATGCTCGGCAGAGAGAACATCAACCACCGCTTCATCGTGAAAGCGATCGCGTACACGCAGGCTGAACTCTCGCGGCTGTTCTGCAAGATCGCCCCAGACGCGATCGAGGCGCGGCGGAACATCTGCCGATCGTGCGAGTTCCTCGACCGAGGCAACGCGCAGCCACCGCAGATCGGGTACTGCACGGGGTGCGGCTGTCCGATGTGGCGGCGGAGCGAGTTGAGCATCAAGACGACCGCACCGCTCGCCGCCTGCCCGAAGAAGAAGTGGAGCACCTACGAGTTGCGAGTGGACGGCAAGCGCGTAGGATGAGGCTGTCTCTCTCACTCTGACGCCCTGCCGTCCCAAGCGGCAGGGCGTTTCATTATCAGCCGCGAGATGCGAAATCGCCGTGGATGCCATTAGAAGCCTCGGTTCGGCGGAGGTCTGGAGATACCACCCGACCCCTACGGACGCGCTACAGGGCATCTGCGGCGGTCTGTTTTCGGCGGCAGCCCCGAACAGATGCCAAACATGGCAGGCGGCGTGGGGTGTTGTCGGGAACTCTTGAGAATCTTTGTGGGTCCTGGCGCACGCTCGCCGATTGTGGTGTATGATCGTCCCGTCCTCGCCGCGTGGCGAGGGACGATCGAGAGACCCAAACAGGAGAGACACATGAACGACGAAGTCACCATCACCCTTCGCAAGTCTGAACTGCGAGACATCATCGTCTCGCTGACCGCGATGTACGACCAGTCTGCGATGAGTTTCGAGGAGATGCAGCATCGCTTCCCGATCCTCGCAAACGGGTACGACCGACTCTGCCATCAGGCGCAGCGAGCAGGCGTTCCGACCAACAGCGACGAGAGCATCGACTGACCGACCAAACCCCAAACAGGAGAGACACATGACGAGAATCAAGACACGATCCAAATTTACTCGCAGGGTAATGGCATACATCAAGTATCGGGAGCACATTGACAGCCGAGACTTTGACAGAGCATTGTCAATCGCTCTGACATGGGCGATGACAGATAATTCGTCGCAGAATCGACTCATCTGGAACTTGTATGCCGATGATGCATTCAAACTGTTGAAGGCGCAAGGCGAAGGAGGTGCAGCGTGAACGACGCACTGACCGAAGCGACAACGCAAGCCCAGCACAGCATTCAGTTCGCGGTGCGAGACCTGCGCGGCACACTGGCAAACGCGAGCGCACTGGAGAGCATCGTGCTGATGCAACTGATCGACAAGGCGGCGGCACTGAACGCTGAACTCAACGCCTTTGCTACCGCTCGCGAGATGGACTGCCCGACAGGAGGTGCAGCGTGAACGATCTGAAGCACCAATCGCGCATGTTCATTCAGGACATATACGGTACGGGTCCGCGCACGGTCGGACACCCGTCCCACGACGATCGACCGCGCACGCCGAAACAAATCATCGGGGACATCGCGTGGCGATACCTGTCAATCGTTGACAGCGAAGACCTCGATCCTTGCTCGCCTGTTTCGTTCATCGTCGGCGACCTCGATGCCGCGCTCCACGCCGCATTCCACGCAGGTCGTTTGTTTGCGAAGGAGAACCCATGACACTCATCGTCGGAGCGGCTACCCTGCTGCTCCTCATCGTTGCCGCTACTGTCTGCACCGCAGACATCGACGGCGTGACCGACCGCACCTATTCAAGGAGAGACTCATGACAGATTCATTGTTTCCAAAGACAGAGAACGCAATCCTGAAGGCTGCCATCGCACTCGTGGCGACGGCGAGATCGCATTCGCATATCCGTGCGAAGTCTGATCCTCAGCCGTGGAAGAGCACGAAGCAGATGATGCAGAGATACAAACTGACCAAAGAGGACTTCAAGATTCGGGGCATGAACACACTGCTTGCCGACGGAAGTATGGTGTCGGTCGGTGGGATGACACTCGAACACAGGGCGGTCAAGCGTGACGGCAAAGAGCGGTTCAGACACTTCTGGCGTGAGGCTGGTGGTGCGCCGTCGGCAGGCACTGCATCCGAGTTCATCTCGGAGGCTTGCAAGATGGCACTGCAGATGGACGGAGGTATGCCATGAGACACAGCGATTCGATTGCACAACTCGCAGCCGCGCTCGCAAAGGCGCAGGCGAAGATTCAGCCAGCCGTGAAGGACAGGGTGAACCCGCACTTCAGGTCGCACTACGCGACGCTCGAAGCGATCGTCGAAGCGTGCCGGGAGGCACTGGCGGCGAACGACCTCGCGGTGCTGCAACTCCCGTGCGACGATCCGAACTGCGAGCGCGTCGCGCTCCGCACGATGATCGTGCACAAGAGCGGCGAGTTCATCGAGGAGGCGGTCAGCGCACGCCTCGTCAAGCAAGACCCGCAGGGACTGGGGAGCGCACTCACCTATCTCCGCAGGTACGCCCTGGCGGCGATTGTGGGCGTGACGGCGACTGAGGATGACGACGGGAACGCAGCGAGCGCACCGCAGCAGGTGCAGCGCGTTCAGCCGAGCGCACCACCTCCGACCGCTGCACCGCGCATCACACCGACGATCGTCGGCGAGACGCAGGTCTTCACTGGCACGCTCGCGTATGTGAAGAGCGATCAAGGGACGAGCAAGGCGGGCAAGCAGTACACGAAGACGAGAGTCGGGTGGACTGCTGACAGCGGAGAGAAGGTGTGGGCGACGACCTTCTCGGAGACCGACGGCGCGTTCGCCAACCGTGCGAAGACGCAGGGCATCCCCGTGCGCGTGACCTACCGCACAGGCGAGCGTGGGGTCGATGTCATTTCGATCGACACCGCCGAGCAGGTGAGCGCAGTCGAGGCGATGGGAGGTGAGGATGCCATTCCATTCTGATTTGGCGAAACTCGCTCGGGATGCGGCTCGCATTTTCGAGGCTTCCGAGGTCGTTGTCGCGTGCGCGACTGTCGAGGCTGCGATGGTTGGGGACGAGCCCCCCAACCGTCGCGGCAAGTCGGCGAACTCGAAGATGCAGAGTCGCATGATCTCCGCGATCATCACGCTGTCGGATTGCACCGTCGCGCAGGCTGGGGAGATATTCGGACTCGACGAGATGCAAGCGCAGAGCCGCCGGCGGTGGTTCCTCGATGACTGCACCGAGGAGTACCGTCGCGCCTATCTCGCGCAGGTGCAGATGAAACTCGAACAGGAGCGTGGAACATGAACTTCCCGAAAATCGACCACGCGGCACTGATGCACATCTTGTTCTCAGGCAAGCCTGCACAGAGGCAAATCCTGCTCGACATCGAGGAGCGCATTCGGGAACTGCAGCGCGACCGCGACGAACTGATCGCGGAGCGCGTCGAGAGCGACCACTACCAGTGCGGCGAGTTCCGCGATCTGACGGCGGTCGAGGACAAATGGAGATACCTCGATTCGTGGCTCAGCGACTACGCTCGTCCGTTATCCTGCGCGACATGGTTCGACTGGTATCAGCGGCGCGATGATGAGGAAAACGCGAAGCGCGACGAGGACTGAAACACCGCCGCCGCAGGTGCGTGGACTCCTGCGGCGGCGTGATCGAGAGCATCCACGAAGAGAGGCATGGACGCGACGCATGGCAAGCATACCCGAAAGCAAAGCACCGTGGCTCAAACTATGGGTGCGCGACTTCGTTGCCAGCACTCACGCGATGACCGCCGCGCAGGTCGGAGCGCATCTTCGCATGATGCTCGAAGCGTGGGAGCGCGGGAGCGTGCCTGCCGATCCGACCGCGCTGAAGCGCATCACGGGTGAGATCGACGAGCGCGAGATGCGCGAGGTACTCGATCGGTGGCAGCGCGAGGGCGACCGCCTGACGAATCGACGGCTCGAACAGGAGCGTGCCGACATCACCGAACTGCACGAGCGCAGGAGCGAGGCGGGTAGGCGCAACAGCCTGCGCCGATGGCACCCCGATGCCATTGGCAATGCCAATGGGATGCCAGTCGCATTGCCAGTCGGAATGCTAAGTACAGAAGAGCAGAAGAGCAGAAGAGCAGAAGGGCAAAGTGCAGAAGGTCAAAGTGCAGAACACGATCAGCACGGAGCGTTGGCTGCGCCACCTGCTCGTGCTCGTGGTGGGGTCGTCTTTGACTATGCAACGGGGCGGTTGGACGGCATCACCGACTCGCACCGAGAGCGGTGGGCAGCCGCGTACCCGGCGGTCGAGATCGAGCAGCAGGTCGCGGCGGCGGCAGCGTGGCTCGCAGCCAACCCGAAGCAGCGAAAAAAAAATGTCGAGCGGTTCCTGACGAACTGGCTCGCAAGGCAACAGGAACGCGGCGGCTCGCGGCAGCACCGTGTATCCTCGATCTCGCCGCGCACGATCGACGAGGTGCCAGAGCACCTTCGGTTCTAGGAAACGACATGAGAGACGACATCACATGGGAAGACAACGAGCAGCGCATCCGCGAACTGCACCCGACCGCGATGTACCCGCCTGCGCTCAAAGCACTGATCAAGCAGCAACTGTCGAAACTCAATCAGCAGTGGCTCCGCGAGGCACTCGACGAGGTCAAGTGCAAGTTCGCATCGCACCAGCCCGAGTTGAAGTGGTGGCTGCAGGCGTACGAGCGCATCGAGGCGCGATGGTTCAAGACGCAGCCAGCCGTGCAGACCG
>Ga0194120_10004473_pt1 | contig 21543 bp, 17 predicted proteins | sample TA2MahCa65mmetaG_FD_148642 | JGI IMG/M metagenome (GOLD analysis project Ga0194120, IMG submission 148642) | Freshwater microbial communities from Lake Tanganyika, Tanzania - TA2015019 Mahale Deep Cast 65m | ecosystem: Environmental > Aquatic > Freshwater > Lake | place: Tanzania: Lake... | reverse complement strand
GCAAATGACCTTCTGGTAGTTCATCAAACGTAAAAGGAACGTGATTGATGAAATACATTTTCACAATCATACTGCCGTTATTATACCAGCAATATGCGTGGTCAATGCGATAAGACATAGGGTTTGACTCCCATATCTTATATTTATTTTTGATAGCGGTGGCGAGATTCGAACTCGCACTGTATTGATTTTAAGTCAACTGCCTGCTGCCGATTGGGCTACACCGCCAAGTGTTAGGTGCTCCCTGTCGGTTACGATCCGACCTGTGTCCGATTATGAGTCGGGTGCTTTCACCAGATAGCTAAAGGAGCAATAGGAGTGCTGGGAATTGAACCCAGACTACCCCGTTATAAGCAGGGCGCTCTGACCGATTAAGCTACACTCCCTCAAGGGGCTTCGTTGTTTAACTCGGTGTGTATTCGTATGAGTTCATCATCTGCGGGCATCATCACTGCTGCCTGCCCGTCTTCATTGACGATACCTAAACTCTCTCCATTTTCAACACGTTCCATTAGTTCATCAAACCTCTCTTGAAACTCTTCCACGGTGAAAACTTCCATTGTCCTGTTATTTAGTTTTTCTCACCACGAATGGCAAGGTCGGCATACTCAATCTGTTCGGGATCCAGTTGTGCGGTCACAACTTCCAGAACGTTCATAAACTCTTCAACAGTCTCACACTCTACAAGACGCTCACTGCCCTGATCGCTCAACAGCAGGAAGGTGCGGGTGCATACGTCAATCACAATACCTTGAACGGTTTCTTGTGCGGTGGTCATTGGGGGTTTTCTTGATTACCCCCATATTATAGGGTGTCCTAGGGCGGGTGTCAAGTGTGCCAGTTCAACAAGTGGTTACAGATCCAGAAGAATTCTTAGATCCTCCACAGAAAGTCCAAGATTGTTTAATTTCTCTTGAGGGGTGGGTAAATTTATTTGAACAACAGACCAACCAGTCTCCGAATCTTTTACTGATGATGTAGAGTTACTATCCGCAGTTGTATTATCACCATTCCAAACAAAAGCGTAACCATTTTCACAAAATGGAGGTGGAGTTCTAGTTGCGTTTTCTGGAGCAACTACAGGATTTGGGTTATCAATAACTACTCCTAAAGTATCTGGATTTGTTGAGTAATACATTCCACTGAGGTCATCAACTTGATTCCAGATTTGATTTTCTATGTCAAAAACTCTAACTTTACCTAATTCTCTTTCAGGAACTTCAATACATGTAGAATGTGCTGGAGCAAGATACATATTATGCTCTAGCGGATCTTTTTTAGCTTCTTTTTTTGATGTAAAAAACTTAAAGTCAGGATGATAATTATAAATTGGGCAACTATTTGCATAGGGCAAATCAAAAATATGTTCAATACCATCTGCAGTTCTACATGTAACAGTGTAAGACATCTTTAATATAAAATACTAATTTTACAGATATTTATGTTTTTATGCAAGCTAACATCGCATAGTTTCTTGGACGAGTTTCATTGCCAAAGTTACCACCATTAGTAGTGTTTGGACTTCCACCCTCAATATTAGACAAAGTTCCTGTAAGATTAGCAGTTCTAGGAATAGCATTACTGCCAGCAGTACTATAAGTTGGAATATTATGTGTGTGAGTTTGGTACTGATGATCTTGGAAACTGGCAAATGCTCGACCACTATCCACTGACGCAGTGTTTGCCCAACCTCTAATAAAGTTTCCTCTCAAATCTGGAACATTGAAGCTAGTAGAACCATTTCCTGATCCCCAAGTGGTTCCTATCTCATTAAAGAGCACACTGTAAAGTCCCCTACTAACAGCCGCACCATCACATTCTAGATATCCAGATGGAGCAGTGTTTTTTGCAAACCAAACAACAACTCCAGCAGCAACTGTTCCAGATCCAGCTTCAGTACCTTGAATACCTTGCAGACCTTGGATACCTTGCAGACCTTGACCACCAACAAATCCTGCAATACCTTGAATACCTTGCTGACCTTGTATTCCTTGTGGTCCAATATTACCTTGAATACCTTGATTCCCAGTTCCATTAATACCTTGAATACCTTGCTCACCTTGGATACCTTGAATACCCTGAATACCTTGAGAACCTAGATCACCTTTAATCCCCTGAATACCTTGGCGACCTTGAATGCCCTGAGTTCCTTGAGAACCTACACCATTATCTCCTTGAATGCCCTGTCGACCTTGGAGACCTTGGAAACCTTGGAAACCTTGAGCTCCTTGCGGTCCATTATTACCTTGAATGCCCTGTCGACCTTGGAGACCCTGAACCCCTTGAATTCCTTGAAATCCCTGAACTCCTTGAAGACCTTGTTCACCCTGAACTCCTTGAAGACCTTGATTACCCTGTGGTCCAAAGTCTCCTTGAATACCCTGCAGACCCTGACCACCAGCTCCACCAGTTGCACCTCCTGTTCCCTGAACACCTTGAATACCCTGCCTCCCTTGATTTCCCTGTGCTCCAGTCTCACCTTGAAGACCTTGACGACCTTGAATTCCTTGCTCACCCTGAATACCTTGAATACCCTGAAGACCTTGACGACCTTGAATTCCCTGAGATCCTTGAATACCTTGATTACCTTGAAGACCCTGAATACCTTGACTACCAGCTCCACCTATCAATCCACTAATACCCTGAATGCCTTGAGCTCCTTGTGGTCCATCATTACCCTGAATACCCTGTCGGCCTTGAATACCTTGATTACCTTGATTGCCTTGATTACCCTGAACACCTTGCTGACCTTGAATACCTTGAGCACCCTGAGATCCTGGGCCACCACCAATACCTTGAATACCTTGGCGTCCTTGGAAACCTTGAAAACCCTGTGGTCCTGATGTTCCTTGAACACCTTGACGACCCTGGGAACCCTGAACACCCTGATTTCCCTGGATACCCTGAACTCCTTGGAATGATGCATCATTGATACTAATTTTTTTTACATCATCCGCAGAATAATCATAGACTAATAGTAAATCTTGAAGTCCATCAGCACCAGTAATTAATGATTGTTCAGTGATCGCTTTTTTACTTACTTTTCCATCAAATAAAGTCGCTGTAATAATACCAGAAGAAAATGTATTTCCATAGATAGAAAAGTCTGCACTAACTCCCAAAGTTGAAGTTCCGATGCCAACTTTCCTGAAGGTAGAAATCCCAAGAAATGTTGAAATACCTGTTACTAATAAACTATTAATTGTAACTGGTCCAGCAAAACCAGAACTGCCCACAACATCAAAAATGAATCTTGGAGTTGTTGAACCTATACCAATTCTTTGGTTCGTATAATCATACCAAAAATTACTTGCACCATCAACAAGTCCTGCTGTGCCATGAAATTGAATTTGACCAATCGTACCACCAGCACCAGATATTGTCGCAGATTGGGATTGCCACTCCATCCCCCCAGAAGAAGTTTTAATCAAAACGTCGCCAGGATCTCCAGGATAATTGGTAGAGTCATAAATTGTTCCAGCAATTCTTACATCCCCTTGAACATGTAACTCTTGTGATGGATCAATAGTATTAATCCCAACATAACCATCTGTTGTTGTTTTAAAAACTGTACCACCAAAACCAACATGAAGGTAATGTGCAACAGACATAATTCCTGTTACATTATCAAATAATAAGTACGGTGAAGCACTAAAAGTTCCATTATTATTAAAAATTATCTCATTATCATTTCCTGGAGGGCTAATCGTAATTGTTGAGATAGTTCCAAAATTATTTGCTGTTACGGTGATAATATTTCCAACAAAATTTAACTTATTGATACTATTTCCTGTACCAACAATAGATCCTTCCTCAAAAACAGAAATACCTGTAATAATACCAGCGGGAGGAACTTGCCAATATCTATCATATTGACCACCATTTTCAAAAGTTACAAGATTATAATAAAAGTCTTTTACTGGTAGTGATCTTTCGCCTGGATATCCAAGATTGGGTTCTGTTTCTTGCGGACTAAGAAACACATGTCTATCTGTGCTTAATCCAGACAGAGGAGTTAATTTTTGTTTTCCACTTAGATATCTTTGCTTATTCGCCATAATTATGATGTACTATTTTCCAGAATACTTCCAATGAATTCCATCTGGAGAGGAGCAACTAATCCCCCACTAACATATGTGTGTTGAATTCCATTAGAGCTTCCAACTGTTGTAGTAAATGTCTTAGAAACTCCAACACTATCAACTATGCTATCCACAACATAAGATGACTGAGGAGATGGAAAAATTGTTGTGGTGATTCCAGATCCTGGGGGACATGTCATGGCAATACCTGACATTGTAATAGGAGTATTTGCTGAAAGACCATGGGGAGTTAGTGTGGTAATTGTAGCAATCCCTGTTGGTTCGTAATATACAACGTTTGTAATTGTTGTAACTCCTGTTTGAATCGCACTAATGAAAATTGAATCTAGTTTGATTGCATCTTTCTCTAAAACTAAACGACCATCAACCAATACAACTGCATCATTTGGTGGGACTTGAATGTCTTTTATAATACGAATGTCTCTTGTATTTCCAGTGCTTCTTGTCTCTCTACGATGTATCAAAGTTACTGTTGGATATGTTACCGCAATACCAACATTTGAAACTTGAGCAAATAGTAAAATAGAAGAAACTCCAGTTGGGACTTCATACAACTTTTGTTGTCCAGGGGCAACAGGGACTGCAATTGTTAAAAACTTATTGACTGGTGCGACTGCCATTTTATCTTAATGCTAGAATAAGTGGGGTAACTTCTGCTTGAATTGCTCTACTGAAATCTCGACCTCTAATAGTAGAAGTTGTTTGATCAATGATAATACCGTTACCAATTTTAAAGTTTCCTGCTTGATCAGTGCTTGTGAATGGTATTCTTGCACCATTAATAGCTACGACTTCATTTTCGGGTATTGGAATTCCACCTTGGAATGGATTCGCTCTATTTATATTGACACCAGTGCCAATATATTCAAAAGAGTGACCACTAGTTAAGATTCTACTGATTCTAAAAGTTTCAATTGAAGTTCCAGCACCAATACTATAAGGAACAAACTGACTTAGGGTAATTGTTGTAATCCCAGTAACTGGTATTGGTTCTGTAGCTTCAGCAACATCATAGAAAATTGGCTCACCAAATGCAGTTGCAATTGCTCCTCCTCCGCCAGCGATTGTAATGACAATTTGTTGATCTGGTAAATAATTTCTACCGTTATTTGTAACATCAATTGAAGTTATTGTACCAGCGGCGCTCACATTTGCACTTCCCTCAGCAGTAATCCCTTCTGGACCAAGAGGTGAAGAAATAGTAATCGCTGGAGGAGCAGCCTGACTGTATCCAGATCCTCCATTAAGAATGCCAATACGAGAAAGAAATCTCAATGGTGCAGTGATAATTCCAGATGCGGGAGTATCATTATAATCATCAAGATTGATTTTAAAGTAGATTGCTTGACCATTATAAGGTCTCCTTGTGTTTCCAAGAGTATCGGCAACTCCTGCAATAACAAATTGATCCGTATCACCACCAATGGTTGATACCGTGGTTACGCCAACAAAGTCAAGTGGTCCAACTCCATCGGCAACAAGTCCAAAATTTCCAAATGAAGAGTTAGAATTTGTTAAATCACATGATCCACCAGAAGCACAGAAGATAGCAATATCACAATTAATTGTGAAAATAGATACTAACTGTGCGTATCCATTATTGGTAATTGATACTCCAATACCATTTTCATTATATTGAGTGAATGAATCACAAACCATAGATTTTAAATCCTGTCCTGGATTAATCGCACCAGTAAATGAAGATCCAACATGATTTCCGTTAATCCTCATACCAATACTATCAGTCATGAAATTTGTACAATTTCTAATATATGGACTTCTCCACCTACCACTTGGTCCTTCATTAGCAGGACCTGTGTCTAGACAACCAGACCTTGCACTTCCAACACCTGCAGGAGGTGGAAAAGCAACAGCAGCTCCTCTGATTGTTAACGGTGCATTATCATCAAATGGATCTGGAGCAAATGCAAAATTTAAATTCTCTATTAAGCATCCTCTTCTGACATAAAAGACATCATCATCGTGTTGAGGATACACTGTTACAAGACGTAAATCTTGTCCCGTAATACTCACATCTGTTCTAAGTCCAATAGGATTATTTTCAGCATACACACCAGATCGAACGTAAATTGTATCTCCTTGTTGTGCGACTGCTGCGGCTCCACCAATTGTCAATTTTGCGTCACCTTCAGTTCTTCCACTATTTTCATCATTTCCATACTTAGAAACATATATGATATTTTTCGAATCTGCACCTCTAGGAGCCCAGAAAACTCTACCATCTGGATAAGTAATTGGTGGTGTAACACCAGGACCACTGTTAATAATGTTTGTAATAATACCAGCACAAACATTAATTGCCGAAACAACATTTACACATCCATTAGGATCATTATTACTACCTGTTTGAGCATCAGGTAGGACAGTTAAATCTCTAATTTGTGGGAAAGGTATTTCATAAGAAAGAGTTCTTGTTGCTGGTAATTGATTATTAGCGATACCAGTTGTAACAATTCCAATAAATGACTCAATGGCAGCCGCCTGATTTACACAAGTTGGAGATCCTGGATCTGGAGTAACACTAGAATCAATATATTGAGTGAATGTATTTCTTATTCCAGATATTTTGGTAACGACCTGATTTCTCATTACCTGGATAGCAACAATTGCCGCTTGTTGATAAGCATAAACAGACTGTACTTCTTCACCCGCTAAAAATGATGTATTTTCAACATAAAATTTTGTAGCATCATAAACTCTTTCATTACCACCATATGAAAGATTGTATATAACAGCATCTAAAACTACTTTGATATCATCAATACAACTTTGATTACTATTTGGTATTGAAAATCCTGGAAAATTATCTAAAACTCTATCAACTGCCTCTGCTGCAATAAAATTTTCATTCAGAAAAATCAAACGAGTTGCATCCGCATACAAATTATCAATTGCTTGCATCTGATAAGATATAGGATACAAAGCATTATTAATAACATATCTAGAAATTTCGACTGCTTTTTGAACTGCGACAATTGATGCTTCTTTAATCGAATATCCATTTGGATCAGTCCCAGTAATATGAACTAATGTACTACCATTGTAGTATGACAGAGCTGCACCAACAGATCCAGAATTACCTCCTTTGGTGATATCAAAACAAATTGATCTTAAAATGTCTTTAACATCATCTCGACATGCACTATAATTAGAAGTTGATAGTGAAAATGGAGGTTCTTTATATGCATAACTGGTTATAAATCCAACTGCCTCTCCAGCTAGATACTCTAGATTCAAACGAATTAAATTAGCAGCATCGAAAAATCTTGGTGGAATGACTTGCCCTGTCGTGCCAACACCCACTTGTGTTAATACACTTCTAAAAACTCTAAATCTATCAGAAGTATTAAATGATGTAAATCCTACTTGATTGTTAGCGTCATATATTGCACCTTGATTGAAGTATACACTTTTTCTAAAAAAGTCAATATCACGTGATGGATCTGCGGTTCCAATGCCGATTGAACCAATACCAGTCGTTGTGAATACTGTTCCACCAGCTCCGACACCTAATGTTGTTTGTAAAGTTGTTGCATCATCAACATTTAGAGTTGAGTCGAATTGAACTGCATCAATAACATCTAAAGTAGATTGTAATTCTGTTGCACCAACTACTTCTAAAGTATCTAATAAATTAGTAGCACCAGTTACTTCTAAGGTATCAAAGAATTCAACAGAATCAATTACGTCTAATGTGCTAAGAAGAGTCGCTGCTGCACCAACTTGCAAAGTTCCAAACAAAGTTGTACCAGCACCAACAAATAAGAATTTTTGTATGGATACCCCAGCTCCAACAAAAACGTTATTTTGGAAAGTTGAAACTCCAATAACTCTAAAACTACCTGCCATCGTAGAGGCAGAGCCAACATATAATTGTTTATCTACTTCTAAATTTAGATCTATGAAAACATTTTGTTCAAAAGTTACATCTTCTTTAAATGTAACAATTTCCTCAAATGTTGAAATTCCAACCACTCTCAATGGAGATGAGATTGTAGATCCTGAACCTATAACATCAAATCCATCATAAAATGAAGACCTATCAGTAAAAGTAGAGACTCCAATTACCGTTAGATTGCCATTTAACTTTGTATTACCAGTGACTTCAAATTGATTTTGTGGATTTGTGAGACCGATGCCAACATATGCTGAAGTATTGAGTCCAGCAGGTCTTTTCTCCCAAAAATCCTTAATAATAATATCAGCAATATTAGGATTACCTGGATTAGTTTTTCCCTCTACTAGTTCTAGAAGATTTCCACCAGAATTGGTAATAAGATTTAATCCACGGAATGATGATGGTCCAACTAGAACACCTTCATTATATACAAAAATACCTTCAGTAAAAGAAGGTGGGAATTCAACCCATTTAATTCCTTCAGCATCTTTTGATAAGAATGCACCAATGACTCCAGGATTTTGACCAGCATCATAAAGTTGGCCATCAATCCCTACATTACCATAAACATCTAGATTTCGTTGTGGAGCTGTCGTGCCTATACCCACCCAGCCAGCATATGGTCCATAAGTTACAACATTAAAAACGTTGTCTGATGGATTATTTCCAATGTAAAATTCTTTTGTTACTGTTAAAATTCCAACTTGTAAAAATTCAAGTTCTTTTTGAATCTCTACTGGACCAATAAAAGTCGTAATTCCACTAAAAACTGCATTTCCAGTAATTTCAATGTCACCAAAAGTTTCTGTCGCCCCTGCTTCAAAATCATAATAAATTTTGCCATAGACATACAAGTCTTTGTACATCTTGACATCTTCATTAAAAATAGATGGTTTCCCGATGATTGAAAAATCTTCTCCCTCCATCTAACTTACCTCAATTCCCATTAAAAGAGTCTTTTAAAGCATTAAATGCAAATACGCTTGCTCCTCCAAGAATTCCTGCTAAGATATCTGCACCGACAAAACTACCCGAAAAAACTTGATTCACAAGATCAAGTTTTAATCCTTCGGCAATATTTCCCTGTTTTGCATTCAGATTAACTTCATTACCATCAAGTAAAGTTTGACCACCAACTGATTTGAGTGTTAAATTTCTCCCTGCTTTAATATCGATATCTTCCGTTGCTTCCAGAACTATGTTAGTTGCTTTAATTCTTACAGAACCACTACCATCTGCTTGGATGACAACTTCACCTGTCTTAGAACAAATTAAAATATCTTGACCCTTAGGACTTTCATTACTTTCCCCACCAATGATTTCAATCGTTCTGTCATTATAGATTGCAAATTTACCATCTTGTGCAAGAGAAATAGAAGACTTATCTTTATTGTCCGTCGTAGAGTAGATTAGATAACTTAAATTTCCACTATTCCCCATTCTAGGATTGTTTGCGTCAATTCTAAACTTTGGTCCAAGACTAATATGCCTTCTTGCATCCCAGTTACACTTGTCAGCAGGTCTCTCTTTAGTCATTTTATTTTGTGATACAATCTATTTGCTGTGTGACTTCATCTTGATACTCAGGAGTTTCTAAAATTGGTCTTATGATCGCTCCTGTTCCAGTATCACTAATAACTCTTATAAATGGTAAATCGGTAGATATATTAATATTTATTGGATTAGCTTTAACAATTCCTCCCTTATCAATTACAAGATCATATTCTGTGCCAAAATTATCTTTTGCCTTATCACCAACTTTATATCCAGTTCCAGGATTATCAACAATTGTTCTAGTAACTGCAAAATTTTGAACCTCGCCAACAGGATAGTTTTCACCCTCAGATACAATATAAATTGCACTAATTTGACCAGCATCGTCAATTAATGCCCTAGCAACTGCACCATATCCTTGATTACAATTATCTTGGATGGTAACAAACGGAGGAAATTCATATCCCGATCCAGGATTGGTAACTTGAACCCCGATAACACTTCCTACTGCCTCTGCACCAAGCCCAACAATTGTTCCCATGAGTGCTTTTGCAGCTCCACCAGTTCCTCCGCCACCAAAAATATTAATAGTAGGAGCACCACAAACTAATGGTGGTCCAGTATAACATCCACCTAAAGCACTTAGAGGATTACTTACAGCATTAATAACTTGACCCGTAGTCGACTTAAAGATATCATATGCATCTGTAAAACTACCTTTTACATCTTGTACTGTTGAAGCAGCGGTGTTCATTATATTAGAAATTTGCCCAAATGGATCTGCTCCAGGCATCATTGCACCACCACCAATTGTGTATGTCGTTGCAAGACTTGTGCATTTATCTTTGTTTTGATTACATGAAAAAATAGATCCTATTCCTTTAATTGCATCAATTGAACTTCGAATTAAATTAGCAATATTAAGACCAGCACTTAGAATTTTAGTAACTCCACCAAGAGCTGAACTTAATGCATCTGCAATACCATCAACAATATTATTTAAAAGTGCTCCAGCGAATTGGTTAGCAGCACAAGAAACAAAACTTTTGACATTTTCTACCACAGAATTAATCATTTTTTCAATAACACCTTTCAAACCATCAATTACTTTTCCAACAACACATCCCATTGCTTTTTGAAAAGCTTTAACTGGTTTTACCATTGCGGTTTGAGCTGCAACCCCACCCAAGTGAGCCGCTACAGGATTACCACTTATTGCTAGGATTTTAGCAAATACATCCTTATATAAGAAATCCAATCCTTTCTTCATTAATTTAACCATCTCATCACCTAACCATTTGACTGCATTGCCAATCATTTCATTGCAGTCTTTTAGGATGTTATTAATTGCTTCTTTAATTTTTGCTTTTTTCTTTTGTATATTATTTTGTAACTTTCTAATTTTTTTAAGTAGATTTTCAATTCTGGCAGTTATTTTATCCACCGTAGTATTCTTACAGGGATTTGCCATAACTACCTTGTCGCCAATGACAGAACTTACCGAAACATCTCCACTTGAACTAGCGGTGTCATCGGTGCGGGCAACAGGAGAAACTTGAGATTTGGGATTACCAGATTCATTTGATTCATTCGGAACAAGAGTTCCATCTGGTTTAGGGATGCTATCTGTGTATCCTGTAAATGGTTGAAATGGACCCTTAAAATCTTTACTTACTACATCAGATGTTTTACCAAAGGTTGCTAATATTACAGGAATTTGTGCGTTATCTCCATCCATAAAGAACCCAAAAACAACATCGCTAGGTTGAAGTGCAACATCCGTAGATTGATTCGCTGCACCACTTCCAGATGTGGTTGGTATTAAAACTTGAGCCCATGGAAGATCTTCATTTTTTAATTCAGATTCATAAAATGGGTGATATCCCATAATACGGACACGATATCTATTACCCCAACCTTCTGCACCTTGCCTATGGTAAGGGGCTGGAGGAATTTGACCGATCCACCAACGAAATCCGTCTCTACCTAAAAAATTACTTTTAAGTAATGATTCATCTATCATGGTTTATTAGCCTCTGGATTTACCCCAAATGTATCTCTGACTAGTTTCATAGAAGTATAAGATGATTCTGTATCAAAGTGGTGACACAACTCTTTAATCATATATAGACCGCTTGTTTCTTCATCCAATTCCTTCCCATCTTTAGATGATATTTTTGGAAAATTACATTTGATAACATCACCAGCATTTAAATTTGTATTTAAAGGAACAATCATGCTTAGAGTTTGAGTGAAAAGTATATTGTATCTCATAATGGATTGAGATTGATATTTTTCTGGGCTCGCATTAATTTCTTTTGATGGTTCTTTATTAAGAGTACCAATGTCAAGGCACATTGTGAAGATTCTAGTAGGAGTTTCACCAAGATCCTTTGTATTTCCAGATGATATTTTAGGAAGTTTTAATTTATCACCAAGATTACTTGTTTTATTAACATAATCACTTAATTTGAATAATCCTTTTTCAGGGTTTGTGAATTCAAAAGTTAATGGATTAAAAAATATTCTGTAACTTGAGTATGTACCCAATTTAAGTTTCTCAATTAAATTTTGATTTTTTTGTGTTGTATAATTCAAAATTTTAAAATCATTTTTTACAGAATCACCTTTTTCATCATAAGTTTCAACACTTTCACTATAGAGATAAACTGCTTTTGGTTTTTGTTTAATTAAATTATCAATTGATCTAAAATTAAATCCATTTTTGGTTTGATAAAATACAAATCCAGCAGTAGCATCGCCTGAAGTAGAAGGAACACCTTTTGATGCCAACCAAATCAAAACTGTAAATGGTTTACGCATATTACCAATGAATCCATACTTATTTGTCGTTCTTTCTATAGAATCATCAGTAAATTTATCAGTTTTAAGAGTATTTTTAAGTATTTGTTTTACTGAAGTATCAATACTATTGTCTGGAGCAAACTTTTTTCCTACTCTTACTGTTTCATTAGTAATTGCTTCTCTTGAAGTAAGGTGTAAGGTGAAAGATTCTCTTTGAGATTCTGCAATCACATCTGTGATGCTCGATACATACAAATAATCTTTTGATGATTTAGAAAAATCAATAGGAATATTGGAATCAGTATTTGGAGCGATTTTTAATCTGAATCTCTCTCCACCTCTCAGAGGAAGTCCATTATAAACGGATTGTTTATTCTTATCTGTGCTTCCATCAGCATTAGCTGGGGCTATGCTATCTCCAGTATTAATCATTCTCAACGTTGCTGTAATAGTTGGAGAAAAAATGTCTTCATAATAATCAAGAGACACTATCGAAATTCCAATATCAACAGTTCTTTTTTGATCGTTTGATTCTAAAATTGCCTCTTCAATTTTACACGCTGATTGTGCTGCTACTTTTGCCATTATAGATACGCTAAATCAGTTAGAAACTTTTGTTTGATGAAATTATTTAACATGTTAAATTCAGAAGTTTGTGGGGTTTGATCTATTTGACTCATACCAGAAGAATTAAAAGAAGCCGCTGTGGCATTTAACAGTTGAGATAATGCCTGCATATCTATAGCTGGTCGAGTATCAACAACGCTCACAACATCACCAGATGTATTTGGCGTGATAGTTGATATGTCCATGGATTGAGATCCAGTAAATGAATCTGACTTGGAACCCATAGCTCCATGTCCAACAAATACATTAGTTCCAGCGACTGTTCCAGATATACCAAATCCATCATCTCTAAATTTGACATCAGCAACAGAAAGAGGCATTCTTACAGTTTCAGCAAACGCCATATCAATTCCACCATCACTACCATTTCTAGTATGCACCTTTTGTTCATTTAGTAATGCGTTTTGTAAATCATTGTCACTGATACCAGGGGAGATATTTCGATTACTTCTTGTTAGTGAGAATGATTTTTTCTGACTTAAAAAGTGCTTTGCAACAGTAAAAGCAACTGCCCTAACATCGCTATAGTATGTTCCAGGGAATTTATCTCCTTGTTGTGCCAACTTAGAATCTGCTGTTCCTGGTCCAAAGTGGAAGTGTGGTCCAGTGCTCTTTCCTGTAGATCCTTGAATGAAATTTCCTTTGGAAGTTGAAGAAACGTTTAGATTTGTAGGTGATGATTGTTGTGAAGAAGAGACTTGTGCTTGTGAGGATGATGAACTTGCTTTCTGATATTCTTTCCAAATTTTATTACCATGCATTGCACCTGTTGTTCCAAGAGCATCTGGACTAGTTAAATCCTCAAAACTTCCAGATATGTGTGCGGCACCAAATCTTTTAACTAAAAATTCAACAGAAGCATCGCGATATTTTCTTTTAATTTGTGTTAAAGTATTGGTTGCGTGTTCTGAAAACAGAGAATCCTGATCTTTTGCGGGAAAATATTTTAATAACTTTCTTGCTGCATTTCTATCAGATCCATTAGCTCTTTTTAAAAGATCCTCTGCTATTGCCTCCTCACCCATTGCTTTTGCATTTTTGCGAATAATTGCTGTAGTATCAGATCTATAAGTCATAAATTGGTATCTTCCTAAACCATGACCTCCACCACGAACAGTAACGCCAACAGAATCATAATTGCCTTCAGCTGCTCCTGTTGCAGTTGCTAATGCTTTTAAATTTACACCGTAAGCAGTTCCGTTTAATCCCGTCCCGCTAGAAGTAGAAGGTTGACTTTCTGGGAACTGGGATGGTCCTTCTGAACCCAATGGCGGTGCATCTTGACCACTTGCAATCCCCTCACTAAGTGATGTTGTCATTAATTTCAAAGCATCATCTATTGACGATGACATATCAGAAAGATTTTGATTTAGTTGTCCAAATGTATCTTTTACTCTATTAGAAGTATCAAAAAAATCAAACGACGCTATGTTTTGAGCAACTGAACTAAGAAGATTGAACATGTTACCAACAAATCCAATTGCACCTTTGACAAAGGTAGCAACAATTGAAACTCCCTTATAAATTCTAGCAACAAATTCTTTTGCCATCCCAATCCAAGTTGGTAAGTTTTTAAGTAACCAACCAACTCCTAGATATGCAATAGCAGATAAAATTCTACCCAAAAATCCTTTACCAGCGTTAAGAATAGACTTTTCAGTAGCAAATCCTGGAGAAAGAACAGATGCCAAATTAGATGCTTCGAGTTGATCTTCTGCTTCTTTTTTTATTATAGCGTCTCTTCTTTTTTGAAAAAGACTTTTACTAGTAAATACTGCTTGAGTTTTTATTTTAGTTCTATTTAAAATAATTTTTTTAGTATCACTAATTACTGTCCTCGTATTGGACAGACTTCTTTTCATATTTAAAACTGTAGAAGAAATACTATTAATTGATTTCGTGCTAGGAGATAAACTTAAGAGTGCCATTCTACATCACCACATTATAACTTAACTGAGAATACATGATGTAAAAATTATTAGGATTACTTGAAGATATATCTGGTGCATTATTTGTCATCCCTGGAGCTTGAGATGGTGTCGGTGGAGATTGTTCAGGTTTCGGTTGTGTTAAAACAACTTGTGGTGCTGGTTTAGAGATAGGACCTAGAGAACTCTCAGATTGTTTCGATTGCACGTTTGACTCTATTGTCGCACTTACCAAATCTCGTTCTGATTTTTGATCAGCAGATCTTTCCATCTGCACTTGTGAAGACGACGACTGAGCAGTCCCCATAGATGTCGCTTCATCTGTAGATGTCGTCCCATCTGTCCCCGTGATATTCATCACGGCGTTGGGTGTCACAGGAGTTATTTCAGCGGCTGGTGTTGATGAACTTGGTGTTGATGAACTTGGTGTTGATGAACTTGGTGTTGATGAACTTGGTGTTGATGAACTTGGTTTTGGTGCTGGTTTAGGTGTTGGTTTTGATGCTGGTTTTTGTTCCCCACCTAAAATTCTAGATGCTTCAAGACCCACTCTTCCAAGAGCTGCAAATCCACCAACTATAGGCAGCATTGATAAAGCACTTAAAGCTGCTCCTGGCAAATCTCTTTGACTCAAATCATAAACAGTTGAAGCTCCACCAAGAAACGTCCCAAGACCAGGAGTAAATCCACCAGCAATTCTTCCCCCTCCTCTAGCAGCCGCTGCACCACCGCCGCCTCTCATAAAATTAAAGAACTTAGTCATTAAGTTCGTACTACCTGTCACAACAGGTCTTGCACCTCTAGCAGCAGCGGCGGCAGCAGGAGCTCCTCTACCCAAAGCCAAAGCTCCTCTACCCAAAGCACCTAGACCTCTGAACGGTAGTAAAATTAGTTTAGCAATTAAACCACCGACTTTGAAAACTACACCGCTCAGTAGTCTTAAAAAGACAGCAAATCCAACATTAATTGCTAGTAAACCAGCACCAGCATATAATAAGTTCTTAAGAATACTATTTTTAATTTCATCAAATACTTTAAAGTTTTTGTCCTTGAATGCCTTTAGTAGTTCAATTCCTTGAAGGGTGAACCACCCACCAAGAAGATAAAATAATGCCCTTTTAATCCTATCAAATATTCCTTCAGTCTTCTCAATAACTTTTCTTACTGGACTAACTAAGGCATTTTGTATTTTCTTTTCTAATTCATTCTCACGACCTCTTTTTATGTCCCTATCAATTATTCGCCTCTCATTACTTTGCTCTGTTTCAATTCTTCTTTGTTCGGAAATAGACTCTCCTCTAAGAAGTTTAGCAATATCTCGAACACCATTTGTTAAACTAAGAACTTCTACACGAACAAACTCAATCTGTTTGGAGATTGTTCCAAGAGAAGATTGATTTGCCTTTACAATTGCTAAACTTTGGGAACTTGCTAATTCGTTGCTATCTTGCCTAACTAAGGCACCACCACGACCACGAAATACTGAACTAGAAACCGACGCTCTACGAAATAATGCTTTCCTGGCTTCAGCAGACAAATAAGATCCCGTTCTAGGATCTACACCTGTTTGTGCTATGGTTATTGCATCAGCCATTCGTTATGCCGTTTTTAAGATTTTCTTCTTCTATGAACTGCTGAAGAAGAGAGATATAAATTTCTCTCTCCCAAGGTATCATATTTTCTAATTCTGTTAATGAATATTTATGATGCTGCATGAGGGCAAAGTTTGTTTTGTAGTATGACTCAAGAGAATCATGAGCCATCCCTACGCGAAAAAACTTGTTAGACCCTCTAGAACAACTTCACTTTCAACTTCAGTTTTTGGATTCTTAACTTTAATCGTATGAGAAAGTTTTGGCATCGTTTCAAAGAACTTTTCAATCTCTTTAAATTGTTTTGAACTTAATTGATCAACAAAATCAAATAATTCTTTTTTTGTACAATCAGATGCTGACCAAGTTTCGTCTTCAGAATAAACTTGCTCAATACATCCACTAATCAGATCAAAAGTATCATCAACTGTCACATCATTAAGATTAAAATTATTTTTAATAAACTGACTCAATGAAGGATATCTCATTCTCATTGTCAGATTAGAATCTAACCTAATATCTCTAGTATGACTTGAATTAGTTTGAACCTGAATCTCATCTAAATTAATGGATACTGGAACTTGAGTAATCTCATCATCAGGGCAAGTGACTAAAACATCTACTGTTTCACCTACAGACTTTCCTCTGATGTTAAGGAATAGATACTCAATATCAAAAGTAGCTAAGTTTTCTACTTTGACTCCCTTTGTTAGAATACAATTTGAAATAACTGTTTTGATTGCGTTTGTAATTTGCTTATCATCTTGACTTTCCATTGCGATGATAAGAATTTTTTCTTCTTTAACTAGAAATGGTCTGTACTTTATTGACTTTCCTGTCGATGGTAGTTGCAACTCATAGGTTGGTGTTGCAATTGTTGGTAAAGGCATAATAACCTATAATATTATCAGTAATTTATTTATACCCCAATATTAAGGTTTAAATCCTGTTTCACCAGCAACGAATTTGTTGCTAGTAAATCTTGACGTATCACTAAGTCCCCCAGTTCCTACATTAAAATCAGGTTTTTCACCATAAGTCCAAGATTGTGGATAAGTTCCACTGGTAAGTGGGGTTAAATCTTCAGTATTCAAAGGACCACCTTTGTATCCAGCATAGTCTAAAGTAGATTGACCATCTTTATTATTATCAATACCTCTTTTCTGATCGATTGAAGAGATTGGCCCACAAACATAGCGAGTAAATTCAAAAGTTCCAGATACTGTTAAAATTCTAGAACTATCATAAGAAACATTGACATTGCCAACATTAGAAGGAAACATTCCAAAAAATGTATATTCAATATTTTTACCGTAATCTCTATCAAACTTAACAATTTTAGTTGATTCCATCTTATAATATTCTGGATATTGCATTCTGATAAAATAGTTTTTTCTACCCTGACTTACAGAATCAGATTCAGTTCCTATTGGATTATGAGATCCACTTGCAATAAATTCTGCCCAGTGCTCTAAAAACTTTAATACTTTATAATCACGATCAACATAAAATCCTAAACTGACTTGTCCGTAAATTCTACTATGAGCAATCTTTTCTTGAATACCCATGTAGTTTCCTGCAATATTTGCAGTTGCTAAACTCCCGTAGGGCAATTCTGCAGAATTGCATAGTAGTCCAACGTCACCAGTTATAAATCTAGAATCAATACCTCTACTAGACAGATAAGATGATAATTGAGGTGGAGGTGCTCCAAACTTGACTTCATAATGTGAGGTTTGAGCTAAATTTGTTAGTACTCTTTTAAATTCTGATATTTTTCTTGGTCTTGGTGCTGGCACTCTAAATACCTGTATTATGAGTCTTTTAGTTATTTAGATGTCCTATAAGGGAAAATATCAACCATCATACCCCCAAAAATATAAAGGTGACCCCACAAATATAATTTATCGTTCTTTATGGGAGCGTAAATTCATGAAATATTGTGACCTTAATGAAAGTATTTTAGAATGGGGCAGTGAGGAGATTGCACTACCCTATCGTTCTCCAATTGATCGTCGTATTCATAGGTATTTCCCAGACTTTTATATTAAAGTAAAAGAATCGAATAATATCATTAAAAAATATTTGATTGAGATAAAACCCAAAAGACAAACTGTTCCTCCACAAAATCCAGGCAGACAAACTAAAACATATATTCGTGAAGCATATGAATATGCAAAAAATCAATCGAAGTGGGCTGCTGCAAAAGAATTTTGTGCTGATCGTGGGTGGAGTTTTAAAGTTATAACAGAAGATGAGTTAGGTATTAAGTGATGCCAAGAAAAACTCTTAAAGACAAACAAGATAAACAACAAAAACTTCAACAAAGCAAAGCAATTAAAAATAGGGTTCTACCACTTGTAGAAAGTATAAATGGAACTGAAGATGCTGATGATTTAATGGGAGAATTATTAGGTCTTTTATCTGAATCAGGAAGTTCTACAGTTGAAGCTGGTAAATATTATACTTTTGTCTATTCACCAAAAACATCTGGAATTAGTTATGATGAATATCCTTTAGTTGCAGTAACTGAAGTTTTACAATGGGGATTCAAAGGATTTAACTTTCATTGGAATGATGGTAGGCAATATACATGGACCGAAATCGTCGGTGGAGTATATAACATTTTAGATCAAGAAATTACAGACGTAAGAAAGATACCTTTTGGAAAAATACGTTCTAAATAGTTAGAAAAAAATAAATGGTAGTTAAGCCTTGGGAACAAAGATCATCATCATCAAAAAGTAATCCCCCATCTTCTTCTGCTGGGACTTCTGCTCCAGCTAAACCACCTGCTAAAAAATCAAACACAAAAAAAATATATAGATATCCATTCGACAGAATTGATGAGGGAGACGATTATTTAAAAATAGATATTATTGATTATGTTGGTGGGGGATTAAACGCTGTCAGTGCCCAGTCTTTTGCATTAATGACTACAGATCAAACATTAGCAAGAGAAAAACAAGTTGTAAGAGAAACAATTATTCTTCCTATTTGTGAAAGTATAGGAGATACAAATAATGCAGACTGGCAAAATAGTGATATGGGCGCTCTAACAGCGGGTTTAGCTGGTTCGTTTAATAACTTTTTAAGCCAAGCTGGTAGCGGTGATCTCCTCGGTGCGGCTGGGGTGGCGGTAAAGGACATTGTGGCAAAGGCTGAAAATTTAGCCACTAGTAAAGAAGGGGGGAGAGCCATTCAAACTGGGGCGGCTTCTGCGGCTGCCGCAGCCCTTACTGGTGAAGGAAATTTAACTACGGCAATTAATAGAGCTACTGGTTTAACAATCAACCCTAATAGTCAAATGTTGTTTAATGGAGTGTCTCAGAGAAGTTTCCAATTTAGTTGGGATTTAGTTCCAAGATCAAAAAAAGAGTCTGATGAGATAAAATCGATAATAAGACTATTTAAATATTACATGGCTGCTGGCAAAGGTAATCAATCTCAAGCTGGTGGAGGATTTTTTATTAAATCCCCCAATGTATTCCAACTTACATATATGACTGGTCAACGACCACACGCATTTTTGAATCAATTCAAACCAATGGCTTTGACAGGTATGAGTATTAACTATACTGGATCTGGAACTTACGCCACATATAGTGACTCAACCCCAGTTCATATGCAATTAACTTTAAACTTATCAGAACTAACACCTATTTACAGAGAAGATTATGATACAAAATTTGGAAAACAAGGAGTAGGATACTAAGATGGCATACTTTAGAGAACTACCAGATTTAGAGTATCAATCACCATTACCTGGCAGAAATTCTTCACTAGATTATGTTAGAGCAAAAAATCTTTTTAAAAGAGTAAAAATTAGAGACGACTTACAGAAAATTTTCACAATATTCAACAAATATACCATTTTTGATGGAGCAAGACCTGATACAGTAGCAGAGGCATTATATGAAAATGCAGAATTTGATTGGGTTGTGCTGATTAGTGCTGGAATACTTAATGTAAGAGATGAATGGCCACTTTCAAACTACGATTTATATAATTACAGTTATGAAAAATATGGAGACGATCTTAATTCTACTAGATTTTATGAAACCATAGAAGTCAGAGATATTGATGGCAGATTAATTCTTCCTGCTGGAAAAGTTGTTGATGCTAATTTTACAATTCCAGATCCAATCAATAAATCTCAAAATCTACAACAATCTAAAGTTATTGTAGCAATTAATAATTATGAATATGAAGTTCGTAAGAACGAAGCAAAAAGAAACATTTATGTATTAAAACCAGAGTACTTGCCAAGTTTATTAACTGATATTAGAAAAATTATGGTCTATACAGAATCATCTCAATATGTTGATTCTAAGTTAATCAAGACTTCTAACACTAGAGTCAAATCTCCATAAAAGGGGGGCACATGGCCCCCCCGTTTATCAGTCTTCGGCAAGACGGGCGAAGTAAGACAGAGCATCGTCGTCTTCATCCTCCACAGGTGCAGCAGCACGACGGGTGGGTTTCAGACTAGACAGTTCCTCACGAAGATCATCGTCCAGTTCCTTCACAGAACCACGAGTGTTGTCTTCATCGAGATCTTCAGGATCTTGATAGCGGGGAGTGCCTTTGGTGCCGAGCACATATTCCAGACGCTTCTTCAGTTCATCATAAGACTTGAACTGATCGGCGGCAGTCAGTTCAGCAAGGGAGAACTGCTTCTTCCACACTGCTTCCATTGCATCATCATCGTCCAGAAGAGGAGCAGATTTTGCAAACTCACTGGAGTCATAGTTGCGATAACCAGCAACATTCTTTGCCTTCAGTTTGAAGTTGGCACCCTGCCAGAAGTCAAACGGATCAATCGCTTCTTCATCTTCAAACTCGGGTTGCATCGCAGCAGTCAGTTTGTCGAAGATCTTCTTACCATATTTAAACAGGAACACTCTGCCTTCATTGGCAGGGTTTGCAGGATCCTTCACCACATAAACATTAGACACATAAGTCAGTTTACGCTTCTGCTTACGTGCAAGTTCCTTACCAGCATCGGTGCCGTTGTTCCAGAGTTCGGAGTTCAGTTCCGACACAGGATCTTTCTGTCCCAGAGTGGTCAGAGA
>Ga0194120_10004468_pt1 | contig 21562 bp, 26 predicted proteins | sample TA2MahCa65mmetaG_FD_148642 | JGI IMG/M metagenome (GOLD analysis project Ga0194120, IMG submission 148642) | Freshwater microbial communities from Lake Tanganyika, Tanzania - TA2015019 Mahale Deep Cast 65m | ecosystem: Environmental > Aquatic > Freshwater > Lake | place: Tanzania: Lake... | reverse complement strand
TGGAAAAAAATTGCCATATCCTAAGTACATTTCAGGAGAAGTTTTTCCTTCTTGTATTGTAAATGTTTTTATTTTCTGCAAATTGCCGTCATAAATACTTATTCTTATAGAATCATCTTTTATCTCATCAACATTAATATAACCTCTGCCACTCCAAAAGCTGTTTTCCTCTTTTGTTTGAATAAATTCACTTTCTGTTTTTATTACAAGTATTTTATCTTGTTCATTCACCCCGAATCCTCTTCCCACATCATAAAATATCTTAGCAGTTAAATTAACATTAATCTGCTTTGGCATTTTTCTCTCATCTTTTATCTGGGGCAGTCTAACGTAAAGATACCCCATATTATCTAAGGTATAAATTCCATATGGAGGTTTAACAGGATAAACAACAACTCCAGGAACATCGGGCCTTTGGTTGAATATTGTAACTGTTCTTATTTTTGGAATTTCAATTAATGGATTTGTTTGTATTCCAGATAATTGTGCCTTTACAATATACCCGCCATAATCATAATTTTTGCTTTCAAATGCATAACTCGGAACAACAGTTGGCTCATATTTTTTTACATTAATCAAAATATCCTCTGCTTCTGATTCAGCTGAATTTTCAACAGCTTCTTTTATCTTTTCTACAGCATTTGGATCATTAAATAATTCACTCACATCTAGAGCATTAACTAATGTGCTGCTGACTATTAAAAATACAAAAAATAATGCAATTAATTTAATTTTCATTTTATTATCGGCTTCCTGAAGTTATTTGAATCAGCATTTCTTAATATTGCAGTATACATTTCAGTCATTTCCTTGATATTGCTAGGAACTTTATTATACATGCTATACAATACTAAATTATCACCTTTATTCAAGTCTTTTCCATTTACTTCCCATGTAAAGTCAGCTCCTCCAATAATTACTTTTTCCAGTTTAGTTTCTTCTAATTGTGTATTAAAGCATTTTTTCTCTTTTATTCCAATTAATCCTAAAACTCCTGCTTTTGGGAAATCCTGGCAGTATTCAATATCCTGCTTATTCAGCTTTAATCCATTAGGGTAATCTTTTATTATAAAACTTTGAACATGATAAGTTCCAGGAAGCAGATTAATGTCATTTGATTTTTCATTGACAAAGATATTGTAATTATCTTCCTCATTATTTAGTATAAATGAAACAAACTCATCATCTCTTGGGCTTCTTAATGAATTTCCATCAATAATTTTTATCTCAATATCTTTTTTCTCATAAGGCTTTAATTCAACATTAACAATGCTGTTTTCCAAAGTATCTAATGTAACTGAATTTTTATGATATCCTTCTTTGCTTGCAATTATCTGGGAATTTGTGCAGCTCGGAACTTTTGCATCTAATCCCTCTCTTCCTGTTTTTCCAATGTCGCAGATTGTTCCAACGCAGCTCAATTCTATCTTTGCATCTTTAACATTTTCTCCTGTCTTAAAATCAGTTACAGTCACAGAAGCAAAAGAATTTTTATTGTTGCATACCCTTGAGTCTGTATCTCCGACATAATCTGCTCCTTTTAAATTAATTCTTGGCTGATTATTATCCACAATAACTTGCAAAGCATACTGGAAAATGTAATTCCCTTCATTTAAACTTACCAAGATAGGATATTTAATATCATAAACAAAATGATAATTATTCAGGCAGAAAAATGTGCTTAAAAATGCAGCTGCAGGGCTATTTTCTCCAAATGATGATGATTCTTTTAAAAATTCCTCTCCTCCATTAACTGTCAAATAAAACGGCCAGTTCTCGCTATATTGAAAATTAAGCAACGCATTTTTCGTATTAATATCAAAATTGTAATATCCTTTATTGCCTGGATTAAATGCCTCTATATTTGCCCTTATTATTGGCTTAATATCTTTCCTTACGTTTTCAGTAAACCATACTCTTGGGGAACATGAAAAACTTTCTCCATGATAAGGAATCTGATCATACAAAACAAGCATGTCAATTGTTTTTTCCTCAAAGAATTTATCCTTGTCTTCTTTGCTTAAAATTTCCTTTCCAATGTTATATAATTTTCCTAAAGGAGAGTCAACTGCAACAGAAAATTTATCAAAATTAACTTCATTTCCTTTATAGCTTACTTTTATATCTGTCAATAATGTTGTAAATATTTTAGTATCTTTAATCTCAACATTTGTCTTAACATCGCTAAAATCGGTTAATTCAAATCCGGGGAATGATGTAAAATTGCTTAAGCATTTGTTCAAATTAAAATTAACATAATTAGTTAAGTCATTCTGCATTTGCTTTATTGTTGGAATTTGATATTTCTGAACTCCGTTGCTTGCTTCATAAAACCAGTAAGGAACTTGTAATTCATTATTTCCAAAAACATCTAGTTTATTTGAAAATGGAATTGCTGGATTTAACGGCAAACCATCATCGGGAATATTTAAATAACCGCCTTGCAATCCAATCAAGCTGCTTCCCTCTAATGTAATATCCTCAATGCAGGAATCAATATATTCTTTTAAGGGCTCAAATTCTTTTGGTACTTTGGTTGATTCTAAACCCTGTTCGAATATGTTCTTAATTAATTCTCCTTTGTAATAATAAACAATTCCGAATATGATTACAATTATTAATCCAAGGATTGCAAATGTTGTTACTTGTCCCTTTTTTTTCATTTTAGTATCTTTAATCCTGACAATCTTGCTTCCGCTGAAATAAGTCACATCAGCTAATTTTTCTTTTTCCAAATCATTAATTAAATCAGAAACAGTAGTATTTTTGATATTAAAATGTTTAGCTATCACGCTAAAGTTTACAAAATCCCTGCTTTTTATGAATTTTATTAGTTCCTCTTTTTTTGGTATCATTAAATCAAGCCTTTTTAAACCTTTATTTTATATTTAAAGCATTTTTTAACTTTATTTATTAATTATAAAATCTTTAAAACGTAAAAAGAACTTTTAATATATAAATGTTACGTTGTAATTAAAGAATTAATATTTTCTTACAACTTTATTTTTAAATGGGTCTTCTTTTGATAATTTGACAATATACTCTAGTTTATTAGCTCCTCTTACAAAATAATCAACAGGTTTGGCATATTTTTCTTTTGCTGTCCAATATCTATAATTTTCATTTTCTCCATCAATTTCAAAATAGAAAGGATCATAACCCTCTGATTTCACAAATAATTCATATTTGGCATTTTTAAAACCGTTAAACCATGCTCCGCCATATGCATTAACTTTTTCCCGCATTGGTTTGGAAATTCTGCTTATGATTGTATCAAAGTCAATTGATTGAAGATCAGGCAAATCTCCCGGGTTCCCATATAATATAATTTCTTCTGCATTTGGAATAATATCTTTAATATCTAAAATGTTTAGAATCTCTTCCTTCTTAAAACCTTGATTAAGCGCTTCTAAAAAAATAATATTATGCGGCTTTGGCCTATTGCTTCTAACTTCATAATTTATTTCTTTTATCTCATTTCCAGTTTCAGCATCAAAAAAGTCAATATCATATTTAAAAGATGAATCCGAATACCTGCTAAACCATCTAAAATTTTTTAATCTAGATTTATCTGAAATGTCTATATATCTTAAAAATTCCTTATTATTTAAGTTTCTATTTATTAAAGTGTCAAAATTAAAAACTTCATCTTGTGGTTCTTTTTTATTATTAGAACAATTTATGCAGATTAAAGACAATGTAATTAAATAAATTTTTCTCAAATCCATATAATCGATAAGAGGATAAAATTTAAATATCTTTTTATAAAAAGAAAGGTTTATATATTAGTTATACTGATAAATATAATTATTATACAAATTAATGATACAAGATGATAACTAAAACAAAACAATGGGGAAACTCCTTAGCTGTAATAATTCCTAAAGACAAAGCTGATGAATTAAAGCTAAAACCAAATCAAGAGATCATTATAAATATAGATAAAAACGCAAATATTTTAAAAGAAATGTTTGGTTCGATAAAATTCAGCAAGTCTGCAGAAGAATTATTAAAAGATGCAAGAAAAAATATCAGCAAATGGGATTAAAATGTACTGCTTAGATACTTATGCTTTAATCGAAATTGCAGAAGGGAATCCAAAATTCTCTTTTTTAATAAAAGAAGATTTTATAATTCCAAGTACAACTCTTGCAGAATTTTCTTGGGTTTTGCTTAAAAATAAAAACAGGGATGATGTTGAATATTGGATTAAAAAATTATCAAATTTTAGTTCGGATGTAAAAAAAGAAATTATGATTAAATCCCAAATTTTCAGATATTTAAACAAAAAGAGAGATCTTTCATTTTTTGATTGTGTCGGTTATATTTTTTCCAAAGAAAACAATTATATTTTTGTTACAGGAGATAAAGAATTTAAAGATCTTGAAGGGGTTAAATTTATTCAAAAATAATTTAAAATTAATATTTTCTTACAACTTTATTTTTAAATGGGTCTTCTTTTGATAATTTAACAATATAGTTTAACTGTTCTCCTTTAATATAATCAATTGCTTTAGAATATTTTTCTTTTGTTGTCCATTTTTTAAAGTTTTCTTTTCTCGCATCTATTTTAAAATTGTAAATAGGATATTCATTAGACAAAATAGATATATTATATTCACCATCTTTAAATCCGATAAAATCAAATCTTGTTCCATATACATGAGATTTTATTTCCCATGGTTTTAAAAGTGTTTTTATATCTGCACTATCCAAAATTAACTCTCTTAAATCTATTTCCGGCTTCAAAAAACCATACATTTCTTTTAGTTTAAGTCCTTTATTTATCCCATATAACACCATCAAGTTATCTATTTTTGGTCTGTCACTTTTAATTCTATAAGTAAAATCATCTATTTTTTGTCCTGTTTCTTCATCTATTAAATGAATTTCAGAATTAAACATCGAATCATAAACCTGGGGTGTAAGTGTTTTGAAAATTTTTAATCCATCTGCAGTCATATATTTAAATTCTTCTTTAACTTCCTTTATATTTAACAAAGAATCAATGCTAAAAATTTCCTCAGTTTCTTTTTTGGTATCAGAGCAATTTAAACAAAATAAAGAGAACATCATTAGATAAATTTTTCTTAAATCCATATAATTGATAAGATGATAAAATTTAAATAACTTGTTATGGGCCCGCCCAGATTCGAACTGGGGACCTCATCCACGTGTTCCCAAAATAGATTTTATCTCTATTTTTCAAGGATGCGTTATAACCACTAAACTACGAGCCCATATAAATTAGCTCAATATTAGCATTATTAAATCTTTTTATCTCATTCGGTTTTAGAGTAGAACTAGTAATTAGTAATTTATTTTCAGTTTTTAATACATTACTTCTTTCTAAAATTGCTGCTATAAGATTACTAAGGCTATGTCCATCATTACTTAGTGATTTTTTAGATTCAGCTATAATCATTTCTTTTTTATTGAAAAGTAAAAAATCTATTTCATATTTTCTAGAAATAGATTCATCCGCAATAACAATATTTGATAAAATTATGTAATCATTGAAAATTTTTGACAAATAAACTTTTACCTTATTTTCATATTCTTTGCCTTTACTTAAAATAGACGGAAAGTTAAACCCGACAATTTGGGGAAATCTTTTTGCGTATTTAATAACCTCCAACTCTTTATTAGTACGATCTTCAATTTCTTTCTTGATTATAGAATAGTCTTTATGAAAGTACACACAAATATTTGCTATTTTAGATTCAATTAGATTATATAAATACTTTTGATCTTCTAACCCGGTTTCAAAAGAAGTATAAACCCAATTATTAACGCCAAGAATTTTAGAAAATTCTTTTTGTGAAAGCTTAAATTCTTCTCTAAAAAATCTGTAAAATAATTTAGTTTTATTTATAGAGTTTATGAATGCTTTAAAATGTAATTCTCTTGAATTTTCAAACTCCAATAAGGCTTTTAGTCTATTAATCTGGACATATGGGATATTCTTATATTTATAATCATAAATTTGTTTCTTAGATTTTAGTCCTAACAAGATCGCGATTTGTCTATCAGTAAGATTATGTTTATTGGCTATTTTATCTATTAAGTTATCTCTTTTAAAATTATTGATTGGTTTTTCTAGAATCCTAAAATTCTTTAAATTTAAAATTTTAATTCCGCTTTTAATGTATCTTTTTGTAATAAGTTTGGGTAAACTAATAGAAGTTAGCAAAATAACCATATTAAACAGTTTAGAGTTATTAATGAGTCTAAGTTTTGCTATTGATTTAGAAAGATGACCAATTTGTTTTTTATTTATATCTTTACATTCGATGGCATAAGTTTTTTTATTTATAGAAATTATTAAATCAATTTCTAAAGTTAAATTATTTATTGTTAAAAGAGCGTTAGTCTTAATTTTAGCTAAAGGGTAGAATTCTTTAATTTTATTATAAACTTCTCTTTCAAAATTTCCATGCATAGTAAATATAACCTATTTTTATTTATAAAGCTTATTCGCAAGGTTGTCCTTTGGACTATGGGAGATAATATATATTTTACAGAATACATTATTTATTAAGATTTATTAACTTAACTGAATTAATTATATAATGAAAGATCAAGAAAATATTTGGAATAATTTAGCCGAATCATGGAATAACTTTAGAAATCAAGTAATGCCAATTGTGATTTATTTTAAAAATAAATATGCAAATAAAAAAGGAAAAATAATTGATTTAGGATGCGGCAATTGCAGAAATTTAATTCCATTCAAAGATTTTAATTGTTATGGGATTGATTTCTCTAGCGAAATGTTGAAATTTGCTGAAAAACTTTCTAGAAAAAATAATTTTAATGTTAAATTAGAAAAATCAAGTCTGGATAAGTTAAAATTTAAAGATGATTTCTTTGATTTTGCTTTGATGATTGCCTCATTGCATAATTTAAATGAAGAAAAAAGAGAAATTTCATTAAAAGAGCTTTATAGGGTATTAAAAAAAAATGGATTAGCCTTAATAACTGTTTGGGATAAGTGGCAGTTAAAATTTTTATTGAAGAAAAAAAATTTATTAATTCCGTGGAGAAAAAAAGAAAAAATTTATTACAGATATTATTATTTGTTCAATTATTTTGAATTAAAAAATTTATTAAAAAGAGTTAATTTTGAAATTCTGGAATCAAAAAGGTATAAAGGGAATATAATCTTTATTGTTAAAAAAAGCCGCTGACCGGATTTGAACCGGCGACCTGCTGTTCTTTTGAAGATGATTATACAAAACAGCTGCTCTAGCCATTGCTCCACTTTGTGTCTGAGCTACAGCGGCATAAAAATCAAGAATTAGCTTAATTTAAATAACTTACTAAATCCTTTCCATCATCCTTACTTCACAGACATTTAAAGGATAAACTTTTTTCAAGACATTCTTTAAATCCCTCTGCAAATTATGGCTTGCTAAATCATTAATTAATGTTTTGTAATCTGATTTTTTACAGTAATCTAATAAAAATTCTCTTGATTGATTTCTTAAATTGCTTAAAACAGATTTTATTGTTTTTGCTTTCGTCAAAAATATTGTTTTTATCTTTATATTTGCATTGTCTTTTGTTGCATATTCAAAAGAATCCTCAACTTTTTCTTTTGCTGGTTTTACAACTCTTTTAACATAAGTAGATAACATCTCATAAGAAATAACATTAGCATGAGCTTGATTGTCCTTCATCTCTCTAACTTTAAATTTTATCTTGATATTTTGTGATTTTGGATCCTGAGTTATATTAGCTAAATTAACTTCAATTGTTCTTCCAATTAAACTAGTTCCTTCGCTAGCTAAAGTTTCTCCAACTTCAAGATTATTAAACTCCTTGTCTGAAACAATGCTAAACCATTTTTTCTTTTTCTTTATTACCTGAGATTCGGCCATATTTTAAAACCTTTTAAGACAATTAATAAAGCTTTCTATTGAACAATCTCTAATTTTTTATCTAAGACATTCAAACATCTTTGAATAAACTCATTTTCTTTTTCAATTGGAATTAAACATCCGCAGGCATTTTTATGTCCACCAGTCTCCCATTCATCATTTGTTATTTTTTTTAATATTTCCCTTAAATCAATTTCATCATTTCCATTGCATAATCTTGCACTTACTTTGATATTATTGTCAATAGTATAAGCCATTGAAATCAAGATCGTATTTGTTCTGTAAATATTTGATTTTGAGATTATTGTTGTCACTGTCCCAATTAAAGTATCGCGGATATTTTCTTGGGCGTTTATTATTAAAAAATTCTCTCCCTTAGTCATTTTATCCTTGTTATTATAAAACCAATTTAATGAATTTATTAACTCTAATTTATATTCTCGCAGTAAATCATTTGCTTTTTCCTTTAATTTTTTATTTCCCAGGCAAACCCCAATTCCAATGCTCGGCTTGTTCAATCTTCCGCAGCAATTTAATAAAGTCCCAAATTCACGTGCATCCCTTGTAACACTTTCATCTTCTTCATCTTTCAACAAGTAAAGATCGCAAAAAACATCAGCAGGATTTTTCTCGCTTCCCAATCTTTTTAATATGATTCCTGTTGTCAATTTCTTCAATTCATCTTCTGTCAAATTAACAAGTTTTTTGAAATTATTTCCTTCCTTTATTTCAATTCCTAAATCATTAAGGAAATTTATTGCACCTTCTTCGCTTCCAGTAACTCCAGGAATAAAAGGGTCAACGCTAAACTGCAATATTTTATGCAATGGCTTTGTCTGGGAGCCAAACATCTTCAATCCTCTTCTAACTTCTATTTTATCTGCTTTAATTGCATCATCTAAAATTTCTTTGTTAAAATTGTCAAAATTCTGCAAGTCTCCTATGGAACCAATTACGGCAATATGTGCCATATCTTTATTATCATGATTCAAATTTTTAGCAAATAAATAAGTGATTCCGGATCCGGAAATTTTTTCAGAAGCATTTTCAATATTGGATAAATGTGGATTTACATGAATTATATTTTCATAATTATTAAAATCATCAGGAATATGATGGTCAAAAATAAATACTTTTTTATTAGTCAAATAATGATTAATTAATTTTATATAACCAGATCCCAAATCAGTAAAAATAAAGTAAGAATAATTTTCAAGGCTTAATTCTTTTAGAACATTTTCATTTAATTGTTTTACAATGCTCGAAACAAATTTTTTATTTTCTCTTTTTAATGCTTTTATAATAATAGAAGCAGAACTTAATCCATCGCAGTCCAAATGACTGATTACCCTTATAGGTTTATCATCTAATTTTTTAAATTCATTTACAGCATTTTCAATTAATTCTTTCATTATCTAACAAGAAGTTCAGCTGTTTTGCTGTCATATTTCCAGTTTTCAGGCAATTTTTTAGTATTCTTGTAATATTTGACAAGTCTGTTTATTTTGCTGTTTGTCAACATTAACCCTCTTGAAGCATGCTTGTCTTTTTTATTCATTTCAATGTGCTTCTTTAAGTGAATTTCATGTTTGATTAGATTAGTTAAATCTTCAGGAATTTCCAAATTTAATTTATGTTCTTTTAGCAATAAATTCATTTTCTTTTTTAATAAATCCCTAACACTTGGAACCCCATAAGTATCACGTAAAATCATTCCAACCTGGCTTGGTGTTTTTCCTTGTTTTGCTAGTTTGATGATTAATTGTTCTAATTCTTTATCCGAGTATCTAACCCATGTTAATTTATGTTTCTTAATTGGCTTTTTGCTGCCGGATTTTCCCTTCTTCCCTGAATACATTCTTCCCATTTTCTTGATAAAATAATTATAAGTATATTAATTTACTTAACCAAAATTAAAGATTTATAAATTTATGCTTTATATACTAAATCATTAACCCTTACTTTGTCATCAACCTTAATCCCTATAGAATCTCCTTTTTTAGCTTCCTTAACACTTATCTTGTTTATCTGCATAGAATCTATCTGTTGTGTTAAATCAGTTGTGCTTCCTTTAATTTTTATTTTATCTCCAATTTTTAATTTATCGGTTAAGTCAATTGCAGCCACATTTATATGTGAGAAAAAGCTGCTTACTTTCCCAATAGGTTTTTCTTTTTCCATAATTATAATAAAACAAAGAAGTATTTAAAGATTATGAATAGCCCTGGGAAGATTCGAATTCGGAAATTTCTAAATTTCTTCCGTCAATGGCTTTCTTCCAATGTCCAAAGGCCACTTTAAGGATACTTTTGGTATTATCCTTGACCACTAGACGACAGGGCTATTAAATAAAAATAATTTAGAGGTCATTATTAAATCTTTCTTTATTTTCGAACAGCGAAAGATATTTATACTAAAAAATTTTTATTAAGTTATGTTTAATGAACTCAATAATTTAAATAAGAAAAGTTTATTAAAAATAATTGCAATAATCATTCTCTCTGATGGAACAATGGATTATAAAAATAAAAAATATATAAGATTATCAACTTCTAAAATAAATAAATGCCAGCATGAGATTTTTAAATTTTTATGCAATAAATTATTTAATAAAAATCCAAATGTTTGCAATATTAAGTTAAAATCTGGTTTTAATGGAAAAATTGAAGATTTAATTCAATCAACTTTAAATTCAAAAGAAGCAATTATCGAACTATTAAGATTAAATCCAAATTATAAAACAACACCCGGAAAAATGAGTAAAGAAGAATTTTTATCTTTTCCCCAACCAACAGTTAAATTCCTTTTTAAAGAATCTAATAAATTAAAATGGCTTGCTTTAAGAATGTGGTTTGATTTTGATGGTTCGATTATCCCCTCATTTAGATTAAAAAATAAAAAAGATAAAAAATTAAATAAAATATATAATTATTATCAAGTTCAATTTGAATGCGATATAAGAATTTCTGAAACCAATTCAAATTTGTTTAATGATTTACAAAGATTGTGTTCAGATTTAAATTTAAGAGCATCTAAAAAAACTAGAGATAATTGGAGTGGTATTGATGGCATAAATATTTCTAGATTAAATGATGTAAAGAAATTTGTTTTACATGGCCCAATCAGTAATGTTAAAATTTCTGATAAAAGTCCTAGATTTTCCGGAGTTGAGAAAAAAAAAGTTTGCTTAGCTGTGGGGAAAATTCTTGAAAATGAATCTATTAAAAAATCCATGTATTTTAAAAATGAAAATGATGCAATTAATTACAAAAATAAAATGAATGAATTATTATTTAATATGATAAAATCTTAATTTAAATAACTTTCTAATTCTTCTTTTTAAAAACCTTGAAAATCAAATAATAAATAATTAAAATTGTAATAAAAGATAAATAAATTATCAAAAAATCATTCATTTGTAATGTCCTCTTTTCTCAACTTTTTTTAATCTTTCTAAAACTTCCTTGTAATTCTTGCTTTCTTTATACCCATTTAAGATTTTTTCAAATATTTTTTCAGAAATCAATGGAAAGCTGCTTATTAATGCTTGCTTTAACAAGTATAAATCAACAGATCTATCTTCTATTTTATGAGAAATAAATCCCAATCCAAAATCAATAAAATAAGGAATATTATCCTTGATTATTATGTTTGTTGTTGTTAAATCGCCATGAATAATATTATTATCGTGCATTTTTGCAATCTCCTTTCCAATTAATTCAAAATTAAATTTTTTATTATCCTTCAAAAAATCTTTTAATAATTCTCCATTCAAGAATTCCATTTCAATCGACATTTCTCTCTCATTTAAATTAAATGTTTTTGGAACATTCAAGAATTTTATTTTGTTTAATAAATTATACTCTCTTCTTGTTCTGAATTTTCTTAATTTTTCATCGATTTCCTTAATTCTGTAATTTTTTTTTATTCTTTCTTTTATTATTTTATTATTTTCTAATTTTAAAATTGCTTCTGCCCCCTGCTTGATTATTTTCATTTCAAAATTTAAATCCTTTCCCTAATTTTCCCTGGAATTTCTTCATTAATTTTTCTGGATTTCCGCCTTTCATTAATCTCATTATTTTCTTACTCTGCTTGTATTGCTTCAACAAATCCCTTACTTCTCCCTGGTTAACACCTGCACCTTTAGAAATTCTCTCAACTCTTTTTCCATCAATTAATTCAGGATTTTCAATTTCTTTTTTAGTCATTGATTTTAAAATATGTTCCCATTTTTCTAATTTGACTTCTTGAATTTCAAGCATTTCTTTAGGCATTTTTAATTGTCCAAATCCGGGAATCATCTCCAAAACTTTATTTAACGGCCCCATTTTTTTCATGGATTTCATCTGCTCATATAAGTCAATTAATGACAGTTCTCCTCTTTCTAATTTATCCTGGATATCTTCTGCTTTTTCCTCGCTTATAGCATCTTTTGCTTTCTCAAGTAATAATTCTATATCCCCCATCCCCAATAATCTAGAAACAAAGCCTTTTGGATTAAACAATTCTAGATCTTCTGCTTTTTCTCCCACCCCAATAAACTTAATTTTTGCATTTGTTGTTACAGCTCCTGTTAAAGCTCCTCCGCCTTTTCCAGTGCCATCTAACTTGCTTATGATTATTCCAGTTATATTGCAGGCATCATGAAATCCTTGTGCTAATTTTTGAGCAGATTGTCCGATATCAGCACTTAAAACCAATATATTTTCATCAGGTTTGATTAAATCATTTAAATCCTTGAGTTCCTTGATCAAATCATCCGTCAAAGAATCTCTTCCGGCAGTATCAATAATCAAGATATCATATTTAGAATAATCAAATTCTTTATAAACCTTTAATGGATTTTTCTCGTTCTTGTTAACAAAGCATTGAACATTTATTTTATTGCAAACTTGTTCTAATTGGTCTGTTGCAGCAGGTCTGTGAACATCTAATCCCAAGCAAGCAACCTTATATCCTCTTTTAAAATAATATTTTGCTAACTTTCCTATTGTTGTAGTTTTACCGCTTCCATATACCCCAACCATCATTATCTTAAATGGATTTTTATCCTGAATTACAATCTCAGACTTTTCATCACCCAAAAATCTGACAAGTTCTTCATAAACAATTTTAATTAGTTGTTCTCTTGCATTAATTCCAGGAAGTGATTTTTCTTTTAAAAAACGCTCTTTTATACTTTTACTTAATTCAAAAACTAATTTAACATTTACATCTGCCCCTAATAATGCCCTTTGGATATCCTTAATTAAATCATCAACTAGCTTTTCATCAACAAATATAGCCTTAGCTATCTTCTTTAATGTATCCTTCAATGAATTGCTTAATTTTTCTAAAACCATAAAAATATGAATAAAATAAGCTATTTAAGTATTATGATTTAAAAATAAAAAGGTAAAGATTTATTTTTTAGCTTTACCAAGAATTCTAAAACATTTTGTTCCGCAGGTTGGACAGACACCCTTCATGGCCTTCATGCCATTCTTCATAACAACTTCTTTTCCGTCTTTCATCTCAACCTCTTTTTTACATCTCATACAGCGCGCTTTGGTCATTTAAATCCCTCCAAACATAATTATCTTAAAATAAGGCCATTTTTAGCCATTATTAAATCTTTCTAATGCAATCCCATTCCAGAAATTATCTTGTCTTTATTATAAATTTCTAAGTCATCATAACCTTGCCCGATTCCAAAATATAGTATTGGCTTTCCAGAAACATAACTTATAGAGATAGCTGTTCCTCCTTTTTCATCAACATCTAACTTTGATAATATAATCGAATCTATGTTTATTGCTGAATTAAACTCTTTAATTTGTTCTATGCAGTCATTTCCAGTTATGCTTTCTCCAATAAATATCTTTAAATTTGGCTTAACAACCTTGATTATCTTTTTCATTTCTTCCATCAGGTTTTTATTACTGTGCTGCCTTCCAGCAGTATCAATTAAAACAGCATCTAAATTATGAGCTTTAGCATATTTCATTCCATCATATGCGACAGCAGCAGGATCAGCTCCATAATCATGCTTAATCAATTTAATCTTAAGATTATTCGCATGTTGTTCTAATTGCTGTATGCTCGCAGCCCTAAATGTATCTGCAGCAACCAAGCAACATTTCAAATTGTTTTTAATAAATAAATTAGCCATTTTCGCAATTGTTGTTGTTTTTCCAGATCCATTAATTCCGACAAAAACAATAACATACGGTTTCTTATTTTTTATTTCATCTATTAAGTTAAAATCTTTCTCCTTTAATATAAATTCCAAACTTTCCTTCAAAGATTTTAATATTGCATCTTCTATTTTTCCTTTAATTGGAACGTTTACTAAATCAACCTTTAAATCCTCTTTAATCTTATCAATAACCTCTAATGCAACATTATTCTCAAGCAAAATTAATTCCAAATCAGAAAATAATTTTTCAAATTTTTCATCATCAATTGTTTTTGTTGTTATTTTCTCAGCTAATTTTTTGAAAAAACCTTTATCTTCATTAATTTCTTGGGTTTTTTCTTCTGTTATTTCAATTTCTTCCTTTTTTTTCTTGAAAATATTAAACAAGCCTTTTTTTTCTTTAACTTCAATTGATTTTTCCTTAATTTCTTCCTTTGGTTCCTCTTTAACTTCCTCTACCTCTGATTTTTCTTCTTTAACTTCTTGTTTAACTTCTTCTACCTCTGATTTTTCTTCTTTAACTTCTTGTTTAACTTCTTTAATCTCCTCTTTAACTTGTTCTTGAATTTTTTTCTCTTCTGCCTTCTCTATAGATTCCTGAACAACAGCTTCTTTTTCAAATTTTTCTGAAATTTTACTTATTGCTTCCTTAAGTTTATTTTTTAAAAATCCAAACATAATAATATATAAAAAAAGCAAGTTTATAAATATTAACTTTATAAAAACATCTGCTTGATTAACATTGTCGCATAACTCCCTTTTTGTAAATCAAAACTTATTGTTTCTTTAAATTTTCCTTCATTTAACTCATCTTTTTCATAATTTAATATTTTAAAATTTTTGACTTTAACAAAAATATCCCTGTAAGAAGTTTCTTCAATAAGCCATGGAATTTGTTTTATTAAAAAATCATTTAATTTAATTCCCTCGTTTTTTAAAATTCTTAAATAAATCTTATCTTTAAATTTTGCATCAAAACTTATCAAAGGAAATCTAATATCTTTAAATTTATTCACATAATTTAATTTTCCAAGAGAATATTTTATTTTTTTGCATTTATTCCTGCTTAAATATTCAGAAACAGCTTTATTAAAAATATAGGATTGGTAAGAATGCAAATAAAACCTTAACTCTTTTTTATTTAGATTGTTCAATGAGTTTAATGGATTTTTAGAATCTAAATTTAAAATCTCGCAGATTTCTTTAAATTTTCTCTGCAATAAATATTTTCCAATCAAAACATTATTCTTGCTGAATCTTTGGTCATCAAAATAATTTACAATAAAATCAATTTTTTCATATTTTTTATTTAAATTTCTAATTGTAATTATAAATTCATTTCCAATATTATCTCCTAAACTAATTTTTTTATCTCCATAATTTATAAATTTTAATTCTAAATTTCTCTCGTGAAAAGAATAATTTTTATTTCCTAAAATAGAAATGTATTGTTCTGTTACTGCATCTTTATCTTTATTGCCGCAATACCCTATATCATTATTATTCAAATTAAATTTTCTGCATATTATTTCAATTGCCTTTGATGTTGTAAGATTTTTTTTCTTCAATAAATAATATGAATATTTTCCTTTTTCAGATTTTAAATTGATTATTTCCCTGACAAAAAAATCTTCCGGGATTTGTTTTATTTTATACATAGAAATACTTAAATAACATGGAATATAAATATTATGCATGAGAAAAATTATAATTATTCTTGATGGTATTGCTGATTGCGGAAAAAGAACTTCATTAACCATTGCAAAAACTCCAAACTTAAATTACTTGGCAAAAAATTCATTAAACGGATTGATGTGGCCTATAAAGGGAATAGCATCCGAATCAGGAGAATCTCAATTTGCAATCCTGGGAAATAATGTAAAAGATTATCCGGGAAGAGGGGTTATAGAGGCCGTCGGAATTAATATAAAAATTAATCCGAAAGATATCTACTTAAGATGCAATTTTGCAGAATTTAAAGACAAAAAATTGATTAATGTAAGAAGTGAAATTCCTAAAAAAGAGCTAATGGATAAAATAAATAAAATAAGTTCAGGGATCAAAATTATCCCGACAATCGGATACAGAGCAATAATGATAGTCAAAGAAGCTTCTAAAAACATAACAACAACTCACCCAGGATATAAAATGAAAAATGGGATAAGCAATGCAATAAAACCAAGATTGGTAAAAATAAAATGTTATGGAGATGAAGAAACAAGCTCAAGAATAAATAATTTCATTTCAAGAACAGAAAAAATATTAAAAAATAAGACAATTATTTTTCGCGGAGTTGGAAATAAAATTCCAAAATTAAAAAAATTAAGAAACTGGGTTTTATTTGGCGAGATGCCTATTGAATTAGGCTTGGGAAAATTATTGGGGATGAAAATATTGCCAAGAAAAAACATAATAAACAACATAATAAAAACCAAAAAAAATGTTTATATTCAGATTAAAGGCCCGGATACCTACGGACATTTAGGAGATTTAAATAAAAAAGTAAAAGCAATTGAAAAAATAGACAAGGAATTAAAAAAATTAACTAAATTAAAAAACACAATAATATGCATAACAGCAGATCATGCAACCCCATTTCAATTAAAAAGACATTCAAAGCATCCAGTTCCGATATTAATTTACGGCAAAGGAAAAGACAAAAATGTTATAGAGAAATTTGATGAATATAACTGCAGAAAAGGAAGTTTGAGATTAGAAGGAAAAAACTTGATGAGTTTCTTAGAAAAGCTTTAATAATCTTGCCTTATAAAAAATATCATGCCAGAATCAATTATTACATATGAAGCATTGTATGATATATTAAGAAGAGAAAAAACAAGGCAGGAGTTACAAAAGCTTGATTCTAACTTATTTAATGATATTAATAAGTATGTAAATGACAAGACAAAGATTCTGCAGGATTTAAAGACAAAATCAAGCATATTTGCACAGAAAGAAATTGAAAAAACAGAAAAAGAATTAAATAACATAAAAAAAATAGTAAGAGAAATTTATGATAAAAGAGAATTTAAGATATTACAACTAGCATTGTCGAGCGTTAAAACAAGGCAGATTCAGGAAGAGCAAAGTTTATTGCCTGAAGAAAAAAATATATTTGAGAATTTAATTAGTTTATTAAAAGATTCAAGAGAGCAATTATTAAGGAAATTGCTTGAAAATGAGGAACCGAAAACAATAAAAAGCGATTTAGAAAGCATAAAAACAGTAAGATTATTAAAGCCGGTGCCAAAATTCATTGGTGATGATTTAAATGAATATGGTCCTTTTGAAGAGGAATATATTGCATCATTGCCTGTAAAGGTGGCACAATTATTAATAATGAATAAGAGAGCAGAAGAAATATGAAATTCCCAAAACAAACAAAAAGATATTGTAAAAAGTGCAATAAGACAACAATGCATAAGATTTCAATAGTTAAAGGAAAGGAAAGAGGATCATTAAAAAAAGGAAGTATAGCAAGGGCAATGAAAAGAGGAAGAGGACAAGGATATGGGAATAAAGGAAAATGGGGCTCAAAGCCAGCAATATCCCAGTTTAAAATGACGGGTGCTAAAACAAGCAAAAAAACAAATATGAAATTTACATGTGAAGTTTGTAAAAAATCAAGTTTGCAGAGTCATGGAATAAGAATGAGAAAGGTGGTCTTAGAATAAAATGGAATTAGTAAAAGAACCAAGTTCAAGATTCATAAGAGTAAGATGTCATAAATGCAAAAATGAACAGATAATTTTTGGAAAAGCAACAAGCGAAATAAATTGCTTAGTCTGCAACCAGAATATAGCTTCTCCCATAGGTGGAAAAGCAAAGATTAAAGCAAGAGTTCTAGAAGTTCTTGAATAAAAGGTTTTATATACTTCTTTATATTATTATCTTAATAAAATTTAAGAGGTGAAACAATGAAAACATTAAAATATATATATATAGTTTTAATTCTTGGTTTGTTATTTGTTAGTGCTTGTTCTAAGGAAGAAGTTGGGAAAAAAAGCTTAATAAAATATGATATTGACGCTACGTGTTTTGATGGATGCTGGTGGGGATGTGATGCTGGCTGTGATAGGAGTGGCGATTATGATTTCTGTCTGAGGAAGTGTGTTGACAAATGTAGATCCAAATGTAAGGGGGCAAACCCGGGATAATTTTTTTTCTTTTTTTAAATAACTTTATAAATCTTTTAAATTCTTTATTTTTATGTTTTACAAAAAGCAAAAATTCCCAGAAGTAGGAGAAATAGTAATCTGCACAGTAAAAAGAATACTTCCTCATGCTGTTTTTGTTGATTTAGATGAATATGGGAAAGAAGCAATGATACATATCTCAGAAATTGCTCCAGGAAGAATAAGGAATATAAGAGATTATGTAAAGGAAAATAAAAAAGTTATCTGCAGAATATTAAATTTAGATAAAGAAAAAGGGTATATTGATTTATCATTAAGAAGAGTTACATTAACGCAGAAAACAACAAAAAACAACCAGTATAAGCAGGAATTAAAATGCGAAAAAATTTTAGAAGATGCAGCAAAAGCATTAAAATTAGATTTAAAGACAATTTATGAAAAAGCAGGAAGCAATTTAATTGATAAATATTCAAGCTTGACAAACTGCTTTTCAGAAATAATAAATAATAATTTAGATTTAAAAACATTGATTGATGATAAAATAGCTGAAAAAATAACAGAAATAGTTAAAGAAAAGATAAAACCTCCGGAAGTTATAATATCGGGAACATTAAAATTAGAATCAGATTCTATAGATGGGATTGAAATAATAAAAAAATCATTAAAAAATATAAAAGATGATGATGTTAAAATAAGTTATATAAGTGCTCCAAATTATAAATTGACAGTAAAGGCAAAAGATTATAAAACAGCTGAAGCTAAGATTAAGAATATAAGCTTGAATATAATTGAATCAATGAAAAAACTTAAAGGAAGAGCAGAATTTATAAGGCAATGAAAAATATATTATTTTGTAAAAACTGCAATATTTACACTTTAAAAGAAAATTGCCCAAAATGTACTCAAAAAACAATTTCAAGAAAGCCTGCAAAATTTAGCATAGAAGATAGATATTTAAAATACAGATTAATTGCCAAAAAAAATGAGATTTCAAGTTAAACAATTATCAAAGCCGGAATTAAATAACCCTGTTTTAATAGAGGGACTACCTGGAATAGGAAATGTCGGAAAAATATGTGCTGATTTTCTTGTAGACACATTAAAAGCAAAAAAATTCATTGAAATAACATCTAGTTCATTTCCAAGTTCTGTTTTTGTTAATGAATTTAATTTAGTTGATCTGCCTAAAATTGAATTATATTATAAAAAAGGAAAGCGAGATTTCATTTTTGTAAATGGCGATGTTCAACCTTTAAATGAAGAAGCATGCTATGAATTCTGTGAATTAATTCTTGATATTTTTTCCAAGTTTAAAGGAAAAGAGATAATAACATTAGGCGGGATTGGGATGAATAAGATTCCAAAAATCCCTTTAGTCTACTGCAGCGCTAATAATGAAAACATAGTTAAAAAATACAAAACATCAAATCTAAACCCAAAGATATTTGGCGTTGTCGGCCCAATAATGGGTGTTACAGGATTACTTGTCGGGCTGGCTGAAAAAAGAAATATTTCTGCAATTGTTTTATTAGCACAGACACTAGGGCATCCGAATTATTTAGGAATAAAGGGAGCAAGAGAAATATTAAAAATTCTTGATTCGAGATTGCTATTGAATTTAAATCTTAAAATGCTTGACAAGGAAATAAATAATATTGAAAAAGAAATAAAAGAAAAAGAAATAAAAAATGTAAAAAAAATTATTCCCGAAGCAAAAATGGATGAAACAACATATATTGGTTAATATTTACATATTGTTTGATTATTATATTTCCAAAAATCTCCATATAATTTATAAAATTCTTTAACCGGGATTTTAGAATTAATTTCTTTTTTTAATATTTATTTAATATTTTTTTTATTTCTAGAAAATCTTGTGCAAGTTCTGGTCGCAATTTTGGATTATACAACATCGCTGCAGGATGATACAACGGAACAACAATAAAATTCATTTTGTTAATTATCATGTTATGTAATTTTCCATGTATCTGGGCAATTCCAGGAACATCTTTCATATTTGGAATATTGAATGATGATAAAACAAATTTTGTAGAATAATTTCCAAGAGTACAAATAATTTTCGGTTTAATTATTTTTATTTGTTCAATCAAATAAGGAGTGTGCCTATATATTTCTTCAACATTTGGATCTCGATTATTTGGTGGACGATATTTTAAAATATTTGTTATGTATATATCATCTAATTTAAGATTTATTGAGTGTAACAATTTATCAAGTTCCCTGCCTGCAGAGCCTACAAATGGAATACCTTGCAAATCTTCCTGTTCCCCGGGAGCCTCGCCGATAAACATTATAGGTGCATCACAATTTCCTTTTCCAAAAACAATATTTTTAGCAGTATCTTTTAAAGGACAAACCATTTCATTGAGAATTCTATTTTTAATAATTTCTAAATCATCTGTTTTAGACATTGCACATCACAATAATAAAATAAAAAAAGAATTAATAAAGTTATCTTCTTGTCTCATATATTGTAACTTGTTTTGTTGCTTGATCCCTGTAAACATAATCCAAGAACAATTTTAAATGGTCTACTTTTGGTTCTTCTACAGCAGTCCAGCAGCTTAATGTTGCCTTTCCTGTTGAATCTAATGTTATAATTCCTTCATTGCTCGGTTCTCCCGTTCTAAAGCTGCATTTTATTCCAACAGGTTCATCAATCCTTACATTAACCCTATTTTTGTTTTGAACCCTTTTAATTTCATCATCTAAATCCTTACAGTCTGAATTTACAGGGAAAACTTCTCCTTTTCCTTTATTTTCAATTACAACATCTAATCTAACTTGGTCACTTCCTGTCGTCTGCTCTTTTACAGAAGTAATTTGTATTGGTGCGCTAGAAACTCCTGTTTTTGTTACTTTTTCTCCATTTAAATCACATATAGTATTTCCTGCTTCTTGGCTCAAAATTGATTTAAGGCATATTTGCAAATCACTTTTTGTTTGATAAATATAACATAATCTTGCCCTTAAGGTTGAATCCTGAGAATTAATTATTGATCCCTTGTATTTGATTGTTCCAAGTTCAATTTCTTTCTCATCTCCTGGACTTGATTCGCTTCTTCCTTCTAATGGACCAAGTGTTGCTCTATAATCTTGGGTTAATCCAAATGTATCAAGATTAATTCCAAAAATTCTTGATTTTGCATTTCCCGTAGCTACCCTTGTTTCGCCCTTATTCTTTAATAAAACTTTAACTTGGATATTGCTGTCATTTTGGCTAAATTGGCTTGGAGGAAATAAATTAACAAAAGAAATCTCAACACCATCTGTTCCTCCTAAAAAAGATCCTTTCGTTGTTGGTTGGGGTGGGTTACATCCTGATAAAATTATTAAAAAAG
>Ga0194120_10004466_pt1 | contig 21565 bp, 31 predicted proteins | sample TA2MahCa65mmetaG_FD_148642 | JGI IMG/M metagenome (GOLD analysis project Ga0194120, IMG submission 148642) | Freshwater microbial communities from Lake Tanganyika, Tanzania - TA2015019 Mahale Deep Cast 65m | ecosystem: Environmental > Aquatic > Freshwater > Lake | place: Tanzania: Lake... | reverse complement strand
TCGGCTGGACGGCGGATCGGCGCTCCTACACGCTGCTGGCGACCTATCTCAACGCCGGCACGCCTGAAAAACCATCCGATACGTCGGACCCGGACGACGGCTGCTGGAAGCGCCTGTCCGAACTGCATGAGACGCCGCTCGCCGATTCATTCGGCGGGTTTCGTCGCCTCGACGCGACCGGCGTCGATTGCCGCTACAACGCGCCGATCGTCTATGACTGGGTCCGCCGCCATCACGGCGCCTATGCGGTGCGCACGGAGGAAGGCTGGGGCCGTCCCGCGCTCGCCGCGCCGCAGCTCGTCGACTTCGACTGGCGCGGCAAGCGCATCCGCAAGGGCGTCCAGCAATGGAAGGCCGGCTCCTACAATCTGAAATCGCGCTTCTACGCCTATCTCAATCGCGAATCCTCGATCAGCGACGAAGGGCAGATCATCGCGCCGTCCGGCTTCTGCCATTTCGGCTCGTTTCTCGCCGAGGGATATTTCCGCCAGCTCACGGCGGAATTCATCGGCCTCGACAAGAACGGCAACCGGGTCTGGAAGCAGCGCGAGGAAGACAATCACTGGCTCGATTGCCGCATCATCGGCATGGCGCTGGCCTTCGGCGCGCCGGTTTTCGATATCGGCAATCGTCCCGAGAGCTTCTGGCGCGAACTCGCCTATCAGCGCGGCGCGCCGGAAAGCGTGATCGCGCCATTGCTGCGCGCAGCCGATCCGGTTGACGCCGCGGCGAAGCCTGACGACGCGCAACCGGTCGCCGCCCCGCCTGCCGAGCGCGACGCGCCGGCGAAATCATGGACCTGGTCAGGGGGCGACTGGATATGACGCCGACCGAAATCACCGAGGCGGTCGCGGCGCTCGAAACCGCGCTCGCGACCGGCGAATTGACCGTCGAATATGCGGGCCGTCGCGTCACCTATCAGTCGACCGATTCCATCATCAAGGCGCTCGATTATTTCAAACGCCAGCAGCAGGCGATTCCAACGACCGGCCCGGCGCCGTCGAGCGCCGATCGCGGCTCCTATGCGAGCTTTAAGCGGGACTGACCAACAAATTCACTGAATTTCCCTTGGCAGGGGGAACGGCGAGAACCGGGCTTCATCGGCTCCGGTTTCGCGAAAGCGAACCTGTGCGTCGCAGGCCTGCCAGGCCGGACGCCGATGGAGGAGAAAACACATGAATATCGGCCAGGCCATTTTGGAAACAAACGAACTGTTTGTTGATCAACTTGGGTTACGTGAAATCGTTCGTGAGGGGCGCGTCAAGCTAAGCCTTGTTCGCGCCCACACGCGCGGAAATGCACGAAAAGGCATCGTGCTCAAAAAGCGAAATATCACCGCTTAATGACCTTCCGCCCTTCCATTTTCGATCGCGCGCTGCTCGCGGTCGCGCCGGTATCCGGCCTGCGTCGACTGCATGCCCGCGCCGCCGCTGCGGAGTTTATGCGCGCCTATGACGGCGCGTCGCAGGATCGCCGCCTTTCCGGGTGGGTGACCAACGGATCATCAGCTAATTCGGAGAACTATGGCGCGATAGACCGTTTGCGCTACCGCGCGCGTGATCTTGATCGCAATAATAAGCTCATCGCCTCGGCGCGGGCACAGTTTGCCGGACGCGTCGTCGGTACTGGCATCACGCCGCGCGCCGTCGATCCGCGCAAGAGTCTCCGAAAGATCGCCAACGACGCCTGGACGCGGTTTGTCGAGACATGCGATCCGGAAGGCCAGCAAGATTACTATGGGATGCAAAATCTCGTCGCCGGAACGATGTTTCGAGATGGCGAAATTCTGCGATTGTGGACCAAAGACGACGATGGAAAACCAAATGGAAAGATCATCCTGCGCGAAGCGGATTATCTTGACGCAAATCGCGATTCCTATGCGAAGTCGGCAAAAGACGGAAAAATCGTCCTCCAGGGCGTAGAATTCAACAAAAATGGTGCGCGAACAGGATACTGGCTCTACCCCGTTCACCCCGGAGAACTCATCGGCGTCGCTCCAAATAGATTGATGCGCGGCGTTTCTTCTTATGTCGATGCAATTGACGTCGATCACATCTATCAAGTGCTGCGACCTGGCCAGATCAGGGGCGTTAGCTGGCTTGCGCCGTCCATCACGGCGATGCGCGGCCTTGATGACGTCAACGAAGCGATCATCTGGCGCAAGCGAATCGAGGCCTGCATCGGTCTCGTTATCCGCACTCCGGAAGCGCAAGGCGCAGCGCCGATTGTCGGTCAGCAGAAGATAGATGCGAAGGGTCGGATTGAGGAGGCTCTTGCGCCTGGTAAATTATTACGCACTGGCCCTGGCGAAGATGTGACGCCGTTTCAGCCGTCGACGAGCGGCGATACGCTAGACTTCATCCGGTCGCAGCTCTTCGCATTCTCGGCGTCGATCGGCGTGCCATATTTCGCCGTCACAGGCGATCCGAGCCAAGCGAACTATAGCAGTCAGAGAGCCGCGATCGTCTCCGGAAACGTTCTCATTGACGTGGTGCAGTGGTTGGTCTTTGCGCCGCATGAGCGACGTGCATGGCGACGGGTCATGATGCGCGAGGCGTTGCTCCGCGGCGACGAGCGTATCGCGAGCGTTGGGTGCGAACTCGCCATGCCGGTTCGCCCTTGGGTCGATCCGCTGAAGGAAATCATGGCGAAAGTCATGGAGATTCGCGCTGGACTGCAATCTCAACCGGATGCGCTCGCTGAACGGGGACAAAATTGGGAGGCGGTTCTCGCGGAGATCGACGCCTTCTTGGCGGCCATCGACGCGACAACGTCGAAGGTCGTTTTAGACACGGACGCACGGCGCATCGATCACGCCGGCGCGCTGCAGGCTTTGGCCACGGCGCTCAATGATGGCGCAGGCGCGTCGATCAACCAAAACTGAAAGGTAAATTCCCATGACGCGTTCATTGAGCGCGCCTCCAGGTTTTCAGCCTGGCGGCAATAAGACATGCGTCGAGTCGCCATGGGCGAAGGTCACGCGCCCGCTCGCGCGCCAGACGCGCTTCGACACCCAATTATCGACCTACGACGAACGCGCGCATACCGTCGACGGAATCTTTGCTGCGGGCTCTCCCGTTCGCCGCTGGGGCTTTATCGAAACGCTCAACATGGACACGAGCGCCGTCGATCTCTCTCGCGTCGAGGCGCGGCAGTGCAAGCTGCTCGACTCGCACAACGCATCCACGATCGGCGCCATTCTCGGCGTTGTCGAAGAAGCGCGCATAGAGAACGGTCAGCTCGTCGGCCGAGTCCGCTTCGATGATACGGAGGAGGGCCGGAAGGCTGAGGGCATGGTCTCGCGAGGCGCGCTGACCAGTTTTTCGATCGGCTATTCGGTCAAGCGCTGGGTGATGATCAGCCAGGAGGACACAGGCGAGCAAACATGGCGCGCCGACGAATGGGAGCTGCTTGAAGTCACACTTTGCGCCGTTCCCGCAGATACCGCCGCGACGGTCCGGGCCGTCGCGCCAAGCGGCAATGATCCCGGCTATCAAACAGAGGAAGACGATATGACCCGTGCCGCACAGCCGGCCGCTGCGGCGGCCGTTGAACCCAACCCGCCCGCGACGCCGGCTCCCGACGTCGCGGAGACGCGCGCCGCTCCTGCGGTAGCCCCAGAAGTCCCAACCCCAGCCGCAGAGCGCACGACGAACGCGCTCACCGCGGCCGATATGCGCGGTCTCCAGCGTCTCGCTGAACTGGCAGGCGCTCGCAAGGAGGTTGATTCCTGGATTGACGAAGGATTGACGCGCGACGCGATCTTTGATCGCCTCACGGAGCGAGCTGCGAGTCGACAGGAAAAGACGGCGGCGGTTGCTGGTCCTGTGGCGCATATTACCCGCGACGAAGGCGAAACGCTGCGGCGCGCTATTGAGTCCTCGCTCATAATGCGCGCTAATCCAGGAGCCGCCGACCCGCAAAGCGAAGAGGGTCGCCAGATCCGGAGCCTTGCCGCAGATATGCGCGGTTTCGACTCCGTCCTTGGGCTATTCTCGCACTACGTGCAGCGCACGCAGGGCGTCTCGCTTTCGAATTTGAGTAAGATGGAGCGCGCGACGCTGGCGCTCGGTCTCAATGATCCAGGCTTGCTCTACCGCGCCGGCATGTCCACCTCGGACTTTTCGAGCTTGATGGCGAATGTCGCGTCGAAGCGACTACGTGACGCCTATACGACGGCGACGCAGCCTTGGCGCATGCTCGGCCGTCAAAGCAATTCGCCGGACTTCAAATCGAAGTCGGTCGTCGCGCTTACCGGCATGCCGTCCTTCGAAAAGGTGCTGGAGGGAGCCGAGTTCAAATACGGCAAGTTCGGCGACACCGGAGAAACCTACGCGCTGGCGACATACGGCAAGATCGTCCCCATCACGCGTCAGGCGCTGATCAACGATGATCTTGGCGCCTTTGACCGCATTCCCTCTCAGATGGGCCGCGCCGCCGCCGAGCTTGAAAATGACGTCGTATGGGGCGTTTTCACAGCCAATGCAAATCTCTCTGACGGCGTCGCTTTGTTCCACGCGACGCACGGCAATGTCGGCACGGCGGGAGATGTGAATGAGACGACCCTCGCCGAAGCCGAGCAAAAAATGCTCGAGCAGACGGATGCGTCTGGAAAGGCGATTTCCGGCCTGATCCCTCAATATCTGGTCGTGACTCCGAAGCGCAAGGTTGCGGCGCAGAAGCTTTTGACGGCGGTGCAGGCGACGGCGACGTCCGGCGTCAATACTTTCGCCAACCGCCTGACGCTGATCGTCGAGCCGAGGCTCAAGCCGGCGGCTGGCGCCGAGCCGTGGTTCGTGCTCGGCGATTATAATGTCATCGACACGTTCGACTACGCCTATCTCGACGGACAGGAAGGCGTTTACACGGAGCAGCGGGTCGGTTTCGAGATTGATGGTCTCGAAATCAAGGGGCGACTCGACTTCGCCGCTAAGGCGATCGACTACCGCGGGATGTTCAGGAACGCTGGCACCTAAGGATAAGAGCAGCTCAATAGCGCGCGCTTGATTGAGCGCGCGCTAAGCCCCTCCGCGCGATCTATCGCGCTTTCCAAACATAGGAAGTCTAACAATGTCCCTCAATGCAATCCAGGAAGGCGAGGTCATCACGCTCGCTGCCCCCTATGATGTGGTCTCCGGCGCCGGCGCCCAAGTAGGAGCGATATTTGGCGTCGCGCAAATAACCGCACTTTCGGGTGTGGATGTTCCCCTCCAGAGATGCGGTGTTTGGGAGCTTGCGAAGGTCTCCGCGCAGGCATGGTCCGTCGGCGACACCGTCTGGTGGGACAATTCCGCCAAAAAGGCGACCAACGTCAAGACGATGTCTAATCTGCGCATCGGAAAATGCGTAGAGGCTGCCGCTAATCCGACATCGACTGGCAAGCTCGTCCTTACGCCGGATTCTGACGCGCCGCGTATTGTTTGGGGACAGGCGACGACGGTCGCGGCGTCCGACACGATCGCGACCGGATTGTCGCTGCTTGTTGGCGTCGTCGCACAGTTCGACTCGGACATTGTCGCCGATCCTGAGTTTCTCAGCTCGAGCATCGGCGATCAGGCAGGCGCCCCGGCGGCCGGCTCTTTCCTGCTGAAGACCTGGAAGACGGCGGCTGGCCCGGTCGCCGCGTCGACCTTCGGAAAGAAGGTCAACTGGGTGGCGTTCGGCTACTGATGCCGTCCGCTTTTGCAACATCTGAGGCGAAGACGCTTGGCCGCGTCTTCGCCAACTTTGGCGTTTCGGCGAGCTATCTCTCGCCGGACTTCGTCACCAGCGCCTGTGTCGTCGTTCTCAATCAGGCGGATGATTCAGTGACGCTCGGCAATGTGCCGCTTGTCGCCGGGCAGACCATAGTAGAAGTGCGCGTTTCCGAACTGGCCGCGCCGGTCAAGGGCGGCGTCTTCACCGTCGACGGCCGAGACTATCGGATCGTCGCCGCGCCCAAGCGTAATGATCCGTCCGGCCTCGTCTGGACCTGTCTTTGCGATCTCCAGACGGCGTGACGCGATGATTACGGTCGATATCGACAAAAACGCGATTTCAGGCGCCATTGAAGGCGAGCGCATCGCGCTGGCGAAGCGCATTCGACTGGCGACAGAACAGACCGGTCGCGCCGAATTGGTCGACCCGCTGCGCGCAATGACGCGCGATGCGCTTAATTCGAAACGTCTGCCGACGACATGGCGCGTCAGAATCTATCCGGCAGAGGCGCGCAACACGCTCAGCCCGGCGGTTTTCGCGTTTTCACGCGCGCCGGAAATTATGATCGCCTTCGAAGAGGGGCCGATCATTCAGCCCGTCGGCGGCAAGAAATATCTCTGGGTTCCGACTGAGAATGTCCCGCGTGGGCGCGGCGGCAAGCGTCTTTCTCCGCAGGAAGTGAAGGCGAAGGTCGGCAGGTTCAGCTTCATTCCGCTGCGCAATGGCGGCTTTGTCGCTGTCGCGCAGGCGTCGCGCGGGACGCGGCGCGCTCATCGCCGCGGCGGCGCGAGAACGCCGACGATCGGCAGGGAGAAGGGCGTCGAGGGTGAGCGTCTCGCTTTCTTCATTCTTAAGAAACGGGTTCGCCTCCGTAAGCGGCTCAATATAGCTTCAATCGCCGAGCGCGCCGGCGCGAAATATACCGCTAATTACGAGCGGGCGGCGAACGCGTCATGATTATTTCAGCAGACGAAAGCGACCCATATTTTCACCCTCGCCTGTTGCGGGCCAATATCTTCCTTGATGGCGTTCTGCAGCGCAGATGCGTTCGCGCCGATGACGAACTTGGCGTGCTCGTGATTGCGGAAACTGCGCCAGATGGCCGGCTCATGATCGAAAACGGGCGCATAAAAAAGTCGGTCAAGCGCGGACATGTAGAGATTGTTTTGCTATGAGCAGCGAAACCGAAGTCGCTATGCTGGCGCTCAAAGCGGCGCTGGATGCATCGACCGTTCTGCCTGCTGTCCGGCGTGATCCTGTCTTCGAGGATGTATTCGAAGAGCTGACGGCCTTCGATCCGCCATATGCAACGATCGTTGCGCTGCGGCATGGTGATGCGGTCGAGACGACGCGTCGCTTCGGCGCCGGTCCTGACGCTTTTGAGCTTGTCCGCAACGCCGAAATCGAACTCTACGTGGCCGGGGCGGAAGGCGACGGACTCAATACTGCTTTCGATGCGGCGCTTTCAGCTGTCTATGCAGCTATCGAGGCCGATCCAACGCTCGGCGCCGACGTGATCCGCGCGGAAATCGTCGAACAGCCCGAGCTTGGAACAGACGCCGCCGGCTCGAAAGCCGTGCTCACCGCGTTGATCCGCGCGCAACTCACCTATGTCTCTCCGAGGAGCTACTGAATTGGCAGACAAAGTCCCGCCGGCTCCGCCAGGCGTTTCCGACGCTGCGCCGGCGATGACCACCGCCGTCGTCGTTTCGAATTATCTCGTCGCGCTCGGCGACGCGCCGGGCATTCATAGCGGCGCCGTCGTCCCCAATACGCCGGAAAACGCCAAGGCGCTGGAAGGCAAGAGCCGCCCGGCGTCTGAAATCGACCTCGGCGTCGCCGGCATCATCAGGAAGGATTAAGAAAGATGGCCACCGCCTCAATCGCCCTCGGGCAGCTTTCCGATCTTCTGTTTAAGGTCGAGTCCTCCTATGGGGCCGCGCCGAGCGGCAATTACCAGCGCGCCTTTTTCTATAAGTCGTCACTGAAAGAGACGAAGCCGCTCGAAAACGATCCGATCATTGGCGCGTCCTATCAGAATTTTCGCGACAACGCGGCCTTCGCGCCGGCCTTGTCCGAGCATGGCGGCTCGCTCGAATTGCCGCTCTGCATGAACCAGATCGGCGACTGGCTGAAGCTCGCGCTCGGCGCGCCGACGACGTCAGGGTCGACTAATTACACCCATGTCTTCGCGTCCGGCGGGCTGACGCTTCCGTCCTATGCCGTCGAAATCAAGCCGATCGCCGGCGATTACCGCATGCACACCGGACTTGCGGCGAAGAGCATCGCCTTCGATCTCGCCGACGCGGCCGGCATTCAACGCGTCATGCTGGATATACTCGGCTATGGCGAGGCAATCGCGGGATCGACGGGCGGCGGAACGCCTGTCGCGGCGCGGACCTATGCGCCGTTCAAGGCGACGGGCGCCAATGTCAAACTCGACTCAGCCAATGTCGGGTCGCTGCTGGCGTCGAAATTTTCCTACGAAACCGGCCTCGTTCAGGACCGCTATATCGACACGTCGGACAAGTTCGGGGCGGCGGTTCTGCTGGCGCAGGCGCAGTTTTCCGGCGAGCTTACCATCCGCTACGCCGGTTCGACCTATGACGCGCTCGCCGCCGCCGAAACGGAAAAGACGCTCGATGTCGAATTCATCGTCGGCGCTAATAATCGGCTTGTGCTGTCCTGTCCGGCGATCCTGCTGACCCGCGCCGGCGTGCCGATCGAAGGCCCCGGCGGCATTCAGCAAACGATCGCCTTCAAGGCGCGCCAGACCGCCGCGACGGCGATGCTGACGGCGACGCTCAAAAACCAGGTGGCGACCTACTGATGATTCGCATCGGCAAACCAAAAAGAGGGCTCGTCCTGCCGCTCGGCCCAGGCGCGTCGCTGACCTATCGGCAGGCGACGAGCATTGATCGCGAGGCGGCGCTCCACGCGGCGCGCGAATTCTTCCAGTCCGTCCGCGCCGGCGCGCGGGCGCTGTCCGAACTCGGTCTTGATATCGGCGACGCCGCGTCATTGACCGAAGACGAAGGCCTGTCTTCAGGCGTCTCCCTGCTGGTTTTCAATGTCGAACTCTGCATGCGCTGCGTCGCATCATGGGAGGGCGTCGGCGACGAAACCGGCGCGCAGCTGGCGCTCACGCGCGAGAATGTCGCCGATCTTCTGCGCGATCCAGCGCTCTACGCGCTGATCTCTTCGGCGCTGATGGCGCGACTCGTCGAGATGGACGAAGAGGGAAACGCATCAGCGCTCTCGCCGAATGGCGCGCCGGCGGGGGCGCCGCCTACTGCCGGAGCTGCCGCGAATTAGGCTCGGCCTGCGCGAAGGGAAAACCGGGCGCCGGCGGCAGGCTTTGCCCCGAACATAAACACATGCCGCGCACGGTCGAGGGCGCTGCGGCGCTCGCCGCCTGCTCATCGCCTGGCGTCATGAAGCGCGCCGGCATGGCGGGCGCGATCTGCGGCGTCGATTACGCACAGGCGCTGCTGCTGGCGTCGCATTGCGACCGTCAGCCGTTCCTCGAACTGCTGGTCGTCGCCGAAACAGGCATGCTCGCCGGCGTCGCCAAAAAACAGGATTGACCTCGCATGGCCGGAAAATCCGCTGTCACGCTGCGCCTTGGCGCTGAGGGCGACGAAAAGATCATCGCCGCGCTGAAAAAGATCGGCGAGACGGGCGACGCTGCGATGCAGGGTCTGTCGAAAGAGGCGCGCAACGCCGCGCGCGACTTCGACCGGCTCGAGCGATCACTCGACGGTCAGGCGCGTTCCGCCGCCCAGGTGGCTTCGACCTATGTCCGCGCTAACGCGGCGGTCGCGGCCGGCGTGCGCACCGAACAGGACGCGCAGCGCGTGCTCGACCTCGCGACCGACCGTCACCGGCGACTAACCGGCGCCGTCAATGACAACGCCCGTGCTGTTGGGCTGGCGCGCCACGAATGGATCAATCTGTCGCGCCAATTCCAGGATGTCGGCGTGTCGCTTGCGGGCGGCCAGGCGCCGCTGACCGTGCTGTTCCAACAGGGCTCGCAGATTGCCGATGTTTTCGGATCGAGCGGGGCCGGCGCCGCTGGCGCGCTTCGCTCTTTCGGCGCGGGCGTGGTTCGCGCGCTGACCTCGCCGATCGGCATTGCCGTCCAGCTCACAGCCGCCGTTGCGGGGATTGAGGTTGCGGCGCTGAAGGCTGAAAGCGCGCTCGCCAAGATCGGCGAGACGGCGAAGCTGTCTGGTCTGACGGCTGAGCAGGTCCAAGGCGCAAAGATCGTCGGCGCTGGCGTCGGACTCGACGAGAAAAGCGCGGTCGGCGCCTTCGCCAATGCATCGATGCAGTTCGAACAGTTCGCCCGCAATGAGGGCGCAGTCAAAAGCGCGCTGGAGAAGATCGACGCGGGCTTTTTGAAAGTGGCGGACGGCGCCAGAACCGCCGGAGAATTCATCGACATCATCGAAAAGAAAATCAGGGAACTGCCAGGCGCCGAAGGGCTCGGACTGGCCCAATCGCTGTTCGGCGAAGACGCCGGGCGGAAGATGTTCGATGCAATCGAGAGCGGCGCCGCGTCGATGAACGGCTTGGCGGAGGCGACGGGCCGCGTCGGCGACCATCTCGACCAGGCAGCGCGGGCCGCGCATGAGACGCAGTTGCAGATTGACGCCGCCGCGGCAGTGGCCAGCGACAAGCTGCTCAAGGCGTTTCAGGACTTGGGCGATCCGGTCGCTACACTCAAACTCGGCTGGTATGAAATCGTCGGGACGATCGCTCAGGCGGTATCTGAGTCGCAAAACCTGCAGGCCGTGATGCGCGGCTTTCTGCATCCGTTCGATACCGTGCGCGAGCTCGTGACAGGCGAAACGCCATTCAAGGGGCGGTTCATTCCCCTCAGCGAGTCCGGCATCATCCAGCCTCAAACCGCTGGGGCTTCGCGTTCGCGTTTTGAGCAGCGTGCAGAGGCGGCAAAAGCCGCCGCTCGCCGCCGAGTTGCGGGGGCTGCACAGTCCAAGTCGGAAGAGCGCTTTGCCGATGTCGAAGCGGACCTCAAGAACCGCATCGCGCTTGTCGCGTCCGAGGGTCTGGCACATGACGAAATCTCGCTCAAGATCAAAATCGAGAATGAGCAGCGCAAACTCGGAACCAAGGCGACGCAGGAACAAAAGGACGAAATCGCCGCTCTGGTGACGAAACTTGACGACGCGGAGCGCGCGCAAAAGGCCAACGCCAAGGCCGCCGAAGCCTGGCGGGACACGATGCGCGAGGTCGGCGATATCGCGCGCAGCTCGTTTTCGTCGCTCGCCAATGGCCTTGTCGGCTCCAAGAACGCCGGCGACGCGTTCAGGAGCACACTCGAACAGATCGAGCGCAAAATCATCGATATTGCCTCGCGCAGCCTGACGAATTCGCTGTTCGGCGCGGCCGGCGACAAATCCTCGGGCGGTGGCATTTTCGGCAGTCTGTTCGGCAATCTGTTCGGCGGCGGTAAGGGCCTATTCAGCGGCGCGCCGTTCAAATTCGCCTTTCCCTTTGCCGACGGCGGGATCATGACCGGCACTGGCCCGCTGCCGCTGCATCGCTATGCGAGCGGCGGCATCGCCAATTCGCCGCAGATGGCGCTCTTTGGAGAAGGCCGCCAGCCGGAGGCCTATGTGCCGCTTCCTGATGGACGATCGATCCCGGTTGCAATGCGCGACTCGCAAACTCCAAAAATTACCTTCATCGATCAATCGACGGGGGTGACGATGACGCCTCAGCGCATGAGCGACGATCAGATCGTATTTCTCATCGAGTCGCGCGCAGCCGCTTTAGAGAAGGAAGTCCCGTCCATTCTCGCCAATCACAACATGCGACGGAAATAGGCTTCGATGCGTGACCCACTTATCGCCGTATGGCCGATCAAGACGATCCCCGTGCGTCACATAACGCCCGTCAAAGGCAGACCGGTCACAAGAGGCCCGCAGCCGATCGCAGGACGCCCGCAAACAGTCGTCTCCAGCGCCGGGGGTTGGCGGCTGGTCTATACAGGCTGTCTGGCGCGGAAATCCAATATCCTAGCCTTTCGCGCGTTGCTGGCGCTTATAGAAGGCCGCGCGGAGCCGATCTATGTTGGACCTTATGATTATGCGAACGGCCCAGTCCGCCGCGCCGGCGCGACGAGCCCGATCTATCATACGTTCACCAACGGCAAGATATTTTCCAGCGGCTATCGCTTCGTCTCATCGCTTTCGGATTGCACGCTCGCCGCGGGCGCGGCCAAGGGCGCGACGGAGATCGTAATCACGAACTCGCAGCAGGCTCCCCTGCAGGCGGGCGACTACATAGAACTCTCCGGGCGGCTTCATGTCATTGAATCACTGATCGTCGACCTCGCGCGCATCTGGCCGCCGCTGCGGGCGGCGCACGCGGCCGGAACGAAGATCGAGATCGATGACCCGCGCATGCTTGCCTATCTCGAAGAAAAAGAAGCCGGTTTGCAGATGCAGTTTGGCCGCTGGGGCGAAATCGATTTGTCTTTCGAAGAGGCAAATTGGTGAGTGCGTCGCTGATCTTCACTGACGCCGCGCAATTGCTCCTCGCTGGGCAAATCGTGAATATGGCGGTCGCTGTCGAACTGGAGCTGCTGAACGAAACACTCCGGCTCTGGCGCGGACAGGGCGGCGTGACGACAAACGATGGTCGAGAATGGGAGGGACTCGGCGCTTTCGGTGATATTTCTGGCCTCAATTTCGGATATGAGGCGGCGACAGATTTTGTGACGATGACGCTTTCCGGGCTCAACAATGAACTTGCGCAAGCCGCGCGTGATCAGGAGTCGCAAATGCGCGGACGCACGGCGAGCGTCTATGTGCTGTTGTCTGATAGCGACTGGCGACCTGTTGACATGCCCTATCTCTGCCAGATGGCGATCATTGACCGCGCCGCGCTGAAATATTCCGACGACACATACATTCTGGAACTCACCGCGGAACCGCTTTTCGCATCAAAGCATCTTCCTACGCTCAATCTCGTTACCGACGCCGACCAGCAGGCGCGTCATCCCGGCGATAAGATTTTCAAGCGCGTCGGCTTCACGCATACGATTTTTTGGTCGCAATGACGCCGCTCGATTTTGCTCTTCTACCAGCGAGTTCCAACGAACCTTGCGCGGGCTTTGTGGCGCGTTGGCTCAACTATCGCGGCGTCTCAAAAACCCCATCGCCGAGCGCGATACGGTACGCATGGCATAGGAACGGTATCGCGCAAGGCGTTGCCATATGGTGCAACCTCATTGGCCTTGAGCCGTGCGCGCCAGAAGCCAATGCGGTCGCGCTTGCTGAGCAGGAAGGCGGAGACCTTATCGTCGGCGTATTGACGGCTGAGGGCTGGTTCGTAACGCGCAGTTTTGGCGCCGTAGCGCGTCTCAAGCCGAAGGTCATCGCCTGCTGGCGTATTCCAACGACGACAAATGTCTAAAATCGTTAGTCCTATTAAACGCATCGCCGGCGCGGCGCTGTCCGTCGCTGCGTCTTTTCTGCCGCCAGGATTGAATTTTCTCGCAGCCGGGGCTGGTATTGGCCTTTCCTTTCTTGGTCGAACTCGTGGGAGGCGCGAGCAACCTCAGTTCCAAATCCCGCAGGTGCCGCAGACGCCGCCGCCGCTAACGACAACAGTACAATCTTCGACCGCGCCAAGGATCAAGGCCTATGGGCGCGTGCGCCAAAGTGGCGTGATATTTTTTGAGGAAACTACCACTAATAAGAGATATCTATTTTACGGCATATATTTGAACGACGGACCAGTGGATGGATTCGATGCGCTCATTTGCGACGATGAGCTTGTGCCGCTTCAACAATCTTATGTCGTTAGTGGTTATTATTGGTATATTTCAGGCTATAATCCATTCACAAAACAATATATTTGGTCTCAAGCGCCCATAAGTGCTTTAAGTCCAAATATATTTCAGCCTTCCTCTGGTAGTAAATCATCTGGTAGCAATCTCTTGACCAGCAGTATAATAGCCGTTGAGGCGGCCAACGCCGCACCATCTGGCTATCCATCGTTTCTGTTAGGGCCACATGCGCAAACCCTTGATGCGGCGTGGGCGCCGATATGGACTGACGCGCATGTAGGCAAGGACGTGACCTGCTATTACCTTCGAGCGGACGCCACTGCCGCCGCAGGCGACCGTTTGAAGATATTCCCTAATGGATTTCCGAGGTATTCGTTCATCTATCGCGGCGCTCGCGTGTATGATCCACGCGATCGGACGCAAGTATACACCAGCTACGATATTTACGACACGACTTGGAAATGGAGCGAAAACCCGGCGCTCATCGCTGCTGATTATGTCAATTGGCTGATTTCTGAAAACCTAACTGCAATCAAGGGGATTAACTGGCTTTCGATCGCGGAAGCCGCCAATGACTGTGATAGACTTGTTCCTATTAAGCACGCCGGCTTCAACGGCGGCTCCGCGGCATATGAGCCATTCGCGCGCCTGTCCGCATTGGTCACGATGGATATGGAACCGCGCGAAGTTTTGAGTAAAATCATGGAAAGTTGTGACGCCGACTATGGCGTCGACCAAAATGGTTTATTCACGATGGCGATCGGAAAATGGCGCGAGCCCGCGATCACCTTCACGAGTGCTGATATCGGAGCGTTTATTGAGGATTTTGGGCCATCGTCTAATGAAGAATTCAATTCCATGCGAACGACCTATATCGAGTCGCGCCAAAACCATCAGCGCGTGCAGGCGCCGATCTATGAGGATGCTTATTCGATCTCCAAGATCGGAAGGCGTAGCGCCTCATTGGATTTCGAATGGGTAACCTCAGTAAATCAGGCATGGCGCCTCGCGGCGCGCAAGGTGAAACGCGTCAATCGTAAACGCCGAATCACCTGTTCCCTGGGCGCGCGCGCGCTGACGGCTCTCAAACAACGTGTCATCAGGATCGATGCGCCTGAGGTTGGAATCGTCGGTATCTTCGAAATCGACAAAATTGCGCCTGATGGCTCGCTCGCGAATTGGCAGGCGTCGCTCATTGAAGTGACGCCGGACATATTCGAGGACGAAGCGGCTCCGGTCGATACCGTCGTTGATTTCGTGATAATCAATCAGCCGGCGCTTAGTGCGCCAACATACCTCATTGCCGGATCAATATCGACTGGAAATGGCGTCGGTGTTGCACAACTCTCACTCGACATTAATAAGAACATCCCATTACAGTCAGTGCCTGATATCACAGTTGGAGCATTATTAGCTGATCCGCTGCTTCAGATCGACGGCCGTTGGTCGACGGACAATGGAACGAGCTGGTCGAATTTCGATACGCTGCTCTCGCGGCTCATCATGCAGACGCCGGAATTGCCAAGCGGAACACCGGTCACGATGCAGGCGCGTTGGGTATCGAGCAGTGGCGCTGTGAGCGCCTATTCGGCCAGCGTCTCTGCCATAATCCCCTAACGATAGGTAATAGCTTTATGGGCAATGTCGCCACAGCCTTCACGGCAGCCTTTCCGCTTGCTAGCAATGTCGACCCTGCCGCCTGTCAGGCGCTCGGGGGGACGATTGAAACGCAATATGCAGCGCCGTTCTCAGGCTGGTCGCTGAACGCAACAGCGGTCGCTTCATTGCCGGCGCCCCCGGCGGGATGGATAGCGCGCATCTGCGGCGCCGACGCGGCCAACGCGCGCTATCTCGTCGACGCCTTCGCCGGCGTCCCCAGCCTCACGCTGCGCCGCGCTAACGGCACAGGCGCGAGCCCAAGCGCCATTCAGTCCGGCAACGTCATCGCGCGCATCGATGCTTTCGGCTATGGCGCTACGGGCATGTCGAGCTCCGGCCGTGCGAATTGGGAAGCGCGGGCGACGCAGAATTGGACTGATACGGCGCAAGGCGTCAAATGGGTCGTAGAGGTAACGCCAAATGGCGCTTTCGCCGCTCAGGATGCATTCACGATTCATGAAAAAGGCGTCGACGTTGTTGGATCGATCAAAGCGACCGGAGGCATGCAGACTTCCGCGCCGGCGACAAAGACGGGCAACTATTCGCAGGTCGAGACGGATCATTGGCTGATCTTTAATGCATCAGGATCGGCCACGCTGACATTGCTATCAGCAGCGAACTACCCCGGCAAAGAGCTTTGGGTGAAGACGATTGCAGCGCAAGCCGTCAACAGCGCCTCATCCAATGTCTCGCCCGTCGCCGGCGGCGCGTCAGGGACTGCCATCCTCGCCGCAACGGCAGGCAAATGGGCGCTGCTGGTCTCTGACGGCGCAACGACCTGGCACATCATGGCTGGCAATTAAGCGCGGGCTGAGAGATGCAAAACCTCAAACTCATCGCTTGGCAAAACAGCGTCTTCAAATTGACGCTGGATTTCACGGCAATCGCCGCGATCTATGACTTGCCTAATTGAGGCGCTGGAAATGGCCGCGATCGATCTTGGAAATTTCATCAATACGGAGCATTGGTCGGCGTCCATAGACCTGACCAATGTCGCGGCGGTTTACAATCTGACGACGGCGTCATTTCTTGCGCAGGTGCGCGCGTCGCCAGGATCGAGCACGGTCATTTTTGAGTGGAAGACGGGCGGCTCTTTAGTGACGCCGACGAATTCCATTGCTTACAACAACACGTCTAAAGTGCTGACGTTTAATTCACCTTCAGCCGCAGGATTGTCGGCGTTCCCCAATGGCGGCACCTTCTATTGGGAAGTCGGCTTTTATATCGCGGCGGCTCCGACCGATCTTCGCGGGATTGGCGTTGGGGCTTTCCCTGTGCTGAATGGAGTGATCCGCTAATGGGCGTGAAACTTAATATCAACGCTGAAGCCGAGCTTGCTCCTGTCCCTGTCTCTCTCGCAGACGCAATCACTGCGGCGCAGGACGCCGCGACGGCCACCGCAGCGGACCGCATTGCGGTTGCGGCGGATAAAGTCTCATCGGCAGCGAGCGCAACGTCGGCCTCAGGCAGCGCGTCCAGCGCGGAAGCGAGCGCAACGTCGGCCTCAGGCAGCGCGTCAGGCGCGGCAGTGAGCGCAACGTCGGCCTCAGGCAGCGCGTCCAGCGCGGCGGCGAGCGCAACGTCGGCCTCAGGCAGCGCGTCAGGCGCGGCGTCGAGCGCTTCCGGAGCCTTGTCCTCTCTCACAAGCCTGCTTGCGAAATGGCTCGGCGTTTCTGCGGCCGACCCGACGCAAGACGGGGCCGGCAATCCGCTCGTCGATGGAGCGCTGTATTTTTCCAGCGCTGTAATGCGGCTGAAGGCTCGCGTCGCCGGAGCGTGGGTCATCGCGGTCAACACGATCCTTTCAACATCAGGCGCGCCTTCGTCCGGAGCAGGCGTTGATGGCGACTTCGCCATCGATTCCAGCGCTGGAAATCTCTATGGCCCGAAAGCTGGAGGGGCGTGGCCCGCAGCAAAATCGCTGGTTGGTGCACCCTCTTCTCCAGGCGGGTCGGACGGCAATGTGCAATTCAAGAGCGGGGTGAACTTTGCCGGCTCGGACGGCTTGTTTTGGGATAATTTGAATGGGCGTCTCGGCATCGGCACCAGCACGTTTGACGACAAGGATTGGCAACTCCTCGCTGTCGGCAGCGGGAGCTCTGCCTTCAATCCCGTCGCAATGATTTCGAAGACGATCGATCCGGGCACCTCCGGCGCATCATGTCTCTATACGATTGGATCCTTCAACCCGAGCGCAGACACGGCGGGAGAACACTTCGGCGCGATTTCTTGGGGGGATACGACAAGCGGCAATACCGCCAACTTCACCGCGGCAGACAGAGGACTTGTGGGCCAGTACGTCGTCGCGCGTCATCGAGGAACGGGAACGATCACTGCATTCGACGGCATCCGCACGTGGTTGCGCAACACGAGCAGCGGCACGATCACGAATGCAGCCGGCCTCAACATCCCATCGCTTGCAAACACCGGCACGATCACCAACACCTATGGCGTGTACGTCGGCGACATCACCACGGGTACGCAGACGAACACGCCCTACAGTTTTTATGCGTCAGACGCCAATGCGTACAACTATTTTGCAGGCAAGGTCGGCATCGGTACGGCGACGCCAGCGGTGATACTCGATGTCGATGGTCCGATCTGCGTCAAATCCTACACGGTCGCTACCGTTCCTTCAGCAGCGGCAAAAGCAGGTCAACAGATTTATGTTTCCAATGAGGTTGGCGGAGGGGTTATAGCATTTGCCGATGGGACTAATTGGCGTCGCTGCACCGATCTCGCGATTATTTCTGCCTGACGCCATGCCGGGGCGCATCCGCGCGGAATATGACTTTTGCCGTCCGGCATATCTGTAGAGGTGATAATCACATGCAACGAGTCACATATCCGGAACGCGTCTTGATCGTGCTAAATCAGGATGGCTCGCTCAAGGGCGCGCACCAGGAGCGGATCGACCAGGTGGTCGTCGACGGCGAAATCGTCTACACGCGACAGCTGGCCGCCGAGCCGCTCGATAGCGTCGCGCTGGCGAGCGTGCTGCCGACGCAAGGCGCTCTTATGGCCGAATTGGCTGCGGCGCACGCCTCGATCGAGGAAAAGGCGACGGCGCTTGAGCAGGCGGAGACGCAGCTCGCCGCGCTCAACGCGCAGATCGCGACGCTCAACGCCGAAATCGACGCGCTGCAGAATCCGCCGCTCGACCCGGTGCTGTCCTGCACGGACCTGCAGTTCCGCCTGGCGCTCAATCAGCTCGGCCTGCGTGAAGCGGTCGAAGCCTATGTGGCGACGGCGGCGCAGGATGTGCGCGACTGGTGGGAGCGCGCCACTATGATCCACGCGAACAACGCGATGCTGATCAATGCGGCGATCAGCCTCGGCAAGACGCAGGAAGACATCAACGCGGCGATCAGTCTCGGCAAGATGCTCGCATGATTCTGATCTGGTCTCTCGCGGGCATGATTGCGTGGGTCTTTCTTTATGGCGCGACGAAGACGCGCTGACGATCCGCCGCCGGACGGCTTCCGGCACCATCCGCAAAAGGACCGAACCGATGACCGAGGCAGAAAACGCCGCGCTCGATCTTCTGCGCGAAATGCGACAGATGCTGGTCAACATGCATGACGCCGGCGCCGCCAAGGACGGCGAGATCGCGTCGCTGAAAGCTCAGCTCGACGCGCTGCATTCGTCGACCGACTCCGCCACGGCCTTCGCGGAGGTGAGAGTGTGGTTCGACTCCTTTCGCAGCGCCGTTGCTCCCGCCCCCGCCGCCCCGGCGTCGGAGCCCGCAAGCGAGCCATCCGCGTAAGGCGTCACGTGATCCTGAAGCGCGCATCATCATCGGCGCCATACTGGCGATCGTCGTCATGCTCGCTTTTGCGACGATCGCTGACTGGCTGAGATAGATGCGCGCCGCGATCTACATGGCTCGGTTTTGGGTCGCGGTTGTGCTGACCGGCGCGCGCTTTCTCATTCAGTTGAGGCGGATGAAATGATGTTCCCGCCGGATATAGAACGGCATGGCAAGGCGTTGCTTCTCGCCGTCATCTTCCTGTTTATCCTCAAGTATGCGTGGCTCGCAGGCAAGGCGCTCTATTCCCAGATGGGAGGCTGAAAATGGACATGGGCCTTTTTCAATTGTTCGCGACCGTAATACTCGGGCTGGGCGTCGGCGCTGGAAGCGTCTGGGTTCGCGACAATCGCTGAGCGGAGCCATAACCCAAGCAGAGGTCAAAAACTACATCATCAACGCATGGCTCGTCCGCCGCGAGACGCCAACGCTCATCGCTGAATGCCGCGTCGAGAAGACGCCGGCTTATTGAAGGGAGAAGCGCTAATGGCCTTCACCGTCGTTGATCACATCCTCTACAATGACGGCAAGCCTGTCTCTCAGAAGCCGACGCCGAATCGCGGCGGAGTCATCACGCCGAGCCTGCTTGTGATCCATTACACGGCCGGATTTACGGCGCAGAGCGCGATCTCCACTCTCATCAACAAGAGCGTCCAGGCGTCCGCGCATCTCGTTATCGACCGGGACGGTTCGGTCACGCAACTCGCGCCGTTCAACATCAAGACGTGGCATGCCGGCCAGTCATCCTGGAAAGGCCGCAAGATGTGCAACGGCTTCTCGATCGGTTTCGAGCATGTGAACTGTGGCCCAGTCCTTGAGCGCGGCGACGGCAAACTCATCTCCGAAGTGGCGCCGTCAAAGGTCATGCCGCCCAGCGATTGCGTCCGCGCACATCATCAGAACGGCGAGAAAACGCCGTTCTGGCAAATCTATCCGCAGGCTCAGGTCGACGCCTCCGCTGAAATCGCCAAGGCCGTATGCGCCGCCTATGGGATCAAGGATATCGCCGGCCACTACGACATTGCGCCCCGCCGCAAGCGCGATCCAGGACCGGCATGGCCGATGGCCTCCTATCAGTCGCGCGTCTTGGGCCGCAAATGATCCGTCGCGCCCTCTCTGACGGGCTGGCCCTCGCGCTTGGCGCGCCGCTGGGCTGCTTGGTCGGCGCCATCAGCGCCATCGTTGAGCGTCTGCGCCGGTGATTCAGCCCCCAGACGATCCTGAGTTCGGCGCGGTCCTGCTCATCGTCGCCGTTCCCGCCGTCATGTTCGGCCTTGCGCTGCTGGCGATCGCCTGCTGGGCCATCATTTTTCTCACCAATCTTGGTGAGTGTCTGCTTCGGAGGCTCGGATGCTGGAATTAGCCGCTTACATCGCGTTCGCGCTGCACATCATCGGCTCCATCCCCGGATGGGTGCTCGACGATTAACGGAGGTTGCCATGGGAGTTTGGGGATTTGTCGGCCTTGTCGTCCTTATCGGCGTGGTCGCCGTGTTCTTTTTGGCCGACATCAGCGAGGACGAATGATCCGCGCGCTGCTCTGCCTCGCCATGCTCGCCGCGCCCGCGCAGGCCGCACAGCGTTACGCCGCGCCTCGCCAGCATTGGACGCTTATCCCCATCCAACGGGTCATCGGCGCGCGTCCATCGTGCCGGGGAATGGCATGTCTGCAAAACGGGGCGCGCTATAGGTAACTAACCCGCGCTGCGCGGCTCGCGGCAATAGGAGAACAATATGATGAAAAATTGGATGACCACTATCCCCGGAGTTCTCGCTCTCGTCACCGTTCTTTGGAATGCGTGGACGACCAAGACGCTCAATTTCGCCGATCTCCAGACGGCGCTTGTGGGCATCGGCTTGGTCGCCGCGAAGGACTTCAACGTCACCGGCGGCACGAAATAATGCTCAGCATCGTGACGGCCATCATATCGGCCATCGCTGGCGCATTCAAAGTCCTTTCGGAATGGATGCGCCAGCAGAAAGACGCGCTTCTGATCGCCCTCGGCGGTCAGAAGCAGAAGGTTGACGACTTGGAGGGACGACTCCGTGCGCTCAATAAAGCGAACAAGGCTCGTGAAGATGCTCGCGCTGACGTTGAGCGCGCCTCTGGGGGGCTGCTTGATGATGACGGCTTCCGACGTAAGGACGATGGCGACAACTGATACGCTCGCCTTCTGTGACGCCGCGAAGCCGATCTATTGGAGCGTCAAAGACAGTCCAAAGACAATCGCCCAGGTGAAAGAGCATAACGCCGTCGGAAAGATTTGCGGGTGGGGGAAATAACGCCAATGCCCGAGCTGACGAAGGAAGATGTTAAGGACGCCGTTCGCGAGGCGATGGCCGAAAAATTCGAGATGACGTTCGGCATCGATTGCCGGTCAGCGGAGGAGAGGGCGCTTGTTCGTGAGGACATGAAATTCTTGCGCCGGCTGCGCGAGGCCGCGGGGCGGGGCGGCGAGAAAATATTCTGGTGGGTAGTCGGCATCGTCGGGACCGCCGCTGTCGCCTGGTTCTGGCCGGATATCGGAAAGCACATGGGAAAGTGAAGCTCCATAAGGACGCCCAATGCCACTCTTCCAT
>Ga0194120_10004462_pt1 | contig 21586 bp, 18 predicted proteins | sample TA2MahCa65mmetaG_FD_148642 | JGI IMG/M metagenome (GOLD analysis project Ga0194120, IMG submission 148642) | Freshwater microbial communities from Lake Tanganyika, Tanzania - TA2015019 Mahale Deep Cast 65m | ecosystem: Environmental > Aquatic > Freshwater > Lake | place: Tanzania: Lake... | reverse complement strand
CGGGGAAGCACAAGCAGGGAACGCAACGGTGGGTGAGAGCCAGGCGAGATGCTGGAGCCGGCGAGTGGGGTTGAACCACCGACCTGCTGATTACGAATCAGCTGCTCTGCCACTGAGCTACGCCGGCCGCCAGTCGCTTGCGAGCGGACCTTGACGCAGTCCGCAGACGCCCGCGCATCATACTCAGCCCGCTGCCGGCCTGTCAATCGCATCGGAGCTGGCGGGAGGTCCCCGGCTTGCTGCGGCGCACTCATTGGATGCGGGCTAACGGCAGGTGCCACGCCTTCGAGGTAGGGGCAAGGGCGGGAATGCAGGCGGGCTCTTGCTCGTTCCCGTATTCCGCTTGCGCGGTCTTGGATACCTCGGCCCGCGCGTAGTTATAGAGCTCTCCCAGAGCCACAAAACCGTTGTGGTCCCGGTCGGCCGCTCCAGCCAAACCCTTGAGGAGATAGTACGTAAACAGGCCGTGCTTCCCCAAGTCGTACCGATGGGCCTCCTGGATCTTGTTGACCCCGAGTAGTTGCACCACCTTTCCGCCTGCCTGATCGGGAGGGAGCCAGACCGGTCCTTTGACATGCGGCTGGACCGCTGCGGAAGGAGTCATCAGCGCGACATCAAGCAGCAACACCGCCTGCTGAATGGGCAGGCGCGCGAGCCCCGTCTGGAGCCGGCGAAGGGAGAAGGAGCGGGCCGGCGCTTCCGGGCTGCTTTCATAGGGAAGCAGCATCACCGACCCGGTCGCAGGATCAACCACCGCACGACCGGAAAAGAAGATCATGACCAGCGAGCCCGGCTCCACCTGTTGCGGCAACCAGTCCTCGAACACTTCGGCCAGATCTTGCTTCAGCGCATGGTCATCCGTGATCAACTTGATCTGCTTGGCCGGAATGCCACCCGCCGTCCGGAAATAATCGGCCATCACTTTGGCATCACGGGCCGCGTACTTCACACCCGGCACATCGGCGTTACGGAAAGAGCCGATCCCGATGGCGATCCCGACCGCCTTGCGCCGTTCAAAGCCCCGTACCGGCTGGGGGACCTGATCCACATCCACCGACAACACCTCCACGTTCTGCAGTTTGGCTGGGCGCAACGCGGCGATGAATTTCTTGGGGCTCGGCTGCCCGGCCGAGGCGGACGGGATCAACACGGACACGATCAGCTCCGCCTGCTGGACGGCCGAAACGGGCGGGACTCTCCCCTTAGCTTCCACTTGTTTGGATTCGTCCGGTTGCAGGTCTCCCACGGGGATCTGTCCGGCAAGCATCTGCACCAGCGAAGGACTTCCGCTCAGGTCCACCACGGCCCCTTTGACGACTTCGCGACTGATATTCTTGACCTCGACCTTGACGATCACCTGTTCTCCCCCTTCGAGGACTTGATCCAGGCTTTCGTCCTTCAGCATGGCTCGAAAGGAGAGCACCGGCGAGCCGGCAGAACCAGGAGCCTGCGGCGGAGCTTGGGACTGTGCCGGAGTCGGGACCGAACCGGAGGAGACAACCGCAGCCCCTCCGGGCCGAGATCCGGCAAGCGGCTTTCGGCTGTCTTCCGGCCGTGAGCGGGCTGCCTGTCGAATTTTCAACGAATCTCCAAGATTCTTCTTGAACCCCTGCGCCAGTTTGACAGCCGCCTCGTTCGCTATGTCGGTCAGGCCGCGTACCGCGCACTGATCCCGGTCTGTCTCGACTTTCCCCTTGACTTCGGTCCGCAGCTTCTTCGAAAAGAGCACGTCGCCGCTTGAGTCGACGTAGGCCACTGTGCCGCCAAGGATCACCGTGGCGTCGTAACTGTTGGTTTCACGACGCGGGATGTAGAGTTCCAGCTCCTTGAGTCCCAGAGAGATCTGCACCTCCCCGTCGAACGGTCCGCTTGGGGCGCTGCCGGCTGCGCCGGTATCGGTCTGGACCTTCTCAAAGACCGTCCCGATTTCGCGCGAGAAGGCCGTGGTCAGGCGACCACCGATGGGGACCGTCACAGGCTCCTGGCAGCCGTTCGTATAGTCGAGGCCGGCCCTCGTGACGCTGGAGTCCAGCTTCATGTTCACCCGTAAGGGAAGCCAGTACCCCTGAGGGTCTGACCCGAACCAGGGCCTGGAGGTCATACCGCTGCAACCGGTGAGCCCGGCCAGCAGGAGCAGCAGCCAAGTCAATCGAGCCATGCGGTGAGTCACAGAGGTCTTAAGGGAAGAGACGGGGGCTGACAAGACAGCCACAGCCCACACAGCCCCGTGTATATACCGGAAACCCTTTCACAAGGCAACCGGAAAGGTTCGTGCAGGCCTTGGCCCCCCGTCGTTGACAGGGTGTTCTTGCTGGGCTATGGTCTTCTCATGCGAGCCGCCCTGGAATCCGACCAGTCTGCCAGTGTCCCTCGCCCGCGGGCCTTCCCCGACTGGCGGACCCTGGCCCAGCTCATCAGGCTGTCCAACCAATCCGGCACCCTGCTGCTGGCGCTCCCGATTTTCTGGGCGTTGCTTCTTGCCTCAGAGGGACACCCCCCCTTCAAGCTGATCGCCGTCTTTCTGGCCGGTTCGTTCCTGATGCGCAGCGCCGGGGTGGTCATCAACGACGTAGCGGATCGCTCCTTCGACCGCCAAGTGGCGAGAACCAAGTCACGTCCCTTGGCCAGCGGCGCCCTGACCGTCCCTGAGGCTCTGCTGGCGGCGACGTTCTTGATCCTCCTCGCAGCCGGTCTGCTGGTGTTCGTGAGCCGACTCACTCTGTTGTTGAGCCCTGTCGCATTCCTGCTGGCTGCCTCCTACCCCTTCTCCAAGCGGGTCCTGCACCTGCCTCAGGCTATGCTCGGGATTTCGTTCGGGTGGGGAGTGGTCATGAGCTGGGCGGCGGTCCGTGATAGCCTGGACCTCCCCTGCTGGCTCCTCTTCGCCAGCACGGTCCTCTGGGCCCTGGCCTACGATACGATCTACGCGCTCCAGGACCGAGAAGATGACGCACGAATCGGCGTCAAATCCTCCACCATCCTCTTCGGGCCGCTGACCTGGGCGGCGGTAGCCGTCGCGATGGGCGGGATGCTGACCCTGCTTGGCCTCACCGGCTGGGTGGCTCGGTTGGGACCAGCGTTTTATGCGACACTGGCTCTGGTTGGCTGGTTTGCCTGGCGGCAAGTCCGACAGTTACGAGGCCCTGTGTCCTCGGTTCAGGCCTTCACCCTCTTCAAACAGCATATTTGGATCGGGTGGGCCATTCTGGCCGGTATCTGGGCAGGGTTGGTGTGGTAGTCGAACGATTCAATCACTTGGCCGAGGCTTTTTCGATCGGCTTCTCAGGCTTGGGCGCCCGCAAGGTGGCCAGGTACCTGGCGATCGCCCTGGCGTCCGGATCGCTGATACCCAGGTTGGGCATGCGGGTCTCCGGCTTCATGCTCTGCGGATACTTGATCCAGCGGTAGACCCAAGTGCTGTTCAGCCGGAAGCCGGCCCGGTCCAAAGCCGGTCCGACGATCCCGCCGGCATCCCCCACCTGATGGCAGGCATTGCAGCCGTATTTATTGCTGTAGAGCCGCTTGCCGGTCTCAGCCTGCTTGGCCGCTTCTGCTTCGGCCATCGTCAGGTCCGGCCGTTGAACCGCGGCGAACTTCGGCTTCGAGGAAAAGTTGGCGAGGGCGGTCTTGGCCGCTTCCAGTTCCTTGGCGACCGCTGCGTTCGCTTCCTGCTCCTTGGCTGTGGCGGCGTCGTCCACGTCAACGCCTTTCTTCTCCGCCTCATCCTCCGCCTTCTTTTCAGCCGCTTCCAAAGCTTGCTTGGTTTGATCCGCCTTCTGCTGAGCAGCCTGGAGCTGGTCCTGCAACTCCTTCTTCCGCCCTTCCACGTTGAAGGTCAGGCTCATCCCGTGCAACGTCCGAACATAGGCTACGATCGCCCAGATTTCCTCCTCGGAGAGCGTGTACTTGAAGGTCGGCATGGTCGGCACGGCAAACTCGTCGTCCCCGATCTTGTCGCCCACCTCCGGGGTCGTGTCCTTCATATCGCGCGAGATGGTCCCGTAGATTTCTTCGTCCTTGAAGGTGGACATCTCCCCCTGGTTGGACAGGTCCTTGGGGCGGGGGTCCGGCATCTGCCCCCAGTTATACCCCTCATTCTGCCGGCCATGCTCGCCGTGACAGTGCATGCAGTAGTGGGCGTAGAGCTTCTGGCCTTTGGCGACCTGCTCGCTCTGGAACAGCGCGCAGCCGGCCGTCCCCGCCACCGCGCCGACCGCCACCACCGCTCCGGCCAGCAGGAGCTTTCGAATCTTCGTTGTTGCCCTCTTGCGCGCGGCCGTCATGACGAGGACCCTTTCTTCAGCTTCCGGATCACCACGAACTGAAACCCGGCCGCGAGCCCGACGGCCAGCGCAGCGTAGAGATAGCCGGAATAATCCGGCGGCGGCTCGGCGCGGAAATACCACCAGGAGGAGACCGCCTTCTGCGACCCCTTCTCCTTCAGGTCGCCGCTCGCGTCCCGCTTTCCATCCCAGATCGCGAACGCGATATTGATAAAGTCCCCCGGCTTGATCTGCGCGTCGTCCTCCGCGTCGGGCGTGGAGAGAGAACGGGTGAAGATAACCTTCCAGGTGCCGTTCTGATAGACTCCCTTGCCCTTCACATCCTGCTGGTCCTGAGCCTTCAAGGTGCCAAACCCCTTGGCGTTCATGTCCAGGACCTTGGCGTCCTTGTTCTTCCAGAACCAGATGTTGACCGGCCCTCCCTCCACCTGCCCCATCGGCTGCCCGTGCGCGAAATGGGCCTTCTTGTCTCCGACCATGAACTCCAAGGCCGCCGCGTCATCGGGATCTTCGGAGGGATCCGCCCACTCCAGAAGGATCGACACTTGCTGGCCGTCATGCAGACCGCGCACCTTCACCGACTTGACTGTGACTTCCTGAATCCGAGGCGCCCAGTGAACTTGCGGAGACAGGGGGAACTCCGAAACAGGCGCGCTGCTCCAGGCCGCAGCGGTCGGATCCTCAGCCGGGAGGTTGTCCTTGACCAGCGCGGCCCTCACCGCCACGCTCTCCTGAGCCCAACCGGCCACAGAAGCCAGGATCACTGCGGAAAGGGCCACTCCAGCGACCACGCTGACACGCCACGCTCTTGACCGATTCATGCCCCTGCCCTCTCTCTCTTCACGTCAACTCTTCACGCTTCCGTTTATCTTCTTCTCACTGCTCACTCTTCACTTCTTCTATTCCCACGTCCTGGGCTTTTGATGCGCCCCATCGTATTCGCCCATGATGATCTTCCAGATCTGTTCATCCTTCAACTCGACTTCCCAGCGCGGCATGGCCGACTTCCAGGGCATGCCCTCGATGGGCAATCCGACCCCACCGTTCTTAATTCTCCAGAACACATACGACTCCTGGAGCTGGGCGATGGTTCCAGGATCCACGAAATTCGCCGGAGGAGGACTGAAGCCCCTGGCGGCCGGCCCCTTTCCGTCAAAATTCCCGTGACAGGGTGAACAGAAGGCCGCAAAGAGTCCTTTGCCTGCCATCACGTTTTCCGGCGTATTCGGGATCGGGTTCGACAGCCCCACGAACTCGCCCGGTGGGGCCGGGTGGATCGTCCGGTTTTCCGCCGGAGGCTGGTCGCTCGGCGCCGTGCTGGAATAGGTTTGCCAGCCCACCAGCAGCGGGAACAGAACCAGAACCAGCAGACGGGCCGTCTTCATAGCACCAGTCTGCCCCTCCCCGCTCAGGAACCGGGAGATGGGGCCAAAAAACGCCTCGGTGGACTGGCCGCTCAGGGTGGCGAAAATCACGATGCCGGTAACAGTCAGAGCCAGGTAGATGAAGATAAGGCTGGCCGGCAGTGGCGCTGTGAACAGGGGCAGAGCCAACTTCAAAAACAGATAGATGCCGACGGTGAGGATCGCGCCTTTGAGAAGCACTCCGCCTTTCATAGCTTCTTTCCTTCCCTCAGAAGACCTCACTGACCGTGAACGATCGGAATCAGCGCCGCCACCTTCTGTGGCTGGCCGGCCGGCTGCGTGATCTCGGACGGACTGACCGTGATCGGCTCTCCGCTCATCTGCTGCAAGAACGCAATCACCGAGAGGATTTCATTGTTGGAGAGGCCGATCGGGTTTTTATTGATCTGGGGCATCTTGGCCGGATATTCCTTCGGCGGTCCCTCGTGCCGGAAGTCCAGATAAATATAGGCCTGGGGCTGCGTCAAGCTCTCGTAAATGAACTCGCGAGTCAGCTTGGCACCGATCCCCTTGAGGTCCGGGCATCGCGCCGATTCGCTGGGGCCGATCGAATGGCACAGGGCGCATTGCCCTTTGCTGAAAAAGATCTTTTGGCCGATCGCGGCCATATCTGTCGCAGTCTTAATGCTGGCTACGTCGAATTTTTCTTCCGCCGGGGGGAGCGAGGCCATTTGGGGCACACCCAACGCAATCAAGGCAAATATCCCCAGCACAATAATGACGAACCCCACCACGCGAAGAAATCGGGCTTGAATGAATAGAAGGATCACCACCCCGAGGCCAACCACGCAGAGCCCGATCACCTGTAGCAACACAACTTCGCTCATAAGTCCTCTCTGAAAGCTGAGAAGCTGTCAGCGATCAGCTTTCAGCTCCGAAGCCGACCGCTGAGAGCTGATGGCTGAAGGCTATTTCCCATCCAACTTCTGCGACCCTCCCGCCATGGCCGGCACAGCCCCGGCTGGCATCTTGCCCTTCCCGCTCACCTCAGCTGATTTGCCCTTATCCCCCATCGTGGCAACCCAGAAGATGAACGAGACCAGCAGGCAAAACACAAACGTGTTCAGGGACATAAAGACCGCCGCATAGCCCAACGCCGGCGAGTAGGCGTACTGCGAGGAGTCTCGCATCACGCCGTAGACGTGCCAGTGCACCCGGGAGGATGACCGCGCATAGCCCATCAGGGTCATCAGCAGAATGACCATCACCGCGTTCATCACCAGTGCATAGCCCGCCCTCGGCGGCATGCGACCCCACACCATCTCGGTGGTCGTCTTGGCGCTGCGCAACAGCAGGGCCGTGAGCGGTGTGATCGTCAGCATCACGAACAGCACGATCAAGACCTGGGCTACCGAGAAGTAGTTGATGCGCACGATCGCCGGCACGAAATAGCCCCAGACACCCAAGATGATCACCACGATAGCCGCCAGGCCGAGCACCCCGCCCATGACCGCCTTGGCGACTTTGGCCCAGGTGGCTGTCTCTTCCTTGCCAGCGCGCCAATAGATGACAAAGCTCATGAACGTCACCAGGATCATGAGATTGACCACGGTCATCTTCGCCGACATCACCCCGAACACCCCGAGGAGAGGATGGTGGGTGCCGCCCATCTTCCTCGCCTCCTCCAGACTAGCCACCAGCGAGTGAGGGGTCATCCACACCCCCAGGCAGAGGAGCAGGATCACCAGCATCGCCATAATCGGCTTTCGGTACTTGGCTTCGGCCCCCTCGATACGGTGCGTAATCCCGAGCCAAAAATAATAGTTCGCGCCCAGGAACAACGCGCCGATCAGCACGGCCTGGAGGATGAACAACCAGGAGAGGAATCCGCCCATCAACGTAATCCCCATCTGCTGGTTGTACTGGTAGATCTCCCGCATCAGCCAGTAACCGGCGAAGGGCAGCGGCAACATTCCGAAGACGCCGATGAAGTTCCCCACGTAGCCCATCCAGTCGTAGTGATCCCGCTCCTCCGCCGTGGTCGCTGACAGATAGCGAATGCCGGCATAGGCGCCGCAGATGAAGCCACCCAGCACGACATTAGCGATCAGGCGGTGGATGTTCACCGGCCACCAGGTCGGATTCCATGTGGCGGCCCAGGCTCGAGCCAGGGCCGAGCCTTCCGCAATCACGACCGGGCTGGCTTGGAACGTGGCCCAGGAGTTTGGGACGATCATGATGAAGAACGCGAACACGTTCAGCAGGAAGCCCAAAAACAGGTGCAGCACCTTCATGCCGCCACCCTGCATCGCCTCCCACCCATACCAGTAGAGATACAGCGTCACCGTTTCCAGAAGGAACAAGGCGCAGTACACGACAAAAGAGGGGAAAAAGATATCCGTCAGGTACGTCATCAGCTTGGGGTAGAAGCCGATCAGAAGGAATAGTAGAATGCCTCCGAACAGGGCGGTGGTGGCGTAGGCGGAGGTCAGCAGCTTTGTGAACTCCTTGGCCAGCTTGTCGTACCGTTTTTCGCCGCTCTTCCAGCCGACGATCTCGCAGACCCAGGCGAAAATCGGGACGCCCAGGACAAATCCGGCCAACAGGAGGTGCTGCTGCGCAACGACCCAGATAATGTTCCGGCTGCCGCCGACCTGAGGAATATCACGATACGCGACGGCCGCCGAGGCGCTCGCTGCATCCTGCGCCAGCCCCGCCAAGGGGAACCCCAACAGTGCGATCAGCAAGGACAGGCCGGCGATCAACGATCCCTGTTCGCGGAACAGGCTGGCGATCAGTCCCGGATGTCCGCCGTGGTTCTTCATGGAAATCTCCTCGTATGCCGGCCGGCGCTCGTGTTGAGAGCCTTCCGCCTCTGAGCGGCTAACTACTTTGTCTGTCCCGTGGCTGCCGGCGCCTTCTCCGCTTTGACGGCTTTCGCGTCAGAGCCGGCCGGTTGGGCCTTGGGGCTCGCGGCTTCTTTTCCCGTCCCCTTGTCTTTTGCCTGACCTTGGCCTTTGCCCTTGCCCTTTGCCTGGGCCTTGGCTTCTTCTTGCGCCTTTTCCTCCAAAGCCTGGACCGCCACCTCTGCTTGCGCGATCAGCTTCTCGGTTTTCTGCAAGACCTCGGCCGGCTTGACGGGAGGCACGACCTTGACCGCCTCTTTTTGATAGAGCTCGTGGGGATGTGGAGTCGTCACCGGCATGAAGGCCCAGAACAGCAGAACCAGTCCCACACCCGAGGCCGCAAACACGGCTAGCAGGAGGGGCTGGTCGGCCGGCACCCGCATCAAGTCCCACTGCTTGACCAGGGCCTGGTAGGACTCGTCCGATGCCCTCGCGGCGGCGGTCTGACGGCGAACAATCCATCCGAAGAGAAACAGCCAGCCGAGCACCAGCAGCAGCAGCATGACCGCCGAGGGAACGCTCCAGAGCACGAGCTCGACGCTGATCCGCTCCGCCACCGGCAGGCCCTTGAGCAGCTCGATCTCCAGGATCTTCTCCACCACCGCCTTGGCCCCGGCCTTGGTGCTGCTCTCGATGACATAGCCGAGCGGCAAATAGACGAGGTTGAGCAGGGCGCCTTGCCACCAGAGCGTGAGACCGAGCTGATCCGGCGGCTGCAGACGCAGCCGTTCCAGGAACACGGTCCTGGCGCTGACGCTGAGAGCCCAGATGTCGACGGGGATCGAGAGGAGCAGAAGCAACACCAGGCCTGCCTCCTCCCAGGGATGCAGCCCGGCCGCCAGCAGGAGCAGGGCGAACACGATTTTTGCGGGAACGGCCGTCCAGAAAGCGGGCCAGGCGACAGCCAGGCCCAGCTTGACCGACGACATGCTCGAAGGCTGATCCGTCATACTCTCGAACGGCGCGTTATGAGTTTTGAGTTCTCAGTTTTGAGTTACAAACTCACAATTCAAAACTCAAAACTGCTAGTCCAGGAATTCCCGATTAATGATCGCCGACATGGTAAAAACAAGAATGCCGATCATGACAATCAGCCAGCCCACCAATGCGATGGGCCGCTTGAAAATATTGCGCTCGGGATTACGATCGATAAACGGCAGCGCGGCCAGCAGCAACAGGAAGGCATTCGGAATAGCGACCCCGGCCAGGAACTGCCCAAATTCCCCGGCGAAGATCTTCAAGCGCAACATTTGAAACAGAAACAGGAAGTACCACTCCGGCTCCGGATGATAATCGCCCGGGTCCGGCGTCGCCTCCTCCAGCAGCACCACCGGCTCGATAAAGGCCAGGCTGCAGATCGTGAGGAACACGGCCGCCATCGCCACCATGTCCTTCCAGACCTGTCTCGGAAAGAAATAGTCGGTCTTGGCCTTGAGCTCCTCCGAGCTCCCGCGGAACGGCCCGGCCGGACCGGCTTTTCTAAAGAAGAATAGATGCAGACCGGCCAAGCCCATGAGGGCGGCAGGCAGAATCATGACATGGATCACGAAGAACCGACTCAGTGTCATCTGGCCCGGCGTGGGTCCGCCCTTCAGAAACCTGGCGATAAAGTCGCCGACGATCGGGGTCTTGTCCATGATTTCCACGCCGACCGTGGTCGCCCAGTAGGCACGTTGGTCCCACGGGAGGAGGTACCCGGTAAAGCCGAACGCCATCACGAGGCCGAACAACGCAAGCCCGACCAACCAGATCATCTCACGCGGCTTTTTATAAGCACCCCACAGGAAGACTTGCGACATGTGCGCGAACACCATAACTACCATCGCGGAGGAGCCCCAGAAGTGGTAGCTTAGCAGGAACCAGCCGTAGTCCACCTCGTGGATGATGTACTGGGTGCTGGCGTAGGCATGGTCGGCGCTCGGCACGTAGTAGAACATCAGCAGGATGCCGGTCACGGCTTGCATGATGAAGATAAACAACAGGACCGAGCCGAACACGTAGGCCCAACGCGAGCCGCCGGGCACCGGCTCGTTGAGCATCTTGGCCTGAAGCGTCTTCAGGCCGACCCGCTCGTCGACGAAGGCGATGATCTTTTCAAGGACGTTGGGCTGTCCGTTCATCACACGATCCGAATCTGCGCTTTGGTTCCTGCCTTGTACTCGATGTCGATGATCTCGATGTCGCCACTGGCAGCCACGCGGATCGGGACAGGGTCCAGCGGACGAGGGGCCGGCCCGTCCAGCACTGTGCCGCTCGCGTCGTAGATGCTCAGGTGGCAGGGACAGAGGAAGATCTGCCGGCCCAGCTTGGGCACGTTCCGCCATTTGTAGCCGCACCCGAGGTGGGGGCACTTTCCCGAATAGGCCACATAGGGAACATCACGCTTGTTGGTCCAGACCACGTGCCCCGCGTGATCCTTGAAGTCCATGTCTTTTCCTTTATAGACAGCCTCGAGGACGGCGGGAGATGCCTTCAGGACCCAGACGTTCTTGTCGACCTCGGCCTCCGGCATGAAAGCCTCCTTCACCTTCTTCTTATACTTGAACTGGACGCCGACGTCCTCGGTCTTGATCCTGCTCGCGTTGCCGATCCTGAGCCATCGGTTGTCAAAGGGCGCGTACATCGGCTTCATGAGGTACCGCAGGACGGGAAAGGCCAGCGGCATGACCATGAGCGCCCCGATTGCGTGCGTGAAGTTGGTGAAGAAGGTCCGGCGCTTGACGTCACGCTCCAATTCTGGCAACGGGACCAGCACCTCGCCCGGCTCGACGTGGAGATGATCCTCCAGGTGCGCGATCTCGACTTCCTTGGTGGTGACGTACTCGTCACGTTTCAAGAGCGGGAACCGCTCCAGGTCGCCCGAGGCGGCCCGGAGCTGCACGGTATCGTCCGTCACCGCCTGGACCTGGGCCATCGGGACCTGGCGCCCCGGCCCCCCGTTTCCCCCGACGATGATGTGGCTCACCTCGCGCGAGAGCGGATCGAGGATGACTTTGGTGACTTCGCCGACCTCCCGGTCGGTGCACCGCACTTTCGATTTGAGCTTGGGCTGCACTGGCTCTTCCTTTTAACTTAACTCTTCACTCTTTCCCGTTCACTTCTTTTTAATCGGCTTGGGCGTATTGACCGCCGTATTCTTCAGCGAGGAGAGAAACGCCACGAGGGCATCCACTTCTTTCTCCTCCATCAACTCTTTGTACTTATTCGGCATCTTCTTCTTTTCGTATTCCTTCTCGAAGCCCTCAGCCATCCAGGTCTGCGGGTCCATGACCTTTTGCTTGAGTTCATCCGGCTTCATCAAATTGCCGATGTTATCCATCTCGGGGCCCCGCTTCTTTCCCCCCTCGCCGAACAGCTTGTGGCAGTTGTAACATTCCTGCAGGTTCCACTGCTCCTTCCCCAAGGCGACGAGGTCCCCTCCGGCCGGGGCGCCGGCCGCTTTGGCCCCATCTGCCCCCGCCGGCGCCTCCGCCACCCCGCCGACGGTCTGTAGACGCGCCATGATGGCATCGGCTTTCTCGGACAAGGCCTTGGCGCGGGCCAGCAACTCCTCTGCCTTCCCCTGCTCCGATGCCGCCCGCTTGGCCTTCAACAGCTTTTCAATCTTCCCCTTTTCATCCTCCGGGTCATACTGGGGCAGAAACGTCGCGCCGCCGATGTAGGCGCCGGAGAGCACGGCGTAGAAGGCGACCAACGCCACGATGGCCTTGAGCCCGCCGATCGGCTTGATCGAGGGGGCATCCAATAGGATGAAAACCGCCGCCCCCAAAATGGCGTAGCTGAAAAACATCACCTGAAACACCGGCGGAAAGGTCAGGGCCTTGGCCACACCCACCAGGACGCCTCCTACGATGAGTCCGATGATTCCCTTTTTGATGATATTTTTGATCAAGCTCGGCTGTTCGGCCATATGTACCTCAATGATGAATGCAGAATGCTAAAGGTCGTCGGTCATCAGTTGTCAGTTCTGGAAAATTCAGAAACTGAGAACTGTAAACTGAGAACTGTTCACTCAAAGTCGTGCCGCGTTCACCGTTCGGTTACTCTGCCCCGGCCGGAATCGGCTTGGCCTCCGGCGCATGGGCCTTGCCCTCGGATACCCGCAGGGTCACCACGATCGCAAAGCTCACGATGATGTAGAACGCCAGCGTGATGGCCGTGATCCACCAGGCCGAATACGACAGCGTAGGCGTAAACGATTCGGCGGTGAAATCGGGCATCAGGTTATAGGTGTGGAAATACTTCCGCAGCAGCGACCGGACCGCCCCCATAAGGCCCATCGTCCAGATCGCGCTGAAGGCCAGAAAGATCAGCACAAACTGGGAGACAAAGTCGATCTTCCCCCAGACGATCGTCCCCTGCCGGATGGCGCGGTTGTAAAGGATGTAGTTCACAACCGTCACAAAGACCAGCGTAAACGCCGCGCTGTTCTTGGCCGGCATCAGGGCCAGGAAACCCCAGTCGGACGGCAGCTCCAGATGCTCGGTAGCCAACGCTTGGGTCGCGACGAACCCGTGCGGCGTCATCCAGATCGCGTTTCCGACCACGACCATCAAGAACCCGACCTTGATGAAGGTACGGGATGAGACGGTGATGCGGCCGAGCGGCGGAATGACCTTGCCCAGAATCACAGGGGCCAGCACCAGCGGCAAAAGAACCCCCAGCGATGTGGGATCGGGAACCGGGAAGATCGTCCAAGCATAAGTCATGACGAAGGGCAGGGCGATCATCACCAGCATGGTCAGGGCCGACATGCGGACCCGCTCAACCCCTTCTATACGCTTCATGCTGAGCCAGATGTAATAGTTGCTGGCCAGGAAGATCAGCCCAACCATGGCCCCTTGCATCTCAAAGAACATCGAGAGCTGGTCCGCCATCATGTAGGGACAGATCGACGCGTCGTAGTCGCAGAGCTCGTAGGCCAGGAGATAGCCCATGAAGGGGAGGAAGAGCAGCGCGCCCACGCCGATGAGGTTGCCGACGAACCCCATCCAGTCGTAGTAGGACCGCTCGTTGTCGTTCTTGGCCCCCATGTACATGTAGGCGGCGATCAGGCCGGTGATGAACCCACCGAACGTGACGTTCCCCACCAGCCGATGCAGGTTCATCGGCATCCAACTATAGTTGAACACCTTCTCCCAGAGCGACGCAGTCTGGATAAAATCAACGAGCGAAATGCCTTCGACTGCCTTGGAAGGTGTGTTCATAAATGAGGTCGGCCCGTCGATGACGAACAGCGTGATGGTGCCGATCAGGTTCAGCAGGACTCCCAGCGCAATGTGGCGCCCTTTCTTCTCCCCCTTCCAGGAGTCCCAGGTGTAGAAGTAGAGGTAGAGGACGATGGTCTCCCCGATGAACAGGAGCGGGTAGATCACCGCGAAGATGAGGAAGAAGTGATTGATCAGCCAGGTGGTGAATTGCGCGTAGGTGGCCAGCAGGACGAAGATGAACAATCCGCCGGTCAAGGCAGTCATGCTGTAGAGGATGACGGTGACCTTCATGACCTCCTTGGCCAGCCGGTCATAACGGGGGTCCTGCTTCCGGTAGCCCAGCCATTCCGAGATGACGACAAAAATCGGAGCCCCCAGGATGAACGCGGCGAACAGAATGTGGAGTTGGGCGACAATCCACACGGCCATCCTGTTGCCGGTATAGGGGAACTCCGTAGCAGGCGGGTTCGGAACCTGGGCATAGGCCGCCGTGCCGCACAGGGCCATGAGGCCAAGCAGTACCAGGAGACTTCGCTGCCATGTTTTCATGTTGTCTCGCCGCCCCTCCTCCGGAATCCGAATGACCTACTTCTTGCTGCCGCCAGCCGGAGCCTTCGGCGCACCGCCCGCAGGCGTTCCGCCAGCCGGCGCCGCAGGAGCGGTCGCTCCATCCTTAGCCCCCTCAGCCGGCGCTGCCGGCGCGGCTCCAGCCGCGGCCGAAGCCGCGCTGCCAACCGGCACCCAGGCATTCTTGGCAACATCCCACTCCTGCCCCTTGAGCCCGAAGGTACGCTCATAGGCCATCACCTTCCACCGGTCTTCTTCAGGAAGCTTGCTCTTCCAGGGTTTCATCTTGGTGTTGGGCACGCCTTCTGAGATCCGCCAGAACCAGACCGAGTCCGAGTAGAGCTTCATCCGCTCGGTCACGCGGAAGTCGCGGGCCCCGGCCTTGACCGGCTTTCCGTCCTTGCCGTGACAGCTGGCACAGTTGACATCAATATTTTTGGCGCCGATGAAAATCTGACGGCCTTCCTCGATAATCTTCTCGTCCGCCCACCAACCGGCCGGCATGTGCTTGTCCGCATACTCAGCCGGCGGAGGCGGCGGCGCCACGATCGGCCCTTCACCCCCCTCACCGCAACCAGCGATCGTCAGACCGACGCCTGCTACCCCGACAAAGAAGGCTGCTTTCATCCAATCCATGCGCTTCATAATGATCTCCCCCGCTCCTTTCTTTTTCCTAAACTATCTTCCTAGACCGAACCTGATTGCCCTGTCATAACGTCGTCACCGCTCAGCTTCGCATTCACGATCCATCCTTTATGAAAACAAATAAAGACGCTTTTGCTCAGGCTTTTTGACCTGAGCAAAAGCGCCATCGCCCAGACCACCAGGGTTTTCTGCGGCCTGCCTCGATTCGACACAGAACCGGACAATCCGAGAACCCAGACACCTTTCAAGAGCGTTACTTTCGATACCCCTTCCCTCGCTGCTGTGACCGCTGGCGCTTCCTGACCAACCGCGCACCAGCTACAGCGGCTACCGCAGCAAGGCCAATGCCGGCTCCGTAGTAGACCCAGCGCGACGGCTCGCCCGCGGAGACTTCACACCCTGATCCGATATTGACCGTGACGTGACGCTCTGTCTTGACATCCTTGACATCAAACAGCGCCGTGACTTTTTTTTCCTGCTCCAGGGCGGTGACCAGAATCGGGTCGCCCCGATTATCGTTGTGCAGGTGGAGCGTAGCCTTGTAGTGGCCCCCCCCATCGGCAAAAACAGTCGTGCCGACGGACACCCGCGTGTCTTTTACCACCACCTGTGCTTCCGCCGCCGGAGTGCCGTCTGCGTTGCACACATACCCTTCGACGGTGAACCGGTGATCAACCTCGTGCATCGCGACCGCCACCGCGGGCGCGGACACGACCACCCCTATCCACGCCGCTCGCAGGGTCAGCCTGACGACCAAGTCGGCCGCGCTTGCCCCCCTCCGTCGCCCGTCCCCCATGTGCCTCGGGGGCCTGGTCCCCGCTTCCGATCCCCGACTGTTCGGCTGCGCTTTAACCTTCAAAAAACCCTGCAAAATCACGGTGCAAATTGATGTTGAGCGCGCCTTTTCTAGCACAGGCAATGGTCTTTGTCAACAACGTCAATGCCCGCTCCAGGCCTCAGAAAACCGGCGAATTTCGACCCTGGGAAAGGGAATTCGTCCCCCAGAAAAGGCATCCGCGACCGCGTGTTACGGTGACCGGAGCGGCACATCCGTCAGAGGAAAAATCGATACGGGAGATGGTGGCAGGCACTCCGAGGGGATGGGGTCAGGAACGGGCGGAAGTGTCGCGAATCCATGGACCACGGAGAGAGCCCTTACAAGTGCCCACGAGACTTCGCCTCTGCCGCAGCCTGCGCGGATTCAGCGCGGCGCTGTGACTCTTTCTTGGCAACCCAGGCTTCCCAGGACTTTCCTGACGCGGTGTCCTTTCCGGTAAAGGCGATCGAGACCACATCCTCATAGGCAATGATTCTTTCCCCAAGTTCTCCCCTGGGAAACAACTGAAGGCAAGGCCGCGAGCCGGTGGGAGTCCGGTTGAAGATATACCCCTCGATCGTTTCGCCGGTCCTCAGCTTGAGAGTGACGTCGCCGCGGTAGTCAAACGCTTGCTCCACCGCCTCGGCCAGTTCCTTGGGGTTTCGCGGGCGAAACACGCGGCCTTCCAAGGACCCGGCCTCAGGACTGTGATTCTTGGAATCAGTCATGCCAGAGAAGCAAGGGACGGTGGGTAAGACGGGAGAACCAAGCCGCTTAGGCGTTCGGCAGCAACGTGGCCTTCACGGTGCGACCGAAGCCGGACCAGGACCCGAAGGTGTCCTCGACAGCCGAGGCCTCATACCCACAGTGGACCATACAGTCGGCGCACTTTTCGTTTCGTCCGGTTCCGTACCGGTTCCACTCGGTGTCCGCCATCAACTCTTGGAAGGTCTTGGCATAGCCTTCCTGCAGGAGATAGCAGGGCTTCTGCCACCCGAAAACATTATAGGTCGGGTTGCCCCACGGGGTGCACTCATAGTCGCGCTTGCCCATGAGGAATTCCAAGAAGAGGGGAGATTGATTGAAGCGCCAGCCGCGCTTGCGATCGCTGAGTACGCGGGCAAACAGCTCGCGGGTACGGTTTCGCTTCAGGAAATTCTTTTGGTCCGGAGCCTTCTGGTAGCTGTACCCGGGGGAAATCATCATCCCCTCCACCCCAAGCGCCATCATCTCATCGAAAAAGGCGCGCACGCGCTCAGGGTGCGCGTCGTCGAACAGGGTCGTGTTCGTGGTGACGCGGAACCCCCGCTTGAGGGCCGCGCGGATCGCCTTGACCGCCGCGTCGTAGACTCCGTCTCGGCAGACGGCCATGTCATGTTCTTCCCGCAGGCCATCCATGTGAATGCTGAAGGTCAGGTATCTGGAGGGGCGGTACTCGTCCAGCTTCCGCTCCAGGAGAATCGCGTTGGTACAGAGGTACACGTACTTCTTGCGCTCAACCAGGCCGCGGACGATCTCCGGCATTTCGGGATGGATGAGCGGTTCCCCGCCCGGGATGCTGACGATCGGTGCGCCGCATTCTTCGGCCGCCGCCCAACATTGCTCCGGCGTCAGGCGCTTGTCCAGCACGTGCTCCGGATACTGGATCTTTCCGCATCCGGCGCAGGCCAGATTGCAGCGGAACAACGGCTCAATCATCAGCACGAGCGGATAGCGTTTGACGCCCTTGACCTTCTGCGTCAGCACATACTTGACCACCTGGTACATCTGAGAAACCGGAACCGCCATCCTGCTCTCCTTTATCGAGCCGGCAGGCCCACCCGCCGGATTATCGCCGTGCGAAATCGTGAGATGCTAGCACCGTGGCGCGCGCATCGTCAACGGTATTCCTCGGCAGCAATCGTTTCGCTAAGGCGCTGGGGAGCCGCCGGTTCAACCGAAGAATTTACGCTCACGTGAGGCAAAGTCACAATCCGCCGCCATTTGACCCGTCGAGCCTTCGACCCGACTCGACTGAGCTCGTCGCAGGCCGCTCAGGCTCGACCCCGAGCGAGGTCGAGGGGTCGAGAGCCTCTGGGTCGAGCGATCGAAGGCGGCGGCTCTAGCAAGCTTGGTATGGAGGCGCCGGGCGGGTTCGAACCGCCGCATCGCAGTTTTGCAGCGAGCCCGAAGCCTCTGTGATCGATGATGAACAACGGCGAAAGAATACTACGCCGGAGCCATAAATACAAGGGTTTCAGCGATTGCGCTATGACTGATTACTATTGAGACAGACTGTGGATAGGGATCAAAATCGGGAGTCGAACCGGGAGTAAAACCGGGAGTGAGAATGGTTCTGCTATCGCGGTGCGATAGTAGCCTCTACGGATGAGACTGTACCAACAAGGCTTCGAGGGATGTCCACACGCATTTCTTGAACCCTAGGCTCAGCGTTCGCGAGTTGTCTCAGCTCCCAACTTCGTGGATCATTAAAGTTGTGGAAATGGTTTTTTTGCACAACATACTTCTTTCCATCTGTGAGCGTGACAGTGAGCGATAAAGTCAGCGTGTTTAAAACAGCATTAATCTTCTCTTCCGCCTCCTTGATGAAAGAATCAGGGTCAGATTCGAAGGCCTTGGCCAGATCTCTAAGAGCTTCTTTTGCCTCGGGACTTACTTTTGCTTTAACAATAAACACCAGGAGAACTGACTGGCTTTTTAGAGTTACTACAGGTTCAGGCGGTCCAACATCAATTTCATGACCATTCTCGCGAAGACAGTTGAGAGCCCGTTCAAGCGCAGCTCTTTTGATTTGCAACTTTCGTTCAGTCTCTTGCTGTAGTATTTCTTGATTGCGCAAGCTCGCCTCGACCATCCCTGATAGCGCTTGGCCAGAAATAAAGCGCTTGTGAAAAGCTCGTTCATTGGACTCCACAACGTGGAAGTTCTTCTCAACTTCTCGGATCTGGTTCAATACATCAATTCTGGCGGATTCACTTTTTGTCTCACTAATTTGGCGCTTTAGACTTTCTAGCTCAATCATGAGTTGGGCATAGCTATTTTGCAGCTTTTTGTAATCCGCAACTACACTACCGCCTTTTATTCGAGTGGCTAGCTGATTTATGTTGTCAGTTGTGACCTTGGCCCGAATCTTGATATAGACCCGCATCCCCTCCCCTTCGAGAAGACGCTTCTTGTCAAGGGTCTCGGTTTCCACCAGGCCGCTTGCGATTGTGCGAATTTCATCAGCGGTAAGCTTAAGATTCTTAACCTCCGTTGAAGCCTCAACATAGGTTCCCGCCTGTTCAATGGCCTGTTGTTTAGCTTTCTGAAGCGCCATGGATTCGGCAAATGTGGGCGTTTCCCCATCACCCATTATGTAGGTTGCTTCCGTAATGATTGTTTTGATTTCGCCTATAACAGGCAGAGGGAAGAAGACGACAAGAATTGCGGCTAATGAGGCGGCAATTCTCTTTCTCTGAGTCAATGGGACCTTCAAATCGCGTGAATATTGGCGCTATGTAGATTTAGCTGGGAGACGAATAATCCGGCACAATGCTGCTTCACCGAGCAAGCCTCGCAAACATCAAGATAAATGTTCTTATTGTCCGATATACTCTGTCTTGCAAAGGACCACAAAGACTTCGGTAATAGGCAAAGTTGGAGGTTGTAGACAGAAACGTTCATTCGGCGAAGAAGAAATAGCACCCCTAACCCCAGGTTTACGGGGAATTCCCGCCAACCAGCTGCAATCCCTTTGCTAAAAGTTCGGGGTTTCCTTGGAGTTGAGGAATTTGACTGTTGTTATATTCCCGCTTGGCTACCCGCTCTACTTCCGGCTTCAAATAATCGAACAATTCGAGTACGTCAATTGCTCCATTCTTGTCCTTATCAGCTTCGCCCTTAAGCCCCTTCAATACAAAGTAAGTGAGTAAGCCATGCCCTTTGGGAAGATAGGTATTTGCAACTTGATCGCCACCACTTGCAGAAAGCACAAGAATCCGCCCATCCAGAAAGCCGGCATTTTGGACGGATAGGCCCATGGGGCGGACTCCTTTGGCGATGACCGAACGCCCGCCTGCTCCGGAAAAACAAGCATCCAAGAGAACAAAACTTTCCTTTACACGGAGTTCCGAAAGCACACTGTATAGTCTTTTTAAGGAGTAACCGGTGTTTTCTAAGAAACTAGGATCACCATCATAAGGTACCAGGTAAGCTTGGTCATTCTGAGGATTTGGCGCTCCGTGTCCTGAATAATAGATGAACACCGAGGAATCTTTGTTGACCCTATTCTTAACCCATACTTCGATGTATTTTTCTAGATCAGCACGCGATGCATTTTGATCTAGCAACAATGCGACATTGTCTTCTGGATACCCCATAACCCCGGTCAAGTACTTTGCCATAGTCTTGGCGTCCATTGCTGCGAAATCAGCTCCAGGGAGATTACTTCGATATCTCTCAATGCCGATGACGAGGGCAACGGCGTTTTTCTGAGGCATTGAGGGAGTTGCTGGCAAAGTATCCACATCACTGGATAGTATGCCGATGTTCCGCGGCTTAGAGCCCGACTGCATCCTAGTTTCACCGGCAGCATAGGCAAGTATCTTGTCGTCGTTTCTTATTGCGTCAGGAAGCTTATGGAGTCCCTCAGTTAAGTCCGCTTCTATTACCTCCATCGCATGATTTCCGCCAGCCTGGGCGATCCATGGAAGAGTTATAGGAGAACAAATAAATAGACATAAGCCAGTGATGAAGGAAGCGATGAAGGAAGCGACGGGAGGATGCACAACACTTTGGTTTTGTAACGATATAGACGAAATGGGAATTCTTTGTCGGGGGTCCCGAAAAGCGAATTGTATCTCCCAATCGGCAGTGGCAGTCCCGGACGAACGATCAACCGAGACCCTGTGCCGCAGTGTACTGCGGATGAGTATCTCTCCCTCCTGAGGATTGTCTTGAATTTCCCCTAATCTGACTTGTTCAAACACTGTAGCCAGTTCGGCTTGAATTGCTTTCCCAAGTCCCGGATGCAATGAAATATCGTATCGATTCCCCAACCCACCGACAGCGTGAATATTCTTGGCCTCGACAACTACTAGGGCTTTTATGGGCAATTTCTCGGTTTGCTGCAAGAGCGTGGTGGGCTGATAAAAATCGCTACGAAGCGATCCATGATAAGTACAGCCGGTACTTAATAGACAGAAGAAGATGACGATGCAGTAATACGTTTTCATAAACATTTCAGTAGTGATGGCGAGGAGTTACTGATACGCCAGATTACGAATGAAAGCAAGTTGCAAAGTTAAGAAGGAAATTGTAGTGCTCCCCGTGAATCAAGCTGACCCGCCCCCTGTAGTTGTACCACTGACCATGTGACTCACGCACAACGCGGGGCGACAGTTTCCGGGGCCGGCGGCCGATAAAAGGAGCCAGGATATGCCGGCTCGAGTCTTTCGTTCGATTTCTTTAGCCATTTTCTTGCGATGACGTTTCTCGATTAAGCGGAAGCATAGTAGCACTTCCAGAGGTAAAGTCCCAAAGCTATACAGGCTAAATGTAAATTGGCAACAAAACTACCGGGAGATCGGCAGAAAATCGCCAGATCTTATTGAATCGAGCTCGGAGGAGTCGCCGCTAATCAACTATCGCCCATAATCCATTAATTCAGTTCTATCTATTAACTAAGGGTCATGACTAGTTTAGCGGGTCTTGCCTGAGCATTTCCAGCAGTAGCTGGTACAGATTGCTCTGACGATGATTGAACCGGAACTCACACTCCTTGAGGTGCAGGTAGAACAGGTGCGGGCGAATG
>Ga0194120_10004457_pt1 | contig 21606 bp, 24 predicted proteins | sample TA2MahCa65mmetaG_FD_148642 | JGI IMG/M metagenome (GOLD analysis project Ga0194120, IMG submission 148642) | Freshwater microbial communities from Lake Tanganyika, Tanzania - TA2015019 Mahale Deep Cast 65m | ecosystem: Environmental > Aquatic > Freshwater > Lake | place: Tanzania: Lake... | reverse complement strand
CGCGCGGCGGCTCGGCGTCGAGGCCGCGCCGCCCGCCGCGCTCGTGCTCGGCCGGCATCTGCTGGAGCGCGGGCTCGCGCCGGGCAAGCAGCTCGGCGAGCTCTTGCGCGAGGCCTACGACGCGCAGCTCGACGGAGCCTTCGACGATCCGGCCGGCGCGCGCGCCTGGCTCGATGCGCGCCTGACCTCACGGCAGCCGCCGGCATGAGCGCGCCCCAGCCGTTCCACACGACGCGCTGGAGCCTCGTGCTCGCCGCGCGCGACGCGCAGCGGCCGGCGCTGGAGGAGCTGTGTCGAGCGTACTGGCTGCCGCTCTACGCCTACGCGCGCCGCAGCGGTTTCGAATCGCACGAGGCCGAGGACGTCGTGCAGGCGTTCTTCGCGCGGCTGCTCGAGAAGCGCGACCTCGCGGCGGTCGGCCCCGAGAAGGGGCGCTTCCGCTCGTTCCTGCTCGTGGCGCTGCGCCACTTCGTCGCGAACTGGCGGGATCGCGAGCGGGCAGAGAAGCGCGGCGGCGGGCGCGTGCGTTCGTCCACCGGGCTCGATTTGGACCTGCCCGGCGCCGACGCGCGGCTGGCGCAGATGGCACCAGCGACCGACGACCCCGAACGGGCCTATGAGCAGGTCTGGGCGCGCGAGCTCTTGCGCGCCTGCCTCGAGGACCTCGGTCGCGAGTACGCGGGGAGCGGGCGCGGCGCGGTGTTCGACGAGCTCAAGGACGGGCTGCAGGGCACGCTGGGGGAGGGTCAGGTGGCCGAGCGCGCCGAGCGCCTGGGACTGACGGCGGGCGCGCTCAAGGTCGCCCTGCACCGGCTGCGCACGCGCTTTCGCGACAAGGTGCGCGAGCGCATCGCGGCGACCGTCGAGTCCGAGGCGGATGTCGACGACGAACTGGCCGCCTTGCTGCGCGCGCTGGCGGGATGACGAGGATTCGCTGTAACTTCCGCCGGCCGACGCTTCTCTAGCGTCGGACCGACCCCCGATGCCCGAAGCCCGTCACTGCACCGATTGCGGCACCGCCTTGCAGCCCGACGGGCTGTGCCCGCGCTGCCTGCTGCTGGCCGCGACCGCGCCCTCGGGCAGTGGGGGTGCCGTTCCCCCGCGCGAGGTTCCGACGCCGCAGGAGCTGGCGGAGCACTTCCCGAACCTCGAGATCGGCGAGCTGATCGGTCAGGGCGGCATGGGAATCGTGTTCCGCGCGCGCCAACGCGGTCTCGAGCGCCCGGTGGCGCTGAAGCTGCTGGCGCGCGAGATCGCCGCCGAGCCCGGCTTCGCCGAGCGCTTCGCGCGCGAGGCGCGCGTGCTCGCCTCGCTGGCGCACCCGCACATCGTGCAGGTCCACGAATTCGGCCAGCGCGGGCCGTGGTACTTCTTCGCGATGGAGCTGGTCGAGGGCGCCAGCCTGCGCGAGATGCTGCGCGCGCGCTCGCTCTCGGCGCGCGAGTCGCTGGCGATCGTGATGCAGATGTGCGACGCGCTGCAGTACGCGCACGACCGCGGCGTCGTGCACCGCGACATCAAGCCCGAGAATGTGCTCGTCGATCGCTCGGGCCGCGTGAAGATCCTGGATTTCGGGCTTTCCAAGGTCGCGGGCGCGAAGCCGGGCGACACGCTGACGCGCACCGATCAGGTGATGGGCACGCCGCACTACATGGCGCCCGAGCAGTGGGAGCGGCCCGAGACGGTCGATCACCGCGCCGACATCTTCGCGCTGGGCGTCGTCTTCTACGAGCTGTTGACGGGCGAGCTGCCGCTGGGGCGCTTCGAACCGCCGTCGCACAAGGTGGTGGTCGACGTGCGCCTCGACGACGTCGTGCTGCGCACATTGGCCAAGGAGCCGCAACGGCGCTATCAGCACGCCAGCGAGGTGAAGAGCGCGGTCCAGGAAGTCGGCCTTCCGCCGCCGCTGCCGCCCACGCCGGCGCCGGCCGAAGTTCCTCGGCCGGCAATCTCGCGCGGCAGCGCGTTGATCCAGGCGCTACGCGCGCGCACGGCGACGCGGCTCGCGCCGCACGTCGAGCCGTTTCCGCTCGCGCTCAAGATTGCTATTTCCCTCGCGATCTTCCTGGCCTGCGGGTTCGCAGCGCTGGCGTACCTCCTTCTCCTTTCCGCTTGAACGATCGGCAATCCGATGAACAGCTTCGAAGTCTCTGGCAAGTTCGGGTACCTCCTCGCCGTCGTCGGCGCCCTGTTCGGGTTCTTCGTCTCGATCTACTGGATGTGGATCGGCTACCGCGCGATGCGCGCCCACGAGCGCCTGGCCGACGCGGTCGAGGCGCCGGCGTCGGGAATGGGACGGCCGCTCTAGCCGGGCCCGGCCGGCTCAAGTCGCCGGCCTTTCTGGTCGACGGGGGCCCTGCCTGGAGCTCCCCACCCCGGGGCGGCAGGCCCCACGACCATGAAAAAGGCGCAGACCTGCCTCGTCACCGGCGGTACCGGTTCCTTCGGCCGCATGTTCGTCGGCGCGCTGCTCGCCGATCCGCGCACCAAGCGCGTGATCGTCTACAGCCGCGACGAGCTCAAGCAGCACGAGCTGCGCGGCCAGATCAGCGATCCACGGCTGACCTTCTTCATCGGCGATGTGCGCGACGCCGACCGACTGCGGCGCGCCTTCGAAGCCGGCGTCGACACGGTCGTGCACGCGGCCGCGATGAAGCAGGTGCCGGCCTGCGAGTACAACCCGTTCGAGGCCGTCAGCACGAACATCCTGGGCGCGAAGAACATCATCGACGGGGCGATCGACGCGGGCGTCAAGCGCGTGCTCGCGCTGTCGACCGACAAGGCCGTCAACCCGGCCAACCTGTACGGCGCGACGAAGCTGTGCATGGAGAAGCTGTTCGTGCAGGGCAACTCCTACGCCGGCAAGCGCGGCACGCGCTTCTCGTGCGTGCGCTACGGCAATGTGATGGGCAGCCGCGGCAGTGTGATCCCGGTCTTCCTGAAGCAGCGCGCGACCGGCACCGTCTCGATCACCGATCGCCGCATGACGCGCTTCTGGATCTCGCTGGATCGCGGCGTCGCCTTCGTGCGCGACTGCCTCGAGCGCATGCACGGCGGCGAGGTCTTCGTGCCGCGCATCCCGAGCATGGGCATCGTCGATCTGGCGCGCGCGATCGCGCCCGATTGCAAGCTCGAGATCACCGGCATCCGACCGGGCGAGAAGCTGCACGAGTGCCTGATCTCCTCGGACGAGGCGCGTCACACGCGGCGCCATGGCGATACCTATGTGATCCAGCCCGAGTTTCCCTGGTGGGGGGGCACGACCGACGCGGGCGGCGAGGCACTGCCCGACGGCTACTCGTACACCAGCGACCGGAACGACGAGTGGCTCGACGTGGCGGCGCTGCGCCGGCTGATCGGCGCGCTCGACAACGGCGGGCAGCCTTTCGGGCGTCGCGCCGAGGACCTGCGTCGCAAGGGCCAGCGCGGGCGCGCGCTGACGGCGGCCTAGCAGCCTCATGCAGCGGACCACGCAGGCGGAGCGCGCCGCGCTGGCGCTGGACGGCGGCACGCCCGTGCGCGCCAGGCTGCTGCCCTATGCGCGCCAGTCGATCGGCCCGACCGAGGTCGAAGCGGTCGTCGCCGCGCTGGGCTCGGATTGGTTGACCACCGGACCGCGCGTCGGCGAGTTCGAGCAGCGCTTTGCCGAGGCAACGGGCGCGCGGCACGCCGTCGCGGTCTCGAGCGGCACGGCGGCGCTGCACGTCGCGATGGCGGCGCTCGAGCTGCGCGAGGGGGACGAGGTGCTCGTGCCGGCGCTGACCTTCGCGGCCAGCGCGAACGCTGCGCTCTACGTCGGCGCGCGCCCGGTCTTCGTCGACGTGGATCCCGGCACGCTGCTCGTCGATCCGCTCGACGCCGCGCGCAAGCTGGGGCCGCGCACGCGCGCGCTGGTGGCGGTCGACTACGCGGGCCAGACCTGCGACTACGCGGTCCTGCAGTCGTTCTGCGCGGCGAGCGGCCTCGAGCTGGTCTCCGACGCCTGTCACGCGCTGGGCGCGCTCGACGAGCTCGGACGCGTCGGCACGCTGGCGCGACTGAATACGTTCAGCCTGCACCCGGCCAAGCACATCACCAGCGCCGAGGGCGGCGTCGTCACGACCGCCGACGGCGAGCTGGCGAGCCGGCTGCGCACGCTGCGCAACCACGGCATCGACACCGACCTCGCGCAGCGGGAACGCACCGGTGCGCATCACTACGACGTGGCCCGGCTGGGCTGGAACTACCGTCTGACGGACTTGCAGTGCGCGCTCGGCAGCGCGCAGCTCGCGCACCTCGAAGAATTCGTCGCGCGGCGCGCGCATCTCGCGACGCGCTATGCGCAGGCGCTGGAGCGGCACGAACTCGTGCGTCCGCTGCGCCGGCGGCCCGGGGCCGGCCACGCCTGGCACCTGTACGTCGTGCAGCTGGAACTCGAACGCCTGCGCGCCGATCGCGACCGGATCTTCCGCGCGCTGCGCGCCGAGGGAATCGGCGTGCAGGTCCACTATCGACCGTTGCCTCTGCACTCGCTCTACCGCGAGCGGCTCGGCACGCGCGCGGGCGACTGCCCCGTCGCCGAGGCCGCCTACCAGCGCCTGCTCTCGCTGCCGCTGTTCCCGGGCATGAGCGATGCCGATCAGGACGACGTGCTGCACGCGCTCGACAAGGTCCTGGAGGCCTATCGCGCATGAGCGCCCGCGTCGTGGCGTTGATCCAGGCGCGCATGGGCTCGACGCGCCTGCCGGGCAAGGTGCTGATGCGCATCGGTGAGCGCTCGCTGCTCGAGCGCGTCGTCGAGCGCGTCGAGCGCATGCAGACGCTCTCCGCCTGGGCCGTGATCACGTCCGACCTCGCCGCGGACGACGCCATCGTCACGCTGTGCCGCACGCGCGGCTGGCAGTGCCTGCGCGGATCCGCGCTCGACGTGTGCGACCGCTACCACGCGGCCGCCGCGGCCATGCAGGCCGAGCACGTCGTGCGCGTGACCGCCGATTGTCCGCTCCTGTGCTGGGAGCAGGGCGATCGCGTCGTCGACGCGCACCTCGTCGATCGCAACGACTACACGCACAACCTGACCTGCTGGGGCAGCGGCCTGCCGATCGGAACCGGGCTGGAAGCCATGCGCGCCGAAGTGCTGGAGCGCGCCTGGCGCGAGGGGCGCGAGCCGCACCACCGCGAGCACGTGACCGAGTGGATCTTCGAGCAGCGGGCGCAGTTCGCCTTCGCGCGGGTCGATGCGCCGGCTGAGTTGCGCCGTCCCGATTACCGGCTGACCATCGATCATCCGCACGATCTCGAGTTCGTGCGCCGGATCCAGTCGGCCAGCGCCGGGGCCTCGGGCTGCGCGACGCTGCGCGAGGTCGTCGCCTGCATCGATGCCGACGGCGGTCTGTTCCACGAGGCGCGCCGAGCGGCCTGACATGAAGCTCCTGCTGCGAGCGGATGCCTCGAGCGCGATCGGGACCGGGCACGTGATGCGCAGCCTGGCGCTGGCGCAGGCCTGGAGCGAGCGGGGGGGTGAAGCACTCTTCGCCACTGCCGTCTGCACGCCCGCCCTGGTCGAGCGCCTGGGCGCGGAGGGCCTCGAGCAGCACGCGCTGCAGGTGCGACCGGGCAGCGCCGAGGACGCGCGCGCGACGATCCGGCTGGCACGCCGCCACGGCGCGCGCTGGGTCGCACTGGACGGCTACCACTTCGGACCCACGTTCCAGGCGGATCTGCGCGCGGCCGGACTGCGCGTGCTGCTGTTCGACGACGAAGCGCGCGCGGCGACCTACGAGGCGGACCTGCTGCTGAACCAGAACCTGCACGCAACGCCGCGCGACTACGACCGGCGCAGCGGCGCGGCGCGCCTGCTGCTCGGCAGCCAGTACGCGCTGCTGCGGCGCGAGTTCCGGCGCACGGAACCCGTCTGGCGCGAGCCGCTCGCGCGCGCGCGGCGCCTGCTGGTGACGCTCGGCGGGGCCGATCCCGGCAACGCAACCGAGCGCGTGTTGCGGGCGCTGGCGCGCCTGCGCATCCCGCAGCTCGAGGTGCTGTGCCTGGCCGGCGCCGCCAATCCGCATCACGAATCCCTGCTGCGGCTCGCACAGCCGCCGCGCATGCGCGTCGAGCGCTCGACCGAGGACATGCCCGCCTGCATGGCCTGGGCCGATCTCGCCATCAGCGCGGCCGGCACGACCAGTTGGGAGCTCTGCTACATGGGGCTGCCGACCATCACGCTGGTGCTGGCGGACAATCAGGCGCGCATCGCGGCGAGCCTGGCCGAGCGCGGTGTCGTGCTCAGCCTCGGACGCGCGGAGGACATCGGCGCGGGCGCCTTGGAGCGCACGATCGGCGAGGCCGTCGAGGATCAGCAACTGCGTCGGACGCTGGCACGCCAGGCGCGTGCGCTGGTCGACGGGCGCGGGGCCGAGCGCGTGGTCGCGGCACTCCAGGAGGCCGCATGAACGCGCAGCGCTGCCTGGTGGCCGCCGAGATCGGCATCAACCACAACGGGGATCCCGCGCTGGCGCGCCGCATGATCGATGCGGCGGCCGAGACGGGCGCCGACGCCGTCAAGTTCCAGAGCTATCGCACGCACGAATTCCTGGCCGATCGCGCGCTTACGTACACCTACACCAGCCAGGGCCGCGCAGTGACCGAGTCGCAGTGGGACCTGTTCTCGCGCTGCGAGCTCGGGCCGGCCGCGCTGGCCGAGCTGTGCGCGCACGCGCGCGCACGCGGCGTGCTCTTCTTCGCGACGCCGACTTCGCCGCGCGGCGTGGACGAGCTCGCCGCACTCGGCTGCGAACTCGTCAAGAACGGCTCGGACTGCCTCGGGAACCTGCCGCTGGTGCGCGCGATGGCGCATTCGGGCATGCGCACCGTGCTCTCGACGGGGATGGCGACGCTGGCCGAGATCGACGAGGCCGTACGCGCGTACCGCGGCGCCGGCGGCACGCAGCTGTTGCTGCTGCATTGCACGTCCAGCTATCCGACGCCCGATGCGGAGGTCAACCTGCGGCGCATCCCCGCGCTGGCGGCCGCCTTCGGCGCGCCGTGCGGCCTGTCGGACCACAGCGCCGGGATCAGCGCGGCGCTCGGCGCGGTCGCGCTGGGGGCGTGCATGATCGAGAAGCACTTCACGCTCGATCGCGCGCTGCCCGGGCCCGACCAGCACTTCTCCAGCGATCCGCGCGAGTTCGCGGAGCTCGTGCGCGGCGTGCGCGCGCTCGAGCGCCAGCTGGGCGACTCCGCGGTCGGCCCGACCGCGAGCGAGCTGGTCGCGCGCGACGCGTTCCGGCTCTCGTGCGTCGCGGCAGGCGAGCTGCGCGCCGGCGCGCGCCTCGCGGCGCGCGACCTGCTGCTCCGCCGGCCGGGCAACGGCCTGCCGCCGTCGGCGCTCGACTTCCTGATCGGCAAGCGGCTGTCGCGCGACGTGCGCGCGGGCGAGCCGTTGTCCCTCGAACACCTGGCGGCCTGAGAAATGCATGCACTCGACCACGGCCTGCGCCGCGCCGGTTTCGACCGGCGCTGGGACGAGCAGATCTACGGCCGCGGCGCGCAGCTCAACCGCTGGCCGTACGACGCGGTCGTCTCGTTCCTGTTCCGCCACGCACCGCGTGACCGCGCGCGCCGCGCGGTGCGCGTGTTCGAGCTGGGCTGCGGCGCGGGCAACAACCTGTGGGCCGCGGCGCGCGAGGGCTTCGCGGTCAGCGGCATCGATGCCTCGCGCATCGCGATCGACGCGGCGCAGCGGCGACTGTCCGAGGAAGGGCTGGCGGGCGACCTGCGCGTGGCCGAATTCGAGGCGCTGCCCTTCGCCGACGCGAGCTTCGACCTCGTCATCGACCGGCTCGCGCTGACCTGCGCGCCGCGCGCGGTCGCGCTCGACGCCGAGGGCGAGCTGCGCCGCGTGGCGGCTCCCGGAGCGAAGCTGTACACGAACCTGTTCAGCCGCGCTCATTCCAGCGCTGCCGCGGATGCGCTCGAGCCCGACGGGTGCCTTGCCGATCCGGGCACAGGCTCGCTGGCCGGCATGCCGCACATGCGTTTCTACGGCCCGGCCGAGCTCGATGAGCTGTGGGGCGGCGGCGGCTGGCGCGAGCTCTCGCGCGAGCACGTCGAGATCCGCACTCCGGCCGGCGTGCAGGCCGAGTGGCGGATCGTATTGGAGCGCTGCGCATGAAGCCGAGCATCGTCTTCCTCGGCAACCACGATGTCGGCGTGCGCACGCTCGACGTGCTCGCCGAGTGCGCCGAGCTCGCGGCCGTGGTCGCGCATCCACTCGATCCGGAGGAGGGGGTCGTCTACGCGTCGGTGGCGGAATGGGCGGAGCGCCGCGGGCTGCCGTGCCTGCGCGCGAGCGGCCGGCAGCCGCAGTTGGCGGAATTCGTGCGCGCGCACGCACCCGAGCTGCTGTGGATCGCCGACTACCGCTACCTGCTGCCGGCAGAGGTGCTCGCGCTCGCGCCGTTGGGAGCCGTCAACCTGCACCCTTCGCTGTTGCCGGCCTATCGCGGACGCGCGCCCGTCAACTGGGCGATCCTGCATGGCGAGCGCGAACTCGGACTCTCGGCGCACTTCGTCGATTCCGGCACCGACAGCGGCGATCTGATCGCGCAGGCGCGTTTCGCGCTGCGCGAGGACCAGGACGTCGGCGACGCCCTGGCGCTCCTGTATCCGCTCTACGAGCAACTGACGCGTCGCGTGCTGCGTCAGTTCGAGCGCGGACGCGTGCGCCGGCGCCGGCAGGATGCCTCGCGCGCCAGCACCTTCCCGAGGCGTCGCCCCGAGGATGGGGCGATCGACTGGGCGCGCGACGCGCGCAGCGTGCACAACCTCGTGCGGGCCGTCGCTCGGCCGTATCCCGGCGCGTTCACCGTGCTCGCGGGTCGGAAGCTGCACTTGTGGAAGGCGCGGCGCTTCGACTTCGATCCGCAGGCGGCGCCAGGCACGCTGCTCGACGCGACGCGCGACGAGCTCGTCTTCGCTTGCGGCCAAGGCGGCCTGCGCGTGCGGGACTGGAGCTGCGGCGCCGAGCTCCGTCCGGACCTGCGTTCCATCAGCGGGGCTCGTGCCTGCCTGGAGCTGGAGGCGGCATGAGCTCGACTCGCACCCCGTGCGACTTCGCGCGCGACGACGCGGCCAACGCCGCCTACTACGACGAGCGCGCGCCGCGCGCCGTGCACGGCTTCCAGGCCGCGGACTGGGGTTCGCAGGCCTCGCAGCGGCGCCGCTTCGAGGTGCTGGCACAGATCGGTTCGCTCGATCGATGCTCGCTGCTCGACGTCGGCTGCGGCTGCGGCGACCTGCTGCACTGGCTGCGCGAGCGCGGCTGGAGCGGCGCCTACACCGGGCTCGACATCTCGGAGGCGATGCTGGCGCGCGCGCGCGCCGCGGCGCCCGACCAGACCTTCGAGCGCGCCGGTGTGCTCGATCTGGCGAGCGGGCCGGAAGGCCGCGCCGACTGGGTGCTGGCGAGCGGGATCTTCGCGCGCCGCTCGATCGAGCCCGAACGCTTCTTCGAGGCCGCACTGCGCGCGATGCTGCGCGCGTCGCGCCGCGGCGTGGGCCTCAATTGCCTGTCCGCCAACGGCCGCCGGCCCGAACCGGGCGAATGGCAGTGCGAGCCGGCGCGCGCGCTCGAACTGGCGCAGCGCGCCGCGGCGCGCGTCGTGCTGCGCCAGGACTACCATCCCGGGGACTTCACGCTGTATGCGTATCGCGCGGGAGCCGGCGCGTGAGGGTCTGCATCCAGCAGCCGGCCTACTGGCCCTGGCTCGGCGCCATCGACCGGATCGCGCGCTGCGATCTCGCGATCCTGCTCGATCACGTCGCGATCGAGCACGGCACGCGCACGCAGTTCACCAACCGCAACCGCGTGCGCACCGCGGCGGGCTGGACCTGGCTCAGCGTCCCCGTGCGCGCGCGCGAGCAGGGCGACGCCGTGCCGATCGAACACGTCGCGATCGCCGAGGATGGTCGCTGGCGCCGCAAGCATTTCGAGACGCTGCGCCAGTCCTACCGCGGCGCCGCAGGGTGGGCCGCGCAGCAGGAGTGGCTCGAGCTCTTGTACGGGCACGAATGGAGCCGCCTGGCCCCGCTGATCGAGGCCACCACGGTACGGCTGCTGCAAGGGTTCGAGGTCGACACGCCGCTGTTGCGGAGCTCGACCTTGCAGTCGCGCTCGCGCAAGTCGCAGCTCGTGCTCGACCTGTGCCTGGAAGTGCGGGCGAGCACCTACTTGTCCGGCCCGTTCGGCCGTGACTACCTCGATCTGGCGGCCTTCGAGCGCGCCGGCGTGCGCGTCGAATTCCACGATTACGCGCACCCGCGCTACGAGCAACTGCATCCGGGCTTCGAGGCGAACCTGTCGGCGCTCGACCTCTTGCTGACGCATCCCGCGCAGGCGCGCGCGATCCTCCAGCAAGGGACCACGCGGGAGGAGCGCGCCGCATGAAGGTCCTGTGCATCGCCGCGCATCCGGACGACGAGGTGCTCGGGTGCGGCGCGACGCTGGCGCGCCTGGTCGACGAGGGCCATGCGGTCGAAGTCGCGATCCTGGGCGAGGGCGTGACCTCGCGCGCCGGGCTGAGCGCCGCCGAGCAGCGCCGCGCGCTCGCGCAGCTCCACGACGCGGCGGCCGCGGCCTCGCGCGCGCTGGGCCTGGCCTCCGCGCCGCGCCTGCTCGGGCTTCCCGACAACCGCTTCGACACGCTGCCGCTGCTGGACGTGGTGCAGCGGATCGAGGAGCTCGTGCGCGCGAGCGAGCCCGAGCTCGTCTACACGCACCACAGCGGTGATCTGAACGTCGATCACCGCGTGACCGCGCAGGCCGTCACGACCGCGCTGCGGCCGCTGGCCGGCCGGCGCGCACTGGAGCTGCGTGCTTTCGAGATTCCCTCGTCGAGCGAATGGTCGTTCGGCACCTCTGGACCCGCGTTCCGGCCCCAGGTCTTCGTGGAGGTCGAGGCTGCGCTGGAGCGCAAGCTCGCGGCCATGGCGTGCTACGAAGGCGAGGCGCGCGAGTTCCCGCATCCGCGTTCGGCGCGCGCGCTGCGCGCGCTGGCCGATTGGCGCGGCGCGCAGGCAGGCCTGCGCGCGGCCGAGGCCTTCGAGCTGATCTATCGCCGCGAGGCGGAGGAGACGCGCGCTTGACGCATGCGCTCGTGGTCGGCGGCGGCTTCCGCGGCATCGCCACGGCCTGGCTGTTGCGCCGTGCGGGCCACGCGGTGACGCTGGTCGAGGCCGGTTCGGGCCTGGGCGGTTTCATGCGCTCGATCGCGTGGGACGGATTCTGGCTCGATCCGGGCTGCCACGTCTTCGACAACTCCGACGACGCGCAGACCGAGGCGATGCTCGATCTGCTGGGCGAGGCCTGGCATCCGATCGCCGTCGAGTACGCATCCTTCCTCTCCGATCGCCCCAGTCACGGCAGCGCGGTCGTCCGGCTGGACGACCTGGGTGCCGCGGAGTCGGCGCGCATCGTCGAAGAGTGCCTGGCCGCACAGGGCGCGTCGCGCGGCGAGCCGCGCGATCTCGAGCAGCTCTTCCTCGCGCGCTATGGGCCGCGCGCGGCCGCCCACCTGTGCGCGGCGGCACGCAAGACCTTCGGGCTGGAAGCGCGCGAGCTCGGAGCGCAGGTCGCGGATCTGGGGATCTTCGGCCGGGTCGGCATCGCGCCGGACGAGCAGGCGCTGGAACTCAAGCGCGATCCGCGGCTCGATGCGATCGTGGCCGCCCGTCCGGGTGCCGATCGGCTGCGCTTCTATCGCGCCAAGGCCGGCAAGCACGACTTCCGCAACTTCTATCCGACGGGCGCGGGCATCGGCGAATTCGGCGCGCGCGCCGCGCGGCGCCTGATCGATCTGGGAGTCGATGTGCGGGTGTCCCACGAACTGCGCGGACTCGAGATCGACGGCGCGTGCGCGCGGCTGGAGCTGCACGATGCCGCTCGGGCGTGCACGACGAGCTTGAGCGGCAACCACGTCTACTGGGCCCTGCCTCCCGAAGAGCTCGCGCGCCGGCTGCCCGACGCGCCGGAACTCGCCTCCCACGTGCGCGCCGTCGCGCTGCTCTTGTACTACTTCGCGATCCCGCAGCAGGACGCCGGCGAACTGAGCTACGTCAACGATTTCCGGCCGGGCACGCGCGTGTTCCGGGCTTCTTGTCCCGGTCGGTACGGCCTGGGCAATTGCCCGCCCGGACGGAGCTACGTGTGCTGCGAGGTGCCGACCGAGCGCGACAGCGCGGCGTGGCATGCGGTGGAGGACGCCGCGGCGGCGGTCTTCGAGGAGGCCCGCGAACTGGGCCTGCATCGCGCGCGCGCTCCACTCGCGACGAAGGTCCTGCGCGTGCCGGGGGCGATGCGCCTGCCCGCTCCGACCTACGCCGCGGCGCGTCGCGAGCTCGAAGGATTCCTGGCCGGCCAGCCGAGACTGACCTGCGATCTCGCGCCGGCGCTGACCAAGTCGCAGATCTGGGGCAGCGCGCTTGCCGCGGTCGCGCGGCACGGCGCACCGGCGCGCGCCCTGGCCGCCTGATCAGGCCGCCTGATCAGGCCGCGGCGCGCGCGCCGAGTCCGGAGAAGTACGCGCGCTCGTCCTGCTCCGTGCGTGTCGCATCGTCCGCCCGCGCGTGCGGGTACACGTCGCGATCCTCGAGCAGCGCCGCGCACAATCGGTCGAGCACTGCGTCCCGTCCCGGCAGGAGTTCCGACGTCCGGCGCCAGCTCGGCTTCCCGCAGTGCATCGGCTCCTCGCGCACCAGCGGAAACGGCAACGACAAGTCGCCGAAGTAGTGGTAGAGGAAGCGGTGAGCCCCGCGCGCGACTTCCAAGTCCGCCGGTTCGGCGCGCGCGCGCGCGGAGGCGGCGCGCACCGCGCGCTCGTAGTCCCGCGCGTCCTCGACGAAGCGACAGAAGCCGGCGTGCGCGTACCAGCCCTTGGCCACCGCCACGACCTGTTGTCCGCGCGCGGCCATTTCCAGGCCCAGCGTCGTGTAGTAGACGATGCCGACCGCGGCGAGATCCGCCAGCGAGTACGAGGACACCTCTTCCGTCGGACGCACGAGCCGGCAGTTCTCGGGCAGGCGCGCCGACAGTTCCTCGGCGTCGCGCAGTACGCCCTCGTTCGCGCCGAAGCTGACCAGGCCCGGGTGCATGCGGATCACGAACTGATGGTCGCTCATGCGACGCGCCAGCTCGACCGTGGCGGGCAACCAGTCGCGCGCGCGCGGAAAGGCGCCTGCGCGGTAGTCGGGGAAGGTGGCCTGCTCGTCGTCGGAACTCGTGAACACCGCCACCAGCGGCCGCTCGTCGAGCGCGAGGCGCTCGCGCAGCGCGGCTTCCTGCTGCGGCGCGGGGCTGTACTGGACGCTCCACGACATGCCGCGCCCGACGCGCCGGTCCGACAGCGTGCGCCTCACGAGCTCGAGTTCCTCGGCGCGCAGCGGCAGGTGCGCGCGCGCCGCCCACAATCGACGCGCCGGTTCGAGGTCCATGTAGAGGCTGCCGCTGCGCCAAGCCAGCGTGTCCTTGGCGCCGCCGCGCTCGTGCGCATGGACGCGAATGCCGCGGCGCAGCGCGAGCTCGAGCGCGGCGCGATGCGCGAAGAAGCGACCGTTCAACACGAGCAGCGCATCGGGGCGCACGTCCTCGTAGAGCCGCTCGTAGGCCGCCGCGGCCAGCGCACAGCCCTCGAGCTGCCCTCGCAGCGTGGCGAACACCTCGGCGTCGGCGCCCTCGAGCGAGGAGCGCCGGAACTGGTAGAGCGCCGACGAGAGGGCCCACGCGCCGATCGGGTAGCTGCGCCAGTGCGCGTGCGCGAGCTCGTCGTCGCGCAGCGCGCGCGACCAGCGCGCGATCTCGCTGCGCTCGGCCGGGTCGCTCCAGCGCCCCAGCCACGCCAGCGGGGCGACCAGGCGCCTGAATCCGTCGAGCACACGCCACTGGCATTCGACGCAGGCATTGGCCGGCCGCGGATTGAGGTTCGCGCGGTGCACGTCGCAGACCGGGAACAGCCCGTCGCAGCCGACCTGCAGCACCTGCGCTCCGCGCGCGCGCAGCGCATGCGCGAGCGTGATCTCGATCGCCGTGTGGTAGTGCCACGACGCGTACGGAGAGGCGATCAGGATGCGGCGGCCGGCCATGGGCGGGGAGAGGCGTGGGCTATCGGCGCGGCGCGAGACGAGCTTGAGGGGCGGGCCTCGTGTACAGTCCTGCGGCCGATGGACGAGCGCCCCTGGATCGCGCACTACGACCCGCGCGTGCCCGCCGAGATCGCGCCGGCGGCAGCCGGTGTGCCCGAACTGGTCGAGGCGTCCGTGCGTGAGCACGCGGCGCGGCCGGCACTGCACTTCGAGAACCGCACTTGGACCTACGCGGAACTCGGCCGTGAGATCGGTGCCTGCGCGCGCGCGCTGCTCGAGCTGGGGGCCGGGCCGCGCACGCGCGTCGCGATCATGTTGCCGAACCTGCCCCAGGCGGTGATCGCGTACCAGGCCGCGCTGCGCATCGGCTGCGAGGTGGTGCTGACCAATCCTCTGTACATGGATACGGAGATCGAGCACCAATGGAACGATTCCGGTTGCACGATCGCGATCGCGGCCGACTTCCTCTACGCGCAGAAGCTCGACGCGCTGCGCGCGCGGTTGCCGATCCGGAACTGGGTGCTCGCGCGCATCCCCGACGCGCTGGCCTTCCCGCTCTCGTGGATCGCGCCGTTCGCGCTGGCGCGGCGCCAACCGCCCGCGATCGCGCCGCGCGTGCATGCGAGCTACGTGCGCGACTTCAAGGACCTGCTGCGCGCTGGAGCGCGCTCCCAGGCGCGGCTGCCCGCGGCGCCGGGACTCGACGAACTGGCCGTGTTGCAGTACACGGGCGGCACGACCGGAAGGGCCAAGGCGGCCGAGCTCACGCATCGCAACCTGGCCTCCAACATCGCGCAGATCGGAGCCTGGTTCCCGGGCTACGAGCGCGGGCGCGAGGTGTGCCTGGCCTGCTTGCCGCTGTTCCACGTGTTCGGCATGTCCGTGGGCATGAATTGGTCACTGGCTTCGGGCGCGGCCGTCGCGCTGGTCACGGATCCGCGCGACATCGGCAAGCTGATGCAGACCATCGAGCGGCGCCGCGTCACGTTGTTCCCGGCGGTCCCGAACCTGTTCCAAGCCATCAACGGTCGCGCCGACGTCGCGCGCCACGACCTGTCGAGCCTCAAGCTGTGCATCAGCGGCTCGGCGCCGCTGTCGGTCGACGTGATGAAGCGCTTCGAGGAGCTGACCGGCGCGCGCATCGTCGAGGGCTACGGGCTCTCGGAGACCTCGCCGGTCACGCACGTCAATCCGCTCATCGCGCGCAAGCCGGGAACGATCGGCGTACCGGTGCCGTCGACGCGCGCGCGCGTCGTCGCGATCGATGATCCGGCGCGCACGCTTGCGTGCGGCGAGGAAGGCGAGATCGCCGTGGCCGGCCCGCAGGTGATGCGCGGCTACTGGCGGCGCCCGGAGGAGAGCGCCGAGGTCTTGCGCGACGGGTGGTTCCTGACGGGGGACCTCGGCGTGCAGGATGCCGATGGCTACTTCCGCATCGTCGGCCGCAAGAAGGACATGATCAACGTCAGCGGCTTCAAGGTCTACCCGGACGAGATCGACTCGCTGTTGCTGGGCCTGCCGCAGGTGCTCGAAGCGGCGACCATCGGCGTGCAGCGCGGGGATCGCGAGACGGTCAAGACCCATGTCGTGCTGCGCCCGGGCGCGCGACTGACGGCCGACGAGGTCCTGGCGCATTGCCGCGCGCACCTGGCCGCGTACAAGGTGCCGCGCGAAATCGAGTTCCTGCCGGAACTGCCCAAGAGCACGGTGCTCAAGGTGCTGCGACGGGAGTTGCGCGAGCGCGATCGGCGCGCCGGCGCTTCCGGCGCGCCTGCGTGAAGGGACCGGGGCCCGCTCAGGCCGGCCCGGCGCGCAGTTGCCGCAGAGTGGCCTCGAAGGCGCGCGGGCTGACAGCACCCGACGAGCCGGCCAGGTAGCGTCCCCGTGCGTCCGCGAAGATCACGAAGGGCAGCATCGAGGCCTCGGGCACCTGCATGGCGAGTGCTTCTACCTCCGGCTCCGGATCATCGCAATCCGCGGCCAGCGCCACGAAACCCTGCTGCAGCAGCGGGGCGATCTCGGGTCGGGGCACTACGCTCTGCACCAGGGCTCGGCACTGGCTGCAGGCCTCGCGTCCGAACTCGATGAAGACCAGCTTCCCTTCGCGGGCCGCCTGCTGGAGCGCGGAACTCCAGTTGGAGTGCCAGTCTAGGGTGCCGCGGTCGTCGAAGTGGGGGTGGGGTCGGAGGGCTGGCATGAAAATTCGGGGGGAGGGCGTGCCGGCGCGGTATGGGGAACCCACGCCCTTGCACCTTTTTCGCGAACGGCGGATTGTAGGACAGGAGTGGGCGGGTTAGGTTTGGTCTAGGTCGAGACTTCATTGGCGCAGGCTCCATCGATAGCGCCGGCGCCTTTGGATCGAGACAGCAGGAGGGGGCGACGCAGCAGCCGCGCTGCGGGTGGCCGCGAGCCCCACCCCGCTCCAAGATCCATCCGCTCTTTTCAGACCGCGAACTTACAGGCGAGTTCGCATTCATCGAGTACCAGTCGAAGCACATACGAAAACCGTCCGAGGTCCATCCCCATCTCTCCTCCTCCCAAGGGCCCGGGCGGCGAGAACGGCTTGCTGCCGCTGACCTCTCTCTCTCCCTTCTCCCGCGGCAGCCGATCCCAACGGGTGCGTACCATGAGTTCATTCTCTGGCACGAACCAATCAGCCGATCTCCGCGACGACTGGTCCTGCGGGGCTGCTTCGGCAGCCCCGCTTTTTTTTTGACCTCCCTCCGCGCAGGGCCGCGTCACCGACCAAGCCGGCTGCTAGACTCGGGAGCGCTATGCACACGCTCACCTCGACGGTCTGTGGCAGCGCCTGCGCCCTCGCGCTGCTGGTTTCCACGGCTGCCGCGCCCGCGCCCCAGGCGCCTGCCGGCGGCGGTGCGCTCCGGTACCTGGTGACGCTGGTCGCCACGACCGAGAAGGAACATCGCGTGACGGAATCCAAGTTGTTCCGACTCGAGCAGGTGTACGCGCAGCAAGGCGCGCAGGACAAGGTCGCCAAGGTCCAGCATCTGCGCGGGCTGCACATGCAGCAGTACATCAAGCAGATGGACCTGCTCTCCGCGAAGTTCGGTGAAGACAAGTTCGCCGAGTTCCGCAACCGCCTCAGCGAGGGGCGCAAGCGCACGCCGAAGAACGCGGAGGCGGTCGAGCGCAAGTTGAAAGCGCTGGCGGCCAAGAAGGCTGAGGGTCAGAAGTGAGCCGGCGTCGCCTGAAGGATTGCACGGGCGCGGCGTTGCTGGCGCTGCTCGCCGTCGGTTGCGGCGGCGGCGACGGGCCCGCTCCGGCCAAGCCGCCGCAGGGTGCAGCGCCCGCCGCACCCAAGCCCGCCGCTCCGACGCCTGCCCCCGCTGCGGGGACTGCCGCGCCCGCGGCGGAGAAGCCGCTCGACGCGGCCGCGATCGAGGCGATCTTCGCCGAGGTTCCGTCGCAGGATGCGGTCGACCTAGAGATCGCGCCGTTGATCGACGCTTCCAACGCCGATCAGTGGCTCGAGCGCATGGAAAAGGAAATCGAAGCCGCGGCCAAGTGAGCGCCGGCGGAACCGGGCGTCCACAGGCGCCTTCGACGAGCGCCTCGAGCCGAGCGACCCTCGGGGCGGGCTCGCGGGCGAAGACCCGGCGCAAGGAGGTGCGCGAATCCGCGCCCGGCGGCAACGCGAAAAGCGTTGCCGGCAAGGCTCCATGATTCCTCCCCACGCTTTGCGGATTCCATCGTAGGGAGCCCCATGCTGAGAACGACTTTCTCCATCCGCACGTCACGCGCGGGTCGCTTGTCCGTCGTCCACGGCTTTGCCTTCGCCGCCCTGGGTGCCTTGGTGAGCCTGGGTCTGTCGGGGGTGCCCGCCGTGCGCTCACTGGTGGCCACGAGCAGTTCTCCCCTTGTCGCCGAGCCGGCCCTTGCACGCGCGGTCGAGCCGCGCGGCGACCTGGTCGCCGAGGAGCGTCACACGATCGAACTCTTCGAGCGCGCCAACCGCGCCGTCGTGCACATCAACACGACCACGCTGCGCTACGTGCGGCGCGGATTCATGGCGACCGAGGCCGTCGAGATCCCCGAGGGAACGGGCAGCGGCTTCTTCTGGGACGAGAGCGGGCACGTGGTCACCAATTTCCACGTCGTACGCAACGCGCGCCGCGCCGAGATCGTGCTGGCCGACCAGACGCGCTACGAGGCCGAACTCGTGGACGCGGATCCCGATCACGACATCGCGGTGCTGCGCATCGACCTCGAGGGCAAGCTGCCCGTGCCCATCCCGATCGGGACCTCGCGCGACCTGAAGGTCGGCCAGAAGGTCTACGCGATCGGCAATCCGTTCGGCTTCGACCAGACACTGACCACCGGCATCATCTCCGGCCTCGGACGCGAGATCCGCGCGCTGACCGGCCGCCCGATCCGCAACGTGGTGCAGACCGACGCCGCGATCAATCCAGGCAATTCCGGCGGTCCGCTGCTCGACAGTGCCGGGCGCTTGATCGGCATGAACACCGCGATCGTCTCGCCATCGGGCTCGTCGGCCGGCATCGGGTTCGCCGTGCCGGTCGACACGATCCAGCGCGTCGTGCCGGCGCTCGTGCGCGGGCGCCGGCCGCAGCGTCCCGTGCTGGGACTGCAAGTGCTGACCAATGACGCGATGGTCGCGCGCGCGGGCCTGAGCGGAGTGGTGATCGGCGAGATCCCGGAGGACAGCCCGCTGGCCAAGCTGGGATTGCGCCCCGCGCGCGTCGTCGGTCGAGAGGTCGACTGGGGCGATGTGATCGTGGCGCTGGACGGCAAGCGCATCACCGAGAGCGGCGACCTGTTCGCGATCCTCGAGGAGTACGCGCCGGGTGACCGCGTCAAGTTGCGCGTGCGCAGCGGCACCGACGAGCGCGAACTCGACGTGCGGCTGCTCGAACCCGAGAGCGTGCGTTGAGCGCGGGCCCGAGCGGGCTCGCGCCCTGGTGCCTGGTCGCGCTCGGCGGCGCGGGCGGAGCGAGCCTGCGCTACGCGGTTGCGCGCCTGGGCGCCTGGCTGCTGCCGACGGCGGCCTTCCCTTGGCCGACCCTGCTCGTCAATGCACTCGGCTGCTTCCTGATCGGTTGGTGGAGTCCCGCGCTGGCGCGCGCGCACGCGCCCGAGGCCTGGCGCCAATTGCTCGTGGTCGGGCTGCTCGGCGGCTTCACGACCTTCTCGGCGTTCAGCTACGAGACGCTCGAGCTGTGGCGCGGCGGCGGCCATGCCCGGGCCGCGGCCTACGTCGCCGCCAGCCTCGTGCTGTGCCTGGCCGGCACCGCGGCCGGCCTGCTGCTCGGCCGGCCCTGACTCGGCCCGCTCCGCGCGCTATGGTGGGTGCCCGCCAACTTGGCCGCACCGCGCTCCGTACGCGCCGCGACACGCCGCAACGGGTCGCGCCGTGCCGGCGCGCCCCGCTGCGCGCCCCGCTGACTGCCTTCAGGGACCCCTGCCCCGCGATGACCCTCACGACGACCCAGTCCGATGCGCTGACCCAGCAAATTCGCGCCCAATCCGCGTGGGTGCCCGAGCTGAAGGGGGCGCTGGCGGAAATCATCGTCGGGCAGGAAGCCCTCGTGCACGGGCTGCTGGTCGGCCTGCTCACCGGCGGCCACCTGTTGCTGGAGGGCCTGCCCGGACTGGCCAAGTCGCTGGCCGCCTCGACGCTGGCGAGCGCGATCGACGCTTCCTTCGCGCGCGTGCAGTTCACGCCCGACCTGCTGCCGAGCGATCTGGTCGGCACCGAGATCTACAACGCGAAGGAAGCGAGCTTCACGGTCCGCAAGGGGCCGATCTTCGCGAACTTCGTGCTGGCCGACGAGATCAACCGCGCGCCCGCCAAGGTGCAGTCGGCGCTGCTCGAGGCGATGCAGGAGCGCCAGGTCTCGGTGGGTGGCAAGACCTTCCAGCTGCCCGCGCCGTTCCTCGTGCTCGCGACGATGAACCCGATCGAGCACGAGGGCACCTACCCGCTGCCCGAGGCGCAGCTCGACCGCTTCGCGTTGAAGATCGTCGTCGGCTACCCGAACCCCGCCGAGGAACTCGCGATCCTCGATCGCATGTCGACCACCGCGACGCCGCCCAAGGTGCGCCGCGTCGTGGACCTGCCGACGATCCTGCGCGCCCGCGAGCTGGTCGATCGCGTCGTCATCGATCGCCGCCTGGCCGAGTACATCGTGCGGCTCGTGCAGGCCTCGCGCGCGCCCGCGCAGCACGGACTGAAGGAGCTCGAGGGGCAGATCCTGTACGGCGCCTCGCCGCGCGCGTCGATCGTGCTCGCGCTGGCCGCCCGGGCCAACGCGTTCCTGGACGGGCGCGAGTACACGACGCCGCTGGACGTCAAGCGCATGGCACCCGAGGTGCTGCGCCACCGCGTGCTGCCCAGCTACGAGGCCGAGGCCGAGGGCCGCAGCGCCGACCAGCTCGTCGCGCGCCTGCTCGAGGTCGTCGCGGTCCCGTAGGCTGCGCGCACTCCAACAGGCAGGCCATGGCCGATTCGCCCAGACCTGAGTTCGAGATCGGGCCGGAGCTGTTCGCGCGCGTGCGGCAGATCCAGCTGCGCACGCGGCGCGCCGTCTCGAACGCGCTGGCCGGTGCGTACAAGAGCACGTTCCGCGGCTCGGGCCTCGAATTCGACACGGTGCGCGAGTACGAGGTCGGCGACGACATCCGCAGCATCGACTGGAAGGTCACCGCGCGCACCGACAAGCCGCACATCAAGACCTTCGTCGAGGAGCGGCAGCTCTCGCTGGTGCTGCTGGTGGACGCCAGCGCATCGATGGACTTCGGCAGCGTGCGCGCCACCAAGCGCGAGCTGTCGGCCGAGTTGGTGGCCCTGCTCGGTCAGGTTGCGATCGTCGAGCAGGACCAGGTCGCGCTGGCCGGCTTCGGTGGCGCGCGCGACGCCTGGGTGCCGCCGGCGCGCTCGCCTTCGCTGATCCTGCGCCTGGTGCGCGACGTGCTGGCGGCCGAGCCGGCGCGCGAGCCGGGCCGCGACGCGAGCGCCGATCTGGCCCGCGCGCTCGAGGAGCTGGCCATGCGGCTGCGCCGCCGCGCGATGGTCTTCCTGGTCTCCGATTGGCTGTTGCCGCTGGACTCGGCCTCGCGCGAGACCTGGTTGAAGCCGTTGGGTCGGCTGGCGCGGCGCCACGATGTGATCGCGGTGCGCGTGCACGACCCGTTGGAGGAAGCGCTGCCTTCGGCGGGCCTGGTCAGTTGGTTGGACGCCGAAACGGGACGGCGCGTCGAGATCGACACGTCCTCGTCCAAGCTGCGCGCGGCCTGGGCCGCCTCCGCCAATGTGCGCCGCATGCGCTGGCTCGAGGACATGGGCCGCAGCGGGCTCGGCATCGTCGAGCTCTCGACGCACAAGAGCCCCGTCGACCCGGTCGTGCGCTTCTTCCAGGCGCGCACGCGACGCGGAGGACGCCGATGAGGAACGGCCTGACGAGGGTGCTGCTCGTGCTCGCAGCCGCCTCGACGGCGCTGGCCGCGGCAGCC
>Ga0194120_10004456_pt1 | contig 21607 bp, 19 predicted proteins | sample TA2MahCa65mmetaG_FD_148642 | JGI IMG/M metagenome (GOLD analysis project Ga0194120, IMG submission 148642) | Freshwater microbial communities from Lake Tanganyika, Tanzania - TA2015019 Mahale Deep Cast 65m | ecosystem: Environmental > Aquatic > Freshwater > Lake | place: Tanzania: Lake... | reverse complement strand
TCCCATCCCGTACACCCGCCCGCCCCAGAGGCCGCGTGGATCAACCCGCCAGCGCAGCCGACGCCGAGCGAGAAGTCGCTACAGTAATTGCGCGAACCGAGTGTCTCAAAGTCGTTGACAACTTCCGGGCGACCTCCAGCGTGTCCGGAACCATCGGGACAGTGGTCAGGACTCCCGCCGGAATCGAGGTCCCGATCTCCGCTGGTATCGATCGCTTCTACAGCCCGGATGGAATCTACGACTGGCAAGGCGAACTGGCGTCGAGCAATCACTTCGTCGGAACCGCGCAAATCGCCGATATCATCGCGAGCGCTTCGGCGCTCGTCGTAGAACCGTGGATGGCACCAAGAGACGCCGTTTCGGCCGCCACGGGGAACGGCAACTACACATCCGGCTCGGTCTGGGGCGACATGAGACTCATGCTCGCGGCCATCGCGGCTTGGGCCAAGGTGCAGCCCGAGAGCACCTGGACTCCGCCGGGAGGAGGTGGGGGTGGCGGCGGCGGCACGACCGCAAGCGGCAGCGTGGAGACGGTCTGGCCTTCGCAGTGGATTGCCGTTGAAGTCGAATTGAGCACACTTGCGGTGACGCCGAGAGGCGCGATGCCGACCGAAGTCGGCGAGGCTTCAAACTCGGTGATCGTTCTTCTAGACAGCGCAGATTTTGCCTCCGGCTCGGCGGTTCCATTCGCGGTGAAAATCGGAACACGAAAAGCCGACGGATCTGTGGCACTGACGCGGTACCCCTTGACCAGCCTTCGTGCGACAGATTGGCGCCAACTCATGGGCGGCCAGGCACTCCCTCCCTCCGCGAGCCTCGTTGCGGCGCAAAACGCCTTGATCAATACGAACGTGGATACGGCGTTGTGGGCGACCGAGTCTGCAGTCGCGGCCTCGATCGGCACAACTCTTGACGGCGCGAATTGCTGCTATTCGGCAACTGCGAACGATGTGGGCTTTCGACGAGGTCCTCCCTGGCGCACCCGAGCCAGGAAGCGCGAGGCAGCCTGCCGCTCTTGTTGCGGTGAGCCAGGATCCAGTTACGGGTGAAAGAAGGCTGTTGGCGAGTTTGAACGAACTCGAGTCAGCCCTGCAAGAGGGACGGGCTGTCGTCGCTCTGGACCGCGCCTACACGTCTCCGGACAATGCGCGGATTGTGGCTCTCGACTACAAGCTTCATGCGAATTCGGAAGAAGATGCAGTAACTCTAAGAGCAACGCTACCTCTCGGACTCGAAGTGGACCCGGCAGCTCTCGATTCCATAGATCGGGACGGTTTTTCACCGCTCGAATCGCAGTTGGCCGCTCTCGAGGAAAATGGGCTCATCGAGTACCTCACATGAGGAAGGCCGGTTCAATCCACATACTCGGAGTATGAGCGTTGCCGGAGGATCTGGACCGCTGGCGCAGCCATCGCTTTCGGACTTGCTGGTATGGGCTTCGGTTTGGGAGGTGGCTCGACCGGCGCCGTATTCTTGGCCGTCGCCGGATTCGGCGTCGGTGCCCTCGCCGGAACGTACCTTGGCGGCCGGTTCTGTGGGCCACCACAATCGCCGCAGGGTGACCCATCGCCGACCCCCTCGCCTTCGCCTTCACCGCCCCCCACACCCACGCCTCCTCCGAGCGCTTGGCTGCGGGTACACTATTCAGAAGGCACCCCTGTCGGAGGGCCCTCATAGCGGCGCTCAAATGACCTGGCGCCTATCGGACGCAGGCACGGAGGCCTGCGCCACCGATGCAACGGGTGGGGCCGGCCTCCGTGCCGGCCGCGATGCCGGAGCGTAGTCATCAGAGCCGCGCTATCAGGGGGATGGTGGAGTGGTTCTGCGCCCCATCCTTCCACGCTGATAGTGCAGGCGATACCTTATGTTCAATTACAAAACGGAACGCAGACGTTTTCCTTGCACCTTTACGATCGGGAGTCCGGAGCCGACGTTACTCCGTTCCAGTACTTCGTCTACATCGACCAATGGATCTTCGAGTAGTCGCTAGTCGATGCCTGCAGCCGCTGGGCTCGTCCTTGGTGAGGCGCTGAGGCAATGGCTGACGTTCTTGCCAGGACCAAGTCCTGCGCGGGGTGGCTCTATAGGACATTCCTACGCGAACCGGTCGTGCTGTTTGGATTGCTGTACCCGAATCGGCACCCGTGGCTTGACTCGCAAGTCGAGAGCTGGGAAAGATCCTTCCGCCTGGCACACAAGCCAAGGCGCGCCAAGCTCGCCCTGTCGTTCTTCTTGGCCCTCGGCCAGATCGTCATCTACCTCGGCTTGATCTGGATCCTGACTTTCGCCAGATCCGACGCAGTCGAAGCCCTTGGTTTCCTCTTTGCGACGCCGACCATCCTCTGGGCTCTCCCTGTACTCTTCGTTGTTGGAGTCCTGTTTTTCCGGTCTCGGGAGCATCCATTTGGTGCCATGCCGGACTGGTTGCTGGTGGCTGCGGGCGTCGCGATGGTCCTGACGATCCTTCCTGTCTTTGTCGGTAGGTTGGCCTCAGCACACCTGGCAGGCGTCGCTTTTGCCTTCTTCTCGGTGTTCTTGGTCCTTGTCATCGGGAAGGCTCTCTGGTCGCTCGCGACCAATAAGGGCGGTGGCTCGGATACGGGCGAGAACCGCCAGTAAGGGACGCTGTCCCCGTAAGCGACACCAGCGGGCGGCGTCATTTTGGCCTTCGCGCTGTTTCAGCTTGCGATGGGCTGGCGCCAAGGACTGATGGACCTGTAGCCGGGCCTGGACCCCTAAGTCACCGCGCCGACCGCGATGGAGACCTGGCCGACCTGCTGGATGCGGAACTTGGGGTTGATCTCGGCGAACGAGATGACGGCCATGACCGGGAAGTTACGCTCGATGAGGCTCTTGACGTGCGCCCGCACCGGCGGCGAGACCAGCAGGCAGGGGTTCTGGCCGCGGGCCGTGGCCTCGTTGTAGACCGTCCCGAGCCGCGCCAGGATGAGCTGGGCTATCTGCGGGTTGAGCGCCAGGGTCGGCCCCTGCGGCCCCTGCTGGATGGCCTGGAGAACGTTGCCTTCGACCGCCGGATCCAGCGTGATGACCTCGATGACGTTGTCCTCGTTGGCCAGTTGCGTGCAGATGTTGCGCGACAGGGCCTGGCGCACCAGTTCGGTGAGGACGAACGACTCCTTGGTCATCTTGCCGTAGTCGGCCAGTTTCTCGAGGATGGTCGCCAGGTCGCGGATGCTCACCCGCTCCTTGAGCAGCGCCTGCAGCACCCGCTGGACTTCGCCCAGCGAGAGGATCTCCGGCACCAGCTCCTTGACCGTGATGGGCGCCTTCTCCTGGAGCCGGTTGAGCATCATCTTGACCTCTTCGCGGCTCAGGATCTCGTGGGCATGCGCCCGCACGACCTCTTCCAGGTGGGCGGTCAGGACGTTCGTGGGGTCCTGGATCAGGTAACCCAGTTGCGCGGCGCGCTGCGCCTCGGCGCCGGCCACCCATACCGCGGGCTTGCTGAACGCCGGGTCCACCGTCGGGAAGCCGACAAGCTCCTGGGTGGTGTCGGTGGTGGCCTGCTGGATGGCGAGCATGTAGCCCACCAGCAGTTCGCCCGCGGCCACCACATTGCCTTTCACCAGGATCTGGTAGGCGTTGGGCCGCAGGTTGAGGTTGTCCTTGAACTGGATGCCCGGCATGACGAAGCCCATGTCGAGGGCAATAGACACGCGCATCGGCACCACGCGATCCATGAGTTCGCCGCCCAGGCCCGGGTCCACCAGGGGCACCAGGTCGAGGCCCAGTTCCAGCGTGAGCGGCGGCACCCCGAGCATCTTCATGACGTTCTCGGGGTTCTTGAGGTCCTCGTCCGACTCGGGCGAGTAGTCGTCGTACTCCTCGCCGGGCATGCCGTACTCGCCCGGGCCCTCGGCCGACGCGGGCATCAGCGACCGCCGGAACGCCAGGAATGCCGCGAACAGGATGCCGGCGCCGATGGCGACCATCAGCCAGGTCGGGAAGCCGGGGATGAAGCCGATGAGCGTGATGACCGTGCCGGCCAGACCCAGCACCTTGGGCGACGAGAAGAGCTGCGTCTTGAGGTCGCTGGCCAGGTTGAAGTCCGACGCGGCGCGGGTCGTCACGAAGCCGGCCGAGATCGAGATGAGCAACTGGGGGATGAGGCCGACCAGGCCGTCGCCGATGGTCAGCAGCGTGAAGACCGACAGGGCCTGGGTGACTTCCATGCCGCGCTGGAAGATGCCGATGAGGATGCCGCCCACGATGTTGACGACGATGAGCACGATGGCGGCGATCGCGTCGCCCCGGACGAACTTGTTGGCGCCGTCCATCGCGCCGAAGAAGTTGGCCTCGCGCTCCAGGTTCTCGCGCCGCTTCTTGGCGCCCTCCGCGTCGATCAGCCCCGCGGCCAGGTCGGCGTCGATCGACATCTGCTTGCCGGGCATCGCGTCCAGGGTGAAGCGGGCCGCGACCTCGGCGACGCGCTTGGCGCCTTCCGTGATGACGATGAAGTTCACGATGACCAGGATCGCGAAGAGGATGATGCCGACCGCGTAGTTGCCGCCGACCACGAAGTTGGCGAACGTGTCGATGACGTGGCCGGCCTCCGCGTTGGCCAGGATGGACCGGGTGGTCGCCACGCTCATGGCCAGGCGATAGAGCGCCATGATCAGCAGCAACGACGGGAAGGACGCGAATTCCAGCGGCTTTACGATATACAGCGAGACGAAGATGATGATCAGGGCCGCGACGAGGTTGATGATCAACAGCAAGTCGATCATCCAGGTCGGCATCGGCAGGATCAGGATGCCGAGGATGGCGATGACGACGCCGCCCAGGACCAGGTCGGGGATGAGCCCCTTGCGCTGGTTCATGCGGTCGTCTCAGCCTCGCCTGGCGCCCTAGACGGGTGCGCCAAGCTTACGCCGCAGATTCTGCGCCACCATCCGCTGCGTCATGGCCGGCAGCGGCGCCCCTTGCTGGAGGCGGTTGAAGACCTCGCCCTGCACGTCGGGCGGCATGTTCGCGATGACGGTCTCCGCGAAGTTGGAGTCGAGTTGCGCGAGCACGCCCGCGGCGGTGGCCGGCCGTTCGGCCGCGAGGTACTCGGCGACCTGCTCGGGGGCGACGTTATAGAGGAACTCGAACGCTCCGCCGCTCTGGCTCTGCTGCTGCGCCACCTGCGGCTCGTAGCCGCCCGGCGCGCCGAACTGCTCCTGCCCGTAGCCGGCGGGCGCGCCGAAGTCGCTCTGCGGATAACCGGGGATCTCGCCGTAGCCGCCGGGTTGCTGCCCGTAGAGCTGATCGGCCCCGTAGCCGCCGGCCAGGGCGCCCTGGTCGAAACCGGGCAGCGCATCGGCTTCCAGCGAGGTCGTGAGGGCCTCGAAGGGGTTCTCGGCCGGCCGCCGGCGGCGGAAGATGAGCGAGAGGATGAGGGCCAGAACGAAGGCGCCGATGCCGCCCCAGATGACCCAGCCCCAGCCGATGCCGCCCTTCTTCTTGGCGGCCTTCTTGACCTCTTCCTTCTTGGCGAGTTCGGCCTTGAGGCGATCGACGTCGGTGGTGTCGAAGCGGACGCGTTCCACCGTGACCTGGTCGCGGCGGGCCGGGTCGGCGCCGGCCGCGGTCGCGATGACGTTGCGCAGCTTGTCGACGGCGTCCGTCTTGACTCTGTCGTCCGAGAGCAGCACCGCGATGCTCATGCGCTTGATGTTGCCCGAGGCGGTCTGGACGATCTGGTCTTCCTGGTTGAAGTTGTACCGGACGTCCTTGTTCTCGCGGACGGTCTCGGCACCCGCCGGCTTGGCCGGCGCACCGGGCAGGTCGGGCACCAGCGGATAGGCCGGCACGTTGGCGGCCGTCCCGGGCACGCCGCCCTGGGTGCTCGCCCCACCCTTGTAGGTCTCCTTGCTCGTGCGCTCGGTGCCGGCGAGCGGCTCGCCGTTGGCGGTGACCGGCGCCATCAGCCGGTTGCGCACCTGCCGCTTGTTGAAGTCCAGCTCCAGCTTCACGCGCACGACCGACTTCCCCGAGCCCAGGAGCTTGTCCAGCAGCAGTTGCAGGCTGTTCTGGACGTCGGTCTCCATCGCCCGGGTGATCTTCATCTGCTGGTCGATCTGCCGGGCGGCCAGGCGCTCGTTCTGGTCGCCGGTGTTGGCCGACAGGCCCGACGACAGGAGGTTGCCGTTATCGTCCACGACCGTGACGTTGTCGGTCATCAGGCCGGGCACGGCCGAGGCGATCATGTGCTGGATGCCCTCGACCTGCTTGGTCTCGAGGCTCTTGCTGCTGACGAGCTTGACCATGACGCTCGCCGTGATGGGCTTCTTCTCGTTCTGGAACAGCGTGTCCTCGGGCAGGTTGACGATGACCGCCGCATCCTCGACGCCCTCTATTTTGCGCACCAGGCGCGTCAGCTCGCCGTTGAGGGCCCGCAGGAAGGCGATGCGCTTGTCGAAGTCGGTCGAGATGAAGTCCTTGCTGTCGAAGATGGACAGGCCCGGGTACGCCGGCTTCTTGGGCACCTGCGCCTCGCCCAGGGCGACGCGGGCCTCGGGTTCCTTCTCCTTGGCGACGTACAAGGTGCCGTCTTCGGAGAACTTGAACTCGCGAACTTTCTTGGCCTTGAGCGCCGCGGCCGCCTCGTCCTGCTCCTTGGGCTCCAGGTGCCTGAAGATGGCGACGTAGCCGGCCTGCTGCTCCTTGGCCGACGGCTCGGTCTGCTTCTTGCCGCCCGACATCGCCACCGCGATCACGATGCCGACGATGAGCAAGAACGCCAACAGGCCGCCGCCCAGCACGACGACGCGCTGCTGGGGGCTGAGGTTGGCGAGGAATCCCATTGCGGCCCCGCTAGATCTGCATGTTCATGATGGTCTGGACGTTCTGGGCCATCTTCGTCGAGATGCTGCTGGTCAGGTGAATCATCGTCTCGGCCTTGGCCATCTCGATCATCACCGTGTGCGGATCGACGTTGCCGCCGGTGGAGGCGTCGAGGGCGATGGCGTCGGCCTTGTGATCCTGGTGAGAGACCGAATTGATGGCTTCCTCGAGAATCTCGGCGAAGTGGGTCCCGGCCGTGCCCGTGGCCTCGGGCGAACCGGGCGCGGCGTCGAAGCCGCCTTCGAGGCCCGCGGCGGGAAGTTCGGGGAATTCGGGGAACTTCGGGAAGTCAGCGAAACCCGGCGTGCCGTTCGAGCGGCCGAGTCCGGGCAGGGTGCGCAGATTGATGAGGGACATGGCTTACCTCCCGATTTCCAGCGACTTGTTGGTCATGTTCTTGACCGCCGAGAGCATCGTGACGTTGGCGTCGTAGCTGCGCTGGATGCTGATCATGTCCACCATCTCGGTGACCACGTTGACGTTCGGCATCAGCACGAAACCGTCGCGATCGGCGTCGGGATGGCCGGGCTTGTAGGTCTTCTGCAGCGGCCGCTGATCCGGCACCACGCCCGTGACCTGCACGCCGGTCGCGACGCCGAGTTCCTGGTCGAGGATCTGGGAGAAGACGGGAAGTTTCCGGCGGTAAGGCCCGCCCTCGGGAGTGCGGGTCGTCTGGGCGTTGGCCATGTTGTTGGCCACCAGTTCAAGCCAGAACCGGTTGGCGGCGAGAGCGCTCTCGCCGGTGTCGAACACCTTCAACAGGCCCATGGTCAGATCCTCACGTGGTTGGCGGGCAGGCAAGCCCCGCGTTGTATACCCCGACGCAACGTTTCCGAAAACCCCCTTAACATAAGCCGCCGCCGGCCCGGGGAGCCGCTACCTGGCGTCGACGACGTACTTCAGATTGCGGTACTCGGCCGCCACCCACGTGGCCGCCATGTTGAAGTTGAGGGCCGTCCGCGTGACGTCGGCCATCTCGGCCTCCAGGCTCACGCCGTTGCCGTCGATGCGCTGCTGTTTGCGCTCGACGGTCTTGCGCTGCGGATGCCAGATCTCGAGCATGTACGAATCGCTGGGAGGGGAACCCGTCATCGGGTTGTCCGGGTCGATCGGCGTCTCGCCGGCCGCGATGGCTTCCTTCAAGGACGCCTCGAAGTCCACGATCTGGCGCTGGTAGCCCGGGGTATGGATGTTGGCCAGATTCTGCGAGGCCGCCTGGAACCGCAGTGCCAGACCGTCCATCGCGCGCTCGACGCCGCGCAGGTTCTTGTCGAACAGCATCGCCTCTTTTATCTCCGCCTCACCGCTCCACGAACCCTATACCCGGGAACCGGGAGATACGAAACAAGGCCTTAACGGCTACTAACCAAAACCAGCGCCGACTTAACGTAATTCGAGGATGGCGAAGCGCTTGTCGGGGGTGGTGTAGACCGGGCGCGACCAGTCGGGGTCGAGCGCCGCGGCCTTCGCGAAGGCCTCCGTCTGTGTTTCGTCCGCCAGGTCGCCGACCACGTAGCGGGCGCCGCTCGCCTTCACCTCGGCCGCAAGGTCGCGAGCGCCCGGCGGCAACGCCACCGCCCGGCGGCCGGAGTACAGCCACATGGACGCCGGCCGCGCCGTGGCGACCAGATCGTCCGGGCCGGCGATCTGGCCCACGGCCGCGAAGAGCGCCCAGCGCTCCGGCAAGGCCGTGGCGAACCGCTCCGCGTCCTGCCGCACCGGCGCCACGGCGACGGGGGCGAAACCGACCACCAGCACGACCCACCCCAGCGCCGCGTAGCCCTTGAACCGCTCGGCCGCCAGCCGCTCGAAACGGTGCTCGCCGGCCTTCCAGAGCCACAGCCCGGCGCCCAGCACGGGAGCGGCCGGCAGCAGGAGGCGACCGATCTCCCCCCTGTCCGCCGGTGCCGCGAAGCCGCAAGCCCAGGCCAGCCCCGCCGCCACGGCCAGGAGCGCGAAGAACCCGGTCGCCTGGGCCGCCACCGCGTCGGCCTTGCGCAGCGCCCACAGCGGGCCGAGGATCGTCGCGGCCATGAGCAGGCCCCAAACGGCCAGCAGGTTCTGCGGCATGCGGCCCACGGCGCCGGCGGCCTCCCCGCCCAGGGGAAAGCCCGCCAGGAACACCTGGGGGATCAACCAGCCGGGAAGCGCGTACGCGAGGCCGATCCAGAGCGCGTGCGGCACCGCGGCCAGGTCCCAGCGGGTCCCGGAAAATGCCTCGGCCACGCCCCCCTGAAGCAGGGCCCAGGCCGCCCAGGGCAAGGTCATCGCCAAGGAGAGACAAACCAGGCCGATCGCCTCGGGCGCCCGGCGCCGCAGGAGCAGGGCGCCCACCAGCGCCAGCAGGACCAGGATCGCCACGTGCCCGGCGAGCGCCGCCAGGGCCGCCGCCACGGCGACCGGCCACCACTCCACGATCTGCGCGCGATCGAGCAGGGAGCGCCGCGGCGCCTCGCGGGGCATGACCGCGATGCCCAGCAACTCGCCGGCGTTGCCCGCGTACACCGGTACTTCCAGCCGGGCCTGGGGCGCCACCGAGGCGCGGGCGGCGACCCGGTGCTCGGCTCGCCCCGCCAGGGCGAGCGTCGCCAGGCACAGCGCCGCCGCGAGCACGTCCGGGACGGCGGCCGCGCCGAACCTGACCAGTACCGGGTGGACCGCGGCCGGGGCGATCGCCGCGAGGCTCACCGCCGGGGACAGGCCTAGCGCCTTGCGGCACGCCGCGTAGGCCGCCAGCACGAACGAAATGGTGACCAGCGCCGAAATAGCCTGCATCCAGGTCACCGCGTCGACCGCCCTCCCCTGCCCGAGCCAGGCCGCCGGCAGCAGCAGCACGGCGAAGAGGGGCGGCACCGTGGCGGGGACCGCCGAAAGCCCGTAAGGGTACGCCAGGCCATGGCCGCCGTCCATTCCCGAGGCGAGCGCGGCGAAGGTCGCGTCCGCGCCGGAGCGGCCGACGAAGCCGGGCGGCGCGACCCAGAACGCCAGTCCCCCCGCGGCGGCGGCGAGCACCACCGCAAGCAGCCCGAAAACCCTGGCACTCCGCGGCCCGGGTTCGGCAAGCTGGCCCGTCAAGCGCGGCCCCTACCGCCGCGGCGCCACGTCGGGCAGCGGGGCGGTCGAGAAGGTCGTGGTGTTGGCGGCGTCCACTTTCCTGGCGATCAGCGGTTCGTGGGCGTAGTCGAGCGTCAGCTGGTAGCTGACCCAGGCGTAGCCTCCGTCACCCCAGTCGTCGCCCCACGAGTTGCGTAGCAGGAACCAGCCGCCGCCCGGGGCCGAGCCATCCCGCCGGTAGCCCACCAGCAGCACGGCGTGGTAGCCGTAGTTGTCGGCCGCCGACCGGCCGGACGGCAGTTCGGCGAGGCGGAAACTCCGCTGCCGCAGCGCCGGCGTCTGCCAGTCGCGCTCCCGCACCGGGTAGGACATGCGGATCGGGTTGCCCTCGTCGAGGGCCTTCTCGAGGGTATTGACGTCGAGTTTCAGCGCGTAGGTCTGGAGCAGATCGGTGCGCAACGCCGCGCCGGAGCGCAGCCGCCCCGCCAGGTCGGCGCCCAGGCGCCTCGGGGCCACCGACTCGGGCGAGGCCGAGGTGGGCGACGACTCCAGATCCCGCTGGTACGGCGCCTCCGATTCCAGCACGGCGCCCTGCGCCGGCGGGATGTAGGGCATGAAGTCGTTCGGCACGGGGTTGCCCTGCGGCGTCACCAGGGCGCTGATGACGTCGGTGTAGGTGCCCTCGTCCACGTTCCAGAGGTGCTTCTTCTGGTCGCTGGCGCGTGCGCGGAACTGGTGATTGTAGATCCAGTCGAGGAACTCGGGCGAGTGCTGGCCCCGATCGGGATACTGATAGTCCATGAGCTGCGCGAAGGCGAAGAGGTTGCAGGTGCCCCGCGGCCCCTGGCTGCGCACGGCGCCGAACCTGCACCGCAGATCGACCTGGCCGGCGGCGGCCCCGCACGGCGCGCCGGGCGCGGGCGTGGGAGTCGGCGCCGCCGTGGCCCCGGGGCTCGGCGCGGGCGTGGGCGTCGTCTGGCTCGAACTGCCGTAGATCGGCGTGAGGACCTGCGTCGGCTCGACGGCCTGGCCCTTGCCCTTGAGCTCGAACAGGACCAGGATGAGGCCGATCAGGCGCTCCAGGGCCGTGCCCGACGGCATGGCGCCCAGGCCCACCCGCGTCTCGGTCAGGATGCCGAACTGCGTCGCGCCCTGCAGGGAGATCTGCTTCACGAGGTCGGTGGTGGGCAGATCGCCGACCTTGGCTCCGAAGGTCGCCTGGTAGGCCTTCACCACCTCGGCGGCCGTGTAGGCCTTGTCCAGGAGCGGCCGCAACTCCTTGGAGTCGAGCGGCAGCAAGGGGAGGACCACCTTGTCGAGGATCTCGCGGACGATGGGATCGTCGAGGAACCTGGCGCCGGCCGACAGCGTGCTCTGGACCTGCGCCAGGGAGCAGGCCCCGAGGGCGAGCGAGGCCGAGACCAGGGCCGCCGGCAGTGCGAAGCGCGGGCGCATACCGGCGCTATACCCTCTCGGGACGTTCGCGCGCGAGGAATGTTCCCGTACCTCGCACTGCGCTGGCCGCGCCCGCCCGCCGTCCTACTCGGTCACGCCGAGGCGCCGCAGCGCGTTTTCGGCGATGCCGACCATGTGCTTGTCGCCGGCCTTCCGCGCCGAAGCCAGGATGCCGCGCCACGTGCGGACCGCCAGGTCCCGCCGATCGTGCTTCTCTGCCAGATAGGCCTTCATCTTCGCGCAGCGCAGCGCCATGCGCGGATCCTGCCGCTCGCCCTGGCCGAAGAGCCGCTCGGCGTCCCCGAAGGCGGCTATAGCCCCGGCCAGGTTCCGGCGGTACAGGAACTCGATGTAGCCGAGCTGGTGCGCGTACCAGGGGTCGGCGGGATGCCGCTCCCGCCCGCGCCGCAGCAGGGCCACCGCGCCATCGGCTTCCCCCGCGTCGCCCAGCACCCAGGAGCCGAAGAGGTACGCGTCGCGGAAGTGCGGATCCAGGTCCGTCATCAGGTAGAACCCGTTCAGGAGGTTCTCGTAGCGGCGCTCGAGCGGGTCCTCGGTCAGCTTCTCGCCGTTGTACTGCAAGAACTGCAGCCAGAACGAGTCGGCCAGGAGATTCTCGAAATCCGTGGCGATCGCCCGCACGACGTCGCCGCGGGGCACGATCCAGCGGGCCTGGCCCTCGGCCTGGTGGAAGCGCTCCATGCGCCAGGAGAGGCCTCCCGCCGCCAGCAGCAGGGCCAGGGCCGCCGGGACGAACTGCGCGAGCATCGTCAGAGCTCCCGGCGCGAGAAGACGACCATAGCCACCGCCAGGGCGAGCGCCGCGTAGACCGCCCCGTAGGTCACCGCCACGCCGAACTGCGGCAGCGAGAACGGCGCCCCGTAGACCACCTGGTTCTTGATGTCCAGGTGGCTGAAGTTGGGCAGGCCGTAATAGAGCGCCTCGGTCAGGGCCTTCACCAGCGGCGAGGCCTTCTCGCCCAGGACCTTGAAGCTGTCGAGGTTGTGGCCCGCCAGGTACAGCCCGAAGGTGAAGAGCATGGCGAGGACCGGCGAGGTGAAGGCCGAGAACATCAGGGACAAGCCCACCAGCACCAGGAGTTGCATCCAGACCAGCGCCACCTGCCACAGCAGGGCGTTGTCCCAGCCGCCCGAATAGAGCAGCAGGGCCGCGTAGGCCGCCGCCATGGCGACGAGCAGGCAGGTCAGCGTCGCCGACAGTCCGAGGAACTTGCCCAGGAGGAACTCGTGGCGCGTGACCGGCTTGGCGAGCACGACGATCACCGTGCGCTTGTCTATTTCCCGGAAGAGCATGCTGGTGCCCACGAAAATGGCGATGGCCGCGCCGAAGACCTCGATCGCCGCCAGGCCCAGGTCCCGCATGATCTTGATGTCCTGGCCGATCGACAGGGTCCCCAGCAGCACCGACGCGCCGATCATCGCCACCGCGAAGACCAGCGCCGCGTTCAGCACGCGGTCGCGGATGGTCTCCCGGAACGTGTTGTTCGCAAGATCGACGATTTTTTGCATGGCCGGCGTCAGCCGATCATCGCGGCGCCCTGGTTGCTTTCGTTGACCACCTTCACGAAGTGCTCCTCGAGCGACTTGCCGCCCGACGTGAACTCCGCGACCGTCCCCTCCGCGACCTTGCGGCCGTGCAGGAGGATGCAGAACCGATCGCAGATGTCCTCTACGTCCGAGAGGATGTGCGAGTTGAACACGATGGTCTTGCCCTGCGCCTTGAGGCCCTTGATGATCTCGCGGAACTGGTGGCGGCCCACGGGATCCAGGCCGCTCATCGGCTCGTCCAGCAGGACCAGGTCGGGATCGTTGATCAGCGCCTGCGCGATGCCGATGCGCTGCAGCATGCCCTTGGAGTACTTGCGGAGCTGCTGCTCCTTGGCCGACTGCATCCCGACCAGCTCCAGCAGCTTGTCCAGCCGCTCCTCCAGCGTCTTTCGCGGGATGTCGAAGAGCCCGCCGCAGAAGCGCACGAACTCCTCGCCGGTGAGGTAGTTGTAGAAGTACGGATTTTCGGGGAGGAAGCCGATTCGCTTGCGCACCGCCGCCTCGTCCGGCCGGGCGCCGAACATGGTCACCGTCCCCTTCGTGGGCCGCATGAGCCCGAGGAACAGCTTCTGCGTCGTGGTCTTGCCCGCGCCGTTGGGGCCAAGGATGCCGAAGGTCTCGCCCCGAGCCACCCGCAGCTCCAGCCCGTCCAGGGCGGTCTTGGCGGCCTGGCCGATCTGGGCCGGGTAGATCTTGGTGAGTGCCTGGGCGTCGATGACGAGTTCGTGATCAGTCATGGCAGACAGAATTTTACCCCGTGGATAACCTGAAATCACCGTATGGCGGGGGGATTCGCGGGATCGGCCGGGAGGTGCACCACGGCCATGAAGTCCGTCGGCGCAAAGAGCACGGTCGCCTGAGGGGGCGTGGTGTCGAGGAGGAGCTTGACGGCCGCGAACATCTGGTCCTTTTCGTTGCGGTACCTGGGCATGGCCACGACGACCCTGATTCCGCGATCGCGCGCCGCGAGAAGGCCGCGCGCCGAGGCGTCGATCGACTCGACCGGCCGCTCCATGTAGAAGGCCATCTGGAACGGGTAGTAGGCGCCCACCCGGACATCGGGGGGCATGCGACTCACGTAGGCTTTCACGGCCAGAAGTCCCTTGAGGAACGTGTCGGTCAGCGACGAGTTTATCGCGATCTGGCGGGCATTGATCTGCCCGAAGTCGAACGCCGTCCATCCGGCGAACGCCAGCGCCGCCAGGCCCATGGCCGCCCTCCGCGGGATGGGCAGGCCGGCGGCCTGCAACAGGGCCCACTCGAACGCGCCAGCCAGCATGATGGGGGCGACGGGCGCGATCAGCCGCCCCTGGAGGTCCCAGGCCAGGCCGGGAAAGCGGCCGGTCCACGCGCAGACCAGGCCGAGCGTCATGAGCGCATAGAGGGCCGGCAGGCGCCGATTGGCTTCGGCCGACCGGGCGAACCCCGCCACGAGCAGCCACGCCGAGATGAAGAGCCCGACGACGGTTCTCGGCCCGAACAAGGCCACCCCGGGCGCCTCGGCACCGGTGAACCCGTCGTAGAAAGCTCCGGGCAGGACCATCCCTGGAAGCGTCTGGGTAAGGAGGAGCCAGGTGGCGCCCTTCACGCTCTCGATGAAAGGCATCGCGGGGGCGCCGTTACGAAACTCGTCGACGTACCCGTAGAGCCCGTGCAAGACCACCCAGTGGACCCACGGCGCGACCACGGCCCCGGCCACCACCGCCAGGCCCAGGGCGGCTCGCGTGCGCCTGGCGAGCAGCAGGGTGCCCGCGGCCGCGCCGACGGCCGCTGCGGCGGCGTAGCGCACGAGAACGGTGAGACCGAGTGCCAGACCGGCCGCGAAGACGGGCACCCGACGCTCGGGCTGGCGGCGCACCCACTCGACGATCGCCAGACAGCCCATCGCCAGCGCCGCGAATACGAGATCCGACATGACCGAAGCGCCATACTTCACCGTGAGCGGCTGATAGCCGACGACAAGGACCGCCGCGCCGGCGGCAAGGCGGTTGAAGCCCCAGGCCCGGGTCAGCAGCAAGTAGCAGCTCACCAGGAATGCGATCGTGGCCGCCGAGACCGTCAGCTCCCAGAGCGGAACTACCGAGAAGTCGCGGCCGCCGACCTGCCATAGCACGGCCAGGATGGCCGGGAAGCCGATCGGGAACCGGATCAGCGGCGCCACCCGCGTGTGCGCGATGCTGGCCGGATCGCCGCCTTCGGCGAGGATCCGGCCAGCGACGGCGTACATCGCGTCATCGTTGTAAAGGCCGATTATTCCCGCGCGGTTGGCGAGGTACAGCTGGAAGGCCGGTACGAGCAGGACGGCGAGGGTCAAGACGTCGAAGTAGCCAGCTCGCAACGAGCTGGCTACTTTGCGCAATCCGGCGGTCCCCGGTTTGGTCAGGGGCTAGAAGTTCTTCAGAAAGATCGCGATGACGGCGTTGTTGTTCTTCTTGCCGGTCCCCATCAGCGTGTAGCGCTCCTTGGCGGTGGCGTCCGACGGCACCTTGTACGCGATCGCGCCATAGTGGGTCGCCGTGGTCGGGTTGGCATTGGTTCCCGCCGCCGCCTCGGCTTTGCCGCTCGTGGGGCTGCCGCCGGCCGACGCGGCCTGCGTGACGACGTCGAACGGGACGGCGATGCCCGCGGCCTGCTGCATGCCCCAGGGGGTGCGCGGCCACGCCCCACCGGCCATATACCCCTTGTCGGTGACGACGCCCGAGTGCAGCGCGGTCTCGCTGTCGGGGTAGACGCCCGCGTTGTCGACGGCATACTGCTCCAGGGCCATCTGCACGTTGTGCGTGTTGGCCTGGACTCCCGAATTCTTCGCCTTGTCCTGGGCGCCCATGAAGTTGGGCACCGCCACCGAGGCGAGGATGCCGATGATGACGACGACGACGAGCAGTTCGATCAGGGTGAAGCCCTGTTGGGCCTTCGACTTCATTGGTTTGACCTCCTTACCGGCTGACCGGATCTGGGACCGCGGGGAAGCTCCTCCTCATGAGGATCGCGGAATTCCCACTGACTTCTGTGATCGGGATGGGTTTCCTCGGGGTTCGGGCTGCCCTACCGGGTACTTCCCTTCTGCAACACCGGGTAAACGGTGCAGCCGAAAAATACGTGGAGAAATATCTTTACGAAACAATCACACTCCGGCAAAACGCTCCCTTTCCAAGGCGTTGCGGTTTACATAAAGGTTCCGGCCGGTAGCGTTAATATTCCCGGGAAGCAGGCAAGGCCTGGCAAAGAGGCCCCGCGAGCGCCCTCCCGAGTTTTAAGGAAGCGTTTGGAGAGCAAGCGCCAGGGGTACATGGGCCAAGGAGGAGGAGCCTGCTGGTGGCGGGAAGCTCTAACGTCCGGGGACCCGGTCAACAACCGGGATTCCCTCAAGCGCCTGCGACGCGGACGCCGGCGCAGCAGACGAGCGCGCCGCCCCAGATCGAGCAGAGCCTCGTCGATGCCGCGAAACAGCGGCCGGCCGGCCCGCAGTTCTTCGGCTACCACACCGACGCCTCGATCATGGCGCGGCTGGCGCAGCAGGGCATCGCCCCCAACGCCGTCAACCTGCGCATCGCCCAGCAGATGCTCCGCTACGGCCTGCCGCTCTCGCCCGCCACGCTCGGCAACATCCGGCAGATGTGGCAGGCGATGGGCGCGATGTCCCTGGTCGACCTCGAGGCCCTGATCGCGCTGTTCTCGATGGGCAAGCCCATCGACGCGGCAAACATGGGCGCGATGCTGCAACTGCTCTCGGGCGGCCCGATGTCGCACCTGTTCGCCCGCCTCACCCTGGCGCTCAAGCAGTTGCCGCCCGGAATGCCCGGCGCGGCCGGCAAGGAAGGCGAGCAGCTCAAGCAACTGCTCCAGGCGTTCTGGAAGCTCGGCAACGGCCCCGAGGCGCTCCCCGCCGAACTGCCGCAGTTCCGGCAGCTCACCGGCCGCATCCAGCAGTTGCTCGGGTCCGGCCTGCCCGGCCGGGTGACGGGCGAGCTGGCGACCGAACTCGCGGCGCTCCACCAGCTCTTCCAGGCCCAGCACCTCCTCCAGGCCCAGCGCCAGGGCACCACCATCTACATCCCGTTCTTCCAGTGGCGCGAGCAGCAGCCCATGCCCGGGGAGTTCCTGGTGCAGGCCGATCGGGAAAACGCGGCGCAGGCCGCGGCAAACTACACCCAGATCACCGTGGCGGTGGACACGCGCAACCTCGGTCGCGTGACGATCGATTTCACGGCCAGCCGGGGCCACCTGGGCCTGCAGTTCGAGGTGCAGGACCAGGCGGTCAAGCAACTGGTCGACGCGGGACTGCCGACGCTGCGCAAGCGCCTCGGCCCGCGCACCGGCTACACGATCGCCGGCCTGTCGGTGGTCGAGGTGGGCCAAGGCCGCAGCATCTCGGTGCTGCTGCCAAAGCGGCGCGACCTGCGCAAACTGGGCCGTGCCATCGGAGTCCTGTGAGACCCCAGAAGCCCAACAAGGAGGAAGACCTCTGGAAGAGCCTGGCATCCGTCGCGGAAGCCTACGGAGTCCCCGTCGGCCAGACGCAGCAACTCGCCCAGGCGCTGCAAGGACTGGATCTGGCGACCATTCCCCCGGAGCTGGCCCTGGCGGTGGTGGAGGCTCTCGCCTTCGTCTACGCCACCGACGAGCAGGCCGAGCAGGGCCCCGGCAAGCCGAAGAGGAGTAAATAGCGAACCATGTTGCGCGGCATCTACAACGCGGCGTCCGGCATGACGCTGAACATGCAGGTCGTGGACGTGCTGGCGCACAACCTGGCCAACGCCAACACGTCGGGCTACAAGCGGCGCCAGCCCGTGATGAAGTCCTTCGGGGACATCCTCGTCGACCTCACGGGCGAGCCCGACCGGTCGCACCCGGTCGGCACCACGGGCACCGGGGTGCACATGGACGAGATCGCCCGCATCGAGCGGATGGGACCGCTGCGGCGCACCGGCAACACCTTCGACGTGGCGCTCGCGACGCCGGGGCACTACTTCGTGGTGCAACGGCAGGACGGCACGCGCCTCTTCACGCGCGACGGGCAGTTCTATCGCAACGACCGCGGGCAGATCGTGACCGGCGCCGGCGAAGCCGTGCTCGGGGCCGATCTCGGACCTTTGTCGCTGAGAGATGACGCGAGAGACATAAAGATCCAGCCGGACGGGACGATCCTAGCTAATGAGACTGAACTCGGGAGGCTACTGGTCGTCGCTCCGACCCGGGATCAGCTTCGGGCCTATCCTGCCGCGAGATTGCCGTTGCAGCAGGCCGAGGCGGTCGAGGTGAGACAGGGATATCTGGAATCCAGCAACGTGGAAATCGTGACCGAAATGGTGAGCCTCATCGAGGCGAACCGCAGCTTCGGTTTCGAGCAGAAGATCGTGTCGGCGCACGACCAGATGCTCCAGAAGGCCGCCAACGACCTCGGAAGGCTTCAGTAAGAAGTGGTGGGGAACGAGAGGAGCGACGACAGATGATGCACTCGATTTGGACCGCGGCCACCGGCATGCAGGCCCAGCAGATGCGAATCAACACCATCGCCAACAACCTGGCGAACGTGAACACGACGTCCTACAAGAAGAGCTCGGTCGAATTCCAGGACCTGCTCTACCAGCAGATAGAGAATCCCGGCGTCGAGACCGCCGGCGTGCAGGTGGGCCTGGGCGTGCGCCCGGTGGCCATCACCAAGTACCACTCGCAGGGCAACCTGCAGATCACCAACAACCCGCTGGACATGGCCATCGACGGCCAGGGCTTCTTCCGGGTCAGGGCCAACGACGCGGCGCAATCCAACGCCTACACCCGCGACGGCTCGTTCAAGATCGACCAGGAAGGCCTGCTCACGACGTCCACGGGCGAACGCGTCGACCCGCCGGTACCCATCGGCGAGGGCGTCACCGACATCAAGGTCCGGGAGAACGGCCAGATCTTCGGCCGCCTGCCAGGCCAGACCATCCAGACGCCGATCGGCCAGCTCAACCTCTTCCTGTTCGCCAACCCCGCCGCGTTGCAGTCCGTCGGCAACAACCTGTACGTCGAGACGATCGCCTCGGGCATCGCCCGGCAGGGCCAGCCGGGGTCGGAGCAGGGCCATGGCGTCATCCGCCAGGGCGCGCTCGAGACGTCCAACGTGGAGCTCGTCACCGAGATGGTCATGATGATCGCCACCCAGAAGTCGTACGACACGTCGGCCAAGGCCATCCAGGTATCGGACCGGATGATGGAAGCCACCAACCAGCTGGTCCGGTAGGAGCGAGTAGGGGAGAGGGGACATGATGAAGCTGCTGCAAGCCGCAACCGCCGGGCTGGCGCTCGCGGCGGGCCTGGCCTTCGCGGTTGCCTCTCCCGCGCTGGCGCTGACCGAGCGCGAGTGCGTCGAGTTCGTTCGCGGCCAGGCCGCCCTGATGTACCGGGTACCCGCCTCAAACGTGGCGGTGCGCTGGGACGGGCCGCGCCTCGCGGAGATCCTGCCCAAGCCGGCCAACGAAGCCACCCTGGCGCTCGACCGGTCGCTCTTCAAGCTCAGCGGCACCATGCCGGTTCCCCTGCAGGTGTGGCAGAAGGGCACGCGCGTGGCGACCATCTACCCGCGCCTCACGATCAACGTGCAGCAGGAAGTCGCGGTGGCCACCGATCGCATCGGCCGCGGCCGCGTGCTCGACGGCGCGGTGGTGCGCATCGAGAAGCGGCCGATCGGCGCTTCTTCCACCCAGCCCTTCACCTCGCTGGAGGGCGTGCTGGGCGCCGTGTCGCGCATGGACATCCCGGCGGGCACCGTGCTGACCGGCGCCATGATCGAGGTGCCGCCGGTGGTCAAGGGCGGGCAGATGGTGTCGGTGCGCCTGGTCAGCGGCGGCCTGCTGATCATGTCGAGCGGCCAGGTGCTGCAGGACGGCCGGCCCGGGCAACTGGTGCGCATCCTCAACACGAAGTCGCAGCGCGACTTCCTGGCCCGGGTGGTCGGGCCCGACCTGGTCGAGGTCAACATCGCCGAGGAGGAGGAGGGAGGCCAATGAGTTGCTCACCGGCTGAGGCTCTGATACGACGCGCGTCCGGCATCTGCCTGGTGGCCGCGAGCCTGTGCATCTTCGCCGCCGCGCCCGTCCGGGCCGATTCCCTCTTCTCGGACTCCAACGCCGGGGGCTACATCACCGACCAGATCGGCGATCGCCGCTCCTCGCTCGGCCCGGGATCCCTGGTCACCGTGACGGTCGTCGAGACCATCCAGGCCGAGCAGTCGGCCGAGACCAAAGCCGTCAAGGACAGCAAGCTGACCAGTTCCTGGGATTTCGGCACTTTGTTCCCCCGTACCGCCAAGTCGGGCATCGCGCTCACCGGCAAGGAGGATTTCGCGGGCGACGGCATCACGCGCCGCGGCGGCGTCATCAAGATGAACGTCGCGTGCCAGGTGATGGAAGTGCTGCCCGACGGTTCGCTGCGCATCAAGGGCACCAAGGACCTGGTGGTCAACGAAGAGAAGAGCACGGTGGTGCTGACCGGCATCGTGCGGCCCTACGACATCAGCGAGACCAACACCATCATCAGCGACAAGATCGCGGGCCTGCACCTGGAGTACCAGGGCTCGGGGCCCAACACCGCCAAGAGCACGCCGGGACTGCTAACCCGGGTCCTCAACTGGCTGTTCTAGCGATCCGGCGGGGAGGGAAGACGGATGCTGCGCAAGCTCGGAACGATACTGGCGGTGCTGCTCGCACTGGGCCAGATCGCGCCGCCCGCCGACGCCCAGTTGCTGATCGGCAAGCCGGTGCGGGTCAAGGACATTGCCAGCATCCAGGGCGCCCGCGACAACTACATCCATGGCGTCGGCCTGGTCGTGGGCCTCGAGGGCACCGGCGACTCGCAGTCCACCGGCTTCTCCGAGCGTGCGCTCCTCAATTTCGTGCGGGCCTCGGGCCTGTTCCCCACCGATCGCCTCCGCGCCAAGAACGTGGCCGTCGTGTCGATCGACGCCAAGTTGCCGCCCTTCATCAAGCCCGGCCAGACCATCGACGTGACCGTTTCGTCCATCGGCGACGCCAAGAGCCTGTCCAACGGCGTGCTCATCCCCGCGCCGCTCAAGGGCCCAGACGACAAGGTCTACGCCGTCGCGCAGGGCCCCCTGTCCACCGGCGGCTTCGGCATAGAGGTCCAGGGCACACAGGTCAAGAAGAACGCCACCCTGGTCGCCCGCATCCCCAACGGCGCCCTCGTCGAACGCGAGGTCCCCGTCACCATGCTCGACGCCAACGGGTTCATGTACATCAATCTGCTGAACCCCGACTTCATCACGTCTTCGCGCGTCGCCGCCGCCATCGGCAAGTCGTACCTCGGCGCGGCGCAGGCCCTGGATGCCGCCACCATCCGCGTCTACGTCACGCAGCAGTACCGCGAGAATCTCGTCGATCTGGTCGCCCGCCTGGAGGGCCTGGAAGTGCTTCCCGACTCGGTCGCCAAGGTCGTCATCGAGGAGCGCACGGGCACCGTGATCCTCGGCTCCATGGTCAAGATCGACCCGGTGGCCGTGAGCAACGGCGGCCTGATCATCAAGGTCGAGACCAAGACCAACGTGTCGCAGCCCGCGCCCTTCTCGCAGGGCCAGACCACCGTCACGCAGGAGGCGCAGGTCTCGGCCACCGAGACCAAGGCCAAGACCATCATCTTCGACAAGGGCACGACCCTCGGCACCCTGGTCCGGGCCCTCAACC
>Ga0194120_10004447_pt1 | contig 21636 bp, 23 predicted proteins | sample TA2MahCa65mmetaG_FD_148642 | JGI IMG/M metagenome (GOLD analysis project Ga0194120, IMG submission 148642) | Freshwater microbial communities from Lake Tanganyika, Tanzania - TA2015019 Mahale Deep Cast 65m | ecosystem: Environmental > Aquatic > Freshwater > Lake | place: Tanzania: Lake... | reverse complement strand
CTAGTATAAAACGTATTGGAGCCCTGCAATCGGCATTGAAGTCTGGTTTGAGTGCATTGGAAGGGGCTCAGATGGGTTTTCAGGTTGGGAGTCGAACCATAGTTGATATTCTTGTTCAGCAAAGTATTTATTTTCAATACTGGTCTGAATATGCTCGCGCACGTTATGATTATTTAATAAATGGCCTAATGCTGAAACAAGCGGCGGGGTTATTGCAGCAAACTGATATTGATGCTACTAACCAAGTAGTTAAGAGAAAGATTAAAATTAATTCATCCGAAGCTGAGAATCTGCCTAAGTTAATTATTCCAAGCTTCACCTCAGTTGTTGCTCCACTACTGGATGATACCAGATAGTAGTGTATGGATGAAGTATAAACAAATGTTTATTGAAGCTTTTCAATGCTGGCAACCGAACTTCGAAATGAAATTTGCCGTGTTACTTTATTTGATGTGTTTTATGGAATATAATCATGTTATTATGGTCGTCAGTAAATGAAGTGTTTGGTAATCCATAAACATCTTCCTGGGCAGTTTGAGCATCTCATCCGGGCTTTATTGGATAACCCGAATAATGAGGTTATTGGTATTGGGCAATCCTTTGCGCCTCAGTTGCACACACTGTTTGGGCTTGATATAGAAATATATTATCCTGTTGCTATTGTCGATCATCCATTGCATGATTGCTTATATTTACACTCTGAAAATATTGCTAACGGTCTGGCAGTGGCAAACGTTTTGACAAGGTTGAAGCAAGAGGGGTATGTGCCGGATATATGCTTTGCCCACATTTCTTGGGGGGAAGTAATTTATTTCAAGGATATATATCCAGATGTACCCTTGGTTGGATACTGTGAGTTCTATTATCATGCGGTTGGGGCGGATGCAGATTTTGATCCAAGCTTTCAGCTAACCCAAAATGATATCTATAAAATACGGGCAGCTAATGCTGCTTTATTGCTATCATTAGCTAGTATTGATGTGGGTATATCCCCGACTCAGTGGCAGAAGAGCCTATTTCCAAGAGAGTTTCAGCAAAAAATTAAAGTTATTCATGAAGGGCTTGATATATCAGAATTCAGGCCGGATTCAGATGCGATACTAGAAATGCCTAACGGGAAAGTTCTCAGCCGTAATGATAAGGTGGTAACTTATGCAACACGAAACTTAGAGCCTTATCGAGGATTCCATGTCTTCATGCGGTCGATAACTGGTATATGCGACACCCAACCTGACTGTCATATCGTCATAGCCGGTGGGGATGATGTCGCTTATGGTCTGCCAATCCGGCATGGCACTTACCGAGAGAATCTGGTAAATGAACTTGGAATTGATAGCAAGAGAGTACATTTTGTGGGTAAATTGCCTAGAGCAGATTACCTAAAACTTTTACAGTTAACATCGGCTCATATATATCTTACGGTTCCTTTTGTTATTTCTTGGTCGATGCTTGAAGCCATGGCCATGGGATGCCCAATTGTTGCTTCGGATACGCCGCCAGTAAAGGAGTTTTTACAACATGAGCGAAATGGTTTATTGGTTGATTTTTTTTCGCCTGAAGAAATTACACAATCCGTGATACAGTTGTTGAATAACATGAAATTGGGTAAAAAGTTGGGTGAAAATGCGCGCCATCATATAACTCATGAGGTTAACTGCAAGTCGGCAATAAAAAAATATTTCAAATTAATAAATCGCCTATTGCATTTTGATTAAACAAAATGATACAGATACCTGACAGACCTTCGCTTAGTAATGTATTGCAAAGGTGTAAACCATTCTTTGTATATGCAGCAATATTCAGCTTCATTGAAAAGCTGCTCACCTTGGGTGGGCCATTTTATATGATGTCCGTATTCGATAGAGTGATACCAAGCAGGAGTAATGAAACCCTATTTTTTCTAACACTTATCTTTATTTATATTGAAGTGATAGAGGTGATTGTTGGGGTCTTCAGGTCACGCCTGTTCAATCGCTTGGGTGATGTAATATTTCTAAAGCTACGTGAACCCATATTGAAAGTTACTCTAAGATATCAGTTACAAACACCCTCATCTTATTCATCGGCATTTGATGATCTTGAAACAGTCAAGAACTTCTTGGGTGGTCAAGGCTTGAGAGCAGCTTTCGAACTTCCGTGGATTCCGATTTTTCTTCTTATTCTTTGGGTTTTTCATCCCTTTCTTGCTCTTCTCGCGATCATTGGTTCGGCGTTGTTATTCTTCTTGGCCTACATGGAGGATGTTGTCACAAAAAAGGTTTCTATACTTGCCGGGATCAAACAGAGACAAGCCAAGTCATATATTGAAAATGCCAAAAGAGCTTCGGAACTCGTACAAGCACTTGGTATGAGGGAGTCTGTTGGTAAAAGATGGATTAAAATGAATGATGAATATATACATCATTCCCTGGATGCCAGAAATAAGATTGGCAGAATTGTGGCCCTGTCCAGGTTCATTTCCGGTATTAAACGGACACTCTCCATTGGCATCGCGGCTTATCTTGTATTGAATGTGGAAGGTGTTTCTCAGGGGGTATTGCTGGCTTCGACGATCATCATGGCAAAGGCCATGGGTCCCATTATGACTGTGCTATCCAGTTGGCGCTCGTACCTTGGATTCAAGGAATCTCTAAAAAACCTCGAGGAGTTGTTCTCTGATGAAAATTGGCCAGAGGAAGGGTTCGTACCCCCTCCACCCAAAGGTCATATCACGGTAAGCAATCTGTTGTATTTCATTGACCGAAAACATTTTATACTGAATGGTATTAATTTCGAAGTTCAAGAGGGAGAAGCATTAGGCATCATTGGTACAAGCGCTTCTGGTAAGACGACCCTTGCTCGTCTGCTGGTTGGTGTCCTGGAACCATCGGATGGTGCAGTGAGGCTTGACAGTGCCGATATATATCAATGGTCAATCAACGGTTTGGGGGAGTGGATTGGATATGTACCTCAAGAGCAACAACTATTTGAAGGCACAGTGGCTGAGAATATTGCCCGCATGGGTGATGCCTATGCAAGAGCAGAAGAAGTGATCGGTGCTGCGCAGCTTGCGGGTGTTCATGAGATGATACTCAAACTTCCCAATGGTTATGATACTGATGTTGGTGTTAATGGTAAAAAGTTATCGGGTGGTCAAAGACAGATGATCTGTTTGGCGCGTGCTCTTTTCGGCGCCCCAAAATTAGTGGTTATGGATGAACCGAATAATTCACTTGATGGGCAATCCGAAGGGCTGCTTCTGGACTTGATCAATAGACTCAAAGAAAAGCAAATAACGCAAGTGATAGTGAGTCATAAACCGAGTATACTGCAAGATGTCGACAAAATGCTTGTTCTTGGGCAAAGTAAACAGCTTATGTTTGGGACCAGATCAGAAGTTCTAACCTGGCTTAAGGTGGGAAAGAAGGCAAAAGTAAAACCTACAGCAACACCTCCTAAGCTTCAACAAAAATATGATTAAAAGGTTTTTTTATGTTCAGGATTGAATATGACGATACGGGTGAATCTACCCGCATTGTCAAATCAGGCATGTACTTCCTTGTATTTTTCGTTTTGGGATTTTTGGCATGGGCTTTTCTTGCCCCCATTAGTGGTGCGGTAATAGCTGACGGAGTCACAACAGTGGACACCAAGAGGAAGACTATTCAGCATTTGGAAGGCGGCGTAGTTAAAAATATTTTGGTTCATGAAGGAGATTATGTAGCCGAAGGACAGGTTTTACTGATCATTGAAGATGCCGAAGTCAAGTCTAATCTGACAATATTGATTGATCAGTTGAATTCAGAACAGGCCAAAGCAGCAAGACTTATGGCTGAAAAAACCTTCGCTTCCGCTGTAAAATTTCCACAGGATTTACTTGCCAGCAAGGATCCAGAAGTCAAAGAGATTCTGAAACACGAAAATGCCATATTTTTGGCATCCAAAAAATCCCTGGATGATGAAATATCAGTCGTTCGTCAGGAGATGATGGACGCCAAAAATCAAGAGCACAGCATTCATCAGCAGATTAGCGCTTCCCGAGATTCAATTCGATTTAAGCAGGAAAGAGTGAATGCTGGTGAAGCATTAAGTGCGCGACAGTTCTTGGAAAAGAACCAGTTTCTGCAGCTCAAGGAAGAAATGGCTGCGGCTCAACAAGGATTGGCAAGCCTTGAATCCACTCTTTCTTTGCTAAAACAGCAGCAGAGCGAACTTGAGCTGAGAATTATAGGGAGTCGTAATGAATATGCCCAGAAGGCGGATAGTGAATTGAAGGAAGCCAGTAAGTTAATTTATGAGCTCAAGGAGAAGATTAATCCCGCCGCCAAGAGTCTTGAGAGGTTTCAAGTTAAGGCTCCTATTTCTGGACAAGTCATTGATCTCAAAGTGACTACCGTCGGCGGAGTGATTACAGCAGGTGAAGAACTGATGGACATAGTGCCGAAACAGCATGAGCTTATTATTGAGGTTCAAATCCAGAACAAAGACATTGCTAAAGTGTTTGTCGGTCAGAAAGCTGATATACAATTAACGGCCTATAATACCAGAAGTGTTCCTCACATTAACGGACATGTATTGTATGTATCCGATGATGCGCTGGAGAAAGTAAACTCCCCTGGGCAGTATTATTATCTCAGCCATATTCGTGTAGATGAGGGCGAATTAGCTAAAGTGCCGGATGTACATTTGACTCCAGGTATGCCAGTTACAGCATTCATACAAACGAAGTCAAGAACATTCGTAGATATGCTTATTAAGCCTTTTGAGACATCAGTATCCAGAGGACTGAGAAGAGAAACGATATAAATCATAATTATACGGAATCTCATGTGACTGCCTGCTAGGCTCAAGACGAATATATATCACTATTACAAGCAGAAGTCTGGTTGCAATTTATTTACTGCATTGAACGACGCAATGCCTCAATCGAATATAGTTCTCATCGGGCCAATGGGTGCTGGCAAAACCACTATAGGGCGCTTGCTGGCCAAGGGTCTTGGTTACCAATTTGTTGATAGCGACAAGGAAATTGAACGAAAAACTGGAGCTAGCATACCGCTCATATTTGAATATGAAGGTGAAGCAGGATTTCGTAAAAGAGAGTCTGAAATTATTGCGGAAATAATACAACAGCAACCAATCGTCTTGGCGACTGGTGGAGGATCTGTGCTGTTACCTGAAAATCGTTTAAGACTCAAGTCGAGTGGGTTTATTGTGTATCTCTATTGTCAAATTGATAAACAGATGGAACGCACTCATAAAGATCCGAATCGCCCATTGCTAATGACAGAGAATCCCAGGCAAAAGCTACTGGAATTATTCCAGTATCGAGATCCCATTTACCGGGAAATTGCCGATTACGTGGTGGATACTGGACAGTCGTCGAGTCGCCATGTAGTCAAGCAGATAATGAAGGTATACGAGCTAAACTGTTAACTGATTTATAGGTATGAGACATCTTGAAGTTGAACTGGGTGAGCGTAGTTATCCAATTTATATTGGTCGAAACCTGCTTGATGATCCGGAAATAATAACCAGGCATATTATTTCGAGGCAGGTCATGATTGTGACCAATGAAACTGTTGCGCCGTTATATCTTAACAAGATAGAAGAGGCTTTACATAAGCATTCTTTTCAAGCTTGTGTATTGCCTGATGGTGAAGCTCACAAAAGCATGGATTCTGCCATGACTATATTTGATGCTTTGCTCAAATTTAAAATGAGTCGAGGAGCACATATTATAGCTCTTGGCGGAGGGGTTGTTGGTGATCTTGCCGGATTTGTTGCTGCATGCTATCAAAGAGGAATACCTTTTATACAAATTCCTACCACTTTGCTGGCCCAAGTCGATTCTTCCGTCGGGGGCAAAACGGCGGTAAATCATCCCCTTGGAAAAAACATGATTGGCGCCTTTTATCAACCCAAGTGTGTCATCGCCGATACGAACACGTTGTTAACTTTACCTGAAAGGGAGTTTAGCGCAGGTTTGGCGGAAGTCATTAAGTATGGGCTGATTCGTGATCCTGACTTCTTTGCATGGCTGGAGTTAAATATGGATGATCTCATCAAGCAGGATCTGGATAAAATAGGGTTTTGCATAGAACGTTCCTGTCTGGATAAGGCTGAGGTCGTGTCTGCTGATGAACGGGAATCCGGTATCCGGGCAACCTTGAACCTCGGTCATACCTTCGGTCATGCTGTTGAAATTGGGATGGGTTACGGGGAGGTACTGCATGGCGAGGCCGTCGCGATTGGCATATGTCTGGCGGCGGATCTATCTAGGCGACTGGGTTGGCTGACCGCTGGGGACTATGCCCGTATTGTCGAACTGCTAAAGAGAGCAAGGTTGCCGACAACAATCCCCTCCACCTTGGGCGTTAATGATTTTCTCGAACACATGTCCATTGATAAGAAGAATGTCGAGGGTCAACTACGTCTGATTTTGTTGGAACAAATTGGTCGGGCTACCCTACCCATGGCAGTGGACCGCAACCAGCTAGTTGAGACCCTGACCGCCCATCGCGCAAACTAATCAACGAGTCAACAGCCTGGACAATATTTTGGCAACGGGATGCGTTTTAGGAATTACACATTATCAAACCCATGAATCATGCCCTAAACAACGATTGTTTCCTACGTGCCTTACTCCATCAGCCAGTAGAGAGAACACCAGTCTGGATGATGCGACAGGCAGGCCGATATTTACCGGAATATCGCCGCGTCCGAGCACAAGCGGGCAGTTTCATGAATCTTTGCACTACCCCGGAACTCGCCTGCGAGGTGACCTTACAGCCTTTGGATCGTTACCCGCTAGATGCTGCCATCCTGTTTTCGGATATTTTAACTATTCCGGATGCCATGGGGCTGGGACTTGATTTTGTTGAGGGAGAGGGCCCGAAATTTAATCATCCCATACGCACCCAAATCGATATTCAACAACTCCCCATTCCTGATCCTGAGAGCGAACTCCGCTATGTAATGGATGCGGTAAGACTCATACGGCGTGAACTGAAGGGGCGCTTGCCGTTGATAGGTTTTTCCGGTAGTCCCTGGACGCTGGCGACTTATATGGTCGAAGGGTCAGGCACTCGTGAGTTCCGCAAGATCAAAGGCCTCATGTATGAGCAGCCGGAACAGTTACACGCACTGTTGGAAAAGCTGGCCAAGGCTGTGAGCCTTTATCTTCAGGCCCAGATTGCGGCAGGTGTTGATGCCATTATGGTATTCGATACCTGGGGGGGTATCCTCACCCCAATGCAATATCGACAATTTTCCTTGCAGTATGCTCAGCAACTGCTGTCAGAGCTTGACCGAAGTCCCTTGGGCAGAAAAATACCTGCGATATTATTCACCAAGGGTGGTGGTCAATGGTTGGAGGAAATGTCGTTGTCTGGCTATGACGCCTTGGGTCTGGATTGGACGATCGACATCGGCCATGTTCGCGCCCGGGTGGGTGAACGGGTAGCGCTTCAAGGCAACCTGGATCCGCAAGCCCTTTATGCCCCCATCCCCGCGCTGAGGGATGAGGTTAGACGAATACTTGATGGTTTCGGTCAGGGGAGCGGTCATGTTTTCAATCTTGGACACGGGATATGGCCGGATGTGGATCCAGATCATGTGGCTGCCATGATCCAGGCCGTGCATGAGTTCAGTCCACGGTACCATTCCCAAGGCTAAAGATCATTCGGTTTGTCCGTCCTGGAGTCCGGCTCGGGCGCCGCGTCTGAATCCTCTCCAATGGTTAGATCGACCATGCTCGCCACGTTTTCCAGAATGTCCTCACCGCCACTCGATAGGGCAAGGCCCAGAGCGATATGGCTGTTCCGATAGCCATAGAGGAAATAGAACATCAGGCCTATCGTGCCCCAAACGGGAAACACCAATTTTGCTTCCGTAGGCAGGTAAAAGAACAAGCATGCGCAACCCAGCATGGCGATAGGTCCCACGAACCATATCCCTGGGGTACGAAACGGGCGGTGACGATCCTTCTCCTTGACTCTAAGGATCATCACCGCGATTGAGACGATGAAGAAAGCGAATAGGGTACCGGAATTGGAGATATCGGCCAGTTTGCCAACCGGTAGAAATGCGGCCGCAAGCGTGACTCCCATACCCGTGATCAGCGTGACGATATGTGGAGTCTTGAACCGAGGATGTATATTACTCAATACTTCCGGGAGCAAACCGTCGCGAGCCATCACGAAAAATATGCGTGTTTGTCCAAACAGGAGCATAAGTATCACAGAGGGTAGAGCGAGAAAGGCCGCAAGACCCAATACGTCGCCAATCCGGATCCAGCCGATTTGCCGTAGCACCAAAGCCAAAGCCTCACGTGAGCAAACCAGGGGGTGTTGCCCTGACTGGGCAAGCGATTGGCATTGTTGCGATAGAGCCAATGAGCCGGGGGGCAGGCCCGTGCCGCTAGCGTCGGTCAGGGGTTGGGCGCCGATGGCGCCAATCGCCCCGGCCGAGACAAGCAGGTAGAAAACTGTACAGATGCTCAGAGAGCCAATAAGACCAATGGGTACATTTCGCTGGGGATTCTTGGTTTCTTCGGCGGCCGTGGAGACAGCATCGAAACCCACATAAGCAAAGAAGATTGAAGCTGCCGCAGCCACAGCCCCTGTGCCGCCCAAGGGAAGAAAGGGTTGAAAGTTCTCTGCCCTGAGCGCCGGGAAGGCGATTACAATAAAGACCGTTAGTGCGGTGATCTTGACGGCGACCAGGACGGCGTTGAAGGCCGCACTCTCACGGGTGCCTAGGATCAGCAAACCGGTAACCGCCAGGCTGATGATCACGGCGGGGAGATTGATAAGACCGCCGGCAAAGGGACCATTTGCCAGCATGATCGGGATTTCGACGCCAAGGGAACTCTTCAATAGCCCTACAAAATAGCCAGACCACCCTACGGCGACAGCGCTCGATGCTACGGCATATTCCAGGACCAACGCCCAGCCGACCATCCAGGCTATCAGTTCGCCCAGTACCGCATAGGTATAGGTGTAAGCAGATCCCGAGACCGGTACCATGGCCGATAGCTCAGAGTAACAGAGCGCTGCGACCGCGCAAACGAAACCTGCGATGACAAAGGATAGCATCATGCCCGGACCTGCTTTTTGGGCGGCCTCGGCGGTGAGCACGAAAATGCCCGTGCCAATGATGGCCCCGATGCCCAGCAAGGTGAGCTGCCAAGCTCCCAGTGAGCGATGAAGGCTTTTTTTCTCGGCCGTCGCGAGAATGACGTCGAGGGGCTTGACACGCCAGAAAATCATGCGAAATACCTCATAATGGGCTAATCGGGACAAATCGATCTGAAATGCTAGTGTACCGTAACCTTCACGCACCACGGCCCTTTCTATGGCGGCCAGAACCGCCCGCTCAAGAAATTCGGTGATCCTTATGGAAATCCTTTCGCTTCCTGTACTGCGTGACAATTACATCCATTTTCTGATCGACGTCGAATCGGGAGAGACAGCCGTGGTCGACCCCGCCGTGTCCTTCCCGGTCCAGGAGATCTTGCAGCGGCATGGATGGCGATTGACTCATATCCTGAATACTCACCACCATGCGGATCACGTTGGGGGCAATCATGAATTGAAACGAGCCACTGGGTGTCAGGTTATTGGCATGCACAAGGGTCATGAAATCATTCCTGATCTGGATGTATTGGTCGGTGAGGGTGACCGGATTACCTTGGGGAGTCGGCAACTCATGGTGATGGAAGTTCCCGGGCATACACAAGGCCATATTTGTTATTGGCTACCTGCGGAGTACACCTTGTTTTGCGGTGATACCCTGTTTGGCTTGGGCTGTGGACGCTTGCTTGGCGGCACCGCCGAGCAGCTTTGGACCTCCTTGGCGCGTTTGCGTGAGTTGCCAGGGGAAACCAGAGTCTATTGCGCGCACGAGTACACCCAAAGCAACGGGCGATTTGCCCTGACCGTGGAATCTGGTAATACCGCATTGACTGAACGCATGAAACGTGTGGATCGCAGACGAGCCGAGAATTTGCCAACAGTGCCGTTTACGATTCAGGAGGAGCTTGATACAAACCCGTTTCTCAGACCGGAAAGCCACGAGATTCGAAATTGGCTAGGCCTGCCTCAGGCATCCAATCAAGAGGTTTTTCGGGAACTGCGTTCAAGAAAAGATGCCTTCTAATTGTCGCTGCACTGTCGAGACGGCATCATGCCCGCCAGACCTTGCGCAATGCCCAGCTTATCCGTGGTGTTCGCACTGGCGGACCGATATGATTCAGGCAGCCGAGTAGTCCAAGTCCATCATGCGCACCCAATCATCGAAGCGGCGGGTTAATCGGCATACCGAACTTCAGTCAGGACTCAGGGGCAAGCCACGGTGCAGGGCCGGTCGCATCGCGTTCAGGAATGGCGCATGAAGAACTCAACCTGCCCAGATGGCATTATCTTTCGCTATCATTCATTATTATCGTTTGAGGCTCTGGCCTCAAACCATTGTCAAGAATTTATATGGAGCCCAAGATGGTCTTGTTGACCGACATCATACGTGAGACCTCGGAAAGTTTTGGCTTGGGCAATAAAGCGGGGGCACTGATTGCAGAAGCCATCAAAATCATGTTCAACCCACAAAAGGGCGGGTTGAAAGGCTTCCTGGATCGATTTGAACGCGAAGGGTTGGGTGAACTGACCAAATCCTGGCTGGATGGCGAGGTGAGCATAAAGGCGCTGGATGGTCACCAATTTGAGTCGATAGTCAGCCCTGGCGTGATCTCCGCGGTCGGCAAGAATCTGGGCCTCGCCAATGCCAGGGTGCGCGCCGCCATGGCCTATGCCATTCCACCTTTGGTGCGATACTTTACATCGGCCGGATTCATACCCGCCGCAATCCCTGGCAATGTTCAGGCCTTTCTCGAAAGCGAAGAGGCCAAGATCATAGCGCCCGCCAGCACCCTATTGGATCGTAAGGACAATCGACGCTCAGGCAATTTTCTGGGTTGGACGCTGGGTGTGGTTGTCCTGATAGTTACCGCAGGGCTGACGGGATATCAGATTCTCAAGAGTCCGGCGAAAGAGAATCCGGCAATGGATGTGGTTGCGGAATCGCCGGGAACGGCTCAAACTCAAAGCCCGACAGAACCCGAGTCGGGTAAACCTGAAGCTAAATTGGTCATCCGCAATGATGATGGGCATTTCGAATACTCCGGTTTGGTAGGCGATGCTGGCATCAAGGCAGCGATTACCGAGCAAATGGTCACCTTTTATGGGCCGTCGCGGTTGAGCGGAAACCTCAACATTGATCCTCTTATCGGGCCTCCCGCGTGGTTATCACGACTGGACCGAGTGCTGCCGCAACTGAATGTGCCAGGTCTAGACCTTCGACTGGAGGGACATTCCGTCCGCCTCGGTGGCTGGTTATCCGAGCGTGACCGGGAGAGTGTACTCAACAGTCTCCGCAAGGCTTTGGGAGCCGGATACCGTTATGCCTATCTGGGTGAGGAGGAGATGGAACTCAGTCGCGATGCTCTGACAAACACGCTGGCGGCTTTAGGAAACTTGCCATTGAACTATTCGGGGCAAGACTTGGTAAATGCCTTGAACTTATGGGTTGTCCCGTTTCCGAAAGGTGAGTCTGCATTTCCCGACGAGGGAAGGGACGTCGCCCGGCGGGCCGCGGAGGTGATCAAGTTCATGCCGCAACCTGCCGTGATTGAAATTGGAGGGCACACGGACAATCAGGGCAATTCCGCGGAGAACCTCAAGCTTTCCAGGGAACGGGCCGAAAGCGTGCGCGGCGCCCTCACCCAAGCTGGCGTTCCCGAATCATTGCTTGTCACCAAAGCCTATGGTGGACAACAACCTATCGCGTCCAATGACACACCCTATGGGCGTTTCAAAAACCGCCGCATAGAGTTCAAAGTTGCTCAGGTATGCGATTTGGCCCATCCTTGTAATCTGCCCGTGTCGGAACCTTCGGTTTTTGGCGCCGGGACTGTCGGGGCTTCACCGGTGCAGCCTGGAAACGACCCTGCAAAATCCCTGGAGCCTTTGAATGTCGACCAGCAAGCCATGGAAACCAAGCCCTCCGGCAAAGGAACGGCACGAAAGCCAAAACCCAAACCAAAGGCTAAGCCCAAGCCATCACGTTCCGACAAGGTGGATGAAGCGGATTCTCCTGGTGAGAAGCTAAAGCCAGGGGTTGCGAAGGGAGGCCGCTGGATACCGCAGATCAACAAGCCCACTACGAATGAGCGAGGCGCTGGGGATAAAAGAGTGGACAAGACTGATACCCACAAGAGTGGCGCGTCCTCAAAGCCCACGGAACCACGTAAACCCACCGAGGTCAAGCCGAAACCCAAACCCGCCGAACGGAAGTCGACCACCTCCAGCAGCCCTCTGGACTTGTTCTGAGAGGGTCATAGAAGTCGATCAAATATGCAAACCTATGGTATTCAATTTAGTGGTAAAGGTCAGACATATTTCCATGATAGCCTGGCATGAATAACCCCTATCAACACGATTGGTCCATACGTTGGCTAGCCATCCGTGGCTGATCTTGAATATTAGGGGTGTGGGTTCCGAGTTTTATCTGATGAAAATCAATCGTAGATATTACTTTTTTTTCAGTGCTGTCGCCTTACTGAGTCCCTGGATATCAGCAGAAGCTGACGTTTACAAGTTTGTAGGACGTAATGGGCAAGTTATTTACACGGATACCCCACGACACAAGGGCTACAAACTCGTCATCAAATCGCGCGAGCCCGAGGTTAAGCCCGTCACCATTTCATTGGGTGCGGGAAGGAAAGCAGGGGTAAGCCCCGAGGCTGAAGTTGTCCCAAAGGTCCTGACCGCAGGGGTTTCTCCTCTGATGTCCCCCACTCGTTTATCTCCGCCCAATTCGCTGAGATCCAGGCGGATCCAATATGCCGATGTAATACAGAAGGCGGCCTTTAAGCATGGGCTAGACCCCGCACTCCTGCATGCTGTAATCCAGACCGAATCCGCCTATAATCCGGGCGCTGTTTCGCATAAGGGGGCAATGGGCTTGATGCAACTAATGCCTGGCACCGCCGCGCGATATGGGGTAAAGGATCCCTATAATCCGGAGGAAAACATCTTTGGCGGAGCCAGATATCTTAGGGATTTGCTCGGTATGTTTGGTTCAGATGTCAAACTCGCTGTAGCGGCTTACAATGCCGGCGAGCACAACGTCATGAAGTACGGCTACCAGATTCCGCCATTTTCTGAAACCAAGGATTATGTCTCCAGGGTTTTAGGTTTGTATTACCGCTACAATTAGCACCTTCAGGGCTAAACAGGCGCCAAGTCAAGGGCCAGTGCCGAGTATATCGCCTCCAGCATTTGTCATGAGCCTCGAAATGGTTCGCAGGTAGGCCGACGCCGTGGCACGGCATTGTGTGGATCTCGATCAGGAGGCATGGCCCAGCCATCGGCTTGCCCTGTCTAGTACATCATTAGCCCTAACAGGCTGTTGAAAAAGTCCCCCAGTTTCCTAATCCTACCGACCCCGACATGCCCAATGAAACCAAACCGCTGAGTTTGCGTGCACAAATGGCTATCCGAAAGGGCGATTTCCCGCCTTTTTCGCCCTATGCCGCCGCCGGGAGCGGCCGCCAGGGTCAGCCATTGGCGCATCCGCACCAGGTTGTAAGCAGCGAAGCCAGCAGCGTTTGGTCTTGCGCATCGGCCCGATGGTCTTTCCCAGGCAAACACTTGTTCGATCCGCTTGCGCACCCTGAGGCTGACGGCGTAGCCGGGCTTGGCCGCGATAGCATCGGGCACGGCTGCCCCGGTGCGCGGTGATGTTCTGGGCGATGTGCGGCTCGATGCCCGCTGCCCGCGGGTCGCCCACGAAGTGCTGCGCGTCATAGGCTTTGTCCGCCCCGAGCGTCGCGCCTTCCGCAGGGAGGCTGCGCCGCGCCATCGCCAGTGCCGCCTCCCGCTCGGCGGTGCCGGTCGCCAGCGTGATCTCGGCGTCAACGATGAGGCCTTTACGGTTCTATTTCAGCCCATGCGCCATGTAGCACAACTTCGCGGCCTGCCCCTCGGCCTTCTGGTACAGGCGGGCCTCCGGGTCGTTGGTCGATGCATGGGTGGCGTTGCTCCGCTGCTCGCCCCTGAAGTCGACGTCCGGGTCACGGCCCGCCCCACCGTCCGGGGATGCAACTACCTGGCCCTTGTCCAGTTCGCCTGCGCGCTGATTCTGGGTAGGCGCATCGAGGCGGCCTCAGTATAAGCAATTTGTGTGCCGGATATCCTCTTAGTGTTCCGCGATGCAGGGTGCAACAAAAAGCGTTCCGCGATAGGCTCCCGCCAAAGTTCGCGATACCACGATGAGCCACAGAATGGCTAAGGCAATCACCAGAATAGCGCCAAAAATCCTGAAGAAAGCCAAATCCAGGATCACGCCCAATCTAAGCGTCGCCAAAGAATAAACGCCAAGGGGGAAGGTGTAAGCCCACCAACCGAGGTTGAATGGCACCCGGTTATGGAAATAGCGTCTGGTAATCAGCAGCGCCATCAAAAACCACCATAGCCCGCAACCCCAAAGCACAATACCCGAAACCAAGCCAATCCCAATGGCCATTTCACCGCTGTGGGTCAAGCCACTGGCAAGGGTGAGCACAGGCATGTTGCTGCCAATCACCAACATGCCCATCGCGCCGGTACCTATCGGCCCTAAAGCCAGCCAACAGGAGGCGGCCATAGTCTCGTGGGGCAATTTATGCAAGGCCAAGCGTAACAACAATATCCCCAGAATACTGAAAGCTACGGGTACCGAATAAGCCCATAAAACGTAACTCGTCACGACCACGCTGAGTTGCGAATAAGCATCGCCCAGATAGGGCGCCAGCAAACCACCGCTGGTCGCGGCAACCTCGGCAGCCACCACAGGTAACAACCAGACGCCGGTCATTTGGTCGAGGCTGTGCTGTTGGCGCGTGAACATCAGGTAGGGAATGATTACGCCGCACATCAAGGATAATCCAGCATCCAGCCACCAAAGAGATTCGGCTATGGGAATTACGCCTATGCCCCAGCGAGGCACACCAAAAGCGAGAAACCCGTTGATGATAACGGCCAACCCCATGGGAATCGCGCCAAAAAACATCGAGACGGTGGAATGGCCAAAAATCCGCCGTGCTTCATCGAAGTAAATAACCCAGCGGGCAAGATAAAGGCTGCTAAAAAGCGTAAACAGGACACTATTGAAGATCCACAGAGCTTCGGCAATCAGCCCAAGTCCAGGAAATTGAATGGGAAACTGCACCAACGCCAACGCCAATATTCCCGTACCCATGTTTACGGTAAACCAGTTCGGGGTAAATTGCCGAATAACCTCAAGCGGGTGATCCAGATTAGCGAGTGGTTTGAGGCTTGAACCAGGTTTTTCCGAGGTTTTTGGATTCATTTTTCACCGTTGCCATGAGTTGCCAATTACTGAATCTGATTCGTCAGGCGATGAATTTAGCATAGTCGTGACCTACTTCCTGTTGTCCCCGGACATAGCCAAGTCGATTAAAAAAGCAGCATCGGGTTTGAGGAAGGTCAGCGTCTTGGCAGGGAAGTTCCAAAGGCAGGGGTTGTCCGCAAGAAAGCGGGCGCCCAGTCGAAGCTGATCTGCCTGGCCCGATTTGCGGACATCCTGCGCACCGCCAGCCTCGACGACATGCACTGTGGTGGGTTTGAAGACAACTCCGCCGATGTTCAAACCGTGCAAGCGCCAGTTTTCGCCGTCCGGCTTCAGGAGGTGTTGCTTGCGCAGCTTTTCGCGGGTGGCGGCCGTGGCATATAAGGTGCCGCTGTCGCCGGTGTCGAAATCCGTGATGATGGGCAATGCGCCCAGGGATGCGGCAAGGGTCGGCTGCTCCCCCGGCCAGATCATGAATCGCACCGAAACCATGACATCGGAGGCGCGCGGAGATGCCACCGGAAGCGAACCGTCCTTGCCGACTTTGAGAACCACCAACTTGCGCCGCGCATAGTCCAGCAGGAAAGCATCATTCTCGATCATCTTCGTACCGATGAAACCCAGGAAATCATGGCCTAAACCAGGAGCGGTGAAGCCGAAGTCCCCGCTGTGTACCCGATCTGGCATGGTCAGCGGCTGCCCGCTGATCTCGATGCGTGGCGCAGGATGCGACTGCACCTCAACGGGCTGGCCGGAAGCGGCGAAACCTCGGCCAACGACCTGACCCTTGGGCAAAGCCAGTGCCGCGCGATTGAAAAACAGCATCTCCGGGGTGCCGTTGTCGAACATCATCACCCCTTTCGTGCCGTCAACGGTTGCTTCAATCATGGGCTTGTCGGTATCGCGTAACGAGAAGGGGATAGACCGGATGGCTTGATCTTCACCAAGCAGTCCGGCGTATGCGGGTAAAGCAATGACAAACGCCAGCGCAACGGCCAAGGAAAACTTGCCTGCGTGTGTTTCGGGGAAAGCTTGTTGCATTGCTGACATGGGGACTCCTTCTGACTGCCTCTCGCCGTAGGGACGCCAGTTACCCGGCGCCCCCGGCACAGACCCGGACGTGCAGTTTTCCCGCATCCGGTTCTTCGGTTGTACTCGCTTGCGCGTCGGACGGATTCCGCCCGATTGCTGTTGCCCGCAGTGAGGTTGGCCCGCGTTGATCCAGCCCTACATGTCCGGCACGGGTTTCCTTTGCGAGCTGCGTACTTCCGTCGGGACCTTCCCCATGTGCACGGCTTTCCCATGCTCCGAGTACTATGCCCGATAAGACACCCCAAGGGCGTGCGGCCGTCTCCGGCCTGCCCGGTGCGTGGTTCTCCGCCAAGGCGGTAGGTTCCAGGTTAGTTCTGTTTCCGGATTTCCCCGTCATTGTCTCAATACCTGCATACCTTGACCTTGCCGTCCCCACGGGCTGGGATTTCCGCTTAATTCCGTATCCGGGTTGCCCCTGACGTGCCTCAATAGCGGTATATCCTTCCCGTGCTGTCCCCACGGCGGGAACCCTTGGAGCTTCCCGAGTTCTCTGACATTTCTCTTCCCACAGGCCACGGCCTGAGGACTCCGGCGGACCTTCGATACCCTCGCCATTCCGGGTATCTCTCGTGTTGCCTTCGGTGCACGTTAAAACCCTCGGCGTCCGCAACAAACTTATTTTCATAGAGAAGAAGCGATCACTTCGAACCGGGCTTGTCCAACAATCGGTTCAGCTCGTGGCTCGCTTCGCTCGCACGATCTAACCTTATTCGTTAGGGGCAGGGAATTTGGAACATAGCTACGGGTATGGGACGTTCAACGGCAACGGACTTTCGCAACGCCTTGATTCGCTCTATTTCATGCAGGGTTTGTGCAGTGAAATAAGATTCTCCGCAATGCGGACACGTCCATAAAGGAATGTCCTCGATAACTAAAAGTTTACTTCCCCGCCCAAAACTTCTGGTCACTTGGCGCAATTGAACACCCGGCTTGCCACAGGAAGCGCAAAGTTGCTCAGGCGAGGTAGGCGGTAATGATGAAGAGCTTGCCTGTCGGCCCGATTTTGACGACCGCTTCGGCTTCTCACTCATCGAGTGTGATTCCGTGGACAACGCACTTGACTTCTCTTGTCCGGGGGTCTCGTTGACGCTCGATGATTTTACCCGTGAGGATGATGTTTTCGAGGTCAAGGATCGTGATGTTGTCATCGTCAAATTCCTCTGCTGCATGAATGGATACGACATAGTTGAGCGAGCGGATACATTCTCGAATTCTGTTTACAGTCGGTTCTGCCACTCAGCAATTCCGCATTTTGTTTATAAATTGAAAATTTAATATCGGGCAAAGCTAAAGCCGTTGCCCGATCTATCCGGCTTCAATTCTTGCCGAACCGCGCCTCACCCGCCCTAAGGCCCAGCCCCGACTCTCGAGGAGTTTGGCTGCGGGCGTTATGTTATCGCGTCTGTATGGGGTACGTCCTCCAAGCGTTCGCACACGCCGTTTCGAAATCCATTCCTTGGTCTACAAGACGGGCAACCTTTAATGCGCGGTTCAGGGTCTGTGAATTCTCTTCCTTGATTTCGCGGTATTGGCACCAGCTATAGAAATATCGCAACCCGCACACGGGGGACGCAAATTTGTCGGAGGAGAAGTGATGTACCTCGGGGAAGCGTTGTTCTATCCCGAGTCGCATCCACGAATCCCTCATCCGCCCCAGATCGTTCTGTGTACACATCACATCGCCCCACTTCGAAATTCATGCCGAACGCCCACGATCAGCGCCCCGCGCCACCCCACAAAACCTGAAAACACCAAGTCGCTTCGTGGCGCGGGTGCGCTGGATCGGATCGTTAGGCGTAGATTTGTGGAAGATTCCGCTTGGCAAACGATAGAGCCGTTTACCCACCCAAACCGGGGAATTGTCCGCAGATGGTCACTATGCGCTTAAATATCTTTTCCATTGGCCCATAGTTAACATTTACGCCATCAATATTTGCTTGAATCCATTCGGTTGGCTGTACGTCCTTCCAATCAAGGTCATAGCCTACAGCCAACGCAAGATGTTCAAATAATAAGCGCTGAACTCTTCCATTGCCTTCACGAAAAGGATGGATCATATTGAACTCACAATAGTATTCAGCCAGCTTTTCACAAAATTCATCTTTTTGTAATTTCGCCAGCCACTTATCTTTCTGCAATCTGTCGAACAATTTTTGAGATTCAGCGATTATTCTTCCACAGTTACAGAAACGAGTGCCTCCCTTGGAAATATCCACGCTTCGTATTGCACCAGCCCACTCATACAGATCGGAAAAAAGCTGGCGATGTAGTAATTTCATGTATTCCAAATTGTAAGGAGGTGATCTGAAGCTGATCTTTGCTATTGTTAGTGCTGTAATCTCGCTTTCTGCTGCTTCAAGTTCGTTTATATCGCGGATATTTAGCTTGTTTTTTAGTGTTGCTGACTCAGTATAACAGTAATGGTCATGCGCTGAATCATACTTATCCATTAGATTTGCCTTCTGTATTTAGCTAGCACACTTTCTAGTGAAGATGATTCATCTGGAGTTTCAATTTGGATACCTTCGAGTTTTGAACTATTTTTGAATTTATTTAACTTTGTTCGCTCGTAGTAATCATATGGGTCGAAGAAATTAGCGCAAAAAATTGCAATAACTTTTCCAATTTTTTCCCTTAGCTCACTCCGGCCTCTCACTTTGAGTCTTAGTCTAAGAAGTTCAGCGACCTGATGTTTTGACTCTTTGAAAGAGTACGCATCACATATAGACAATAAATAGTCTTTATTTGAAAAAACTATATCTTTGAGAAAATTGACCTTTTCAAAGAGTGACTCCCATCCAGTAACGCCCAGTTTATTGCCAAGCGCTTCCTCTAAACAGCTTTTTACGCTGTAGTAAGAGCCTAACGATCTTAGCTTTTCTATGCTGTCTGCTTTCAGTATTGAGCTTGCCTTCATGTTCAATAAATGGTTGTAATAAGCTGCAATGGAGGTTTTGTTCTGAATTGTGCAATTTTTGTAGTGCGCAAGATGCACAATATCTGATGCCTAGGATAGGCCTAACTAGTTATTGAACAGATCAGCCTAACCCTCCGAATCGGGGTGATAAGCTGACAGCTCCCGCCCTTATGCGCCGGAAAGCTAATTTTCATCAAATCATAATCCGAAAGAATCGACGAGAAAACATGAGCAAGCCAGATGCGTTTTACGCCTCACACCCCGCCAGCAGGTCTTCGTGGAATAACGATGATGACCCCTGCCTGACCCGCCCAACGGTCACGATTCCGGGCGGGGCGACTTTCAGCCCAGCCCAGCCCAGTAGAGTGGGCATGTACTCATGTCCACCATGACGCAACGGAATATCCGCAAATGCATCGGGAATCCATCGATCGATTCCGTCTCCGCCCCAATTCGCCAAGTATAGGCCTTGCGCAACCTATTGATGAAACGTCGAATACGGCCAATCGACGGCGCGGGCTACCTGCCGATGCTTGACCGGATTCCAATGAATGTAGTCAAAATGCCGGTTGAAATCGTCCTGATCGCGAATCTCGTGTTCCCAAAAACGCCGCTGCCCTATCGTACTCTCGCGATGCTTGGCCTTGGATCGATTGATCCATTCCGGTCGCTGGAATAGCTTCCGTGCCTGCTTGGAAAAGCGCCCCTTAATGAATCCCCACCGCGTGGAGTAGTCGGTGTCACCCGGTGGCAAGGTCCAGATGCAATGCAGATGCTCGGGAAGCAATACCCAGGCATCGATGGCGAACGGATGTTTTTGTCGGGTTTCCCGAATCATGCTCCGCGGAATGGCGCGGCTTTCAGCTAAGGTCAGCAGCGGTTGCCGGCGATAAGTAACGACCGTAAAGAAATAGCGGCTACCCGGCGTTTTGGCCCGTCGATAATTCGACATGGATTTGAGTAACCCAGGAAATCTGAAATCGCTGGGTTGGACGGATACCTGTGATATTCGCATATCGCATGGTGGGCATGAGTACATGCCCGATCCGGGCTGTTGACCGCATGAATCAAAGCGGAATACGGGGCTTGTTGACTCCAATCACCCCGGGTTCCGCAAGCTTCACCAGGGCTACGTCGTTGGGGGTGAAATGTCCCCGGCTACCCGATTTCGGTGATTTGCTCCCTTAGGAATTCAGGAGCAAAGTCTGCCCCATTACTCCAAGATAGGGTGTGTCCTTCCAATCTAAAAGAACTAAAAAACGCCTTGTCTTGGAGCGGTTCGAATAGTTCTCCATACAATTCGGAGGATAAATCAATTTCGCCTTCCGCGCCGTCATTGAATGCGACCCAGACTTTGTAATCACCACGATATGTCGCTTGCGTAACGTGCATGAACATCTCTTACTCCAGCGGATCGATTTTGGATATTCGCAGTCTCGTACCTTGGCTGTAGCCCACATGAAGCAACGCGGAATGCGGTGTTTGGTGACTCCGATCATCCCGGGTTCCGCAAGCTCCACCCGGGCTGCATAGCTGTCTCGTGTGCTCCAAACAGTTCCACAGCAAGCATTGAAAGGAAGAGCGTGGCAATGGTCAGGGTTGCCAGCAAGCCGGCGATAAGCTGTATTTTCTGTGGCATTACCTTATGGGCCGACACAAAGATTCGGAACCGTCAGACGACTGAATAGGTGCGGCGAGGCGACTGCTGAAGAGGGGTAGCGTTCAAGCGCGTTTTTGAAGTCGGGATGGTTGAAGGCGGCGTTAAAGAGAGCGACCGATTCCCACACGGCGTAATTCATGAATACCGTACTTCCCGCAATGCCTTGATGCAACTGGGTTGAGATATACCCCGGTTGCTTTTTCATCCAGTTGGCATCTTCTTCCCACGCCTTGAGCAGTGCTGGAATGTCGGACTCTGCAACGTTGAATACGTTTACAAGGATCACTGGCGACACGTCGGCTCCGAGTTGTTGAAAAATTGGAACATTGTCGTCGAGTGGCTTAAGTTGAAGCATGAACAGTCTCCATGTCGAGTGGTGGTGGTTGGCTTTGCGCCCTATGCCAGCGTTGATCGGCGCGGGTGCCTTTATCGCCCGCGTCCGCTCGAACAGCATGTTGGACGGAGCCGCTACGCGGAGAAGTAAGGGCATCTTAAGGCCATAGGTAGAATGTAACCTCACGCCCCCGAAAGGGGGATTCCAATGGAAATTCGCGAGGTTACGAACCATGACTTCTCCATC
>Ga0194120_10004446_pt1 | contig 21639 bp, 19 predicted proteins | sample TA2MahCa65mmetaG_FD_148642 | JGI IMG/M metagenome (GOLD analysis project Ga0194120, IMG submission 148642) | Freshwater microbial communities from Lake Tanganyika, Tanzania - TA2015019 Mahale Deep Cast 65m | ecosystem: Environmental > Aquatic > Freshwater > Lake | place: Tanzania: Lake... | reverse complement strand
TTTCCCACCGCGCCGCTCGCCCCCGGCCATAAAGGGGCCGGCGGCGGCACCGTGGAAAAGTCTCATCACGCCTCACACACAAAAAACCTGACACTCCCTCATGATGCGCCAGGTACGCCCCGAGAGAATCAAGCCGTGACGGAATATCGAGACATCGCAGGCGCGATGGCGCTGGACACTGCCCGTGGCCTGGTTACGCATCTCGACGGATTCGTTGGCGTCCAACTCACGCCGGGCGACCGGGCCGGTGCCTCCTTCGGACAAGAGCATGAAAGCAAGATGACGCACTCCGTGGCCGGAGCGGCAGGCGATATCCTCTTATAATACAATGTAATAGTTTATTGCAGTACCCATCCTAGTTGCTTTCATAATTTAACCATTGTGGTCTTGCGCCGTTTTTTCGCTCTTCGTTATCCAACTCGCCAACCAATCTATAGGTACTCAACCAGTCAATCTATACGTACCCAGCCAATCAAGAACGTTGCTGCGCTGCGGAATCGCCGTGCCTGCAGCAAGGGCGACTTGCCATTCATTGATTCGACGGCTCCATTAGCTTGCATAAAGCAACTAACTAACGTACGATGTCCGAAAGTTCATTTTGCGCGGCGTCCATCCTGAAGGGCAATCGCTAAAAAAATTAGGACCAGGATTCGACCATGGATGCACAAGCGGCCCAGATCATCCAGCTTGCAGTAAACGGCATCTCCATAGGCACACTCTACAGCCTCGTGGCTTTGGGCCTCGTGTTGGTCTACAAGGCAACCGAGGTCCTGAATTTCGCCCACGGCGATCTGCTCATGTTGAGCGCCTTCGCCGCCTGGGGGCTGATCGAAGCCGCCGGCTTGTCATTCTGGGCCGCAGCCCCGCTGGCCATCGTCGCCGTTGCCGTCTTTTCCTATCTGCTCGAACAGCGCGTCATGCGCCTCATCGCCGGACAACCCCAGTTCGCCGCCGTAATGCTGACGATCGGTCTGGCGTTCATGATCCGCGGCGCGGTCAGCATGGGCTTTGGTCCCGAGTCGCGCACCTATACCACGCCCTGGTCGGGCAAGACGAGCCATTTCGCGGGCGTTGTCATCGCCGATCTCAGTTTGGCGATCATAGCCGTTGCTCTGATCGTGACACTTGCGCTATTCGTCTTCCTGAAGCATACGGCACTCGGCGTGGCAATCCAGGCGGCCTCGCAAAACCAGCTTGCCGCCTATCTATCGGGTATCCGCGTGAAGCGACTCAATTCGCTCGTCTGGGGGCTCTCCGGCGCCGTCGCCGCCATTTGCGGCCTGTTGCTGGCACCGATCGCACTGGTCGATATCGGCCTTTGGTACGTCATGCTGAAAGCCATGGCCGCGCTGGTTGTGGGCGGCTTTGGCAGCGCGCCCGGCGCCATCGTCGGCGGGCTCGTCATCGGCCTGGTCGAACAGTTCTCCGGTGTCTACGGCCCGGACGGCTTCAAGGACATCGCCGCGTATTGCGTTCTGGTCGCGGTGCTCGTTTTCTTTCCGCGGGGCATTCTGGGCGAAGCACACGGAAGGCGGGTCTGATGCGCTTCGATTACGATACCTCGTATGCCGACTCGCTCAAGCTTATGCGCTATACGGGCGACAAGCTGGCTTACGGCGCCCTGCTGCTGGGCCTCGTCGCCTTTCCCTATCTGGCGCCCAAATTTTACGTCGGCGAACTCACCTATATCTTCATCCTGTGCATCGCTGCGCTGGGTCTGATGATCCTGACCGGCTTTACCGGCCAAGTTTCCCTCGGACATGCCGCCTTTCTCGGCATCGGCGCGTACGCGCACGCACTGTTGCTCGCGCAGGACCTGCCCTTCCTGCCGTCGCTGCTCTGTGCCAGCCTGGCCTCCGCAGCGGCGGGTCTGGTCATCGGGTTGCCGGCGATTCGGGTCTCGGGCCTGTATCTGGCCATGGTGACGCTCGCTTTCAGTTCCATCGTCGAACACACCCTCGGCAACTGGAAATCACTTACTGGCGGCTTCAACGGAATGGTAGTAACCGCACCCCGACTCTTCGGACTCGACCTCGGTGGCCTAAGCGCATTCTATTTCTTTTGCCTGGCTATCCTGACGCTGCTGACCATCGGGCTCGTCAACCTGATGCGCTCCCGCACCGGCCGCGCCTTCATCGGTGTGCGCGACAGCGAATCGGCAGCCCACGGCATGGGAATATACGTACCGGGCTATAAGTTGCTCGCCTTCGCCCTGTCCGCAGGCATCTGCGGACTCTCCGGAGCCCTCCTCGCCCATCATCTCAAGTACATTACCCCCGAAGCCTTCAACCTGCTCCTTTCCATGGAGTTGTTGTTGATGGTGGTGATCGGCGGCCTAGGCAGCCTGCATGGAGCGATCTTCGGCGCCGTGCTGATCGGCTTGCTGCCCGCCTTCATATCGCACCTGAAGCCGCTGTTGCCACAGCGCATCGCTTCGCAGTCGGGGCTCGAGATCTTCGTCTTCGGCATGGTGCTGGTGCTGTTCGTGCTATTCGAGCCGAAGGGCCTGTATGGCCGCTGGCTCAAACTTCGGGGACTGTTCGAATCCTTCCCGCTGTATCGCAAGGACACCTTCCGCCGCGCCAAGTCGTATATGCGGTCGGAGCGCTACCGATGAGCTTTTTCCGAGTCGATGGCCTGTCATTGTCTTTCGGCGGCATCCAGGCGCTGCGCAACCTGTCCTTCGAGGTAGGCAAGGGAGAGGTCTTCGCTATCATCGGTCCGAACGGCGCGGGCAAGACCACGGCTTTCAACGCCATTACACGCGTCTTCGACACGGACGGCGGCCGCATCTACATGGAAGGGCAGGACATCACCCATATACCGCGTCACCATGTCGTGCGCCGCGGCATCGCGCGCACATTCCAGAACATCGAATTGTTCGAGGGCGCGACCGTACTGCAAAACCTGCTGCTCGGGGGACACCGCCGGCCCGCCGGCAACCTGCTGGGGCAGGCCCTTTTCTCCCCCGTCGTACGTCGAGCCGAGATCGAAGCGCGGGAGAAGGCCGAGGACATCATCGAACTGCTCCAGTTGCAGCCCTACCGCCACAGTTTGGTCAGTGCCCTGCCATACGGCGTTCGCAAAGTGGTGGAACTCGGCCGTGCGCTCACGTCCGAGCCGAAACTGTTGCTGCTGGACGAGCCGGCATCCGGGTTGAACCCGGAGGAGACGCGGGATCTCTCTTTCTGGATAGAGGACATGAAAAACGACCTCGACCTGACCATCATAATGATCGAGCACGACATGTCGCTCGTCTCGGGCGTGGCCGACCGAGTCCTCGTCATGAACCAGGGCCAGCCCATCGCCGAGGGCGCGCCGCAGGAAGTGCAACGGGATCCGGCCGTGGTGGCCGCCTACCTGGGAGGATGAGGTGAGCACGCCGCTTCTTTCCGTCAGGAACATCGAGACCTGGTATGGCCCGGTGAGCGCCATCCGCGGTGTCAGCCTGGACGTTCTGCCGGGGCGGATCGTGACAGTCCTCGGCGCCAACGGAGCCGGCAAGACGACCCTGCTGAACACCCTCGCAGGAGTGATCGATCCGTTCAAGGGAGTAGTCGAATTCCACGGACAGCCAATCGCGGGACTCGATCCGGACGAAGTGGCTCGCCTGGGAGTGGTATTGGTCCCGGAAGGCAGACAGGTGTTCCCGTTTTTATCCGTGAAGGAGAATCTGATGATGGGAGCCTTCGCGCGCGGGGGCGACACTCGATTCGCTCGCGATCTTGAGCATGTCTTCGAGCTCTTTCCGCGTCTCAAGGAACGCGAGGATCAGCACGGCGGCCTGCTCTCCGGCGGAGAACAGCAAATGCTGGCCATCGGCCGCGCACTGATGGCGCGGCCGCGACTGCTTCTACTCGACGAGCCCTCCCTCGGCCTCTCTCCGCTGCTCACGCAGGAGATATTCGCCACGATCCTGCGCATCAACCGCGAGAGCGGCACGACGATCCTCGTCGTCGAACAGAACGCGCGCGTGGCGCTGAGCAATGCCGACGACGGCTATATCATGGAGTTGGGCCGCATCGTGGCCTACGGCCCCTGCGCAGTCCTGGCGCAGAAGGACGACGTGAAGGAGTTCTACCTCGGTATGCATGGCGGGCCCGAGAGGCGGCGGCGCTGGAAGCGGAGAAAGACTTGGCGATGAGCGAACCGCGCTTCCTCGGCCATGACACGCCGCAAAAGCTGTTCAGGCAGAGATGCAGGGACTGGGCGGATCGCCCGGCGCTAAGGGGCAAGCGTCGCGGCACCTGGTACACCGTCAGTTGGACCGAGTATTACGCTCGTGCGCGCGCCGCCGGATTGGGGCTCGCCGCACTTGGAATGCGTCCGGGCGAAGTGGTGACCGTGCTTGCCGAGAATCGTCCGGAATGGCTTTATGTCGACAGCGGCGCACGCTGCATGGGGATGATCGGCAACGGCGCCTACCCGACTTCCTCCCCGGAGCAACTGCGCTACGTTCTCAACGACTCCGGAACCCGGATCGTAGTCGCCGAAAACGAGGAACAGATCGACAAGCTGATGGCGGTTCGCGCCGACTGCCCAGCCCTGTTGCGCATCGTCGTCATCGACCAAAAAGGGTTGCGCGGATTCGAGGATCCGCACGTCATGAGCTTCGCCGAGATGATGCGCATCGGCGAGACCGAGGCGGCAAACGCCTCCCGCGCCGAGGAATACGAGGCCGCCATCGACGCCGGCCGCGCCGAGGACGTCGCTTTCCTTGTATACACCTCGGGCACTACCGGACATCCCAAAGGAGCCATGATCAACAACCGCAACATGGTCTTCCAGGTCGGCTGCATGCACCAGTACACCAACATCGGGCTCGGCGAGAAGACCTTGTCGTTTCTGCCGCTGTGTCACATCGCCGAGCGCAATACGACGCTGTTCATGCCCTTGCGTTTCGGCAACATCGTGCATTTCCCTGAAAATGCCTCGACGGTGTTCAACGACATCCGCGAGGTGGCGCCGCACATGGTGTTCGCTCCTCCGCGATTCTGGGAGAAGTTGCATTCGCAGATAGTCCTGTTCATGCGGGATGCCATCGCGCCGGCGCGCTGGTGCTATGCGAAAGCCGCGGCCGAAGGCGAGCGCATCGCCGAGCGGCGCCTGGAGGGCCGGGAAGTGCCGCGAGCAGCGGCACTGCGCTTCCGCGTCCTTTCCGCACTCGCCTTTGCCAACGTCAAGAAATTTCTCGGTCTGCAGAACATCAGGAACGCCCTCACCGGTGCAGCGCCGGTCGCCCCGGACCTGCTGAAGTGGTACATGGCGATGGGCATCGATCTGATCGAGTTGTACGGCATGACCGAAGCTAGCGGGCTGTGCAGCGCCACCCCGCCGGAAGGCATCCGCCTTGGTTTCGCCGGCAGGCCGGCCGAAGGCAGCGAGGTCCGCATCGGAGCCGAGGGCGAGATCCTCGTGCGCGGAGCGAACGTGTTTTCAGGCTATTGGCGCCAACCCGGGAAGACCGCAGAGGCCATCGACGCGCAGGGCTGGCTGCACACCGGCGACGTCGGCATGATGGACGCCGACGGCTACCTCGCCATCCGCGACCGTCTCAAGGACATCATCATCACCTCAGGCGGCAAGAACATCACGCCCTCCTCGATCGAGAACCTGCTCAAGTTAAGTCCCTATATCTCGGACGCCATGGTCATCGGCGAGTCGCGCCGCTTCGTTACCTGCCTGGTGATGATCGATCACGACAACGTGGCGAAATACGCGCAGGATCGCCAGGTTCCATTCACTGATTTTTCCAGTCTGACACGGGCTGACGAGGTGATCCAGCTCGTCCGCGAAGAAATCGAGGCGGCCAACCGTAAACTCGCGCGAGTCGAACAGGTCAAGGACTTCCGCATCATCGACCAGTTGCTTACGGCCGACGACGAGGAACTCACCCCAACCATGAAGCTCAAGCGCCGGGTCGTGGCGGCGCGATACGAGAGACTGATTGCCACGATGTATCCTGAGTGACGCCATCGCATTCCCCTTTCAACCGCATCCAAGGAGGCTAGCCATGTTCAGTAAGGGAATCAAAGCATTGGTCGCAACAGCGGCCGCGGGTACCTTGCTCGCATCCGGCGCGGCGATCGCCGCAGCTGGGGTGAGCGACAACGAAGTCGTCCTCGGCACGCACCTCGATCTTTCCGGACCCACCGCCGCCGCCACGCCTCAGCTTCGCAACGGCACCCAGATGCGCATTGACGAGGCCAACGAGGCAGGCGGCATCAACGGCCGCAAGCTGAAACTGATCGTCGAGGACAACGCCCTGCAGCCTGCCCAAGCGGTGCGCGCCGTGCAGAAACTGACGCGCAAGGACGAGGTCTTCGCCATCATAAACCCGTTCGGCTCCGGCACGAACGCCGCCGCCGTCAAGGGCGCTGTCGAGGCTGGCACGGTCTATTTCGCTCCCTGGGGCGCCTCCGCCATCATCCAGGCGCAGGGCGGCAACAGCCCGCTGGTGTTCACGACGGTCAGCAACTACGACAGCACCATCGCCGCCGCCCTCGGCTGGGCCATCAAGAACTGGAAGGTGAGCAAGGTCGGCGTGATCTACCAGGGGGATGCCCTGGGTGAGTTGGTGCGCAGCGGCGTTAAGAAAGCGATGGATGCGGCCGGACTGCAGCCAGTCGCGGAGGCCAGCTACAAGCCCGGCGACGTCGACTTCTCGTCCCAGGTGGCGCGCATGCGCCAGGCCGGTGCCGAACTGGTGGTGATGGCCACAGTGATCCGCGAGACCATCGGCATCATGGCGGAAACGAAGAAGATCGGTTGGAGCGACGTGAAGATGCTGACCGGACAGCCCGGCCGCGCCCAACTCGTTGCCGCGCTCGGCAAGGAAGCCGTCGAGGGGCTGTACGGCGTCGGCGGCTGGAACATCGTTTCGGCCGATAGCGCCAAGCCGCAGGCCAAGGCCTGGATCGACAGCTACCGCAAGCGCTTCAACATGGAACCCAACGAGCATGCCATGCTGGCCTATTCCTATGCCGACTGGTTCCTCAAGGGCGTGCAGGCGGCCGGACGAAATCTCACCCAGGACGGTTTCGCGAAGGTAATGCCGGGGATCTCCCAGGAGGACTTCATCACCTACAAGCGCGTCGGCTTCAGGAACAACCACATCAGCCCGGAAGTCGTGCATATCGAGCAGGTCAAGGGCGGCCGCTGGGTACCGGTCTCTCAGGAAATCATCATCGGCAACTAGCCAGGATGGCGCGGGGCGACCTCTGCCCCGCGCCCGTATCAACCACCGAGAAGGGAATCAGCATGTTTGAACTGACGGGAAAGGTGGCGATCATAACCGGCTCGAGCCGCGGCATCGGCCGTTCGATCGCCGAGAATATGGCGCGCGCCGGAGCGCGTGTCGTCATCTCCAGCCGCAAGGCAGATGCCTGCAGCGCCACGGCCGATGCTATTCGCAGCGCCGGTGGAGAAGCTATTGCAGTGCCGTGCAACATCTCCGACAAGGAGCAACTGCGCGCGCTCGTTGACAAGACGCTTGCCGAGTGGGGCCGCATCGACATTTTGGTCTGCAACGCCGCAGTCAATCCGTATTTCGGGCCGATGTCGGGCATGCCTGACGACGCCTACGACAAAATCATGAACAGCAACGTCCGCAGCAACTTCTGGCTCTGCAATATGGCGGCGCCGCACCTGGTGGCGGGCGGCGACGGCAGCATCGTCATCGTCTCCAGCATCGGCGGCAACCAGGGTAGCGGCTCGCTGGCTGTCTATGGCATGTCCAAGGCAGCCGACTTCTCGCTGGTCAAGAGCCTGGCCATCGAGTGGGGTCCGAAGGGCGTGCGCGCTAACTGCATCGCCCCGGGCCTGATCAAGACAGACATGTCGCGTGCGCTCTGGGAAAACCCCAAGCTGCTGAAGAACGTCGAGGAAGGAACTCCAGTGCGCCGCATCGGGCTGCCTGACGACATCGGCGGTGTTGCGGTGTTCCTTGCCTCAAAGGCCGCAGCCTATCTCACCGGCCAAACCATCGTCGTGGATGGGGGCATAACGGTCAAAGAACCAGCCTGAGCCGGCCGTCATCAGGATCGGCTGAGAAAGACCACTTCATGGGGCAGCAGTTCGCCGCCGCAACGGTCGCATACGGCGACCGAGCGCAGCGGCTCGCCGCAGGGCCGGTGGTGGAGCAGGAGCGGAACGCCGCTGCGCCCCGCCAGCCAGTTGTCCCCCCACTGCGTTATAGCGACGACAATTGGATATATGTCCATGCCTTTCGGAGTCAGGATGTATTCGTAGCGGTCGGGGCCGCGCTGGTACAACCGGCGCTGGAGCATGCCGGTCTCGACCAGTGTCTTGAGACGGCTGGAGAGGATGTTGGTTGCGATGTTCCAGTGCCGAAGGATCTCGTCATAACGATGGGCGCCGAGAAAGAACGAGGCGAGCACCAGCTGGGTCCAGCGGTCACCCAGCACATCTACAGACTCGCCGAAGAGAGTCTGCCTGCGGCCGTTTTCGGCCACCGCCGGGCGCGAACGGCGGCTCAACTTCGGCGGCGGCATCTTCTCGAACCCGGCTCCCGGACCATCCTCGTAGCGGACATCGCGCGCTTTGATCGGCTTGCGGCAGGCGCTGCAGACGATCTCGGGATGGATGTCGTCGCCGCAGCCGGTATGGGACAGGGTCGCGGATTGCAGTCCGCGCTGACCGGACCAGAGACGGTCGAAGCGCCAGAACATGAGGGCCGTCGGGTAGAGGTCATGGCCCATCTGCGTCAGGCGATACTCCTGGCGCCGATTGTCCTGAGAGGCCTTGACCTTGCGGAAGCAGCCGGCGCGCGACAACCGGTTCAGACGGTTGGTCAGGATGTTGCTGGCAATGCCGATGCCGCTGCGCCAGTCGCTGAAGCGCCGCATACCCTGAAAGGCGCCGCCCAGGATCAGCAACGACCAGCGATCGCCCACGATGGCGAGTGCGCGGGCCACGGAATTTGCACGGATGAGATTCTTGTTTTCCATCGCAGGCTGTCAAGCGTTTTCTACGAAAGATAGCACGTAACTCAACCCTATCATTGTTTGATTTAGCCGCAGGGCACGCAGTTTCGCGCCACTGCGCGCACTAGGAGTGCTGCCATGGATTTTGCCTATTCACCACGTGTCGATGAGTTACGCCGCAAGGTGCAGGACTTCATGGACCGCTACATCATCCCCGCCATTCCACAATGGCAACGCGAAGTCGACGCGGGCAACTCCCATCCTGCCCTGATCGAGGATATCAAGACGCTTGCCAGGGAAGAAGGGCTGTGGAACCTGTTCCTGCCCACCCTGGCCAGCGACGAGCCCGGACTGCGGCTCACCAATCTCGAATATGCGCCGCTGGCCGAAATCATGGGGCGCGTGATCTGGGCGTCCGAGGTATTCAACTGCAGTGCGCCGGACACGGGCAATATGGAAATTCTCCATCTGTTCGCGACACCGCAGCAGCGTCGGCGCTGGCTCGACCCTCTGCTTTCTGGAGAAATCCGCTCCTGTTTCGCCATGACCGAGCCGGATGTCGCCTCCTCCGACGCCAGCAACATCCAGACTTCGATCCGCCGCGAGGGCGGCGAATATGTCATCAACGGCAGGAAATGGTTCATTTCGGGAGCCAGCCATCCGCATTGCCGGTTTGCGGTTGTCATGGGTGTGACGAATCCGGACGGCGAGCCGCACCGGCGCCAGAGCATGGTCGTTGTGCCAATGGACGCGTCGGGCGTCACGGTGTTGCGCAACATCCCTGTCATGAACCATGTTTCCCCAGAGGGTCATTGCGAGATCGTCTACCGCAACGTGCGCGTGCCGGCGGACCATCTCATCCATGAGGAAGGTGCAGGTTTCGCCATTGCCCAGGCTCGGCTCGGTCCGGGCCGCATCCACCATTGCATGCGATCGATCGGGCAGTGCGAGCTGGCTCTGGAGCTGATGTGCGAACGCGCCTCCGAACGAAAGACCTTCGGCCGATATCTCCATCAGCACGGCACCGTCGCCGAGTGGATCGCCCGCTCGCGCATGGAAATCGACCAGGCGCGCCTGCTCGTGCTGAAAGCCGCCTGGATGATCGATCGCTTCGGCGCACGCGGGGCTGTACGCGAAATCGCCATGATCAAGGCCGTGGTGCCGAAAATGCAGACGGCAGTGTGCGAACGCGCCATGCAAACCTTCGGCGCCATGGGCCTCAGCCCGGACACGCCCTTGCCGCTGCTGTGGATGTGGGGGCGCATCCTGCGCATCGCCGACGGCCCCGACGAGGTCCATCTTCGCACCGTAGCGCGGCAGGAAATGAAGGCGGCGGAGGCGCGCCGGGGCAGCACATTGTCCTATCTCACGCCACCTCCAACGCTTGCCGCACACTGAAGCTGCGCCGCATTCCCTGTCCGGCGATGCGCAGCGCATGATTTTCAGAACCGGCGCCGGTAGGACACGGCAGCGGGAAGACGGTAAAAGCCCGCCGGGGCCGCGCAAACGTCGGGAATGGCGCGCACCATCAGCGCGACAGTAGCGTCCATAGCCGCCCGCGAGGCCGGTGCGGAAGGATCCGGATCCTCGACCTTGAAGTTCATCTCCACGTTCGGCCGGCCTTTCAGGCGGAGGGTCCAGTGGGCCGCATCGCGATCGTAGTGCAGCGAGGGATCCGATGTCCACAAGAGTGAATGCGTCATGGCGCAACCATCGGCGAATTCCGCGTTCCAGCGCCACTCGGTGGCCGCCACGGCTCCCTTTTCGACGGTGCCGGCGGCAATCCGTATTTTTCTTGGCGCCGGGGTCACGCGGTGGTCGGGCTCGATCCGGACGACGCGGGTGCCGAGCACCTCCGCCGTGTAGGCGAACGTCTCCGAATACAGAGACGCGTACAGCTGCGCCAACGGTCCGTGCGTGATGTCCGTCAAGGTCGGATCGGTGCCAAAGCCCATCACGCCGAACGCCAGCTCCCTCGCGGGAATGTTTGAGCCGTCCACCATTTCGCAGCACTCGATGTGCTCGAGCCTGGCCATCATGGCGGTCATCGCCAAGGCGATGCGCTCGGCGACGAAGCCCGGATTCAGGCCGATGCCCGCCAGGGTAGCATTGCCGCGCCGCGCCGCCTCAAGCAACGGTCCGGCATAGTCTGCTCCATGCACCTCGGGCATGTAGTAACCGTTGACCGATATCACATTCTTGCCCGACGCGAGCAGGCGCACGACCTCCACGTTCTGGTCGGCATAGGGCACGCTGATGCGCGGCGCATGGAGGACCACATCGGCGTCGAGCGCCAGAATGTCTTCGATGCGGTTCGTGGCCTTCACCCCCGTGGCCGGCCGCTTGGCGATGTCTCCGGCATCGCGCCCGACCTTGCCTGGATCGTAGACATACAGCCCGGCCAGTTCCAGGTCCGGATGGTCGATGATGCGGCGCAGGGCGGTGCGTCCAACCGAGCCCGTGGCCCACTGAACGACCTTGAACATTGCCTAGGATCGGACAGGCCGTTGCGCGATCACGGGATCACCGCAGCAGGCGCAACCCCGCCTCGGCCACCATCGGGTAGGTCTTGCCGAACTGCTCGGCATAAGACGAACTGGCGTTGCCCTGGCGGGCGCGCGCATACACACCCTGCTGGATGGCGGCGGTGCGGAACAGGCTGAAAGCCATGAAGAATCGCCAGTTCGGCACAGACGCTCGCCCGGTGCGGCGCGCATAGGCCGCCAGGTAGTCTTCCTCGGAAGGAATACCAAGAGACGCGGCGTCGGCGCCGACGAATCCGCCGGCAATGGGATCCCCGGCGGGAAGGTGGTAGGTCATGCAGTTGAATGCCAGATCGCTCAGGGGGTGCCCGAGCGTCGACAATTCCCAGTCCAGAATCGCCAGGACTTTCGGCTCCCTGGTGTCGAAGATCAGGTTGCCGATGCGGAAATCGCCGTGCACAACGGCGGTTTCGCTGCCTTCCGGCAGATTGGCGAGGATCCATTCCCTGAGCTGCTCCATGGCAGGCACATCGCCCGACTTCGTCGCCTCGTACTGCTCCGTCCAGCGCTTCACCTGGCGCTGGATGAAGTTATCGGTGCGGCCGTAGTCGCCCAGTCCGGCCCCCGCCCAGTCGAAGGTATGCAGCCGTGCCAGCGCATCGCACATCGCATCGTAGATGGCGCGGCGCTCTTCCGGCACCAGACCGGGCAGCAGCGGATCCGTGAAAATCCTCCCTGGCTGGTAGTCCATGACATAGAACGACGTGCCGATGATCCCCTCGTCGCTGCAATAAGCGCGTGCCACCGGTACGGCAACGCCGCTGCCCGCAAGCGCGCGCAGAATGCGGAACTCGCGGTCGATCGCGTGCGCGGAGGGCAGGAGCTTGCCGGGCGGCTTCTTGCGCAGCACGTATTCCCCGGACCGCGCCGACAGGTGGAAGGTCGGATTGGATTGCCCGCCCTCGAATTGCCGCACCGTCAACGGGCCGGCATAATCTTCGATGTTCGCCTTCAGCCAGTTCTCGACGGCGGCCGCGTCGAACCTGTGCCGCTCTCTCACTTCCCGTGTTCCCGGCCTGGATTCCATATCCTGTTCACACCTAGTCAAGCTTGTCCGCCATGACACGAAGCGCCGACGAATATTCCTGCGCAAGATCGGCGACGACCTCCGCCATGGTCTGCTCGGATTGCACGGTGCCGACACCGTGCCCGGCCGAGTAGATGTCTTTCCAGGCGCGCGCGCTCGAATGCGGATCATCCGTGACGTCGACCCGGCCGGCCGGACCCAGGTTGTCCGGATCATAGCCGGCCTGAACGATTGAAGGCCGCAGCATGTTGGCCCAGGCGCCCGTGAAGACGTTCGTGCATACGATGTCCTCGAAGCCGCAATCCACCACCATCTGCTTGTGTTCTTTGCGCGCGATGCTTTCGCGGATGGCGATGAAGCGCGTGCCCAGGCAGGCCATGTCGGCGCCGAGTGCCAGCGCCGCCAGCACGCCCCGCCCCGTCGAAATGCCGCCGGCGAGCACCAGCAACCCGTCCCAGAACTGACGCACGGTCTCGACGAAGGCAAAGGGGCTCATCCGGCCGGTGTGTCCGCCTGCACCGCTAGCCACCAGGATCAGGCCATCGACGCCGGCCGCCGCCGCCTTGCGGGCGAACGCCACCGAATTCACGTCGGCAAATATCAGGCCGCCATAACCATGCACCGCCTCGACGACATCGCGCGGGCTTCCCAGAGCGGTGATCACGATCGGCGCGCGGTAACGCAGGAGAAGGTCGAGATCCTGTGCGAAGCGCCGGTTGGTGCGATGGGCGACGATGTTCGCCGCCCAGGTTCCGGCCGGCTTTCCGGGTTCCCCGCAATCGGCGAGCCTGCCGGTAATACTCTCGAGCCAGCGCTCGAGATCGGCGGCAGTTCGGGCGTTCAAAGTTGGGAAGGCACCCACCACACCTGCCTGAGCGGCGGCCACCACCATGTCCGGACCGGAGACGAGAAACATGGGGGCGGCGATCAGGGGCAGCCGCAACCGGCCTAGGACCGGATGATTTTTCAGGCGCGCAGCAGTCATTTGGCCGGCAACCGCAGCCGGTTGGCGATATTGTTTTTCTGCATGTTCGACGATCCGCCCACGATGGGCATGCAGACGATGTCGCGCACGTAGCGCTCCATGTCGTACTCTCGTGCGCAGCCATAGGCGCCCATAACGCGCTGGCAGGCCAGAACGATATCCACGGCGTTGTCGCCAACGAACAGCTTGGCCATGGAACTCTCCACGCTGCAGTCGCGCTGCTCGGTGGCCAGCCATGCGGCGTGGTACAACATGTGCCGGCAGGCCGCCAGTTTCGTGCGCGCCTCCACCAGCATGTTGCGCACGGCCTGGTGTCCGCAGATGCGGCGACCGAACTGCTGGCGCTCCTGGGAATACTGCCAGGCGTCGTCCACCGCCGCCGTGGCGATGCCGAGGGCGACGGCGGTGATCTCCAGGCGCTCGACATCGAGGGCACGTCCGGCCAGCATCGGCCAGCCGCGGTTCCAGCCGTCTGCGCCGCCGACGATGTTCTCGGCGGGGACCGCCACGTCCTCGAATATCACATCCGTCGTTTCCGAATAGCGCAGTCCGATATGATCGATATCGACGATGCCGATGCCCTTGCTCGCGGTCGGCACCAGCACCAGGGACAGGTTGTTGTAGCGGTCCTCCTTCGGGCCGCTGCGCACCAGCGTATAGATGTAGTCGGCTATGCGCGCACCGGTGCACCAGCGCTTGGTGCCGTTGATAACGACCGTCTTGCCATCGTCACGCAGGCTCGCCGTCACCGCGGCCGCGGACAAATCCCCGCCCACGTCGGGCTCGGACAGTCCGTAGGCGAAGAGAAGCTTTCCTGCGGCGAGCTGCGGCAGCAAGGCGGCCTTCTGCTGCGGGCTGCCGTTTTCAACGATGTTCATCGAGCCGTAGAAGGCGCAATGAATGAACGGCCCGGCCAGCGACGTTCCCTGCTTGGCCAATTCTTCGATGACGACGATCGCCGAGAGAATGTCGATGCCCGTTCCGCCGTATTCCTCCGGCACCGTCAGACCGGTCACCCCGAGTTCGCACAGCCGCGCGAATATCTCCGGCGAGTATTTCGCCTCCTCGTCCAGGCGCCGGGCCAGGTCGCGCGGTAATTCCTTGTTGAGGAAGCGGCGCAGGGTGTCCCGCAACAGTCGCGTCTGTTCGCTCTCGTCGTAATTCATCCCAAACTCCTATACGTTGCGATCGCGATCGCTCCAGAAATGGGCGCGGATCGCCTTGCGGTCCAGTTTGCCGAGATTGGTGAGGGGGATGGCGCTCCAGAACTCCACCGACTTGGGTGCCATCAGGCTGCCTTTGCGTACCTTTACGAACTCGATCAGTTCCTGCTCGTCGGCCGCGCGCCCGTCGTGCAGCACGACGATGGCCTTCACTTCTTCGCCCCACTTTTCGTGCGGCACGCCCACCACCGCCGCCTGCTTCACCGCCGGATGCTCGAACAGCGCGTCCTCCACTTCGCGCGGATATATGTTGAATCCGCCGCTGATGATCAGGTCCTTCTTGCGGTCTACGATGGTGATGAACCCTTCCGCGTCTCGGCGCGCGACATCCCCGGTGTGCAGCCAGCCGTCGCGGATCGCCGCAGCCGTCGCCTGCGGATTGTCCAGATAGCCCGACATCATGTTCGGCGAGCGGACGATGATCTCGCCCGGCTCGCCCGGGGCGACGTCGTTGCCGGCGTCGTCGACCAGCCTGACCTCGGTCTGGTAGGTGGCCAGCCCGGCGGAGGTCAGCACGGCCTGCTCGCGCGCCGGGTCCGCCACGACATGCCCCTCGCGAGACAGCGCGGTGAGCGCCATCGGCGCTTCGGTCTGGCCGAAGAACTGAGTGAAGATGGGGCCGAAGAGCTTGATCGCCTGCCTGAGCCGCTCCGGCGCAATGGCCGAGGCCCCGTACAGGACATTGCGCAGGCTGCCGGTGTCGAAAGCGTTGCGCCGAGGATGATCGAGGAGCATGTAAATCATGGTTGGCACCAGCAATGTTGCCGTGGCGCGTTCGCGCTCGATCGTGGCGAGCAGCAGTTCCGGATCGAAATGGTCGAGGACGATGCAGCGCCCCTGTCGCATCAGCACCGGCACCAGCAGACAGCCGCTGGCGTGGGTCATCGGCGTGGTGAAGACGAACGCTTCGTTCCAGCCGAGGCCGAACTCGAGCATCTCGATGTAGTAGGTGTGGAACCATGAACGGTGGGACAGCATGACGCCTTTCGGGCGCCCCGTGGTCCCGCCGGTGAAATAGATGCCGGCGATGTCTTCCGGGGCCACCTCGACTTGGCGCGGCTGGTCCGCCTGTCCGGCGATCAGTGTCTGCAGATGCAGGTGTCCCGCCGGCACATGCGAGGCATCTGACGCCACGCAGATGAAATGCTCTACGGTCTCCAGTCTAGGCACTATCTCAAGGACGCGCGCAGCTAGTTTTTCATGGTAGACGAGCACCTTGCAGCGGGCGAAGTTCATCATGTAAATGTGGTCTTCGTTGCCGAGCAGCACGGCCAGCGGCACGCGCGTGGCGCCCGCCTTCGCCACGGCGTATTCGCAGAAGAGGTATTCGGCGCAGTTCGCCATCAGAAAGGCGATGCGGTCGTTCCTGTCAACGCCCAGGGATTGCAGTGCCGCCTGTACGCGCGCGGCGCCCTCGCCCAACTCGGCATAGGTGACGTTGCGGCTGCCGTGGGTGATAGCGACCCGCCCGGCCCCCTGCATGACAGCGCGATCGTAGAGGTCGCCGACGGTCAGGCGCACCCTGCTCTCACCGATCATGTCAGCTTCCCAGCGACTGGCCGCGCATGTGGAACATCATCTTGTAGTCGAAGGTCATGACCGCCTCGTCGTTCTGGTTGCGCACGGTGTACAGCCAGATCTGGATGCCCTTCTTCGGGTTGCTGGTGGCGCTTCTCTCCTTCACCTCGACGGTCACGCGAATCGTGTCGCCGATGCGCACAGGTGCATGCATGCGCAGATTGTCCACGCCGAGCCAGGCGATCACCGAGTCCTCGCCGAACCCGGCCAGCGCGACGAGCCCCACCGCCAGCCCGAAGATCATCGGTCCATGGGCGATGCGTCCTTTGAACTGGGTCGCGGAAGCATACTCATGGTCCATGTGCAAGGGGTAGAAGTCCCCCGTCAGTCCGGCCCAGTTGACGATGTGCGTCTCCGTCACCGTGATGGCGGGCGTCGTGTAGATGTCGCCCACTTTGAAATCATCGCCATATTTCTTCTGCGCCACGGCGTCCTCCTCTCAGCGGGATGGGCGGAATTTGGGAAAGGTGAACTCCTCGTTCTGTTTCTCGAACACGACCTCGACCGGCATGTCGCAGCGCAGGTCCTCGGGTTCGCACTGGACAATATTGCTCAGCAGACGCACCCCTTCCTCGAGTTCGACGACGGCGACGACATAAGGCATGTCGGCTACGAACGAAGAAGGCGCGTTGCTTACCACCACGGTGAAGCTGTAGAGCGTGCCGCGTCCGCTCGCCGTGCGCCAGCCGAGTTCATCGGAGCCGCAGTGCGGACAGGCGATGCGCGGGTAGTGAATCGGCTTGTCGCAATCCTCGCAATGCTGCAGGGCAAGCCGGCCCTCGCGCGCCGCCTCCCAAAAGGGACGCGCCCAAGGCTGCACGACGGGCATCGGTTTCGCGGATAGATTCATGCTCATGGTCGATTCCTCAAGGTATCTCGTTGCCCAAGATCGTCACCTGGGCATCCATGTAGGTGCCGCCGACGGCTGTTTCGACGGCAAACCGGCAGTCCGGCACCTGGCGCGGGCCGGCGCGCCCCATCACCTGGCGCGCCGCCTCAACGAGAAGCGACACCGAACCGCCGGCGCCGATATGTCCCTTCGAAAGCATGCCGCCATCCGTCGTTGTAGGCAGTCGCCCTCCGGGCCAGGTGTCGCCGCGCAGGTGCATCGCCCCGGCCTCCCCGCGCCGGCAAAGGCCAATTTCCTCGAAGGCGATCAACTGGTATATCGGGTAGGAATCGTAAATCTCCGCTACATCGATGTCGTCGGGGGTGATACCTGCCTCCTCGAAAGCCTGCCGACCTGCCCGTGCCCAGCCGAAACGGGTCAGGTCCGGTTCCTGGTGGTAGGCGAAATGCGTCACCGCGCCGCCCTCGCCCAGGACGTAGGCCGGTTTCTCGGCGAGGTCGCGCGCCCGTTCGTCGGAGGTGACGACGAAGGCAGCCGCTCCGTCGAACAGCATGTTGGAATGCTTGGCACGCAGTGGCGTCGCCAGCATCTTGGAGGCCATCACCTCCTCGATGGTCAGCGGCTTGCGGAAGAAAGCATTCGGATTCAGTTCCGCCCACTTACGGTTTGAGACACAAACCGCGGAGAGTTCCTCGTCGGTGGTGCCCGTCTCATGCTTGTAACGTTGAGTGGCAAGCGCCGCGACTGTCGAATAGTGCTGGCCGAAAGGCACCTCCCATTCCATTGAAATGCCAGCGGTGGAAAACAGATCTATGCCCCCTTGGGCGCTCACGCCGGTGCCTAGCTTGTCGCAATGCACGAACAGGATATTCCTTGCTCGGCCTGTCTCTATCAGGGCGCTGGCGATGCGCAAGGCATTGGTGCTCGACGACCCACCAGAAAAGACGGTGGTGTTGGCGCTAACCCGCTTGAGCCCGAGTTCCTCCACAAGCCTGCAGGTGGTAAGTTCGGTACTGAACTGGAAACTGAACACCGCCGTCGTTGGAATAACGAAATCAATCTCGTCCTTGTGCAGACCAGAGTCGGCGATAGCGAGTCTGGCCGCTTCAAGCGCGAAGCTGATCGCACCCCGTTCAGGATAGCGACCGGTCGGGATCTCGCCGACGCCAACGATGGCGGTTTTTCCGCGGGAATTTTTCATGCTTTCTCCCTAGTGTTGCATTGTGCAAGTCAAGGTGAGCAAACCGCCTCGGTCGACGTCCCTTTCATTCCACTATGTCGGGAATACCGCGATGGTAATCAGGGAAAATTTCCTCTTCTCTGTTGGTGCCCATCATCGCGTCGACGCACATCACGGCGGAAAGCGAAGCGCCGTCGACACCGCCGCCCCACATACGCGCACCGTACTGGTCGCCGGCGAAATACAGGCCCTTCACCCACGGCGATTTGACATCAGGACGGGCCTCGCCGACCGGCCGCCAAAGGCCGTAGGCTTCTGGGGATGGTGTCCAGATGATGAACTCGCAATCCCTGTCCCATGTAGGGAATGTCCGCCGAGCCCAGTTCTCGCACAATTCGATGATGCGGTTAACGCGATCCGGATTGCGCATCTCCTCGTCAGTCAGGGCGGTCGAAAAGAGGTACTCTCGCTTGCCGGCCGGGCCACGTTTGGCGGTCTTGTCGCCCCAGGCCGTGAAATCGCACATGACCATGTCCACGGCGCCGATGTATCCCTCTTCGCGGATCACACCCGGCATGTAGATGAAGCTGCCTTCCTCAATGCCGGCATCCGGCATCACGCTGCGCTTCATGCCGCACCAGCCGGTCAGCAGGCCAGCCCCCCAGAACTTGCGTTTCAGGAGCTCAACCCATTCTTTGGGGAAGGGATCGCGCGGCAGGACATTGAAGATGTATTTGGGCGGAATCGTGCAGATGACGTTGTCGGCCAGGATGACGCGCTCGCCGTCGTAATCGTTGTCTGTGGTCTTGATGCGAACGCCGACGGCCCGGCCGTTTTCGACGATCACCTCGCGCACGGGGGTGCTGCGCATGACCTCGCCGCCGTTCTCCTTGACCACCTTCTCGAACGCCAACGGGATCGCAATGCAGCCCGGTTCATCGGCCGTGGCCACGGATCCACTGACGAGGTTCATTCTGATCTTGCCGGCGATGGCCATGTAGCCGAGGAAATCGCCGGCAGGCGTCATTGCGGGTTCCGCCTGCGCTGTCTGCGACGCCGCCAGCACCTTGATGTAATCGTAGGCCTCGGGGTGCATCTTGCGCGCCTCCAGCCATGCTTGCAGAGGCGTCTTCATCAAACGGGCCATGTCCTCGAAGGTGGTGGTCGCCATGCTCGACAACTGCTCCATGGTGGCGCGGAATCCCTCCTCCGACATCCACTCATAGGGCTGGCCCTTTTTGACCTGGTATGACTTGGTCGGCTTGTCCTCGGCGTCCCACTTAACGAATCCGAGCCCTCGGTTCAGAGGCAGGTTGTGGTTAACGCCCAGGTGCTGCATGAGGAACCCTACGCGTCCCTTGTTGCCCCAGAACAAGCCATGACCGCCAGCCTCGAATGTCCGCCCGTCCAGCAAGCCTTTCTCGAAGATCTCGTCGATGGACGGCGTGGTCTTGCCCAGATAGCAATGCGCATAGGCCAGCGACTTACGGAATGCCCGCGCATCCAATTCGACGCCATCCGCGACCACCTTGTTTCCACGCCCGACGTAGGACAGTGTCCGGCCACCGACGAACGGTGCCCGTTCCAGCACCAGCACCCGCTGGCGGTGATCCTTGGCCAGCAGTGCGGCAGCGGCCAGTCCGGCGACTCCGGCACCGATTACGACAGTATCGAATTTCTGAAGCGCGGTCATTTTCGTCTCCATGAGAATGTTCGAGTCACACAGGATGCAGGTGCTTGAGTTACGTTGCGGGCGTTACCGCTAGCACATCGTTCCAGCCCCGTGTTAGGAATAAGTTAGCACAATTCGGTTTTGTTATGCAAGTTACTTTCCCGACTTACGGCCACCAAGGAAGAACATGTGCTGGCGCGTTTGCGGCAGACAGTAACGCAGGCTTGGTTCTTATCGGGTATCCAAATAACAGCCGAGTTCGTACTTGGCGATCTGGTTGCGGTGCACCTCGTCGGGGCCGTCGGCGAAGCGTAGGGTGCGGGCGTGGGCGTAGGCATGCGCCAGCGGGAAGTCGTCGCAGACGCCGCCGCCGCCGTGCACCTGGATGGCCCAGTCGATGACCTGGCAGGCCATGTTCGGCGCCACCACCTTGATCATGGCAATCTCCTTCTTCGCCACCTTGTTGCCGGCAGTATCCATCATCCAGGCGGCGTTCAGCGTCAGAAAGCGCGCCTGGTCGATCAGCATGCGCGCGTTGGCGATGCGCTCGCGCGTCACGCCCTGGTCGGCCACCGGGCGGTGGAAGGCGACGCGCTTCAGCGCCCGCCTGCACATCAGTTCCAGCGAGCGCTCGGCGAGACCAATCAGGCGCATGCAGTGGTGGATGCGCCCGGGGCCGAGACGACCCTGGGCGATCTCGAAGCCGCGGCCCTCGCCGAGCAGGATGTTCGAGACCGGCACGCGCACGTCCTTGAAGTCCACCTCGCCGTGGCCGTGCGGGGCGTGGTCGTAGCCGAACACCGTCAGCGGGCGCAGCATGGTCACGCCCGGCGTGTCCATCGGCACCAGGATCATCGACTGCTGCTGGTGGCGGTTGACGTTGTCCGGGCTGGTCTTGCCCATGAAGATGAGGATCTTGCAGCGCGGGTCCGGCGCGCCGGAGGTCCACCACTTGCGCGCGTTGATGACGTACTCGTTGCCTTGGCGCACGATGCTGGCCTCGATGTTGGTGGCGTCGCTGGAGGCCACCGCCGGCTCGGTCATGGCGAAGCCGGAGCGGATCTTCCCTTCGAGCAGCGGCACCAGCCATTGGCTCTGTTGCTCGGCGTTGCCGTAGCGCACCAGCACCTCCATGTTGCCGGTGTCCGGCGCCGAGCAGTTGAAGACTTCCGGCGCGATGGGCGAGCGGCCCATGATCTCGCACAGCGGCGCGTACTCGAGGTTGGTGAGTCCGGCGCCGAGCTTCGACTCGGGCAGGAACAGGTTCCACAGCCCCTCGGCCTTCGCCTTCTCCTTGAGCTGGTCGATGATCTTCGTCGGCACCCAGGGGTTGCCCTGCTTGCGGTTCGCCTCGAGCTCGGCGTCGAAGACGGCCTCGTTCGGGTAGACGTGCTTGTCCATGAAGGCGTTCAGCCGCTGCTGCAGCGCCCTGACCTTATCCGAATGTGCGAAATCCATGCTTGCTCCTAGATTTTTCCTGCGATGATCTTTTCCACCTGGCGCCAGGCTTCCTCGGCGAGCGGGCGGGCGCGCTTGCCGGTCTCGACGGCCTCCTGGCTGGAGGCGTTGCCCTGCAGCGCCCGCGCCATGATCCCCTGCAGGATGGCGGTGAGGCGGAACATGTTGAAGGCGACGT